>Ga0307516_10003093_pt1 | contig 21649 bp, 26 predicted proteins | sample 19_EM_MG_FD_203310 | JGI IMG/M metagenome (GOLD analysis project Ga0307516, IMG submission 203310) | Populus trichocarpa ectomycorrhiza microbial communities from riparian zone in the Pacific Northwest, United States - 19_EM | ecosystem: Host-associated > Plants > Roots > Unclassified | place... | reverse complement strand
GGGGTTTATACTCTTGGCAATCTGCAAGTCGATGGATCAGGACTGCAATAGATTGGATGGTCAAAATGGATGGTGGGGAGGGTGGGGAGATCAAGAGGGAGCCAGCGCCGGGTGGGCGCCCTTGGGCTGATGGGATGAAGCTGCGAGCGTCAGAGCGGCACATCTGTCCATTCCCATCTGTCTATTGCGGCAGCCGATCGTCAGCAAAACACTAGACAGTCGCAAGAATCTGGCCACCCACCTCGGATTCTGCAGTTGCTGTGTGCCACTGGTGGAGCCGTGAAGGCGGAGGCGGATGGGCGATCAATGTTGCCGGGTGGCATGTGGCCCGCTCCAGCGGAGGCAGCCCTACCCAGCGACCGACAGGTCTCTCTCCCGTCGCTCAGGGAGCGCCCTCCCGCTCCAACCAACGATGCCGGGGGAGCAGGAGCAGCGAGCGGGAAGCAGTCACACCTAGCACCTCGGCCGACGTCCAGCCGCTTCCCCATACCCCAGATGGATGCCATGCTAGAGTGTTGGCGCAGTCACATGCGAGTGTGACGGCGGGAGCGGGAAATTCCAAAGTGCTCAAATGAGTTCGAGGACGGGAGCGGGCAGGGACGGGCAGGGGCGAGCAAACGCCAGACGGACGAGTGCCGGACAAAGATGAGCGACGCTGGACGAGCGCCGCCGAAACGAAAGAGAAACGGAAGAAACGGAAGAGGAGGTTTGATTGATCGGGTAGAATACAAGAGGTTACATGAGAGAGAGAGAAGAAGAAGAGACAACCCGCAGAAGAAAGCCCCCTTATATACATGCGCACTCATACTCACTCACGCAAGTCACATACGTACTCGTACTCACTTCCCTATGCAGCAGAACCCAATACCGGTATGCGTCGAGGCGTTCCAGAGCGATGCGCCATCCCAGCCGGTGAACCCTCCAATGCCGAACTGTTAGGGAACCATGCATCGAGGTGTTCCAGATCAAACGCCGAAAGCAACCAAAACATTCCTTCCAAACGCCGAGACCGCGCCGTGACAGCGAGACTCACCGCCACAGCGAGGTGTATCCCCGTGTGAGGGCAGGGTAAAAGTACGAGAGCGAGCGGGAGGAGTTGGGACGCCGATGCTCTTCCATGATGCCCAGCGTCCGCTGCTGTTCCACAGTGCGGTGTGGCCACTCTCGAGTCCGGCGAGCCGCGAGCGTTGGGTGGCTGCCGCTCGTGAGAGCCCTCACCTGTATGCAAGGACAAGAGTCGCAGCAAGTTGTGACTGTAGCATTGTTCTTGGTTGAATCGTTAATTGCGTGTGACCTGTTCGGATCATGGCAGTATACACACCATTCCGGTCCCGTCCCCGCCCCCGTCAAGTTCGCAGGCGGCTCGCTGTGGCCGCCCTCCGCTTGGCCTTTCCCACAGATGTCCAACATAACGCTTCCCGGCACAGTATGCAGCCGTCAAGCGAGGTATTCACGGTACATAGATTCGCCACGCTGCGCGAGGCCACGGTTGGATGCCAGTCGAACAGCCCGCCAGTGTGCACTCACGCTCGTCTGCCGGCCTTGCTTTGCTGCGAACCCCTTGTGGGGACATCTTGTCTCACGCTGTTCCGCAGCTTCCATACACTTCCGCGGGCGCCTCGGCACCGCATCTCGGCATCTCGGCATGGCCAAAAATTTCGTATAAAAAGCGGGCGCCTCCCCACTCTCATCCTGTTTCCTCTCATCCCGCTCTCTCTACCCGTTCTCCCCACACATCCCACCGGCCGATCACTGCGGATCGACATCGACCAATAGGTCGTCGATCGTGTGGACCTAGGTCCCCGAGCAGGATTGTACGGTGGTGATGCCGAAACCCAGCAACAAGTACGTCCGGCTCTGCTTGCGCGCGCACCCGTCAGATGCCGCCCGCCTGGCACAGACGTCACGATCCTTATTGAGCGCGCCCAGCGCGTGACAACCAAACTCTCGTCGATAGATCGATCCCGAGCCTCGCCGTCACCCCGCTTCGACCCGCCACGGACGCCCTCCTATCCACTCTTCACTCTCCCTACACCCCATTAAACAAACATTCGAGCCACGGACTAGGCACCACCACTCACCGATCCGAAACTCAGCGCCTAAAATCGCCAAGACTTTGGACCGACACCCAAACCGAGCGCAACTTTAGCCTCATCGGCATCACGATGTCCGACGGAGCTGGCAACCCGACCGAAGCAGTCCCGGTGGTGGCTGCTGACATCGGCCAGAGCGAGGGCTCCCTCTTGAGGGAGCTTGTGGGAGACCGGGAGGAGGATGTGGGGGACGATTCCGGGAGCGAGCAGCGTGGTGGATGGGATGGAGGTGGAGGACGATTATGGCGACGTTGCAGTCGATCGGGGACGCAAAGGGAAAGATTATCGATTAGTTAGGTGCACCACCAGATAGAGCAGTGAGGAAGATTCTTTGTTTTTTTGTTTAATCATTAAGTACTTGTTCTTTCCATTTCTGTTTTTAGGTCTTCACGTAATTCATCGCGTAGATAATGACAGAATCTGCTCTAGTGATCAACCACGCACACTTCCCATTGAACAATCGAACCGTCCCCCGAGCCAACCCCTACCCACCACACATGTACATAGAGTAACACGCACATGTAGATATCCAAAAAAAAGAAAACCAGTTAGATAGATATCTAGCCTCCTAGTATCCCATCCCAACCTTGTCTCGCACAGACCCGATCTTCGCTAGCACATAACTAATATTAGCCTCGTTCCTCGGCAATACTACTATCTATGTACATACTGACTACGTCAGGGTCTGGAAGAACTGGCTCCCTAGCCTGCGGCCAGCAAGACCACCCACCAAAAAATCGTAATCTAAAAATTAATTCTGTTAGTATTAAAACCCGTTGCAGCCGTCTCGTGGTCTGTGCCTTTCTGTCATCTAGATAGGACATGCGATTAGATTCATTACACCACTCCACCCCTCATCTCCAGTCTTGGTGTACAGGATGAACGTTGGGAAGCTCACCAGTCGCGGGCATCTACAACCAACCATATCCACCTACCCACTGCCTGAGACCCTCAGAATTGGCAATTGAGCGGTAACGGTTCCCAGATCACATTCCTAGGATCGGGTAGAGATAACGTAAGATGTTCATGGTCCTCGGAACAGCTTTAGAGATCTAAGCAGACAATGGCATCTGCTACTGGCCAGATCCACCTAGCACTGACTGCCTGAGATCCCTGAAGTTGGCCACTGGCTAGTAACACACAATAGATCGCTTTCATGACTGCGTACATAGAGATAATATGAGATTTTCGTGGTCTTGCGGCCACTTCGGAGAGCTCAGCAGGCATCTGCTATCAGCCGTATCTTCCAACCGGCTGCATAAGACTCCCGAAGTTGATAAATAGCCAGAAACGGATGATAGATCGCTTTTCCATGACCAAGTGGAGATAACCTGCACTGTACGAGGTGTTCCAGTCACTTCGGGAGTCTCAGTCGTCGGGGGCGTCTCGTTCACCTGTATCCATATACAGCATACTACTGAGGCTCCCGAAGTCACCGGCATAGCTCGAAAAGCTCAGACCATATCTATCTGAACATGGAAAAGCGATTTATCGCCAATAGCCAACTTCGGGAGCCCCGAGCACGCCGTATATACACACCGGCCAATGAGGCGCACCCTACACGACCGAGACTTCCGAAGTAACCAAAACATCTCAAACAACGCAGACTATCTCTATTTGAACGTCGAAAAGCGGTCTTTTGTTCGTTACTGACTAATAGCAAACTTCGTGAATCTCAGACAGCCTGTCTGTGGATCCATCAGTAGTTAGCTGGTGGCCGTCACAACTGAGCTTTCAGATGTTGCCGGAACACCTCAGTTCCCCGAGAATCTCTCTATCCGATCTCGGAGAAGTGATTCTACTTATGTTGCCGTTGAATAGCCACCTTCGGAAGTCTTCGATAGGTTGTATATGGATAGACCCAGATGGATATGCCACCACTGCCGACGCACTGAGAATCTGGTCTAACATCCCAAGTATCCTATTTCTTCTTTACCAAATCTTACAAAAGGGATGTGACACATTTGTGCTTTAATAGCCAACTTCGTGATGCTCCGGGAGTCTGGATGTGGATATCGTCCTTATATAAGTGGTGGTATAGCACCCACTGCTACACAGTTCTCCAAAACCGTCGGTACACCGCTGTGATTTCCTGTGCTTTTTGTGTTTTACGGCATCTACGAAGCAGGATTCATCTTCTTCATGTTTGACATTTTTGGTGTCTTTCTTTTGTTCTTTTGGTCCTTCGCGGTATTGTGGAGTTGTCTGTGCGGCCTCATTGTCTCTGAATTATTAATTCTTCATCGATTTATCGAGAGAATTGCCTGCCTGACAGGTCCTCCATTTCGGGAGCCAGTTCTTCCAGACGTTAACTAGTACCGGCTGGGCTCCACTCTAATTCGTAGCGCTAACCCGGAAACCCCCACCGCTGCTCTCTCGGCGCGAATCAGCTGTCATGAAGATAGCAAATCTGGAGAGAGGGAACCTGCATGGGAGTTCACGAGTAAAAGAGAACCAGGTAAAGGAGAAAAAAAAGTGCGGACGAACGGAAAAGCGAGCAATCGGTAGAGCACAGATCGCATGTCGTAGATAGAGTAGACTGGATCGTTACCGGTTAGAGGTCTATTTCCTAAATAGTCACCACCTTCCCTCTTCTCGCTCGCGACAGGCCAGCAGATTCTCTTTCTCCGCTTCCGTGGGCGTTCGGGGAACAGTCCGCCACGAAGGCGGGCCGCCAGCTATGTGCAGCAGCGGTATTCAATCTCGGCGGAGGTGCGCGCTGCGCGGGCTTGCGCTGTGCCGTCTCTGGGTTTGCCACTAAGTCATCCTTCATGGGTGGCCATGGGCGACACGGCAGCGGCCTCGTTCATAGGAGTTGCCATGGGCGATGTTCAGTTCCGCCACCACGGGCGTAGCAGTGAGCACTACAGGTGATCGCGACTGGGCACCCCCTGTTGCCTACAAAATATCTCGACCGAAGTATTGTAGGTTTCACCAGACCTTGGTAATGCACATCTAGTAACAACAACGCCATGTAACTACTAGAGAAACTGGACAGGCAGGTGTCAACCTACGTTTTTGCCTCCCCCTCAGGTATCCAGCAGGCCTTGGTGCGTGCGCTCGCTACCAATGCTCAATTTTTGTATGAGCGAGGGCTCTTCGGAGTCGTGTCGCCGTGATTATAATCACAGCCCCGGGCGTCGTAGAGCAGACTGTCCCGCCTCGCGGCGGGCGGCGGCAGTCTGGCCTTCGGCCCTCGCCATGATCTAGCTAGGTCGCATGCGAGTAATGAGTAAACAAAAAAATCACCATGTAACTACCCGGCAGCAACGAGAAAAACTTCCAACAAGATTCCACACATCGTTGCGTGCAGTGTCAGCATTTTGAAATAGAAGTACCACATGTTCCTTCAAAGCACTACAAGTATCACCGGCCCCCCACCACCAGCAGCGACCAGCACGATCGTCAACACGAAATTTCGAATTCAAACTCCCAAACACCACATCCGTCCCCGCCCGATCCAGCCACTCCTATAATTATGACAAATCGCCGACTATCCGTTCTGGCGCTTCTTCCGGGCGTACCCAACCAAGCTCTCAATAACGGTCTCGAACGTCTCCTTATCACTCATGGCACTGTCCCTCTTGCCGAGCCAGTACGTGAGCACTTCACTTGCAGCAGCCGTCGTCTCCTCCAGCTTCTGAACATGAGAGAGGAGCTCCTGGACCGTGAAGTTTTGCAAGGCGATCGTGCTAGTGGAGCAAAGGATGCGCGCGCTCGGGATATCCAGAGACTCGGGATCTATCCGGTTCTTGTCTTCGACCCCTCTCTTCTTCCTCGACAGGGACCCGGAGCGACGTGAATTCCGGGACGACGGGCGCGATTCTGGGTGGCGCGAGAGGTGGACGGAAGGGAGAACGAGTTTCTTTTGCTTCGTCTCGGGAGGGAGGACCTCGTCCAGATCCATTGGTATTCCGAGGGACACCAGGAAAAGACGACGGATGCGCGATATTTTCCAGTTTGGCGGCTGGAGCGGCGGAGGCGCAACCAGCTGGTTCCACAACGACTGGCTACGGAGTGTAAGTAGGTCATATGCCAGAAAGGTGGGTGTATTCTCTACCTTCTGTCGGTGAGGAACGATCGTCCTTCTACACAAGTTGGCTTCCGCTGTTCTGTTCCCTCTGTCGGGAACATCTTCTCGACCGCGTCCGCCAGAGCAAATCTAACACCTTCTCTATCTCCAAAGTCTGGCAGCCGCGCAGGAAGTTGTGGGATGACTGGCTGTGGTGGCGTTGGAGGTGGAGGCGGCGGCACAGCCTCCGGTACGGGAGCTGGCCCGTCAAAGGGGCCGTCGGCATCCCCATCCTGGAAGCCTTCGAAATCATCAAAGTCATTGAAGCCGTCACCATCAGCTTCCACGGTCTCACCAAAGTCGTCGAAATCGTCCCCGCCGAATCCGTCGTCCTTCTCTTTGGAGGCATCATCCCCCTTCTCCTCTGCAGTCGCTTCGCTCTCCGCCTTCTGTTCGACGATACCCTCAGCAGCATTGGCAGGCTCATACTTCCTCGCCACAGCGGACGCATCGCATTCGCCAACCCCCGGTATTGCAGTGACTTTAGGGAGCTCCTGTGATTCCTCGACGGCAACGGGCGAAGGGGAGCGCTCTTCGGGACTCCTCGGTGTCGCCTGTTTTGTAGCTACTCCAACACCGACATCTGTCTCTTCGATCGCACTATCATACGCCACATCCGAGTCTGGCCGCTGCTCCGTTTCTCCAGGCGCAGAAAATAGCGAACTCGTCTTCCTGACCCGACACGATACAGGAATATCCGGCGGACTTCTACTCCGTTCTCTCTGTTCCTGCACCAACTTTTCGATCCGATGCCGCTCACCCCTCACCTTTGGCGAGATGATATCCGTCTCCTGGTTCCATTTGACCTCTATCTCGTCATTCCGCATCGGTGTCGTCGGACTCGAGGCCGCTGGTTTCGGCGAGCCAATGGCTGTCACAGCGCCGTCAAGTTCATCGTCGGTGCCGTCCGACACAAAGGCGCCCGGGATCGCGACGGACTTCACCATCTGTTCGTCGTCATTCGGCGTGGGAGAGTGTGTGGGCGTAGGATTTTCCACAACAGCTAAAGCGGAGGTGGAGGTGGGTGGGTCTTCGGGGGCGTCGGAGAAGTGATCGTCGTCGTTCGAAGAAGTATCTGTTCGTTTGCCACGGGGGGGACATGTCAGCTTCGGCGGGTCGCATACAGCATCGCATCAGGGGGGATCAGGCATTACGCACATCCACTCTCTTTTGCTCTCCCATCCTCCTCGACCCGGCGGGGGACAGAAGCTGAGTCCGGCGGTGGCGATGCTGCTGCGACCATGCGAGCGTTGAATTTAAAAGCTACAATTCTTTTGTTTCTGTTCCGTGGGCGAGGATTGATTGGAGTTCGCGCCGAGTCCGAGTCGGGGGCTGCATTGCAGCCACTAGCCAAATTCGGATAATAGCTGCGCCACAGTAGTTAGAGTGGGGTGCCAGGTACTCTAGTCGAACCCCGCTAAGCTAAAACGGCTAGTGTGGTTTATTAATCACTAGATAGCGGGCCCCGATTTTCTAAACGAGATACATACTTACATAGGAACGCAATAGTAGTACATCCATTAGTGAACACCCGACCATGCCGCCACTAACAACTGCGTCACCACCAAGAAGAATTACTTGCCTATGTACTGTCACCACCGTATCCATCGCAATGACGACGAGCAGTAATTTCTGTTTCTGGGAATGCTGCCCCGTGCGATGCTCTTCTCGGCACGAGATGACGGCGATGACGATGCACTTGATGCGTCTCGATGGCGATGATGACTGGTTTCTCGGCGAGAGAGGACGCCCTTCCCGAAGCGACATGGCAGTAGTAGCGGTGCACTTCTGCGGACACGGTTCTAGATAACTATATACGAGAAGTTGTGCGCATTCCGTGACGCGACTAGGGGCAACTCGGCAGAGAATAGGGTTGCACTTCTCTGCACAACTCGACGGCAATAACGAGGCACTTCTCGACGCGAGACGGCGGCGATGACGAATAACTTTCTTGACGCCATTGAGGACGACGCAACGGCACTACATAGCGATACGCTTCACACATTCTAAGGTAAGGTCTCTGTACTTCACGAAGCACAACTCTCTGTCATGCCTCCGAAGCGCCGGTGAGAGTTGTTTTTTTTTTCTGATTGACTGGTAGCCATTCACGCCGCTCACGTATAGCGCGATCGCATAGCAGTTCTCCTTGTGCTGTCTAGTTGGCTACAACGTTTGTGTCGTTTGACATGAGGCTGCCTCGCCAGTACTCATTGCGTGCACTGGGCCAAGCTCGCGGCGGAGGAGCCAGATGCCCGCGGGGTGGGATAATGGCTGGGATACATACTCGGACCGGGCGGGAGCGCGCGCGATGCCGCCCCAGATCCCTCGCACGCCTCAAGCGGGAGATCTGGGCTGGGGGCCGGACCTCCAGGAAGAAGCACAGGATGCCGAGCAGGCAGAAGCCGGACGGCACGGCCGCGGGTGGCTCCAAGAGGCGCGCGTCGAGGTTCTACTGGCTGAAGACAGGCCACCGCTTCACTGGGCATATGTGCTCTACTTACGGTGGACGAGAACCGCCCTTGCCGCTCAGTGCTGGTGGTGCTGGTGTCAGATCCAGACGCGGGATCACCTTTCCAAGGTGTGCCTGACACTCCTTAGCAACGCAGCCCCCGATCCTATCATACTGGTCCAGAGCGACGGCTCACTCGTCGGATCGCATCGCACGCTTCCTCGCAGCCAACCAGGCTGTTGCATCCGGGGCCACACTAGCCGGAGCTGGGCGCTGAGCACGGTTTCAACGTTCTGGTGAAAGGTGGCCCCCACGCCGAGCTGGGCAACAGGAAAGCGGTGGGAATTGGAGATCTGAAGATCAGATGCTGACTCCTCCTCCCCCAGGGCATGTGATCAAAACGAGCTCCTCCACCGCCAAAAGAAAACAAAATTCGAACGGAACCCACGACACCGCTGCCAAACGGAACGGCGGCGCGGTACATAGATACCCGGCCAATATCCAACCCCGTCAATATCCCACATGGCATTGGCTACCGGCTCGCTGGGAGAGGCAAGCGCAGGGCGTGGCGATCCAGGTCTGCGTGGAGAAACCCTTTTAGACACATACATATCCGGCGATTATGTGAAGACCTTTCCAACATGCAAGTAATGGAATCGGTTCATGCGTTGGGCACGCTGGTCCGGTTTCGGAACTCGCCGCCACATGTGCCATCGGGTTGGATAGTTATAAATATAAAATAAAAAGTCGTGTAATAGGTGGTCTTTTAAACGCCGCCGAGGCTGTCCACAGAGTCTAAAACTGCCACCAAAACCATCAGTGCTCCGAGAACAGTGCCTGTATGCAGCTGTGTTCCTTCTTGTTCTTTCAATCCTAGCTGGCAGAGGAAGACTGCTGGCTGATAGCGGACAGCTATCTGTTTGGCACAAGGGGAGTTATTCGAGAAGATAGGATGATGTTCAGTCACACATATGTACCAGCAGATCGAATGACCTGCGGTCCGAATGAAAGACACCTTAAAAGACACCAGGATTCTTGGTGAAACCAAGATAGGGCCGTAAGAACATTATCCATTCAGTTTTTCAACTGACGAGACTTCTAGTACCCTACATGGTCAAGACAGTGGTATTGGTTGGCAGATACTGGTATCAGAGTGCTGGTTGTTATCGCTTTCCCACACATTGCCGTTAGAACCCAGCTCTTCGTTTCTATATAGATAGAATCGCCATCGATAACACGGTTGCTGCGGGCTCTGACTTTTGACCATCGCTAGTTGGCCTCCCATCTCTACTTAGTTACTTGACGGCGTGTAATCGAAGCAAAGTTCTTGCTTTCTCCGTTGTGCAAGCCATGATGTTGCTGGAGGAATTTTTTTTATACATGACTCTGCCGAGCATACATTATCTTGCATTTAGCGCAGCCCAGCTAAACTGCTTCTGTCGTTTTAGCTACTAAAATCGCACCAGCCAATTAAGTACTTAGTTAGATATCATCCTTCCTGGCGACGCAACATAAAAGTTCCATACCCATTTTTCTACGGTATCTAGTTGGCTGCTACACTCTATAAGAGATAAAGCCTGAGCCCCGACGTTTTTGTAGATATGGGGGATAAGCTATTCCATGTAACCTCAGTCCCGAGCGACCTCATAGCGTACATACTCAACAAAGGGACGCCGCTAAGTCGTGATCATGCGACTCCACTCTATCCCCAAATTAGGTAGAGTTTAGTCATCGACTCGCACACTAACCGTGCACACCAGTCACAAACAAACCCTATACAGCCCACACGCACGGTGCAGGGTTTTGCTGTTCCTGCAACTGGACCTGTCGAAACCCAACCAAATTTACACGTTCGACGCCCAACGCCAACACCAACAGCCACCCCCCGCTCGACACGAACGAAACTTGACACCATGGCTGACATCGTTACCGTGAGGACCCGCAAGTTCATGCGGAACGCCCTTTTGGCCCGCAAGCAGATGGTGGTGTACGTTTGACCCCTTTCAGTGGTGGTGGATTCGGAGGACGGGGTGGAGCGAGGGGAAAGTGGGGGAGGACGACACGATGGATTGGCACGTTCGCCAGAGGGGTCTCGACGAGATTCTGTCGGTTGCGTTATTCATGGCAGTGGTGGATCTCGGTATTCACGTCTTGTTATGGTCATGGATGCTGATGAGCTTTGTTTCGCAGTGACATCCTCCACGAGGGCAAAGCCAGTATGTTGCTACACACTGACCGCCCGCGTTCAGCCCTCGAGCCACGAACTACAGACTGACCCGACTGCCTTCGCAGATATTTCCAAGGACGACCTTCGCACCAAGCTCGCTGAGACCTACAAGGCCGAAAAGGATGCCGTCTCCGTCTTCGGCCTCCGCACTCACTTCGGAGGAGGAAAGAGCACCGGTTTCGCCCTCATCTACGACTCGGTCGACATGTTGAAGAAGTTCGAGCCCCACTACCGTCTGGTCCGCTACGGACAAGCCTCCAAGATTGAGAAGCCCTCTCGCCAACAACGTACGCTATTCTACCCGCTACAACGTCGCATGATGCTAATGTGCGTTTTCACGATAGGCAAGCAGAGGAAGAACAAGCAGAAGGCGCTACGTGGAACCGCGAAGGTCAAAGGCGCCAAGAAGAAGAAGGAGACGTAAATACTGTCATCATGCTCGATCTGGGTTTTCCGGGCCTGTGGTGTTTTTTTTTCTTTGGGCAATAAAAATATTCTCATGGAACAATGGGAATACGGAGTTACTTGTTTTTTTCTGCGTATTCGTAGACTGTTTGCCACTTGAGGTACTGTATAGTGAGAGGGGACAAAATGAATGGTAGCGATATCATCCTCTAAGGATATGCGATAACAATACCACAAGTGTTGGAGGGATATTGGCACGTCTCAATGCTGAATCCAATGGAATGTTGACGCATACTTTGTTAAGACAGCGTCACTACTATTTCTCGGGGATAACATTCGTTCCCTTACAGAACTCATCACTATCATTTATTTTACCCCCACCTCACTATACAGTATGATATCTAGTATGAAAAGGCAAAGGCAACATGGGTGTACTGTTCGTTCGAAAGCCATACCCAAGCCCGGGTCGCCGGCTGGCTACTCGAGTACTGCCGCTAGCTGAGACCCGAAGCAGGTGCATACTCCGTCGTGATAGTCTACGCCGCTGTCTATTGCCGCACGATGTCGATTCCATCGTGAATATGTCCATACAAGGCACCGGACATCGACTGATTAGATCTAGATAGATCACGCAGAGACTATCGAATTTTTTTTTCGTGGCAATTGACCGAGTGACAAACATGAACTTAGGTAACATGAGAGTCACTGCCAAGCCCTTAACTAGTTAACTAGGGGCTGCGCGTCGCGTCTGTATGTAACCTTCACACTGACACCCACGAACAACCTCTTCCCCCCACCACCTCATCTTCCCGCTCCAATCTAGCAGGTACTGCTGTATCCTATGTTATTATCGAATTTTATTGCTGACCTTTGGTAGCCGTTGCAGAACGCGCCTCGTTCACCCGCTCGTTCGCCTCCGACTCACGCGCCAACCTTCCCATCATCTTCACCTCTTCCAACCTTCAGATTTTACGACCCCGCTCCTTACGACGTAAACACATCGAACCGTCATGTCAGGATTAGGATCAGGTGGTACTAGTGGTGGGGGCATGTTCAGTGGTGCGGCCAACGGCGGCGACAAGAAGGAGAACAAGCCCTCCAGCTTCAATTTCGGTGCCACAGCCGGTGGAGCCCCAGCTGGCGGCAATATGTTCAGCGGTATGCCTGCGAAACCCGGAGCCGGTACAACTTTCTTTGGAGATGCGCCCACATCAACGCCGCCGACGTCCTCTGTTGCCGGTTTCTCTTTCAGTGGTGGAACTCCAGCATCTACTACCCCTGCGATGGGTGGAGGAGGGGGGCTCTTCGCCAACAACAAGCCTGCTGCTACTCTATTTAGTCCTTCCTCGACGCCTGCTGGTAACCCGACTAACACACAGGCTTCGAAGCCTACGAAGTTTGGTGTTGCCGGCGGTGCCAATAGAACCACTGGTGGCGGGCTGTTCGGGAGCAATGCTGGAGCTGGAGCTGGAGCCACAACCAGTCAACCTGCAACTGGTGGCATGTATGGCAATGCCGCGGGCATGAACAAGTCAGCAGCGCATGGTGGAGGCAACATGTTTAGAGGCATGTCCGCCACGCCAACGTCTTCTGCACCGACTGGAGGGCTTTTCGGTACGACGGCTGCCACCAACACTCAGACTCCGTCTTCCGGTAGTCTTTTCGGCGGTTCTGGTCCATCTTCGACTTCTGCCACCGGTGGATTGTTTGGAGGTGCCACGAACACGAATACTTCTCCTGCGAGCACTACACCCAAGACTACCACTCCGTCGTTGTTTGGCCCAAAGCCCGGTAGCACGGCTACTACTGCTCCTTTGATGTTCACCGCCGCTGCTACTGCTGCCACCACATCGGCCCCGGCTACCAAAACACCTTTGTTCGGAACAAATGACTGTAAGTTTTGACCATCGGCCGCAAAGTTGTATACGTCGCTGACACATAACTCATAGCAACGACACCATCAACACAAGCACCAGCCACCGGTGGGTCTCTTTTCGGCGGAACTGCCAGCAATAATGCAACGAAGCCCGGAGGCCTTGGTGGAGCTACCGTGACAAACCCCGCTACTTCTCAGGTGCCCCCGGCGGCACCGAGTGGAGGATTGTTTAGTGGAGCTGCAGCGCCTGCGTCAACCTCGGCCCCTGCTGCTAGCAATGCAGCCAAGCACTCCCTATTTGATAGCCCGAAACCGACGGAGAGCAAGCCTTCGCGCGGCGGTCTCTTCAGTGGCGCGACGCCTACGACGGGTGCCACTCCCTCTGCTGGTGCCACCAGCTCTGCAACCACCGCTGCCCCAACTTCGACCACCGCTCCTGCGACTGGAGGTCTCTTTGGTAAGGCAGCTCCTGCCACCACAACCACCACCTCTGCCCCTACCAACAGTAGTCTACTCGACAAAAAACCTGAATCAACAGGTGAAACCACTGCTGGTACGGCCTCAGGTGCTGCCGCGGACGCAACCGGTGGTTTGAAAGCCACCCGGCCACCGCCTACGTCTCGCTTGAAGAACAAGTCCATGGACGAGATCATCAACCGCTGGACTGCGGACCTTGAGAATTACAAGGTGCAGTTTGTGGCCCAGGCCGGTGAGATTAAGACGTTCGACGAGGTCCTTATCACCAACGGCGAAAAGATATTCAATCTCCACACCAATACGCAGGAGGCTGAAAAGACGCAGGCGAGAATGGATGCCATCCTCCAGCAGCTCGAGAACGAACAGGAAGAGCTCGGCGTCACTCTGGACTATTACGAGAGCCAGATCACCAACTTCTTCGAGGCGCAGTTTGGATCCGCCGAGGGCATGCAACCGGCCGATCAGGAAAGAGAAAAGACGTATTCCTTGGCCGAGGGATTGAACGAGACGCTCAGCGCGATGGAGTCCGATCTGGGAGAGATGATCAAGGTGATCAACAAGGCTGGAACGACCCTTGGTAAAACTTCCGACTCGGAAGATCCGGTAATTTGCCCTTCCCACCCGCCCACGCGTGTCACGCTAATACGGTAGAAATAGCTGTCCCAGATCGTCAAGATCCTAAACGAGCACCTGAGCTCGCTCCAGTGGATTGACACGCACACCACCGAGGTCATCGAGAAGATACAAGATGCGCAGAAGGTGCAGGGAGGAACCTGCGGCGGTGACCGCAAGAACGTGTCGACTCTGGATGCGGACAGCGAGTTCTTCCCGGGCCAGTCGTATCGCAGTGCCATGAAGTAAAGAAGAGGGGTGGGGATGGCATGGTCAGTTTTCGGCTTCTCATTTCAAATTATTATTATTTTCGATCGCTCTCCTAGTGCTGCACAATTCCTACGTGTAATTTCAATGGCACGAAATGGTTGCTTTGTGGGATGATAGATATTGAGCGTAAACGTGTGGCTTGCCTTGTTCAGCACATTGATACTCGTAGATGGCTGGGAACGATCGGACTCGGGCTGGTCCCCCCTGCGTTTGTCGTTCCGCTCCGCGCCGTGAATGAGGATGAGTGATCTGCCGTGTTTCGCCCACGCAGTCCTATTCCAGCCCGACATCCCGCCCCACGTGTACTCAACCCAACTCAACTCCATCGTCCCCCGCCCAATCGGCTCTCGCACGCGCGCCAGCAAGAACCTCGACAACAAGGAGAGTCTTGTCTTGCATAAGTACTCAACCAGCCACCTCGGGACCGCGACAGGAGACAAAGGCCCGTGCGTCCATGCACGTCCCATCACACCTCACTAAGCTTCACACATTCTCAGCCGAGGAAAAGGGAGACGAGGGAACCTGCCATGTGAAGGAGGTGAGGTGCATGTGTATCGCACATCGCGCTGGTGGTGGATGACAAACGACGATGATGATCCATTGATCGGATACGAGCGACACTGGAGGTCCGGCCAGTTCGGTTCGAGCTTACGAGAGCTGGGGACATCGTTACATAATACGTGCCAGATACCTATGTACATATATACGAGCGCCACTCACGCCAGCGTCCGCTGATGCGATGGAAGGAGTGCATTGCAGACCGCCTTTCATCCTCGACACACAACTATCTCAAGCAGCTTGTGTGGCTCGTGTCGACGCGACTCGTTTCCACAACTCGACGTCCATGCCCCGGATACAGCCATATCGAGCTCGCGACACGAACCGCAAACCACCCCTCCTTTTTCGTTTCTCCAGCTTCCGCGTACATATACATATCTATATATATGCCTGGCAACCCACCCCAGCAGTTCCTGCCGTATGTACATTCAAATCGTGCAGTTGCAGAATACCACACAGCGATGTATGTACGCATCTCGACTTCCGGCCCGTAACGTTTCGGTTTGCCCTGCTAACTGAATATAGTTTGGACCGCTGCTTCTCGGAGCCCGCCTCCACTCCCCCCCAGCATCTACCGCAAACGTGGCGGACCAGCCGTCCCATATCTACATACTTATACATATGTACAGTACATACACGGACAAGTTGTAAGATCAACGGGCACCCGAAAGGGCGACGTGCGAGATGGCTGGATGGCTGGTGCGGGGTGCATTAGCCTGCTGGAATCGTATCTACCGCAGCCAGCACCGCTCGCCTCGTCTTATCTCTGTCCGGCACATCTATCTATCTACCTGCTGTATCTCCAGCCAGGCCAACAAATACATATCTGCTCGGATATTACTCGGATATTAAACAGTCCCCTCCGTACATCTGATCTCACCAGCACCACCAACCAGAACAGGAGGAGGATTCCAGAACGAATGACGAGTATTGCCCGCTGCCGCCTCCGCCGCGGTCATCGCACTTGCGGCTGGGTCATTGGTCTGGTCGTGCATATATATATCCTGCTTTCGCGCACGCACATTGCGGTACATACCCAACCTATCTACATATGCGTTCGTATCGCGGGGAGGGGGGGGTGGGCCGAGGACTGGCCGCCCCAACGTCCGGGGAAGCAGCGCCTGCACCCGCTGATGCCGACGAACGTCCACGTCCATCCATCTGTCCACGGTGCAGGTTTTCTGACGGATACAAGCAAACAGCACACAGGACACGGAACACAGCTATCCATCTAGTCCTACTCGCACGGTACGTATGTGTGTGTACTTGCTCGTCTTATGTGCAGTGACTAGTTGGCGCGAAACAGCTCTATCTATCTATCTATCAATCTACGTCCGTCCGTCCGTCCGTCCCGTCCCCAGAACAAACGAGAGTCTATCGCCACTCCAGAAGACGGAAGAATAGATTACGGACGCTTTGCCAGCAGCGACAGCAGACGTCCACCACCACCACTACTGCCAGTGGGGCGTCCACGGATATTAAACAGCTCACCCACTCGCTCTGTACGCCGACGGCCAAGAGCGTCATCGTCACCGCTTTCTCTCTCCCTCTCCCTCTCTCTCTCTCTCTCTCTCTCTCCGTCTTATCGCTCGTCATCACCGATTGTCTCCATGTAACTCTATCCAACAGTCTCCCAACAGAAAAGGAAAAGAAAAAGAAAAAGAAAAAAAAAGAAAACGGCAAAAAGAAAAGAAGAGAGAACCAAGCAGGTACTGTACTGCACTGTACATGTCCGTTCGCGTCTCCTCCCTGCACCCTCTAGATAGAGTAAGTAAGTAGATATGTATCTATTCTACATATCTAGAGTATGTAGAGCCAGATAGACTAGGAAGGGAGCTAACGTCTTTACGTCCAAGCAACGTCCCCCCCCTCCACTGCGGGGTTTTTTTTCATCGTTCCCCGGTCAGCCAATATATATCTATTCGCGGTAATTTTGCTTAGATACTCCCCGTCCAGCCATATAGATATCTGTATCTTCGGCCATTCAGCCATTCTGTGCTGTAGACAGGTACCGGCTCTGTCATGTCGGCAGAAAGGGCCGGAACAACCTCTCTCTCTCTCTCTCTCTCTCTCTCTCTCTCTCTTTCTCACGCGCCGCGGGGGAGAGCAGCCCCTCACCAACCAGCACAATCACAATCACAATCGCTAGCTCGCTGGCTCGCGGTAGACAGGCAGCTAGATACAGAGATACTCTACCCCGCACTTCACATTACTATGTACCGGGTTAAATATATGTGTATATATATACCGTACCGTGCTGTACAAAGCAGGAGTTTCTCCGGTTTCCGCTGCGGAGAGAACGCAGCGGCAGGAAAAAGGCTGACAAGGAGAGAGCGGGATTGGGGGGGCAAGACACACCGTGGCTGCGCTGGTGGGGGTCGGGAAACACATGGAAATCTACTGGCATTCACACACCATCGACGCTCAGGCACATGTCGGACTGCATGGCATGGACCATCTACATACACAACTCCCCATGGTACACATATCCGCCAAGTTGGCTATAGGCGAGAAAACAAACCCCACCCCCGCAAACGGAACGAGAGCAGCAACACGTCACGCGATTGTAGACAGAAGCAGAGTACGTAGACTATATGTTGACGAGAAGGCGAAAATCATTTCATCCCCCTTTGGTAAAACATCGTATTTCTGTGAGGGGCCTCGCTGCGATAGGGAAATGAAGAAAATGAAACATCATCCATCCATCCATCCATCCATCCATCCATCCAATCCATCCAATCCAATCCATCCCCGACATCCATCATACGAAACAAATCAAACAGACAGAGAACAGGTAAAACAGTAAGCAAAGCAAAATAAAATAAAAAAATAGTGGGTGTACACTCAGAGATAGACTAGGTACTAATGATTATTGAGGACGTTTTAAAAAGCAAAATGAGAAAATAAATCATCAATATGAAAAACGTGAGGATATAAACGTCAACTGGCCGGCCGGAGTGACACCCACTAATAGATGGAAGAATAATAAGAGAAGCCATTAGCAAGAACAAGAAGTCGCATGCAATGAGATCGCGAAACTCAGTAGATACTCATGCAAAAAAAGAAAGGGAAAAAAGGAAAGAAAAAAGCAAAGATAAAACCATCCAACCGAAACCAACCCTTGGTAAAGAAAATCCCGTTCACCGAAAAAAAAAACCCAGCCAGTCTTAAACCCATGCAGATATACAAGATCCAAAAAAGAAAAGAAAACCAAAAATATAAAACGCTCAATCCGATGCTTTCAGGACGCCTGATAAAAATGTGGGGAAATAAAAAAATAAAAAAAGATGAACCGCCGCCCAAGTAGCACAATATGGACAGAGTCGGTGATGGTGGAGGTTGAGGGAATTGAAAGCGAGAATGTCGATTGAGCGAAGAAGCAAGGCCGAATTAAAAAAAGAAAAAGAGAAAAAAAAAAGAACCATTTTGTTTTGGTCGTGACGGTCGTTAGATTAGGTAGGGGACGCTAAGGAAACGGTCATCGTTGATTTTTAATCGAGTTCGCTGCCCATGTCTTCGTCCATCTCTGGAGAAGACGAGGGAGACGACGCCGACGACGACAGCGTCAATCCGGCATCATCGTTGAGGGCCAGTGTGTGCGAGTGGATCTTGAACGATTCACCCAGAAGGCTGGTGACTCTGAGAAAATCGTTAGTACTTCTTGTTGCGACTTCGATCGGCGAGGGATATATATATATCTTACCCCCAAACGACAACCTCATCCACCATGCCGCCCCAGACACGAGCGACAGCTGCGCTGAGACGCGATCCATAGAGCTCGACCGAATCCTCGTCGAAGAGCGACCGGATCTTGTCGAGCACCACCTGTTCCTCAAACGTGGGAGGGATCGTCTCCATCTCCTCCTCCATCTTGAAGAGCCACAGACTGAGCACCAACATCAGGTCGAATCCGCAGAGCGGGTGTTCCACGCTCCAGTTCAACGCCGAGGTCCTCGCCACCCAGCGGATGCCCATCAGCGCTGGTATCTGGAAGGACTCGAAGCACAGCTGAATGACTTTCGTCATCGACTCGGAGCGGATGATGACATCGGCTGCAGCCGTCATGTTAGACGCGACCTCTTCGGGGCTGTGGTAGCACAGAGCCTCCTGGATCGGCACAAAGTCGACCTCGAGACGGGCGACGGTGCACCGGTACATGGCCATGGCGTTGAACACTAGTGGGTGGCCCTTCTGGGGTGCAGACATGGGGACGATCATGCTCTCCGCGGTGTAGGAATCCAGCGTCCGGTGCCACGTGTCTAGCGCGCCACTAAGTTTCGTGCGGTACTCGGCTACAACCGCGTCGGCGATCTCGGGGCTTCGCTTAAGACTCCGAACCTTCAGGAACAGAGCGTTGATCAGAACCCGGCAGCCGAACGCGCTGCATTGCGGCGCCTCGCCCCTGAACAGACGGGCGTGGGCATCGGCGAAGGTCGGGGTGGCCTCGTTGACGTACGCCTCGCGCCACTGCTGCTCTTCGGACACGTCGGAATTCCACAAGGTTTCCGAGCACGGCAGCATTATCGCATCAAACTCGTTGTAGCTGATGGCTGGCGTGTAGTTGAAGGTCATGGTGAGAAGACCGAAGAAGATGTACACAGCAAAGTAGGTTCGTTTGCTGCCTTCGTCTGCGATCCACTCCTCGCGGGTGGGAAGTCTTCCGCCGCGCTTTTCGACTCGCTGCTGAAGCTCGTAACGACCGCCGGCAACCATCTGTCGATCCGATCAGCAAAACGTCGATCGATAATCGGGGCTATCGACCACTTACGTTGACGAGCAGCGACTTGATGGAGTGCGCCCACTCAAGGCCCTTCGCATCACCGCTCCAGCTGGCGAAGACCATGTTCAGAAGCAGGGTCTGAGTGGTCCACAACGGGCAATTGAGCGAGCTGAACTCCTGGTTCCGGTGCAAAAAGTTGTTGACCAAAACCTTTGAGGAAAGATGCAAAGTGTAGCTAAAGCGCAAAACGTTAATAAAAAAAAAACAAAAAAAAACCCCCCGTATGGCGAAGGGTTAGGGGGGCAATAATCCTTACGCTTGTTCTTTCTCAAAGGTGTAGAGCGCGCCGATCGACAGAACCGCCAAGAGCAGTGGTGGGGCAACGGTGCCAGGAGTGAACGACGCCAGGCGTAAGAAGGGAAGATGGTGATGGAACAGGTTGAAGTACGCCGTCAGATACCGGTTCAGGCCGTTCCTGCTGGGCAGACGGAAGCGGTCCAGAACAGCGCGTTCCGCGTCGATCTCCTTAATGTTCTCCAAGATCTGGGCGCGCTCATCGTCAGACTGGACAGCCGGCGGCGGGGAAGGCGGGGTTGCGTGGGTGGGCAGTCCCGAAGGCGACGCGGAGCCGGCGAAGTAGGGGTTGGGGGATGCTGCGTACGACCTCGGCTCCGCAGAGAACGATCGCTCCATCGAAGTGGGGTGGCCGGAGGGCAACTGCAACGTGTTCGCGTTCCAGTCCTGGGTGTCGAGCTTGGGCAGGTGGAGCTCGGGCCCAGTGCACGAGGAAGGAGTGGGCGGGTCCCAGGTGGACATGTTCTGTACCGGAATTGCCCCTGGGGTGTAGGGAACCGAGGGATCGAAATCCGACGACATCGAACGACGTGAGTTCTCGCGCATCTGCATCTGTTCCTGGTCCACCATGGCCGCGGCTGCAGCTTGGTGAAGTTCGGTCATCAGGGCAGCCGCGGTCTCCATGTCCACCATACCATCGTTACCGTCTTCGATCGCCGGTTCGATGGCGATCTTGGGCTTTGACGGGCCGGTGGAGGAATTCTTCGTAGAGCGGCGCTTTACTTCGCTGTGCAAAGGGATTCCTCCGTCCTTGGCGTGGACGGTTCGGTCGTGTCTCAGCAGAAGATCTCTCCGTACGAAGGTGCTCCGGCACTTCATGCACTTGAACGGGCGCTCTTTGGTATCTGCGAGTGGCGGCGGCGGCGGCGCGCGACAGTTAGCAGATGAGACCGGGTGCGCTGGGCTGTGCAAAGCGAATGAACACATGTACATACGTGATCTCTCGTGCCTGCTTCTGTGTTCGGATCTGCTGAACGCCCTCGCGCAGTATTCGCACTTGTACTTGCGCTCTTGCACGCTCTTCTTTACGAATTGCGACTGTGCAGCCATGATTTCCGGCATTATCGAGTGTGGTGTTGACCTGTGGGCGAAGCAACGTTGTGTCGACTCGGTTTGTTGTGAGGATTTGCTGGGAAGGAGGGGGGCTGGGGGAGGTAGAGAAGTTGAATCGCGGGCGAACTGGCTGAGTTGAGCAGTGGAGTCCGGTTACGAGGCACGTCTCATTGACAGCAGACGGAATATGGCGCAGAATGGGGGGTGGGGGGGGGATGGTGTTTTATGGACGCGATCTGTTGGGGCCGCACGTTCGACTCTTCGGAAACGAGTTCGGTATGTCGTCAGTAGTATTCTCCTCGGGTATGTGTGGTTTTGAGGCGGTGGATGGCGGATGTATGTAGGAAGTCGACGATAGGGAGTAGCTCCAGCTATAGCGATCGCGACAAGTTCGGCATGGACGGTGGGGCGGCGAGGGGGAGGGACAGACAGAACGAAAGACAGAAAGAATTACAGAAGGGTAAGGGGCATAGAATAAAAGGG
>Ga0307516_10003092_pt1 | contig 21650 bp, 32 predicted proteins | sample 19_EM_MG_FD_203310 | JGI IMG/M metagenome (GOLD analysis project Ga0307516, IMG submission 203310) | Populus trichocarpa ectomycorrhiza microbial communities from riparian zone in the Pacific Northwest, United States - 19_EM | ecosystem: Host-associated > Plants > Roots > Unclassified | place... | reverse complement strand
TCCCCACCTAACCAGTGTGTGACTCTAATGTCAATACTATCTCATTCCACTCCTTTATTGTTTGATTCTATGTGTGAGCCCACAATACTAGTGCTCTGGTCACTGTTGAGTGTGCCATTGAGCTTGCTGGTTTTGGTGTTGCTCTAACAGACTTACTGACCACAGATGTTAATTACTTCATCCTGCTTTACTCATCCATGCTAGCTTTACGAATTGCCAGCTGGACGTTCTGACAACATCACTGTCAGCCCCAAATAAACTGATTATAGACTTATATCCCGGTCCGTGCCCAGGTTAGATGAATACCACCTGTTACAATGAGTCAACTTATGAGTTTCTGTGCCTGAATGTTCCAATTGTGCATTTCCGCACCACTATCACTTACGGACCACAGATGCTAATCACTGCATCCTGCTTTACTCATCCATGCCAGGTTTACTAATCGCACAGTTTGTAACATCAATGCTGGCAGCCCGAAACAAAGTGGTAAGAATCAAACCCAGACAATATGAACTTAATAACAACGCGATGACTCAAGGATGGTGGATGAGTCAACTGCTGAGTTTGTGTTCCTGAATAATGATTGCATTGTTTTATGTAATTGATATAAAACATAATGTTCATTTAAAGACCTTGACATCACCCATATCTCACCCCTCATCCTCTCTGTTGTAAAATGTGTGTGAATGCCTGCATCACAATTATTATCTTACTGATCATGGTTCACCAGATGTATCTTATTAGAGGTTACGTCTATACCCCAGAAGAACTGTGTGAGTTCTTCGAGAAACGGGATGAACCTTTGGAGGAACGATGCATAGTGTCCAAGCGACCCAGTATCTCAACAATGATGGACACCCCTACTCTGTCAAGGCATGCTTGTATGAAGACAAGCTCGTCTTCCTCTTCGCTGTAGCCTATATCTGTAACAGCCAAGACTTTCGACTATCGCTTCACGGAGACGGCGACTGCTTTGAAGATGAAGTGGGACTTGAAGCTCGACAAGGATTTCATGACCGCCCTTTATTAAAGTCGGTGAGTTACTCTGTCATCTCCATATCAACTACCATGTCTAATTTTGTCTTTTTCCTTAGATTCAACTGTCAGATGATGCCCTGACGAGGTCCTGGGCAAATGTCTTGTGGAGTTGCAGTAGCTGTTTCTGGGAAGTTTTTACATGTTTCTTGCTACATTCCTTGTCTGATATGGTAATGATCACCATCCCATTGTTGGAACACCTTTGCATTCCGTATGTTGACAAGGGTTTCCCTTCTGACTGAGATCACCACAATATCACCACAGGATCTGGTGCAGTAAGTGTCAGGACAATTGTAGATGTATCCAGAGTCTATCCAGGTGGTATCCCCATTCCTCAGGGCTCATCCATGGATCCTAACTTTGATCCATGCATTAATTGTTCATAGTAATTGGTAGAGTAACATAGTCTGATTCCGTGGTTGGGACACCCGGTCCAATACATTTTGAGAGGTAGTGGGTATCCAATCTCAGCGGGTGAACAGATATCTAATTGAATATTCTAGGTATTGAAATTGAATTGCCAGAAATGAAGAATGGCCGGACTTGAGTGCAGGGCTGGCAGGCATTGCTGATGGAAAAAGGGTGTTTAAACATAAGAGTTTACACTAGTCCAATCTGCTGTACAAGGCCAACATACATGCGTGCTGTTGTGATCACCTTTCGCATGATCACTCACTATTTCACCTGTAGAGGGGCTCATGGGTGAGACCTTCTCCCTGGGTCCATTCCGCTCTTCCAACCCTCTACAGGTGTGTACCTTCCAGTTGGAATCTCTCTTCGTGAGAACCTTTTTTCTGTCATTGTCCATCCATATTTCAACTCAATATCTTTCTGTCCGTTCTGAACGCTATATAATGGTCACATAGGATCTGAAAGTGCTAGATAACAATCTCAGTCATTGTTAAGTACATTCTCTGTCTTAAGGCCGGAGTTCACTGCAGTCATATCCTGGGTGACGAATGCATCAATTGTTGATAAATACAAAAGAAAGTTAGGCCAACCAACCAACTCCCAGATAAGCTTCAGTGCAGCCTTGAAAAGGCAGATTCAATGTGCTGTAGCATCCGCCAACTCAGGGCCTGGGAGAGGATATTGTGCTGGGTCAAAATGGTGTGTGACCATGTTTACCGAATACTTGCCACAACTCCAGTTCCCGGGTTGAACGGAGCATTTGAGGGTTTGGATCTCAAAATTCTGTGGAAAGGCCCCTTTGAGGAACCATTGGAGCATATCAATTACCTGCTCGTCAGGCAGATTCTGCTGGGAATCACTAATGTAAATCGTGGATTTGGGGGCGTCAATGACAACGCCAATCCAATGGTTTTCTCACTCGTGCTGACTGCCTCCTACCATGACATTGACTGCAAGGCCAAGCCATTCAAGGCTTCCACCTTTAAACTCATCAAAAAGCCTTGATATCCAGTTTCTCCTTAGCTGGACCCCATCGCTCTGGAAGGATTGCCATGCACGCTGAATAAAGTTGGACCTGAGGCATGACAGCATACAGGACTTCTTTTCTGAGAGATGGACGTTCAACATGTATACTAAGACAGCCATGGCTTCATCATTGAGCCATCGTCTGGTGCCAAGGCAGCTGATACTTACAAGGGATGCATTGGGGATCAGACAAGATCTGGCCCAGCGCAATGTTTTCAAGTGCTCCAAGGTTTCCACGTCTCTCCTTGTTCTGAGGCCCTCCACTGCTTGGAGCCAGATGGTGATAGAGTTATAAATTTTGACAAAGTTATTCCAGATGGTCAAGACCCATGGGGGGAAGGTCCAGGATCCATCACCATGCCTGACCTGGACAGCATTATATAGTTTCCCACTTGTCCATTGTTGCAACATCTGCTCTGTTCCAGAAGCCCCAGGGAGGGGGAGGTTCTGGATTATGGCTACAGCGGCTTCTCCATCAAGGATGTTGTCAGAGACAACTAATCTAGGCTGGCAGCATGGACGTGCACAAATCATACATGGTTGGAATTCAACGCCTGCGAGGTCAATGAAACTTTTCCCGTATGGTATTGTAAAGTAATGCTGAAGGTCGGGTGGTATAGCAGCCTATGGGAATGCTTTGGTTGGGGAAGTCGATGCGACACTAATGGTATCTGCATGGAAAGAATTGTCCTTTACTGGTAAGGTGGGGGTTTGAATAATTGGGCCATGTGAGTTGCCAGTACTTGGCAAATCCACATCACAGTCACTGCAAGGGGGAGAGGGAGTCTGGAGCAGAGTCGACCAGTCTGGAGGTGACATGGAACCCAGGGATGGCCCTGATTCTATATGCAGCATATGCGGGCCCAGCAGAGAGGAGCTCGTTTTGGGAGAATGTACTGGGACATCATTTGGGACACCCTGGGAAACTGTGGGAACACCTACCAGTTCCTGGTAGGGTGACCCAGGGGACACTGAAGCGCAGTCTCTCCAGGAATTCTCTGACCCAGAGTCAGGGGGTGAGGAAGCGTCCCTGTCCAGTGGATCAATCTCATCTGGATTTTCTGGAGGAGAGGGACATAATAAGTCTGCTGGATCCACCTCATCCTCATCTTCAGAGTCTTGTAGTGGTGATAAATCATGAGAATGGGGGGAATCCATGCGAATATTGCCATTCTCATCGAATGCTGAAGCCCTAATCCTTTCTGGAGGGGTGAGGGGCAGCATATAGAAATATGGATAGGAGACATTATTGATAAAGTGACAGCCTGATGAAGACATCTCTGAAGCCATGAATGATTCTTCTCGTAACAATTTAGTGGGATGATTGGGAGGATAGAGGCCACGTTATAATGAGATAACCAAAGAGGACAAAACTATTCCACAAAGTACTGACTTTAAAATATTAATTGCAACCAAGCAGTTATCCATCAACAATGGCCTCAGAAATGGGCAAGATCGATAATGAATTTCTTATTGAATACTTCAGGGACTGAGGTCTCAATAATATCAGTTTGGCTGAGCCGGATGGAGTCAGGAAGATCCAGGAACGCAATATGACATGGGTATATTGTACAACAAGCTCTATATTAACATATGGGGAATATCATTCTCAGCTTGAATCTGTGTCCATAGGAAATAGGGCAACAGGATACTTCATCATGTTGTGAGGGTCCTGATGATTCTGGGGATGCTGGGGCTGGCAACAGTCCTTGTGATCGTTGTTGACAGTCCAGGAAACACTGCAGTTGGGAGAAGACATATCTGGCATGTATTCTTTGTCGTCAGGATCATCAAGGATGCAGTCAAACCGTCGCTCGACGAGCCAGGCATTGGGTCCGAAGGGCCAAGAGAACGGACCCAGTTGGAGCCAGATGGCCTCAGCCACAATGTGAGTGTTTTGCCTGTCTTGGATCCTGTAGAGGATTGAGTACCCTGTAGAGAATAGGAGGATGATGGAACATTGAAAAAACTGGAGCAGCTCGCCATGACTGCAGTGGATGTTGGTCTGGAAAATGGAGACAATCCGCAGGAAATCTCTGACAAGTTGGATATGGTACTGCAGCAGATCAGCGAACTGGAGCAGGAAATCCAATCACATGAAAGCCTTCAAGATAGCCGGTGGCAACAACTGCAGTCATTGGGATTATGGGGTGAAAGGATCGCTTGTATGAGGTGATCGGGACTTTGCACATGGTATTACCAATGTGAACCAGAAGGCGGTTTTTTTGTACTTACGAAATAGGTGCCAACAAGTTTTTTCCTCTCTCCATAAAGAAAATCAGGTCAGTACCCGAAAGATGAGCAACCAGACACTTGCCCATTTGACAACCAAATGGAGCTGACAAGAAAAAACTTCTCATCAGAAAGAAATTGTTTTATTACTCAAAAAATAGCCAATGAGTCTCCTTTGCTGGGGACCTAGTAAAAATAAAGTGTTTTGGGGTGCATAGTGTACACAAATAGTCAAGACAACATGATAGCTTCCATTGTACTCAATGTCCCCTCCAGCATTTCTAAATATTTTCGAACATCTTCTCGGAAAAACTGTTAGAAGTCACATGACTGTGTGAACAAGTGTGGCAGCAACTTGACACGATCAAATGACCTCAGCAATAGAAGAGGGAAAATGTTGACACAAGCTGGAATTGAACCAGCAACACTCAGTTTCTCTAGACTGGCACTTTAACCAACTAAGCTATTGTGCCGTTGGCAGAGTATGAGTTGTTAAGTCATATCACTATGAGGATGGTTAGTCACTCAACTGGTGCAACTTCATATTGTACTGAAGATGATTAGTCTTAGCACTAGAAGTGTATAACCAGGATTCAATTGCTCATGCAACAAAAACCAGGCAAAACAGACCCTGTCACCCACTTCAACAGAATCAATGCTATGCGGCAGTAGCTTCCTGGCGATTGCAATGATGGTCCCTGGGGTATAGGAAAATGCTACATTAAGTGATGGGAGATGAAACTTTGTCCCCGCATATTGGCCCATAGTGGCAAGAACGTCATACCAGTGGAGAGACCCACTTACATCCCAGTGGTAAATTGTTTCCCAGTTACCCATAATTGAAACCCCACTAAACGGAATACACCATGTTTTCAGGACATGTACAAAATGTCCCGGCTCCCAGAGTAGATGGGGATTTGCTTTCACCTTTTGCAACATGCTGACTCCGACCTGGAATTGGGCCGGATGCATCACCACAAGCACCACAGCTGTGATCCCGAGAAATTGTGTGTTTGCTAGGAGCCATTCCCTAGCAGCATTGCAGGTCTTAAGCACCTTTGAAACTTCTGGGCCGGTCATCCCATGCTACAAAATGTGAAGATAAAACTAGGAATCATGGAAGAAATACTCAACCAACCGAATGCCCAGCCTGAAACCAAATTGCTGCGATGTCGATGATTCCTGGGGACAAATGTTGCTCTTTAGAGAAGAACTTTGGGTCCAGCCACCATGGAAAGCTTCACCCCTGGCGGGATTCCACTTTTGTGATTTGCTCTGGAATGGCAACATTTTGTGAATCTGATTTAATAACATCATTCAAAGTTTCAATTGAGTTGTACCACTCCACCTGTGGGGTTTGTGGGGATCAATGACAGGAAAGTCGGAAACAATGTGGCAGTACCTGAGCATTCAGAGAGATAATGTCGGGGAGATACCAACAGAGGATATGGCCCACCGGGTCTGTGATGAATCATGATCATGGGAGTGTCAAACTCAGTTTCTCTCCCTCTTAGCTGCGGAAATGCTGGGCCTGGCAGAAACCTTGCTCTCAGGTCCTCTTCAAAATTCAGGTTCTTTTCGGTGTTCTTCGGCCGAATTTCACTAATGTATTCCTGTGAATCCCATGGAACTGAAACTGGGGAAATGAGGTTTCAAGGGCTGGATTGAAGAATTAACTCACTGGGATTGAGCATGGCTTTGGCTGTAATCTTGGCAATGTACTTCTGTAACAGGGTTACAGGCATTGGGCTTATGCCCTATTTAGATACTCAATGCATTATGTAATCTTCAGCCTTTACCTTACACCCAGCACCAAGTACACTAGAATCAAAGACAAGTCTAGTTTACCTGATGCGATGTGAGGTCTTAGAGCTCATAACAACTGTTACATTTTTTAAACTTTTCGTTGATTCTCTTTTACTCTCAAAAAAACCTCCAGCACACTGTAACAACGCACCTCTGACAAAAACTCAAAAGTTTTCTCTACAACCACACAAGAACTATGTATGGTGGAGCAAGAATGCGAGCTGCTTCATCCCATAGCGAGGGGACATCAGTTCCCTCCACTGGCCTATCAAGACCGGCTTCTGCACGACGTGTTGAAGTTGCCACATCACAAGTGCCTGGCATGTTCCGGCACGCCTCGCCTACAAGTTCAAAGAAGGCTGGCAAGAATCCAACCTTTGTGAGTGTGTCGAACATGTCAGAACAAGCTGTGAGATGTGCTGTACACAATGCATCTCGTGGGGCTCTTATAAGTCCCACCATAATGAAAAGTGCTGGTCTTCCAAAGACCCAGTGCCACGAGGTATTTCCACATGTCTCACATTAAGGAGGGGCCAATGTATATGCCCCTCAACCACAAGTCCCTCAAGCTTTAATGCAAGAGTACTATGCAATGGATGCAGGGCCTAGCAGATATCAACGCAGCCATCACTCCCACATCAGTGACTACAAGCTGAGGAAAGACTTGTCTGTGGCTCATATAGAACTGCCACATTCCATGGCAATACCCCCACATCACATCAAAATCACCGTCAAAGACATCTTATCCAGGGTGGGCAAATAAAGTATCGTAGAGGCTGTCATGGAAGACTTCTATGTGACGAACGAGTTGATGGGGAGGAGAATCCAGCCCCATGAGAATGCTAGGATGTATATCCACTCGTTGGAACTTTACTTGAAGAACCAAGGACCGAGTTCTGCAACTCCAAATGTACCTGCCTCCGGAATGGCAAGGCAAGTATGTACAGAGGAAGCATATGCGTATGAAGTGGTGACGCATGAGGATGCAGAGATCATCCTCATTCAACGTGTACTCTTCAAGCAGGAAACACATCCTGTTTGGCTGAGCCATACTCTAGCAAACAACCCAAATATCAAGGGAGCTATAGGGCAAATGTCTGCTCCTCATCAAGCCAGTGAGAGTGCGAAGGACTTTGACTGCTGCATGCAAGCGATGCAATGGATGGTCCAGACAGAGCACTTGGTTCCACCGTCGGTAGAGGTGCAGAGCTCCTCTGTTGATACGCAATTGATGCACGCCAACCCTGCTTTCATGCAACAGGAGGTTAGGGGTCACTCGACACAAGTCAGAATTGCAGCCCCTCCTGTGGACCAATACATTCCACAATCCGAGCCATGAGTAGATAGGGTTGCCCATCAGAAAATGAGAATGGAAGACCTCTCTATAAGAGACATCTCTTATATAGAAGATCAGGCTGTCGCATTCTATAACCGATGGGTGATCAACCTTCTACAAATGAGGACAATAGGTCCTCTGGGGCAAACAGCGGCTGCCCCTAATCCTGATGATGGAGACAATGATGATGGGACAAATAGACAGTCCCATAGGTCATTCAACGGAGGTGGACATGGTCCTCCTCCTCCTCGTCATCTGCCTCCACCACAGAACTTAGGAGGTCATGGACCCCCTCCGCCTTTTTGACCTCCTTTGCCTCCAAATCGAGGTGGCAATGAACGACGACCACTTAGGTGTCATGCTGAAACACCAGGTCACGGCTTACAAGAAACCGTGTGGAACAAGAGGACTAATATGATCCCCATTCCTGCTTTTGGCTTCCTGGGTTCAGAAGGAGTTGCGGAGGCATTACACTACCATAGGAAGCATAGAACACAGAGGCTAATAAACCTCATTCACTATCACCTTTCTGTTAGACTAGTTCTCTCAGACGGGTCGAAAATGACTCGCTCTGATGGGTTGTCGATCCCCAAATATGAGGGATCACAGCATTTCAAGAACTTGGAGGACTGGTTAGCCCTCCTAGTCATTCACTTTGAGCGCAGTCAGTACGGCGGCTTCGATAGAGACCGCGAATGTGTGCTCTTCATAGCGGACTACCTGAAGGGTAGAGTGCTATCGTGGTACACAGACCACATAGTATTGGTTGCAGACAATGCAATGCTGTGGACCTTCGAAGAAGTGGTAATCGGCCTTTACGACCAATTTGTGCATCCTTCTGCAATGGAAGATGCTCGCCAAGACCTGGAGCAGGTGGAATATACACCTGTGAAAGGAGTCCAAGGGGTCTATGACGAGATGCTCACGCACGCTTGTAATATGGCAGAAACCCCTGATAATCATATGTTGGTGAAATTATTCCTAAATGTATTGCCTTCAGATTGGCAGAAACAATTGTTCCGCCAAGGCTTGTCTCCAGTTGTGAACCAGATTCACGAATTTGTTGGAGCAGCTGAGGTGCTCGAGATAACGGATCGGACTGCCCAGCTTTATGAGCAGTTTGTTGAGCGACACCCTGCAAAAAGGACATCGGCATTGCGCCCTGTCGCGGCACAGAGGGGTTCAACAACCCCTCAATATAAATGGAAGGCAACAGCGTCTAAGCTGTTAATCTCAAAGCAACGGTTCCAACGAAGGAGCCGTGATGATCCACCAAAGGAGGATGACAATAAATACCACATGCAAGCTCCAGAGAGAACTCGCAATACCAGGGACAAGCTAGACCAGATGATAGAAAAGGGAAGAATGCAGCTGGAGCATCTCTATGCTTCAACTGTAACCAGCCCGGGCATTACACACAGCAATGCCCTTGCCCTCAAAGACAGCCAGACCAGCTGAGGGCTGCTCACACTGAGCTGCCCAATGAATCTGGTGACAAAGGGAACAGAGAGGACGCTGATGACTCGGCGTCTGTGGGCGGTGACAAGCATGGCTGGACGCTGCAGGAACGAGTCAAGACACACATTAATATCGACTTTGGACACTCCGCACGCGCCCGACTCTATAATGTGACTTAGACGAATCGTCGCCGATTCTATCACCCTTCGTCAGCGATTATCCGATAGCACGGATCCGACATTCTGAAACATACAGCCATAGTCGGAGGATCTATATCCCGTTGTTCCGTGGCATTTCGCCATCCTACACCATTCAAATACACATCCGACTCATATCATTGACACCTCCCCGACGACATTATATTAGAATCACTGATACAAACGTCGCCGACTAGTATTGTAGACTAGAATTAGATTCCGACTTGTACTCCTTAGTTTCTGACTCGTTTTGTTTAGATTCCGACTCGCATACACTTTACATACAAAAGAGCATAAAGCTCACCCCAATACACCAGTTTTCTACCACTCCCTCTTAGCTTGCAGCTAAGTTGCATTCGCTCATGCTTCTTCCGTTGCATCGCTTCGCGTCAATCGTCTCTCTTGTTCTCTCATCATCATAACGCTCCCTGTCTACGATAGACGCCGACATATTCGTATTGTTCATCCGTTCTCCATCGCCGATCATTTTAATCATATCTAACGGACCTTTCAATGCCACATCTCCAGATCTCCTTACACCTAGCTGCTTTCATTCAACCAACTTTCCCCAACTAGATCTTCTATCGATCTTTCCCCTCGAACCTTATGCGTAGTCTTGCACATTACAGCGGACTACGTACTGTCAGCAGTCAGGACGACGGAACTGATGTGCCGGGTTCTTATAATGAGCCCGAGGATTTGATTGAATTCGAAGTAGATGATGATGGACAATCATCTGATGGCGAGTGAATGCATGCCATGACCACGAAAATGTACGTTGATGTAGCGAACTTTGATTGCTACAATATGATAGTCGGAACCCTATTCATGAGGGAACATGGGGTGAAGCTTGATTTTGAGAAGAATCAAATCACAGCCACAGGTATCATTATGCCTGCTATGAGGGTGACAGTCCCTGATACCGATGAACGCATGTGACACTATCGGTCTGTGGATAAGAAGTGGAACTGACTAGCCCCGCATCCTCACAAGGTTCGAATAGAGGAAGAACTAGATGAGGACACAAATCCACAGTGGGACACGCTCCCAGAAGGATCCAATGCGATCCTTCTAAGTAAGGAAGAGTATGACAATACTCTGGAAGGCAGGGAAGCACCCAGTCCCCCAAGCAAAAAGCAGAAAATCGGATGCAAGAAAGCATCCGAAGATTCGGACGGAGAATGTCTCTGTCCACATGAAGAACCTGATGTGTGACTAAAAGGACTGATGGTTCAAAAAGAGCCATCTAAGGAACCGGTCGAAGCACAACCAGAATATTGTAGGCATCTCTGGGACAGACCAGTCTCCAAACCTCAGTTTGAGTGGGTTTATGACCCACGAATGCCTCGTGAATAGAATGATATGGTAGCGTCCATGAGAACATATGAGGGAACTAAAGTTTCCTCAAGTCCATTCTGAAGGGCTGATGACTCAGAAGAGTCACAGTCAGAAGAGTTCATACATTTGTATGAACCTGGGTGCCCTCTCCTGGAACAAATGTGATGCCAAGCTTTGGTAGCATCTCAATTGGGAAAGGACAAAACAGATGCTCGAATAAAGAAGCTGAGGGACAGGTTTGAAAAACCTGCCAGAGCGGCTTACACAAATCCGCTGATTCCAAAAGCCAAAGGAAGGGGGATATTGAAACCCCTTACAGAGGAGGATTATCCTCGACTGCGCCAGCAATGGTGCGATGAGTTCCAAGACATTGTCAATGGGACTAGAGGAGAAATGCCTCCATGGCGGGAGGTGAATCATAAGATTCACCTATATGATGAAAACAAGTGACATATATACCATATGCCGCACTGCCCTCTTGCATTGCAGGAGGAACTATATGAAAAGGTGAACCGGTATGTCGATTCTGGTTGGTGGGAGCCCAAGTCCATAGCACAAGCGGCCCCACTGTTGTGCATCCCTAAAAGGGATGGCAGACTTCGGACAGCCATAGACCCCCGTCAGAGAAACGATAACACTGTCAAGGACGTTACGCCCTTGCCAGATTAAGATGTGACTCAGGAAGATGTTGCCCAAGCAAAGATTAGGTCTAAAATAGACCTAACAGATGCATTCAAACAAGTATGTGTCAAGATAGAAGACATATCAAAGAATGCCTTTGCCATGATTACTGGGATGTATCTCAGCCACATCATGTGGATTGGGGACTGTAACGCCCCAGCAACATTTCAATGGCTCATGACCTCCATATTTCGCGATGCGATTGGTAGGTTCATGCATGTTTACTTAGATGATATATTCATCTATTCTGAATCCATTGAGGAACATGAAGAACATCTCCGCATAGTGTTTGAAAGACTGAGGCTGTTATGGAACAGCCTCTTGTCTTATCCCATCTCATCTTATCAACCATGCCTCTCCCATCTTATCAAATGAACTATCCAACACTTCAGTTTGATTGTGTTATGGAACAGCCCCTCAGCTCCTTATCTTATCTTTTTGATCTTATCAACTATGTATTATGAAACAGCCATTTAACAACTACTTTTCATTTTGTTCTTGTTTGTTATTGTTTGGCTTTGTGGACAATAATATAAAAGGTCAACAACATGAATCTGACTTCATTTCATTTTATCTTTGTTTGTCCTTGTTTGGCTATCTCTTATCTCCTATCTCTTATCTCTTATCTCTTTATCTTCTTATCTCTGGCTTATATCCCATTGGAGGATATCTGGAGGATATTCTATTGGATGATAAGCCTGGACTAGTATAGTATATATAGAGTAGCACAAAGCCTGTAACTCTAGTCTTATTCTCTTAGGATTCCCACTTGACTGTGGTGATATCTAAAGTCAATATAAACTGGTGCTTTCCTCCACCATCCTCTCTCTCTCTCTAAGCTTATCTATGTGTGAGCCTACAATGCTTGATTCTCGGCATAGTCTTTGGATTATGCTTTGAGAAGATAGTTAAGTGGTTGCCCTAACAGAGGCAGGCTAAGCTCTATCTCAAGTGGAAGAAATGCGATCTTTATGCTAATTGCATGGATTGCCTTGGCCATATCATAGACCGAGACAGCATTCATGTGGATGAGAATAAACTCGCCCACATTAGGGATTGGAGAATCCCTTGTAACTACAATGATATCCAATGGTTTGTTGGACTTGTCAATTACATCGGATCATTCTTGCCTGATATAACAGCCTACACAGGACCATTACTGTCAATGACACAGAATAGAGCACCATTTATGTGGCGTCCGATTCACCAGCAGTGCTTTGATATGATAAAACACATATGTAGCACTACTCCGATTATAAAACCAATTGATCCACGATTGGATGAGCCAATCTGGCTCATTTGTGACGCTTCTAAGTCAGGCGTCGGGGCTATGTATGGACAAGGCCCCTTGTGGAAGACATGTCGCCCAGCAGGATTCATGTCACGGAAGTTCTCGAACACTCAGCAAAATTATGCAGTGCACGAACTCAAAACACTAGCTATTCTTGAGTCCCTCCAGAAATGGGAGGACAAGCTGGTCGGTTACAAAATCCATGTTATAATGGATCATAAAGCCCTTGAGTTTTTCAAAACTCAAAATAGGTTGACAAACCGACAACACAGATGGATGGACTACTTGTCCAGATTCAACTTTGATATTACATATATCAAAGGAGAATTAAACAAAATAGCGGACTGTTTATTATGATACTATGAAAGCAATACAGTGGGTGAAACCCATAACATCAATGAGTATGTCCATGCGGATACTTGTATAGATCTGGAAGGGGAAGATCTTCCCCTTGAACATCATCAAGAAATAGTGGAGCATGTAATCGAAATAGGTGCTATGCGAGATACAGTGGCACGGCGCAGCCAGAGACTGGTAGAACACTGTGAAGAATGAGATGTTGAGGCTGAAGCTATGGCTGAGCACAGGCATCAGCCAGGTGAAACCGCTAGCACACATGCTACCTGTGGTAGTGGGAATGATAACCCAATAGGTGAAGCATTGCTTCGCCGAAATGCAGATCCACCCCCAACTACAATGACTAACAATGCATTTAAGTAACATGCCAAAGGTGGATACCCAGAAGACAAACTGTTCTCAGCAATCCTCGAAAAGCCTGGAGACTACAAGCTTTTCTCGGAGCGAGAAGGGTTGGTATGGACGAAGAACCTCATTGATGAAGAAGTTCTATGTATACCAAGGGATCGTGAACTTATTCATGAGATCATAACCCAAGCCCATAAAACCCTTGGGCATTTCAGCGAACAGAAAACAGCAGATTATATCCACCGTTGGTACTGGTGGCCTGGAATCATGAAGGATACCAGGATGTTCTGCAGGTCTTGCAAGTCCTGCCAACGAGCCAAAGGGTTGAATCAACATTCTAAAGGGAAGTTGCATTCTCTCCCAATCCTGACGAAACCTTGGGACTCGATAGGAATGGATTTTATTGGTCCATTCCCTGAGTCCAAAGGCTTCAATTACCTTTGGGTAGTCTTCTGTAGAATGACTAGCATGGTGCACCTAATACCCATGCATACGACAATGAAAGCTTCAGAGCTCTCATGGGTATATCAGAAGGAAATAGTCCATTTACATGGTCTACCGAGCTCAATCGTAAGCAATTGGGACTTTAAATTCACGTCAAAATGGTGGCATGAATTACACAAAATGTTAGGGGCAAAACTCCTAATGTCCACATCCTTCCATCCCCAGGTCTGACAGTCAAACGGAATGTGCTAACTGAGACATTGGTCAGATATTCTGGACTGTTGTTCGTCATGATCAAAGGGATTGGGTGAACAGGGTGGATCTAACAGAGTTTGTGATCAACGCAAGTATCTCTGCCACAACAGGCTATGCACTGTTCGAATTGAATGGAGGGCATATGCCATCCATGATCAGAGAGATCCGCTCTGAGAAAGTCATCCTGAGAGGAATAAAAGACTTCGCCAGCCAGGCTTTACAAAACCTGGCAGATGCACACGACGCAATCATAGAATCACGTGTATTCCAAGTGAAGAATGCTAATACAAAGCATTCTGATGAACCGAAGATTAAGGCTGGGAACCTCATCTACTTGTCGATGAGGAACCTCAATCTCCCTAAAGGACGAGCCCGAAAGCTCTGCCTGAAATACATAGGTCCTTATAAGGTCCTACGGGCGAAACTGGAAAGCTCGAACTATATATATGCTCAAGCTGCCAACAGCATTACAGGAACAATGGATACACCTGACATTCCATGTGTCGCTGTTGTGGCCATATCAAGTGTCAAATGACACTTTGTTTCTGGATAGGGTTCATCCTGAGCCCCAGATGACTCTGAATGGTTCGTCGACAAGCTCTTGGGGCATCGCTGGGACGGAAGGTGGCTCGAATTCCAGGTCCGCTGGAGTCTTGGGGATACAACCTGGGAGCTGTCCGCATCATGCAAGGACTTGGCAGCCCTTGACAGGTATCTTGAGTTGCAGGGCATCCAGCGCCCTGCCAAGCTCTCCCGATGATCTTGAGATCCGGGTCTCATAGAGTCCCGACGGTCTTGAGGGGTGGGACTTAATACAGTCCCATATAGTAGATCACTGACGCAAGGAACAATAGAGTTCCTTGCTAAAGTAGTTGGTAGGTGGAAAGCTGTGTTTTCTGTTTACTCTTCAACCATGTGAAAATGGTCACGTGATCTTGCACGTTGACGGATGAAGAATTTTGTCAAGGACTCTCTCATACTGCAACCGACTGATGTCATCACAGCATCCATGAGACGGAAACCAAGGAGGCAGCGCCTCATGGCACTGCACCAACCAATCATCAAGTCAGAACCAATGAGATTCTGGAAGGGGGAGAGGAGGTGTGCCTGACGTGCCTCCATCGAACAACCAACAACAACGTGACCAGTCTCCACAAGCAGCGCCATCAAGATGTGAACGGTCTCCTCAGACAGGGCCATTGAGTTACCAGCAAAGATGCGAGGAAAGTGCCATGGAAGCACCTCCATACCACCTTCCTCAGCAACAACCACTGCCTGGGCCCTACTATGGGTCTGTTTCTTACCAAGGGGGATACTTCTACCCCCCTCAACATCAGCAACCACAGCAATGGGGACCCCCGATGGGTTACCCCATGATGAGCGGGCAATGGCCTACTCACCAACCTGCTCAGCAACTCCAGTCTGGGATGCCATGGGCAGATGACATGGAGGTGGACAATGAGGATCATCCTCAACCCCCTCCAATGTGACCACCGATGGGCAGGCAAGAAGGTCTGCCCAGTAAAAGAAGACCAAGGGGAGGCGCAGAGCCACCCCTAAGGACGAGGAGGGAAGCAAAGCCCAAGATACATACTGAGACGTCAAGGAGGAATATAGTATCCTCCTCAACTCATTGGAACGCGAGGGTGTCAGGTGCATTGTAGCCTGAGAAGCAGTTATGAATCCCTCGGCGGCTTTGGCATTCAGCCAATTGACCACCGTCATAGATGATTTGAGACACGACCTAGAGCAGGCGAACAATGCCCGCCAACAAGCTGAAGATCAACTCGTAATCGCCCAGAGGAAGCAACCAGTGTCCCCCCGATCTCCGCAACAAGGAGAGGATGACCATCGACCAAGGAAGGTCCGGGGTCGAGGCAAGGTGTCTCAAGGATTTGCACAGGCACGGTCCTCTGACCATGAGGGACTGTATCTAGGACCCTTGAGCATCGTTCCTCCTATCCTGTTGTCAGCAGGACTGTCGGAATGGGACACTCCATCAGCAGCTCCCCCTTCAACGGGACAATCATCAATCCAATCTTCCAGGGCACAATGTAAAGTGCGCCCTGCTGACTCAGCATCAACAGTGTTGCCAGCAACTGGCTCATCAAGCCAGCGCCAGCAAGTACCTCAATTCCAGAGGAAACAAGCAGTCCCCTCAGAAGAATGTGAGATGCAGCAGAGACAACCATCTCCTCTATTTTTGAACATGGAACATTGATTCCAGGTGGAAGTGCCTGCTCGAGGCAAGCACTCGTCAAGAGGACATGGAGGAAGAGTGACGGGAGAACTTTGCGGACCTGCTGCGCAGGGAAACCCATATCTGGCGCCCCCAGAAAACCAACCCTGGCCAGTGGTGATAAGCACGCCACTAAGTATTATGAGGGATGATCCCCCTCCTCTGCCTGATAGTCAGTCGGTACCCGATGACACTCCTGCCATGTTCTGACTGTCATCCGATGATGAAGGCAGCAATGAGGATTCGGTTGAGGACAACTGCATGCCCTTAGAAAAAGAGCATGATCAGCGACTCCATTCTGAGGCCTTCCAGCACGGTCGGTCTGGATACATCCCAGATACCATTGGTGTCCGCATCCCACCAGCGGAAGGCAACACCAAGAAACAAGATAACTCATTCCAGGGTATGCTTTCCAACCACTTCTATTGGTCTCATCAGACCAATACCGTTTACCCAGGATGACACGCACGTGCTGCGTACGAGATGGAGCGTCAGCCAGGTAGGCTATATGCCTGGCCGAAGTCATCCAAGATTCATACCAGGGCTCCACGAGGGTTCACTATGAGCCCCAAAGATGTCGATGACTTGATTGCTGTCATCAACAATTCGAATCACCCTTCAGAGGATCGCGTTTACGCATACTCTCTCCTTTCAGAGTTGCAGTACATTACAAACCATATAGTGCCATCAGGACGGGATAGGACCATGTCCTATCTTGTCCGTGAAGAAATCATATCACAGATCTCGAGACCTGTGCCAGACAACCACTGGGCGTGGTGCTCTGCCCTTGTACCTGTCCCAGAGGGAGCATTGCACTACGTTCCCGATCACCCGACAGCTGGATTGGAGGTTAACACTTCAGATGCCACGATAGACCTCCAGCAGGTGCTCTGGCAGCTGCCCCACCACAATCATCCTGGGGGACGTAACCCCATCCTAGGAGTCATCTTCAATTACGCATTCCAAGTGGAGCTGTGTAGCGCCTTTGGATACATGCTTGGGAGAATTCTATCTCCCACTTATGGCAATGGGCAAAGAGCGTTCCTTCAGCATTATGTGTCGATCTTGGCGCGACCTCAGTTTTATGACTAGGCCATCGTTCAGTGGAATCAAGTGAACCCTAACAGGCCATTTGTATTGGTCGTTCCTGGGGTACCCTTGAACATCAGACAGTTGGATGTAGCCCCCATCTTCCTCTGTAACTTGACTGTGGACAACATTGTAGCTGTCTTGATCCTGGGTGGCACATGGATATCCTTATGGTGCCCAATATATTCGGAAGCATATGTGGACAAACTCCATGGAATCAGAGTCCTTCCAGGCAGTTGACGCAGAATGCATGCGATGTCTTCAGGAACTCGGAGTTCCCCCTGCAATACTGGAATGGAATGGGTGGCATACACCTTCATCCGTCGATGTGGCTTGCATATGGCACCTCATTTAGGAGGAGCAGAGGGCTGCTAATCCTTTCAGGAGCCTCTCAAGCGAGGTCTGGCTGCTGTTGGGAGAAGACCCATTCATTGTCCTGGGGATAGGACCTTTGCCAGTCCACCAAACCTCAACACCAGTGGCAGCACCACAACCTACTGCCTCGACTTCGACTGTAGGGCTGGTAGACCTGTTGGCAGATGGTCTTCCTTTATCTGCCTCCATCGGAACACTCTCCTTGGATGCAGCTGTTCCAAATGATGGAGATGTCACAATGGGGGGTAACAACCTCAGCGTTATGGGAGGTTTAACGACCCTCAATTGTCAATACTTGCAGGTGGTCCAGCTCCTCTGGGTGGGTTTAATGACCCTCAAGCTCAATATATGGTGGTAGATGCACAGGCTGGAGAAGGGTTTAACGACCCTAATGCAACCCAGGAGTTGGACAACTCCTCGACAACTCCATTGGCTGAGGGGGAATCTCTGTTGTCATCGCCAGTCTTTTGATATGTCTGCATCGTGATCGTCAAATTTGTAATTTGCATGCCGTTCGGTGGGAGGTAGCATTGGCTGCCTCTCCAATCTACTATGTGTCAGTTGGTATTGTACATACCGACTCCTTTACCTCATTTGTCATCTGATTAAGGCAGCAAATATATTTGTCTTACTTGCAGATCTGATTCATAAGAAACTTGTTGAGATTGCTGCAGCAACCTCGAAGGGGGGTATGTAACAGAGTTACAGGCATTGGGCTTATGCCCTATTTAGATACTCAATGCATTATATAATCTTCAGCCTTTACCTTACACCCAGCACCAAGTACACTAGAATCAAAGATGAGTCTAGTTTACCTGGTGCGACGTGAGGTCTTAGAGCTCGTAACAACTATTACAACTTTGAGTCAACAATTTCGTTGTATGAAAAAGATACTGGGATCTTTGATTTGTTGTGTGCCGGGGACTTGCCAAATTTCAGGCTATAAATATATTTTGCCTGTTCCACCACAAACGTGGAAAATTCTACAATGTGGTAGAAAGTTGGCGCAAAGTTGATGTGGTCATCTAGAGGGAGTGGGGACCGAGAACATGATATGTCTGGACCTGGGGTTGGAAAGCCTGAGGATAAAGGTGGAGAAGCATAACTGGAGGCTTCATGTGTCCTGAGCATATTGGAGAGTTTTTTGTCCAAGGCAAGATCTTCTTGACGTGACAGGGCATTGTCATAGTGGGTCCACATTTCCAACTTGGTAAGGAACTTCCAATTAGAACCTATGGCCTTGTGAACAACATCTTTCACAACATCTTCACCCATATTGGCAGTAATTCGCCCAAGGTAATTATGTGAGTCTTGCATTGGAAATATGTAGAAGGTTCGATAGGGGCGAAAATATGTCATAAGCAATGAAGTTGTGTGGACATTGTCAGGCAATCTCCCGAGGGCTCCTGTGGGCCTGGCGGAAGGATTGTATCATAAGAACATTAATTGTTTCCATGCTAGGAATCTCCCGAAATTGGATTCCTCACAGTCAGAGATGAGCCACCGGTGATGTCACAGTAAACATTTTAGGGTGTATTTCAATCTTCTCACCACCATCACCTCCATTTTTCTCGTATGACGATCGCCATTCAATCCATCAGATGTCGGCAGCATTCAGGAAGGGAAACATTATATTAGCACTTAGGCAAGAGCGACTGGAGACCGAAATCATCGTTTATGCATCCATGGCACCACCACGAGACGTACGTGAAGAATGGTGCCTGAGGATTGCCCTGGTGGGTCGGATACGTTCATTTCCCTGCCTTGCTTTACTCACCAAATGATAGACTGAATTTTTGGATGATGCCCACTCTGTCGGATTTCCCAAGACTTGCTACATCCGACACATCACCAGCATCATTGGTGCCACAATTCGTGATGAAGTCTTTGTCCCTTGGGACCAAGTGCATGCAAAGACATCCCTCAGAGGCACTCCTTCGACTCTAACTGACGATGAGGCCATCGCACTCGAAAACCCATTTTCGATCCTTTTTTCGGCATCAGCTGTGATAAAGGCAAAGCAGGAACTATGAAGGATTGCCCCTAGAGGAATTGTCCAGGTCTGTGGATCTGAACACTGGATTGCGAGCATTCCTTGACAATGTCTAGGAGCAACCAAAGGGTATCCTAAGGATGAATCCGCAGGAGATGGTTCCCAAGGTGCAGAGGCCAACAGGCAAATGTAACCATTGCATGGAAGTCAAAATCCCATGCAGTGGGAACAACGACCAACCCGCTTGCATCCCCTGCCACCAAACGCACCGAACATGCACCGGGGTGCCTCAGCGATGAGCGCACAAAAAGGCCCTCCAGAATCGAAACATGGTCGAAGAAACCCCACATAACCTAGAACTGATGGCCATTGCGGCTATCCATACCAAGCTGGATAAAATCAGCACCCAGCTCGAGGTCCTCCAGACTTCATTTGATTGGCAACGTATGCTTGACATGAAACGATGGGACACAATCTGGCCTGTAATGCAATCAATGCACCCAACCCTACCACCGCCATTCAAGGAAGATGATGAGGGTTTGCAGACAGCACCTCCTCTCCCAGGCCATATGATGAAGCGGTGACCTTTGAGCGATCTTAATGAGAATGACCCGAAATGATGTCGGATAGAAGCATCTTAACTCATGTAAATATGTATTCCATATAGCTATTGTTGCAGTAAACATGTCCTATCCATTTTGTATAATGACTGAGGATTGCCGGGATCAAGCTTCCACTGAGAGTAGGAAGGCCTCCGCTGGCTCTGCTCGGACACCTGGAGATATACTGTGTCACAACCCTGTGACTGTGACAGATGCGAAATGTCATCTTCTCAACTTACATCAGAGGGTTCACTACCCCAATTGCTCACTCAATTCGAAAACCTCCTGCTTCTGTGGGCCGAACATCCCAACCAATCTGATCGAAAGTGTCTTGCTAAGCATAATGTGAGTAACAGGGTGATGCTGCATTGTATATGTTAGTTGATCATATTTGCTTCCCTTCAGCATGAGGTGTGCCGAGAGCTCCTCAAAGTCAATCCCAAGCCTCCTCAATATTCTGTTTATCTTCAGAAGGTCCTTCAAATTATCAAGCTTCCCATCTGACACTCACAACCGATCCCCTGGGCCGAAATTCATGATGTCCGGAGCTTATCGGTTCTAAAGGTGTCACCAAAACTCCCAAAAGTAACTTTAAGGTTACCAGACAAAGCAGGTCAACTGGGAGACACAGCGGAAGCCCGGCAAAAGCACAAGGGCAAATAGAAGTATGTTGAAATTTCGACACCGACTGCCAAGGAAGACGAATTGGATGTCAAGGAAGAAGAGATGGATATCCTCATGGTCAGTTGTTTGATGAGATGTTTTCCTACATTTTGTCGCATAGAACCTCAAACATGCAACATTTCTAGGAATCAGAAGTACTTAACAAAACACGTCGGGGGCGAAGTGCATTGAAACAGAGTCAATCAAAAATGGAAGTTGATGATGATGAACTTGAGGAAGATTTGTCAGACCCAGCCAGTATCTTGCAACAATGCTGTATGTTCTGCATGAAGAATGGATTTGCGAAATGCGAGAAGACAGGTGTGCAGGGCACATGTGCCAAGTGTTACAATTTTACTTACTCTGAACCATGACCACATCTCTTTTACTCATCGCTCCGACCCGATCGCTCTCAACTCATCTTATATGACACACTTACTGCGCTCTCAGTCAGCTTGACTGTGGAGTTTC
>Ga0307516_10003091_pt1 | contig 21655 bp, 18 predicted proteins | sample 19_EM_MG_FD_203310 | JGI IMG/M metagenome (GOLD analysis project Ga0307516, IMG submission 203310) | Populus trichocarpa ectomycorrhiza microbial communities from riparian zone in the Pacific Northwest, United States - 19_EM | ecosystem: Host-associated > Plants > Roots > Unclassified | place... | reverse complement strand
GAGAGCGGGTCAAAATCTCGAGAGCGGGGCGATGTGCGCTGAAAAAATCGCGATGTCGGCTACATCCCAAGGCGGAATCGCTGGTGTAGGCGCTGAACTCCCGCTCAGCGTCGACTTGAAGACGCGAAGCCAAGTTCCACGTGCGGCAAGGCCTGGCTGGCGTCGATTTACGCGCTGACTCGATCGTGAACAAGGGTGACCGTCGTGAGCTCGGATTCCACAACGGGCCGGCGGTCTCCTGCCGTCTCACAGGCCCTCAAGACCGGCTCAGTGGGCGCAGCGCGCCGGCTTCCTCAGAGAATCCGTTGAGGAAGAGCATTGCGTTCGACCCACGAGTGAAGATCGCTCGTGCCAATCTGCTCGGGCCCAACCGGGCAATGGTGAAGGGCGGGCCAGGGGCGTCGTGCCAGACGGTTTGCGAAATCGACGCGCCGAAGGGCCTATCGAGAAGCACGCCGGGGATTCCGTAGTATCGCGTTGTCATCCGCGTTTGGGCGCCTACTCCTCGAAGCGCTCCGGCATCTGCGGATCACGCAGCTGCTGCACCCAACCGCGCAGCGGCTCAGGATTCCAGAAGGCCGCGCAAGCCTCCAGGTAGTCGGCGGCCGCGTCCCATTCGCCCAGCGCGCAAAGCTCACGCGCTAGCAGCAAGGAAGGACCGTACGAAGATAGTCGAAAGTCGCCGCCGACCGAGGCCGACTCACGCAAGTGCTGGATTGCCTTGGCCGCGTCTCCGTTGCGCGCCGCAACTACGCCGAGTGTCGTGTGGGCCCAGTGCTTGCGGTAAGCGTGGTCGTTGATAGCGCCGACCAAGGTCTGCGCGGTTGCTTCGCTGTTTGACGTGGAACGCGCACGAGTCCAAAGGTCGCGCCCCCGCTCTGGCCAATCGAGCTGGTCACCGTAGATGGAACGAGCTTCTGCAACCTGTGCGAGCAGCTCGTTGGCTGCTTGCTCCGCCGCCACCACGTCAACGGCTTCGATCGCGGCCCGCGCGAGCCAGGTGAGGAGATTCGGTTGCGATGCCCCGAGGGCACGCGCCCTCTGCAGGGCGCTGAGGCTGCGAGTCGGATCCGGGCAGATTCGGCCCAGCTCGAGCCACAGCCCGGAGGCGTCGGGGTTCTGCTTGAGCGCTTCATCCAAGATGCCCACGGCGCGGGCTCGATCGCACGGAGCAACCAGCGCCGCGTGGCCCTGTGCCAGTTCTGGGTCGCTAGGCTGCTCAGCTCGCAGCCGTGACCACTCCTGCTCGATTCGTGCAAACGCCTCCGGAAAGGTGGCCTGGTCAACGTGAACGAAAGGAGCGCGTGCAACAGCGGTCCGCGGGAAGCGCCGGATGTACTCCAGGGCGTGGTGAATGCGGCGTGGCTCGCCATCAGCGACGGCGAGGCACTCGTAGAGGATCTCCTGGCGCAGCTCCTCCGACTCCGGGTCAGCAGCCAGCTGCTCTTCGAGGCCTTGGAGCTTTTCTTCCAGTTCCGGTATCATCTCCCCCACCACTCGACTCTAAGCCGTCCGTTGGCCGTTGCCCACCTATTGCCCCGGCCCCTGTTCCGCAGCGTCCTTCGGTGTCGCGTTCTGACTGGTTCGAGGTTGCTGCGTCGTGCCGCAAACTGCAACGGAACTCGGTCGTTTGTCTGGTTCTGTCGTGTTTGACGTTGGCGCTCCCGGCAAGAATCGAACTTGCGACCTTGGCTTTAGGAAGCGTTCAGGCCGCGGGGCGTGGCTTATCTCGTACAGAGCCGAAACGATAGACGTTTCAGGGCATTCTCATGGCTCGGGCGGCTTGTCTGCTTTCCTCATTTCCACGTCCTTGCCATCGATGCATTCGATGGCGCTGCGCAGGTCGTTGGCGTCGAAATCTGCGTAGCGTTGCGTGGTCGTGAGGTCGGCGTGCCCGGCGAGCTGCTGCACAGCGATGGCCGGTGCCCGGTTCCTGAACAGCTCGGTCACGAAGAAGTGCCGCAGGTCGTGGAATGACCAGCCCTTGCGCTCAGCGCGCTCCATGGCGCGCTTGAACGCTTGGTTGAGGCCGTTCTCACCCCACGGCTTGCCCATGGCCGTGACTGTCACGGGCGCCCAGGGACTGGCCTTGCTTGGCTTGGCTGCCTGGAGCGCGGCTCGCAGCGCCCGACTCATCGGGATGCGCCGCTGGTGATGTGACTTGGGCGTGGTCTCGAAACCTGCCGAAACGCTCCGACGGATCGTGAGCGCTCCAGCCTCGAGGTCCACGTCAGGCCACCGCAGGCCCCGAACCTCGCCAGCCCTCAAACCCGCGAAAGCCGCGAGCTGGAAGGCCACCCGTGCCGTGGACGAAGCCGCCGCCAGGATGGCGTCGAGGTCCGCCCGTCGCATCGGATTCACCGCTTTTCTCCCGCTCTTTGGCAACCGCGGGAGCACCGGCATTGCTGCCAACATGCCCGCGTTCACCGCCGTTCGAAGCACCGACCGCAGCACGATGTGAAATCGTGCCCGCGTGCTCGGCGCCAGCCCTTCGTCGACCAGCTCGGCGTCGAGCAGCGCGAACGCTTGCCGATCGAGCGCCTCGAGCGGTAGCGCCCCGAAACGTGGCAACAGCAGCGTGTCGAGCTGCACGTTGTAGCCGATGCGCGTGGTCGGCTTCAGCGCGCTTTTCATGTGCGTCGCGCGGAAGTGCTTCACCGCTTCGGCAAACGTCACCGGCTCCGGTTCCGGCGGCGCGTCGACCTGCTCCAGCGTACCCACCTTCGCGAGGTGATCTTCCAGCCGACGATTCTCTGCCTCGGCAGCTTTCTTCAACTGCACCTGAGCATCACGTCGATAGCGCTTCGCCTTGCCGTCTATCGTTCTGTACGAGATGTCAATGACCCAGCGGAACTCACCGTTCCGTTCTTCTCTGCGAACTGTCACGTCAGGGTTTCCCCCAGCCGGGACCGTCGCTGACTTGGCGTCCGCACAGTATCACGGCGTCCCGCTCCGTCGCATCGCGGTCACTCCGTCCACGCGGGGCCCAGCGAAACCCGCCAACGGTTCGCGAACTTTCGTGCCTTCACGCCGTCGACGTGTGCCTCCACACCACCGTCGGCGGCTCGAATCGCCCTGCGTTCCAGCAGCTTGCGCAGCGCGCCCACCGAAACGCCCAGCAGTGGCGCGGCGTCGCGAAGGGCGTACCAGCGCAGTGGCGCCGCAATTCGCTTAGCCACTCGTCCTCCGCACGCGGTCGGGTCCACTCCGGACGCGAATCAAATCCTGAATTGCTTCGAAGCCATCGGCAGGGCTCCCCGCGAGCTCGGCCGCCTCTAGGATGGCGCAGGGCATCCCGCGGTGGTGGCGTATCGCGTCCCAGGCCCAGCTCGCGATAACCGCCACCGGTTCTGCCGGCTGCTGCTCCTCGCCGTCGACGACCACCTGATCGATCTGCTCCTGATCGAGGTCGACCGCGTCACGGAGTCCTCGAGACCAGGTCAGCATCTTGGCGCCGCGCATCCCCGAGCAGTACGCGATCCAAAGCGTCTCATCGGCTTGCTGCTTGCCGGTCGCAGCCGAGGCGGCGATCTGGAGCGGCGTCCGATTCTTGCCGCGAGCGCGCTTGGTGCCCGGGTCTGTCAGCTCCAGCGAGAACTTGGCGAGATAGTCCGCACGTTTCGACTCGCGCAGGTCCACGCCGTGCTCATTGGGCACGAAATCGCTGCCAAGGGCGCGACGCACGCATGTTGCCCACCGATGCTGGAGCCACGCCGAGGCTCCGGCTTGCTCGTCGTCGGTGAGCTTGACCTCGAGGAAAAACAGCACGTGCAAGTGTGGATGCCAGCCGTGCGCACCGTGCGTGACCTCGATTGACCGCACGTGGTGTTGCAGGCCGTATTTCCGGCAGAAGCCCTTCCACGGCTTGCCGTTGATCAAGCGCCGAAAGCTGTTGGCGACGCCCTGTCGAACGGCGCGCAGGTCATCGCCAAGCCCGTGCCGAACTGTCAGCGACAGCATCGCGACGGCATCGGGTCCCCAAGCTTCCACTGCGCACTTCAGTTCACCAGCTCGATTGGCGCGGATACGCAGCGCGCACACGGGGCATTCCCAAACCGACCCGCACCGTTGCACGCCACGAAAGTACGCATGCTGACACGTGCCGCCGGCATCGCGCGTCACCGTGGTCCGCACGACCTCGACCTCGAGCGCGATACGCTTTCGACCACACGCCGCGACACGATGCCCACTCAGCGATCGCAACCCATCGCGCAACTCGTAGGCGAACCGACGCCGCTGCTTTCGTTCGGAAGCGGTATGCCGGGGGTTACGAAACTCGTGATCTTCCCGAGAAGCAGTGGCGGCCTGCCGCGACAGCGCCACGGGGCCTCCGGCGGGACTGAGCGCCGACTTCGTCGGCACACACCCCTGAGGGCAAACCAACCCGGCCAACTCACTGGCTTGGCTCAGCGAGATGAGACGGGGCACCCCGTCGGCGATGCACTTCGGCGCTGAAGCCTGCGAGCGACCGGTGGTCGCCCCCAGGGGTGTCCCGCGAGTAGTCAATTCGCAGGCTTCAGCCCCGAAATCCCTCCTAAACACGACGCAAACCGCCCGCAAAACGGCAGCAAATCGATGACACGGCGCAGCAAATCGACCGGAAGTCGACCAGAAACCGATGGTGCGACGTGAGCGCGCAGCCACCGCGAGACCCGAACGGGGTGTTGGAGCTACGCAGCGATTGCGTGGCGTGGGGTGGGGGCCTGCTCGCGGGCCCTGCGTTCCTCATCGCCACGGATCCTTGGCTGCCGCGAGTGTGAATGTAGCGATCGCTCGTCGAATGCGATCGGCGCATGTCGACACGACGCGTTGTCCACGAAGGAACTTGGCTGCCGTCCGCGGTTCAACCCCAGCCTCCGCCGCGATTCGGCGAATTTCAGCGGGCGTTAGCTTGACGATGTCGGACGGCTGTCGCTGCGGCGTTTGAGCCATGCCGCAAGGGTGCTGCGCCCGCGGCATCTGGTCACTCAACACGCCCGGTGGAATGAACCGATTGAGCTGCTATTTCACCGGTTTCGCCAAGCGCCCAAGAACCCTGTCGACGCGCCTCAGCGTGTTGCTGAGGTCATGCGTGTGCGCCCCCAGTAGTCGGCCATCGTGGATGATTCGAGCGACTACGCCGGCGATCGTCAGGCCGCCTTTTCTCTTCGGCGAGCCGATTCTGGCGAACCACTCCCGAACCTTTTCCTGTACGGGAGAGCGCGCCCCGAACCGAGGCATAAGGTAGTCGGAACGGAAAGCCTCGAGCGCCGCATCTCCCGTGACGAGTTGAGTGTCGTTCAGCCGATACAGCCGCGCAGTGCGCGCCACCTCCCGCGCCAGGTCCACGATCTCGATCGCTTGTTCGTCGGACTTGCAGCCCTCCTGCTGTGCGTGCCAAGCGTGCGCTGCGGCTCGCTCGTTCGGTCCCTTGTAAATGAGCGCCAAGATTCCCGCTTGGGCCATCTGAGCTGCCTCAGCGTCGGCGGCGTCCCGAACCAAAACGCTGAGCGATCCGAGAATTGGTCCGCTCGCCATTGGTGCGTCGCAATGCTCAAGGGCGAACTCAAGCGCGTACCGCAACTGAGCTTCGCGACCGGCCAGCTCTCGCAGCATCTGTTCGAGTTCCTCTTCAACTGTTGCCATGGGCTTAGGCAGCCCTGCCGGATTCGATGTGCCGGCGCAGCCGTAGTACTTCTTCTCGCCGGTAGCAGCGGTAGCCGTTCAGCGGGTGTCGATGCGGGGAGAACTTTCCGGACTTATCCCAGCGGCGCAGCGTGACTTCGGAAACGCCGAGGAGCCCAGCGGTTTGCTTGAGCGTCAAGACGTCCGGTCCCCCCTTGGGCAACGGCTTCTTGGTGCGCACGAGCCAACGCTATTCAACCTTGATCAGCGGCGCAAGGCTTCGTAGCGTCGGGGGTGGATGAAGCTCTCCTACGAGGACCTCCCCGCGTTGTTGGCCGACGGGTCATTCCTCCAAGACACGGACGTAGTCTTGCTTCTCCACGACGAAGGCGAATCCGGCCGAATATTCCGAATGCCCGCGTGGTGATGGGTGCCACGTGAGTCAGCAGTTCGAACCTGCCAACAAGCTTGAGGAGGACCTCCTCGTGAGCGGGCGCTTCGACCCAGCGAATGGACCTGGGGTCTACCTGCACGCCGAAACTATCGTTGGCGACATGACGGCGAGCGTGGAGGAAATCGAGTCGGCTTTGCAGCGCTTCGTCGCCGCAGGGCTCGTCAAAGCGGAACCGCTACGCGGCGTTAGCGGATTGGGTTATCAACCTCTGCCCCGCGGACATGAAGTGCGTGAAGACTTCCTGAGGGCGCGCGGATTGCGGCATCCCGCCCTCGTACAGCAGCGAGCGCACGCGATCGCTGACCTCGTCATCGCTCTCGCGAACTGCCCGCATATCTGGAACTTGCGGATGACAGGGCCATTTCTTGGTGCCGATCCGCGGATGTCGCTCCGTGAGCTCGAGCTGTACCTGAGGGAATTTACGCCTGATCAGGTGCAGCAGGTCTGTTCCGACTTGGTCAAAGGCGAGCTGCTAGCGCCGAGCGCCAAAACCGGATCCAAAGAGCCGGCATTTGAGATCACCGGTCGTGGCCGACAGGAGTACCGGGCCGTTGCCGGCCGGCTGAAGATCGCCGAGGGCAAAAGCATTCTCGACATTCAAGTCAAGTCATCCGTTGAACTATTTTTTGCCTGGCAGTCCGAGTACAAGCCGTCGAGAAACGCTATTGGCTCGGCATTGGACGACGTGGTCGCCGCGCTCAATGGACAAAGTAGTCTCACGTTGCCGCTGCGCGTCGTTCAGGCGACCGAAGCCGGAGAAGGCGCCATTCGAATTGATGTCGCGCTCCAGGAAAAGATCGCGAGAGCCGACTTTTTCGTTGGAGACCTCACGCCCGTGTACGCATACGGGGAGCGATTGCGGGTAAACGAAAATGTTCTCGTTGAAGTCGGTTATGCGTTGGCGAGCAAGGAACCGAACCAGATCGTGTTGGTAGCGATGAAGCGCGACGATGTGCCTGGGGACGCTACGAAGGCTAAGCCGACCTTCGACATCGCGCACGTGCGACGCCACGATTTTGTCGGCAAGGATGATCTGCGACGGCGACTCAGGACTGAATTGGAAGCTGCCTTGCGCGCTCGCGGATGGCTTCGGTAGCGGCATGGCGAATTCGTCGAACAGCGATCAATCTGCAAAGCCGGAATACCTGTACAGATTTCGGTCAATAGACAAGCTGTTGGGGAAGAAGGAACTCGAGCGCAGCGAGTTTCGCCTGGCCAGCCCTTCGGAGCTAAACGACCCGATGGAGGGTTACAAGGACGTCGTCTTTCGGGGAGACGATGTGCTGTGGGAGAACCTCCTACGGCACTACATTCTTGCGCTCGTCTCGAGCACCCTCAACTCGATGGTGCTCGGCGATGCGTCGTCAGATGCCCCCGACATACGCGCCGCGTTGACTGCTGACGATCTCCCGACCGACGCGTTCCGCGCGCTCTATCGCGAAGCCTGCGACCAGTTCTTTGGCCGACCCGGAGCTTCGTCCTTGAGCGCGCGACTCACAGCGTTGCGAAAGCCTTTGCGGCGTGAGGGTGTCATTTTCCTGCTGGGCCTCGTGCACTCGAGCGCACTGGCGGTCGTAACTCGCGTGATGAAGGGCGCGGGCGTGCTCCCCCCGAACACACCCGAGCTACCGGTCGGCGACGGCGACCTGAGCGAGATTCTGGGGGCATTTGAGGCCGCTTCGGCTGAGGAAGCCAGCGACGACTTCGAGAGCGTCGCATTCGCAGCGAATCGAGCGCGGGACGAGCAGTCCTTGCGGGCCCTCATCAGATTCGAGACCATGAACGCCGAGGGTGCGCGTCGTCTGCGGTTTCTCCTCTATACCTTTCCCGAACGATACGTCGAGAGCGTGATTGACGGACTCGTGTATCCCAGATGGCATACAGTCTGTTTTTCTGGGAACTGCACGGACGCTTCGATGTGGGGGGTATACGGTGATGAGCATCGAGGCGTAGCCCTCGTGTTCCGACCCCAAACCGAAGACGGTCGACTCATCATTCCACTTGTGGGCGCCAACGGAACGAGTTCTGTCGTGGGACAACCGACCCAGTACACGCGCGGTCCAATCAAGGGCTTCCTCGAGGAGGTCACGTACAGCGACCGCCCTCCGGAGGTCGACTTCTTTCAATCGCTCGGAACTCTGTCGCGCGCTAAGCTTGAGCGCGCCTGGCACGTGACGCCGTCCGGCGCGCGGAGCAAACTTGTTGACGGCATGCTCACCCAGCATGCCGAGTGGAAAGAAGCGTACTGGGAAGGGTTTCGCCGAGCGGCAACGACCAAGCTGCTCGACTGGAAACACGAGCAGGAATACAGGTTTTTCCTAGCCGATATCTTGAATTTGGGTGACGAGCCGACAAACCGGCTCGTGCAGTACGACTTGTCCAGTTTAGTCGGCATCGTGTTTGGGTTGCGGACGTCCGAAAAGCACAAGCTTGAACTCATGAAAGCGGCCATCGCGCTTTGCAACAGCGCGGGCCGCTCCGAGTTCGCGTTTCATCAGATGGCATACAGCGCAACGCACGGTCAGCTCCTGTGCGTCTAGTCGTTGTGAGCGCGGAGCGTCATGCCCGAGCCGGACGGTAGCCTAGCCGTGTGCGCAGGCTCTAGTCGTCCTCGGCATCCGTGGCGTCGTCCGTGACGGGTCCGCCGGACGTAGTGGCTACACCCCGCGCGAGGAGAAATTGTTTCTCTTGCTCAAGCAGATGTGCTTCCCGGGTTCGGATGAACAGCGACGCGTCCCCAGCTTCCAGTGCCGGGATCGACTCTGGCGGAAACCCGAGCGTCGCGAACATTGCTGCGGCGTGTGCGGTCTCGCGCAGGAGTGGCGGCGGGGGGCTTCGAAACCATGGTTCCTGTGCCGCACCAGCTAGTACGCGGTTTGCGGGACTGGCACCAAGTTCGCCAGTGAGGCGCGGGAACACTCTCGCGAGAGCTCTGTGCCCCTCGCTTGCGAGCAACTGCTGTATGTCCAACTCGTTCCCGTTCTGATCGACAGGGCGCAGCGTCGCGAGGTAGACGACCAAAGCTCGAATCCGCGCGTTCCGGAGGTCGAACCGCTTCGGTAGCGGTCTCGCGGGATATTTGAGCATCTCGTGCAAGCTGCTCGCGTCACCGGATGACGCGAACGAACCCATGCCCTCGAGCGCGTTCTTGATTTGGCTTGTGTTGGCGCCCGCAAACCAACCATTGGTTGAGGTCGTCCAGAACCACCTAACGAGCGTTCGCTTGCGGTTGTCGTCAGGCAGTGGACAGCGATCGAAGAACGCCGCGAGCATGACCATTTGGAGCGCGTACGGGAGCACTTTCGCACCAGCCACGAATACCTCGTGGCGCAAGAAGCTGGTAGCCTTTACAAGTGCGCTCTCGGCACGATCAGACATCTCGGACAGCTCGGGCCGGAGGTCCTCGGCCACGCTGGCCCACCCGGTATCGTAGATGTCCCGTCCCGCAACGGCGACGATTGCGCGGAAGATGAACTCTCGACGAGTCGTATCGAAACCGTACGGGCGCAACGCCTCAAGGATGCGGGAAATGCGCTCGGTCAGATTGAATGCCTGCTTGCCCTCCTTGTAGGTGAGCGCAGACACCATCTCGTCGGGGCTCATGTCACGCCCGCGGCCGTTGACTCGCGAGAAGGTCTCGACCGCTTCGTCAATCGTGCCCCCCTCAATTACCGTCACCGGAACTTTGTAGCGCTTCACCGCCTGCGTCAAGCGCTCAGCCTCCTCGATCAGATCCTGATAGTCCGTAAACTCCCGTTGAATCTTGCGAGATTCGGACAGGAAGTCTGTCGTGCGAAGCAAGGCACGCAACGGAAAATGGAAGGGCTGGGCCTCTCGTCCGGCGAGGTGAACAAATTTCTGATCTCGCAGATCGTACCAAATCCACCACCGCCAATCTTGCTGAGTGCTCGTGTTTGGAGCACCAGCTGGAAGCCGCAACACGCCGAAGAGGGTAGAAAGCCTCTGGTGCCCATCCAGAAGGTACTTCACTGGCGTACCCGGCGCTTTCGGGACCCTTTGACCGCCGACCATCTCCAGGCTTTGGACCTCGCTAGAGGTATCCCAAATCAGCAAGCTGCCGATCGGGTAGCCTTTCCGAATGCTGTCGAAAAGGTGCAGCATGTCAGAGGGCTTCCAAACGAAGTCTCGCTGAAATCGCGGCACTCGGAGGCGGCCGGTGTTGATCTGCTCGACCAAGTCTTCGAGGAAGACGACCTCCGGTTTCAGAACGGTTAGCGTGGGCTCTTTCATTCTTGGGCTGCGCGGTAGTGATGCCGCCTATAGAAGGCGCCGGAGGCACTCTAGCATCGTGGGAATCTCGTCGCTCCCGGTTGTCGCGCAACGCCTCCCGATCGATTCCGCGGTAAAGGGCCGGGGGCTGCGTTGGAATAGCTTCCAGACCTCCTTCCCGAATCCGCCGCTTAGGGCCCGACGATCGCTCGGTGACAGCCCGCTGAAGACGGTTTCCTCGTCGTCCGTCAGGCGCACCTCGTCGGTTTCGGCCTCGACGCGGAATCCGCGCTTCATGTCAAAGTGATCGCGCTGAGCCTCGCTCAGCTTCTGGAAGGCGCGAAGGCGCGGCCGATGGGGCCGATGGGCGTTCAGAAGGTGAAGAGCCTCGTCGGGGAGATAGTTCTCGGTCTCACGCTTGCGTAGAACCACCGCTTGGCACTGCAGCTCTTGCGCGCACGTCAGAACCTCTTCTGCTGCTCGGGAGTTGGGCGACGACGGGGTTTGCCGATCGCTTTCCGTAAGCGCCATGAATCGCGGCGGACCTGGATGCCGGCTTGCCAAGTCGCGAAGACGTCTCGGGATGTTGCCGCCGCCTCCCGCGTGGTCGAATACAAGCCAATCATTTTGGAACGCGTACCAGAGGTCGGTCGCGCCGTGCGCCTCCACCATTGCTTCAACAAACGCTGCGTCGCTCTCGTCGTTCTCAACGAGTAGCCTGCCTGGTTCTCGGAGGCACGCCTCTGCATCCTTCGGAGTGAGCTCACCAACTGCTCGCGGCGCAAGGGTCAGGACGACTGAGAGCGCGTGCCGATTCGACGGCGCTGAGTACGCCGCAGCCGTGAACGCTTTCTCGTAGATCTCTATGTTCCTCTTGGTTCGGTAGTGCGCGGGGCTTTCACTCAGCCACGCTAGGTTTCGGTAGTCGAGATCGGGCGGCAAATCCCATTGGTGCCGGCCCATTGGAAATAGGTCGACGATGGCGTCCAGGTGGAGCCAAGCGTTCCTGTCGTCTAAGACCTCGCGCGAAACAATGACGATCACGGGGCCTCTTGGTTGGCCTTTCGGATTGCTCCAACTTCCGCGAAGTCTTCAGAGAAAACGCCGGTCGGCCAAAAATCAACATCACCTTTCGCGTCAATCTGAATTGGCCGAACCGTCGCCTCCGTTCCATCGTTTTCCACCCAGTGGATAATGACGTTTTCCGGAGACAGAAGCCCCTCCGCGCAACGGCGGCGAATGCGAAGCAGGAAATTTTCGGAGTGCGTTTCGATTAGGAAGCGGCGCGAGGGCGCAGCGGCGTCGACGTACAAGTCGGCGAGGCTGGCATGCGCGGCTGGGTGAAGGTGGAGCTCGGGCTGCTCGACGATGTGCAGGTGCGGCCCCTTGCGCCGCTTCTGGAGAAAATGCTCAACTACGATCGGTAGGACCTGGCTCATGCCAATTCCGACGTCGGCGAGGTTCACTTCAAGCCCGCGTTGGTCCACACCCTTCCGCGTCGGGCTCTTGAGAATCAGCGAGAAAGTGTCTTCGCGCGGCGAAACGGCCAGCTCCCAACCGCCAAGATGCTTCGCGTACCACGCACCGACTTGCTCCAAGACACCCGTGCGCCGATGAAAGTCGGCCCCCAGAGTCGCTGGTGCGTTGGTTCCTCCGACTCCTACGCCGGCGGGTGTTGCGCCCTGGTATCTATAGTATCGGCTCGGTTGGTCCCGAAAGGGACCCAGATGCGTGATTTCGTTGAGGGCCGTCACGATGAACGGGTTCATCAGTTCGGAAACGGGGTCGTTAGGGTGACGGCCGAACGGGTGGAGGCCATGAAAATCAAGCTCGCGCGATTGTGCGTCTTCCGACGAGGTGTAGAGAACGTTCTCAAGGTCCTTTGGCACATCGTCGCAACGGACCGTCACGCGGCCGCTTTCGCTTGTTCCCACTTCCAGAAGTGACACGTACTGCGCGCGGTACTCGTCGACATTTTGAACCTCTGCCCAGAAGCCCTGCTTGTGACCGCCAAAGTCAAATGCGGCGCCAATGCCGATCCGGCCATGTGGGTTTCGACCGTGGATGAGATCGACGAAAGACGCGCCGAAGTCGAGGCCATCGACTGTCAGGGTGAGCGGTGCCTCCGCCCCCGACGCGAGGCCGCTTCGCAGCAAGAGGGGGAGCCGGGTGAGAGCGCTCTTGCCGCTGCTGTTCTTGCCGATGACGAGGGTGATCGGCTTGATCGCTACCGCTAGCCGCTTCTTGAACGGCTTGTAGTTCTCAACCGAAAGTTCCGTCAGATCCATGGTGCCCCAAGGTAGTAGCCATCGAATCGGCCCACAACCGGCCCAGGTTGCGTGTATTTGCTGGTCCCAAAGAATGGCCCCCCTTTCCACGCCATTGCCACGCCCCGCGTCTCTGGCCGTCCCAGAGCGTCGCCGTCCGTCGCATACCGGAAGCGCGCATCGCCGTACCGCACCAACTGTTGACGGGCATCAGGAAGCGCGGATATTCGGTGAAGTTCACCGGTGAAAACCGCACCTGAGGGCGGTGAAGTTCACCGGTGACGGCGGGCATCAGGACGCGGATTTCTTGCTGCGGCGCGTAGAGCGGGCGGCGGTGAGCTCTTTGGCCTCTTTGAGGCGGTAGCTGTCGGCGTCGATGTCGATCACCTCGGCACGGTGAATGAGGCGATCGACCAGCGTGACGACGCACGCCGCGTGCGGGAAGACCTCTCCCCATTCGGAGAAGGCCTTGTTGGTGCTAAGCACGATGGGCTTGCCGGCGTCGTAGCGACGGGTCACCACCTCGAACAGCAGATCGGCGTAGCGGCTGTTGTACGAGAGGTAGCCGACCTCGTCGATGCAGAGGAGGTGCGGCAGCGTGTAGCGGCGGAAGCGCCGAGCAAGGATTGACGAGGAATCCTGAGCGGCAAGCTCGGCGAGCATGTCGCTGGCGGTGGTGAAGCGGACGGTGTGGCCGCGCGCCAACGCCTGCAGCGCGATATTCTTCAGAATCATGGTTTTGCCGACTCCGTTGGGGCCGACGAGCACGGTGTTGTGGCCAGTTTTGACGAAGGAAAGGCTAAACAGCTCTTCGATTGCTTCGCGATCGATCTTCTTCGGCCATGCCCAGTCGAAGTCGGCCATTGGCTTGGCGGCACCAACGTGGGCGTCACGCGCGCGCCGCTCGAAGCCACGTTTCTGTCGCTCGCGCTCTTCGATGGCGAGGACGTCGCGGAGCCAGGGCTTGTCGATGATCTGGTCGCAACAGGCGATCAGTCCGAACAGGCCGAGGGCCTTGAGGCGGGGTTTGACGTCGGCGGGATTGAGGTCGGTCATGGCTTCGTGTCTTTCTTGAGTGAGTCGTAGGTGGAGAGGCTGTGGGGTGTGATGACAAGGTCGCGGTGCTCGCTGGGGGCGAGCGAGATGGAGACCGGCGGCGGCAACCCGCGCTCGGAACGGCGTCGGTCGAGCACTTGACGCACGGCGCCGATGTGGATGGTGTCGCGCTCGAGGACCTCGACCAGCGCGTCCTCGAGCGCGTCGGCGCCATCCGCGTCGAGCAACTGGAGGAGACGAAAGGTGTTGCTGCCCAGGTTTTGCCCGCGGTCGGCCAGGCAGCGGAGAAAGGCCTGGCTGCTGGGCGCCGCCTTGGCGAGGCGATCGAGGCCGCGATGCTCTCGAGCACGCTTCTTTTCTGCGGCCAAACGCTCCAGGTGCTCGGAGACTTCGAGTTGCTGGCCACGATCCCAGCAGCGCGCATGGACGGCGACGACGTCGTCCTGGCCCTCGACGATGCGGACGGTTGCGAGGTCGGCGAGCACGGTCAAGGCGCGCTGCGTGCGGTCGTGTGGCACCGAGTAGTCGTTGAGGTCGAAGCGAGCGTAGGGTGTCTTGCCGATTTCGACTTCGACGCGCTCGTGTATCGGAAAGGGCTCCGCTGGGAGTGGAAGTAGGCGGCCGCGCTCGTCGTCGAAGGCATCACGGACCGTGCGTGACTTGTCCTCGATCCACTTGCGGTCCGCCGATGCCCCCTGGCACCAGCCGTCGGCTTGCCGATTGAGATCGGTGACGCTGGTGTACTTGCGGGCAGCGAAGAAGGCGTCGCGCACGTAGCGGATGGCGCGCTCGACGCGCCCCTTTTCGTTGCCGCGAGCGACGGCGACGGGCCGCGCTTCGAAGTGATAGTGAGCGGCCAGCTCGAGCAGCTTGGGATTGAAGCGGATGGCGTCGCCCTGGCGCTCGAGCACCGCACTCTTGAGGTTGTCGTAGAGAAGGACGCGGGGGACACCGCCGAAGAACGCGAACGCATCGACGTGGCCGCGGATGAAGAACGGCATGGCAGAGCCCAGAAAGAAGCGAAGAAACACCTTCCGAGAGAAACTCAGGACCATCACGAAGGCCCAGAGCGGCCGCTCCGCTCGACCCACGGTGTGCTTGCCGAAGTAGGCCCAGTCGACCTGACCTTGATCGCCGGGCAGCGTCTTGAGGCGCTGGAACGCCTCAGCCGGCTTGCGCGGTCGATGGCGCGAGACGACGCGCCGAAAGTGATCGGCGCCGCCCGGATAGCCGCGCTCTCGCACCATCTCGAACAGCCGGCTGGCGCAGAGCCCGGGATACTTCTCGAGCTGCTGAATCACGAACGGGACAAACGGATCGGCCATCGAGGCGCGCGGCACGACCGTCTTCAGCTCCACGCCCGTCTGCCGCAGGACGCGCTGCACCGTCGTGTGGTGCAGCCCGAGCTGCGCCGCAATCGTACCAATTCGCCATTTCTCCGCGTGAAAGAGCCGCAACACCTCGGCCTCTGTTTCCTTCGAAATCATGCCGGACCTCGCTCAGCGAGGCGGCGGTGCGCGCGGCAGCCTCGGAGCTCGCCGGGCAATGCCGCGCCTTGGCGTCGGCGTCCGTCGTGTCCACGGCGGCAGCGAGGCCCCGCAAAGCGAGCAGCGAGCCTGATCGCAAACCAATACATCTTCTCGGTCCTTTCCACCGGAATCGGGCTCCGGCACGACCGAGTCAGTGCGCGATGCCGCGGCTTGCGTCACCGACTGATGCGTCACTTTCTGCGCTGAGAAGTTGGCATGTCGATCGCGATAGCGAGCTTGCCGCGTGGCGTGCAGCCGCCGAGCGCGCCGTGCGACTCGGTACGCAGCCCCCGCTCGTCGAATAGAATCGCGGCGCTGCTCCACCGAGCAGGGTGGGCAGAATCGACGTCTCCGATCACATCGCCCGCACAGCCGCAGCTGCGCATGACATCGCCCACAAACGACGACCCGAAAGCTTTCCGATCGCACTCGGCTCCGACTGCCGATTTCTGGACACGGAGCTCACGGTGTGATGAAGGTGCAGTCCTCCATCGCACTGGAGATCCAGAAGGCTCGAGAGTTGGCGCTCTTGGGCCTTCACTAATTTCGGCGGACGCCTTCTATCCCGCTGGCGCCGATCAGGCCCAAATCCGCGCCGGTGAACGGTGAATGGGGCCCGCCGCCGTCCCGCGATCTTCACCGACTATCCGCGGATCGCGGTGCACGCTCACACCAACTCAAGCGACGGAAACGGCTGGCGTTTTCGTTGATGTTCGCGGTCTTGGCTTTGGCGCTCCCGGCAAGAATCGAACTTGCGACCTTGGCTTTAGGAAAGCCCTGCTCTATCCAACTGAGCTACGGGAGCGGATTTGAGATGTGAGGGGTTTTGTGTGCAGTTTCGTGGCTGTCTCGCGGGGCGCGGAACTTGTCACGATCGCTCGTGTAGCTCAAGTCGCTACGCGCTACTCGCGCGATTTTTTCGCGTGTTTTTTGGCTTCTTCTTTGGGGATGACGGGCTTTTTGCCGCGGGCGCTGTGGGGGTGGCCGTGGGCTAGCTCGAGGGCGTCGCTGAGGGAGTCGTCGGCGTCGTCGGGGGTTTCGCCGGGGTCGCTGCTGTCGATGGTGAGCTTGGCGCCGTGGGAGACTTTTTGGGCTTCGCGGGCGAGGGTTTGGAAGCGGCTATACAGGTGCTGGAGCTCGCGGTCGGTGAGGTCTTCGACGTCGATCAGGCGGTTGGATGCGCCTTCGACGGCGGCGATCAGCTCGTTGAGCTTGAGCTGCACGGCGCGCATGTCTTTGTTTTGCGCGTGCTGAATCACGAACACCATCAGGAACGTGATGATGGTGGTACCGGTGTTGATGACCAGCTGCCAAGTCTCCGAGTAGTGGAACAACGGGCCCGTGGCGGCCCAGACGAGCACGATCAACAGCGCGGCCGTGAACGTCCAGAAGCTGCCGGTGGCTTGGCTGATTTTGGCGGCCATGCCGGCGAAGAGCTCTTCGAGGCGCGAGTCCTCTTTCATGCGCGGCATTCTGGCTCAGCGCCGCGTCATGACCAAGCGCGCTTCGGCGCCGCTCTATTAGACGGGCGAAACTGGGCCGGCGGTGCCGGGAGCGGCTTCGGTCTTGAGCGCACCGATGATCAGGCGCTGAATCTCCGCCAGGCGATTGGCCGTTAGCGCGCCGCCCTTCGCGTCGCGCAGGGTGAAGCGGTCACTCGCGACGCCCTGATCGGTGCGCACTTCTGACGCCACGACCTCGAGCCCCTGATGCACGAACGATAGCGTGATGGCCAGGAGCAGCCCGGGGCGATCCGGCGTCACGACGTTCAAAATCACTTCGCCGCGGCGCAGCGCGCGCGTGTCGTAAAAGACGCGCGGCCGCACCGGCAATTCCGGCGCGACGCGCTCGAGCTCTTTGACGGCCAGCAGGCGCGCTTGTCGCTCTTCGCCGACCAGCTCGTCGAGCATGCGGCTCACGCTGTGAATCTCGGAGCTGTCGATGTGCTGCGGCAAGCGTGAGGGGCGCGCTCGTTTGAGCCAGAAGAAATCGACGGCTTCGACCCCCTGCGGCGTCGGTCGACAGAAGATTTGCGCCGACGTCACGTCGAGGTGGTGCGACACGAACGCGGCGCTCACCAGCGACAGCAGCCCGGGCACGTCGTCGGCTACGATGCAGATGATCACGGTGCCGCCCGGCAATTGTCGCCACGGTGCGGCGTACGCGCGACGCCCGCGGCGCGCCTGCACGATCGCGAGGTGCTCGTCGATGTCACGTCGCTCGAAGATTTGTGGGTAGGCCGCCGGCATCGAAGCCACCAGCTCGGCGATGGGATCGGGCGCGGTCATTGGGCTCGATGGAGGCACCATGTTGAGCGTCGAAGGTTGCCCGAAGAGTGTGTTCGGAGGGTGTCGCCCGCATATCAAAGACGCTACGAAAATGGCGGCGAATGTGGGCGCAGGTGGTTACCTCCGTGCAAAACTCGGGCAATCTGCGGGTAGGTCCGCGTTTGGTTGCTGCAATGCCACGATTTTCAACACGTTTTTGAGCTTAAGTTCACAGCGAATTCGTCGTTCTGAAAGTGTGTCGCAAAGTGCGCCGCCCGCGTCTCCTCGTTCGCTGAACGCGCCCCGCATGAGCGAAGCGCCGCGCATTAGTTACGCGTCGCACGCGTCGCACGCGTCGCACGCGCCCGACCCCCACGCGCCGCACTTCAGCGAGGCTCCGCGGTTGAGCGAAGTGCCGCGCTACAGTTTGCCGGAGCTGCAGGCGATCTCGTCGGGCGCGCGCGACAAGCTGTCGTCTGCCTCGCGCGTGCTGATCATGGTGGTGGGGGTGCTGTATTTGGTGTGGCAGCCGATCATGCTTTGGCTCTCGCCGGGCGCGTGGGATCCGCTCTGGATTCGTTGCGTGATCGTGGTCTTGTGCGGGCTGTCGACGCTGGCTTCGTTCCGAAGAAAATGGGAGCGGCACCTTTTGCGCATGGTGCACGCGCTGGCCTGCGTGATCACGGCCCACCTGTTTGCGATCGCGGCGATCAACGGTTTGCCCCACGGCTACTTGATGGGCCTGTTCGCGCTGCTGGCGGCGGGCGGGCTGGTGTTTTTCACCATCGAGAGCATGCTGGCCTACGCGGCTTTCACGGTCGTGCTGGCGGTCGTGGCGGCGAGCTACTCGCATGCGCCCGCGAGCTCACGCGGATTTTTGGTGTTGGGGGTGGCGACCGTCGAGGCAATATTAGCGATTTCGGCCTACCGCCGCATGATTGCGCAGCGTGCGCTGCTCGGCGAGCTCGAAGACAGCGAACGGCGCTTTCGCGAGCTGGCCATGACGGCGCCAGTCGGCATCTATCGCTGTGACTTGAAGGGGCGCTGCACGTTCGCCAACGCCGAGTGGTCCATGCTCGCGGGGGTTTCGGCCGAAGAGGCCCTGGGCCGCGGCTGGGCCGAGGCGGTGCATCCGGACGATCGGGCGCGTTGCAACAGAGCCTGGGTGCAGGCCAGTCTGCTCGGCACCGAGTGGGAAGCCGAGTTTCGTTTCTTACATCGCGACGGTCAGGTGCGCTGGGTCTATTCACGCGCGGCGCTCGTAGCGGGCGAGTACGGCGCGCGTGAGCGCGTCGGCATGACCATCGACATTACGGCGCGCAAGCTGGCCGAAGAGTCGCTGCTGCGCGCCAAGGAGGTGGCCGAGGCCGCCACGCGCGCCAAGAGCGATTTTTTGGCCAAGATGAGCCACGAGATTCGCACGCCGATGAATGGCGTGCTCGGCATGCTGGAGCTGGCGCTCGAAACGCCGCTTTTGCCTGATCAGAAGGACTACGTCGATACGGCGCGTTTTTCAGCCGCGAACCTGCTCGGCATCATCAACGACATTTTGGATGTATCGAGGATTGAAGCGCGCAAGCTCGAGATCGAGGCGATTCCGTTCAGTTTGCGGCAGTTGCTAGACACGTCGCTCAAGCCGCTGATGCAGCTGGCGCGCGGCAAGGGGCTGTCGTTCGAGCTGGACGTGGGGCTGCACGTGCCCGACGGCTTGGTGGGCGACGCGCTGCGTCTGCAGCAGGTGTTGGTCAATCTGGTCGGCAACGCCATCAAGTTCACGCGCAGCGGCGGCATTCGCGTGACCGTGATGCAAACGGAAGGCGACGAGCAACAGGTGTGGCTGAGCTTCGGCGTGCGCGACACCGGCATCGGCATTCCGGCCGATCGCCTGCCCAGTATCTTCGAGCCGTTCACGCAGGTCGAGCGGGTGGGGGCGATGAGCGGCACCGGCCTCGGCCTGACCATTTCGGCGCAGCTGGCCGAGCTGATGGGCGGAAAGATCAGCGTCAAGAGCGCGGTCGGCAGCGGCAGTGCCTTCAATGTCGAGCTGCGCTTTCCGCGCGCAAACTTGGACGCCGAGTCGCTCGCCAGCTCGACCGTGAAGTCGACCGGGCGCTACCAATCGCCGCCCAGCCGCTTGCGCGTGCTGGTGGCCGAGGACAACGCCGTCAACGCGCGCGTGGTGCGGCATTTTCTGGAAAAAGTCGGCTCGCAGGTGACCGTGGCCGAGACCGGACGCGCGGCGCTCGATCAGGCGCTCGGCGGGGATTTTCATCTGATTTTCTTGGACGTGCAGATGCCGGAGCTGACGGGCCTGCAGGTGTGTCAGGCGATCCGCGCCCACGAAAAAACCAGCGGCGGCCATCGGCCGATCGTGATGCTCACGGCGCAGGCCATGAAGGGCGACCGCGAAGAGTGCCTGGCCGCCGGCGCGGATGATTACGTGACCAAGCCCGTCACGCGCCGAATCTTGTTTTCTGCCATCGCGCGGCTGATGGATCAGGGCGCGTTCGGGCACGCCTCGTCGTCGCACTTGCCGATCGCGACGCTGACGGGTGAGGGCAGCTCGGGCAAGATCGTGGCGGCCGAACCGGTGGCGGAAGGCGCGGCGCAGGGCCGCGTGTCGATGCCTGGGGGGCCGCTCAGCATGGATCCGTTGACGCTTTCGACGGGTGTTTTGGATCGCGTGGAGCTTTTGGCGCGCGTGGATGGCGATCGCGCGTTGCTGGTCGAAATCGTCCGGCTGTGGATGGAGGAGCGGCCGACGCTGCTCGATGCGATGGAGGCGGCGCTGCGCGACGGCAACGCGCAAGATTTGGCGCGCGCCGCGCACAAGGCCAAGGGCGCCTTCGGCAATCTGTCAGCGCCGCTCGCGCAGCAATGCGCGGTCGAGCTCGAGCTCTTGGCGCGTCACGGCGAGCTGGCGCTGGCGACGGACGTGTTTTTACGCCTGCGCCAGCAAATCGAGCGGCTGGAAGCCGAGCTACTCGCGCTCACGCAGGACGACCGCGCAGCCTGACCAGCGAGCGCAGCGCGCCGAGCATGCACACGGTGATGATGGGCATGGTCGTGAGCGCCAGCGCCACGAACGGCTGAAGCCCCGCGCCAGCCTGAGCGAAGGGCAGCCGCGAGCCCACCAAGAGCTGCCCGGCCAGGCCCGACAGCGGCCCGAGGCCGATGCCGAGGCCGATCAGGCTTTCGTGCGCGCCGCCGGCGTCGACGGAGGCGTTTTCGGAGACGAGCGCGTAGTAGAGCGCGGAGGTGTACGAGAAGCCGGCGGCGATGCCGAAGATCACCTCGCCAGTGATCAGCAGCGGTAGCGAGCCTCCGAGCAGGATCAGCAGGAAGCCGGTTGGCAAGGCCGCGAGCGTGAGCCACATCGGAGCGCGCTTGCCGTGCCAACCTGCGAAGGCGCCGAGCGCGCCGAACGTGACGACCCGCACCGCGTCGAGAATGCTGGCAACGGGCGTGGCCAGCATGACTGGCAGCGAAAGCTTCGCCAAGATCGACGGCATGAGCGGAGCCAGCACGTACAAGAGCGCGTAGCCGCCCATCATTGACCAGCGCGCCGAGCCGAGCAGCGCGCGCATGCGTTCGAGCTCGCTTTCGTCGGGGCGCTCGGGGTGGCCGTGGTCGAGGTGCAACGGCTTTTTGGGCAAACGCAGAGCGAGCGCGATGGCGCCCAGGTTGAGCGCCGCCGGTAGCCAGAAAAACAACGACGGAATGCCGGTGCCGACGATCAGGCCGGTGATGCCGATGGCGACGAAGCCGGCCGTCGCCCAGGTGACGTTGTAGCGGCTCAGCAGCGGCAAGAGCTGCTTCGGTGCGCGCCCGGCGCTGACGTAGCTCTCGACGACCGGCCACTTCAAGCCTTGGACGATGGCGGTGGCAAACACGCCCAGCACCAAGCACCACGCCGCCGGAAACAGCGCGAGCAAGCTGTGCACCACTAAAAGCCCGCCAATGCAGCCGAGCAGCAGCCGTCGCTCGCCGAAACGCTTGCTCATGGCGTGGCTCTTGAACGCGCCTACGACGTAGGTGGCGCCGAAGCCGAACGCCACCCACAAGTTTTGGTTCTGGCTGAAGCCCAGGTGCTCGTGCGTATAGAAGTACAGGCCGCGCTACAGCAAGGTCGCAGCGACGCTTTCCAGGAACGTGAGGATGAACAGGGCAACGAGCATGGGAGGCTCTGCAATCACAACGGGCGGGCGAGCCAAGACTTGCGGGCCTGGCTGAGGAGCAGAAAACAGC
>Ga0307516_10003090_pt1 | contig 21666 bp, 20 predicted proteins | sample 19_EM_MG_FD_203310 | JGI IMG/M metagenome (GOLD analysis project Ga0307516, IMG submission 203310) | Populus trichocarpa ectomycorrhiza microbial communities from riparian zone in the Pacific Northwest, United States - 19_EM | ecosystem: Host-associated > Plants > Roots > Unclassified | place... | reverse complement strand
GCAATTTCGGAAGTCCCAGCCATCTCTCAGGTAAGCAAGGCTGTCTTCCGTAGTGTCGTCGGCCTTTAGCGTAGCAGCGTACTGGTAGAAGTTCCTGGCCTGGCCGATCAGGTCCAGGGCGATGTTCGAGAGGGCGATATCCTGTTCGAGGATCGGGCCATGACCGGTCCATTCGCTGTTGCGGTGACCCAGGATCAACGCATCGTCGGCGAGATGCAGGGTGTACTCTATGAGGGCTTGTGTCGATTGCATTTACATGTGTTTCAATTCTTCGGGCAGATCATAAAAGGTCGGGTGACGATAGACCTTATCATTGGCGGGATCATAAAAGGAAGCGGCTTCGCCGGGATTGGAGGCATGGATATAGTTGCTTTCCGCTACCCAGATGCTCACGCCTTCCATACGGCGGGTATAGACGTCCCGGGCATTCTCGATCGCCATTTGTGCATCTGCGGCATGCAGGCTGCCGGCATGTTTATGATCGAGCCCTTGTCTGCTGCGGATAAAGACCTCCCAGAGAGGCCAGGAATCCTTGTTTGTTTCGCTCATTTCAACTTCTTTTATAAATGCAATAGATCATTTTTGCCCGATGGACAGGCGGCTAGGCCACCTGTTGCTGCTGTCGCGACTTCCTTTTCTCCGCATGGGCGATAGCGGCTTCTCTTACCCAGGCGCCTTCTTCATGGGCTTGTACACGGGCCGCCAGCCTTTCCTTGTTACAGGGACCATTCCCCTTGATGACATTGGTGAATTCCTCCCAGTCGATGGGACCGAAGTCATAATGCCCGCTGGCTTCATTCCATACCAGGTCCGGATCCGGTAGGGTCATACCAAGAACTTTTACCTGCTCTACGCATACGTCGATAAAACGCCGGCGTAATTCGTCATTGCTGAAACGTTTGATCTTCCATCGCATGCTTTGGGCCGAATTCGGGGAGGCGTCGTCATTGGGTCCGAACATCATGATGGAGGGCCACCACCAGCGGTTGATCGCATCCTGGCACATCCTTCGCTGTCCTTCGCTGCCCTGGCTGAGCACCAGCAGGATCTCAAATCCCTGCCGCTGATGAAAACTCTCTTCCTTGCAGATGCGCACCATGGCTCTTGCATACGGACCATAGGAAGCCCGGCATAGGGGGACCTGGTTCATAATGGCGGCGCCATCCACGAGCCAGCCGATCGCACCCATATCCGCCCAGGTGAGGGTGGGGTAATTAAAAATAGACGAATATTTGGCTTTGCCGCTATGTAACTGATCGATCAATTCGTCCCGGGTAATGCCCATGGTCTCCGCAGCGGAATAGAGGTACAGTCCATGACCGGCCTCGTCCTGCACTTTCGCGATCAGGGTGGCTTTCCTCTTGAGGCTTGGGGCGCGGGTGATCCAGTTGCTCTCGGGCAGCATGCCTACGATCTCGCTATGGGCATGCTGGGATATCTGCCGGATCAGGGTCTTACGATAAGCATCCGGCATCCAGTCTTTCGGCTCGATCCGTATTTCTTTGTCTACCGTATCCTGGAAGATCTGTTCTAATTCCTGCACTGACATAGCGACGAATTTTGTACCCCAAAGATACCCGTTTTCCGTTAAAAAACTAACAAGCGTTAGTCGGAGACGTAAATTTCAAAAGGTTTAGATATTTTTGCAAAGCGAATGAAACCCACGCTTGACCATCTGCCGGCTCTCCAACTCCTGATCGCAAAGGGCGATCAGGCAGCCTTTAAAGAGGTTTATACCGCTTTTTACAAACGCCTGTACCAATTCGCGCTGGCCATCGTCAAGACCCGGGAGATCGCGGAAGAGATCGTGGAAGACGTGTTTATCCGGATCTGGCAGCAAAAAGCCACCCTTCCGACCATTCACAATCTAAGGGTCTACCTCTATACGGCCACAAAAAATACGGCGCTGAATTACCTGGCGCGGAAAGCAAAGGAAAGCATGACCGAACCCTTCGATCATATCCATATTGACTTAAGCAGCTCGGCCATTACCCCCGAACAGATCCTCATCACGGACGAAATGTACCAGAAGATCCGGGGGGCCGTGGAAGCCTTGCCGCCCCGTTGTAAGATGATCTTCAAACTGGTGCGGGAAGACGGCCTTCGCTATAAAGAAGTGTCGGAGATCCTGAATATCGCCGTCAATACGATCGATGCTCAAATGGCGATCGCAGTGAAAAGGATCGCCGCCGCCCTTGCGACGGAATGGGGCCCGATCCTCCCGAGGAATAAGGTCCGGAAATAATTTTCAAATTCTTTTAGTAGATACGCTGCATTTTCCTGTCTTAAGGATAAGAGCCTGCTATATGACACAAAACAACCGTTTATGGGTACTACTGTCGCGTCGACTATCGGGGGAAGCATCCCCGGCCGAACTGGATGAATTGACAGGCCTTCTCGAACAACAACCCGATCAGCAATACCTGCTGACCATCCTCCATACTTATTTTACGGCTCATCCGGAAGAAGCGGCCGATTCGCTGACCGCAAGCGACGACGATCTTGACGGAAGATTGTATAAGATCTTCGGCTCATCGCTGATCCTGCCCGAAACAACAGCCGCAAAAAAGAAATTTTTTCCCCTCTTTATCAAAGTGGCGGCTGCCGTCACCGGGATCCTCATCCTGGGATGGGCCCTTTTTCATGTGCGGCCAACCTCCCGGCCTCCTCTTGCGTATAAACTCCCGGGAACGGGTGACGTGATCGCGGGACGCGGGGCGAGAACGAAATTATTATTGCCCGATGGAACGCAGGTCTGGCTGAATGCGGGCAGTAAATTGCATTATCGCGATGACTTTAATAAAAGCTCCCGGGAAGTGGAATTGGAGGGCGAAGCCTTCTTTGATGTCGTGAAAGATGTGGAGCATCCCTTTATTGTACATGCATCCGCGCTGGATATAAGAGTATTGGGGACCGCCTTCACGGTGAAATCCTATCCACAGGATGCGACGATCGAAGCTACCTTGCTCAGGGGTGCTATCGAAGTCTATCGTCAGGACAATCCCAATGCGCCCAGGATAATGCTGAAGCCCAATGAAAAGCTGGTGTTCAACAAGCAACTGACCCCTTCGGCGCCGGGAGCCGGCATCGTGAATTCGAAAAGTGGCACCCCTTTACCCGACATCTCTGTCTCAATGATCCCGAAGAATATACCGGACAGCGTAAAGGAGGAGACGGCCTGGATGTATAATAAACTGGTATTTAACGGGGATGGCTTTAAGGAATTGGCGGAAAAAATGGAACGCTGGTATAATGTAAAGATCATTTTTAAAGACGAGCGTCTTTACTCCCTGCGTTTCGCGGGCGCCTTTGCCAACGAGACCATCGGAGAAGCCTTTGCCGCGCTGCAATTGACGGCAAAATTCAGGTATGAAATTTCAAACGACGAAATCAAATTGTATGCGAAATAATCTCAACACCGGCTGAGGAAAATAAAAACGGGAAATGTTGCCCATTCCCCGTTAAGATTTAAACGGAAACCTGTTACCAACTGGGAGGGCGGTTCAGGGTTTCTCATTTGTTAATCCTTAATAGTAAATGTATGAAAAATTTTCGACCCCCTTTAAGGGGGGCCAGGCTACGATTGCTCTTTAAATTCCTTGTCATTATGAAGCTTTCCATCGTGCTGATCCTGCTAGGCATCCTGCAGGCACGCGCCGGGGTCCATGCACAGGGCTCCATCACGCTGAATATGCAGCAGGCCGAGATCGCCAAAGTGCTGAATAAGATCGAAAAGAAAGGCGAATTCCGCTTCCTGTATAACTATGACCTTGCGTCCCTTAAGAAGAAGGTGGACATCAACCTGGAGAACGCGGGGATCAGGGATGCTTTGACAAAGCTCTTTACCCATACGGATCTCACCTTTAAACTCCTTGAGAATAACCTGGTGGTGATCATGTCCGGCAGCCTGGCAAAACAGCCACTCCGGATCACGGGTATCGTGACGGGAGCGAATAACGAACCCCTCCCGGGCGTTTCCGTCCAGGTCAAAGGCTCGGACGTAGGCACTTCTACAGGCAATAAGGGAGAATACACACTTACGGCCGATGAAAATGCCATCCTGATCTTCTCCTACATCGGGTATGCCGACCAGGAAGTGGCCGTAAAAGGACAGAACGTCGTTAACGCTAAACTGACACAGTCGGAAAAGGCCCTCGACCAGGTAGTGGTCGTAGGGTACGGCAGTCAACGGAGAAAAGATCTGACAGGCGCCGTCTCTACCGTCACGGCAGCCGATATAGCCAACCGTCCGATCGTAGATGCCGGGGAAGCCTTGCAGGGTAAGGCCGCAGGCGTACAGGTGATCTCCAATTCAGGTAAACCCGGTGCCGGCCTCACCATCCGGGTAAGAGGCGCTTCCTCTATCAGCGCGGGCAACGATCCCTTGTATATCGTCGATGGGATCCCTTTGACGGATATTTCCTCCTTTAACCCCAATGACATAGAATCCATTTCTATCCTAAAGGATGCGGCCTCTGCTTCGATCTATGGCACCCGCGCCGCAAACGGGGTTGTGGTCATTACCACTAAGAAAGGGGTAGCCGGTAAATCAAGAATTGATTTCAGTACCTACTATGGCGTCACCTCCCCTACAAAAATGCTTTCGGTGCTGAATGCCAAACAATACCAGGCCTACGCCAACGAACAAAAAGGGTCGCCTATCATCACAGATGCCATGGTGCAGGCCAATGACGTTAATTGGCCCAAAGAAGTCTTTAAACACGGCAATCAGCAGAATTACCAGTTAGCCATTTCCGGGGGCAGCGAAAAGACGCAGCATTATATTTCTTTGAATTATACAGACCAGACAGGAATGATCAAACCTGCCAAATTTGACCGGCTGACCGGCAGGGTAAACATCAGCACCAAGGCCACGGATTGGTTGACGATCATCACCAGTACCGTCGTTTCCCGTTCGCATAACAATGATGTAAAGGATAATTTTAGTGTAGCAAAAGGCGGCATCGTTTTATCCGCATTGGAAACACCCTCCATTATACCCAGGTATAATTCCCTGGCAAGTAACGCCCTTTTCAATCTCGACACCGCCGGCGCGCCGGTGGGTTCGGTTGGCTTTAACCCTCAAACAGGTTGGGACAACCCACTGGGAGCAATCCAGGGATCCTATACCAAAAACCTGAACGATCGTTTGTTGTCCAACCTGGGGGCGGACGTGAAATTGTTGAAAGGATTGGTATTCCAATCCCGCTTCGGGATTGATTATCAAAATAGTCAGAGCACTTCTTTCCTGGATCCCTTTATTACCATCTACGGGAGACAAACACGAGGCCAGCAATCGCAAACAAAAACCACCATACTTACCTGGTTGAGCGAACAAACCTTGAACTATTCGACAAGCTGGGGCAAAAACCATTTTTCGGCATTGGCAGGCTGGACCGCCCAAGACGCCCATACCAATGGGACCACCATTTCCGGGTCGGTACTGAAACCCGTTTCCGCCAGGCTTTTGTCCTGGGATGCAAGCTACCAGCGGGATTCTCTCCATGCGCCGGGAAAGACCACCATCGACGAATGGGCCCTGATCTCTTACCTGGGCAGGGTGACCTACGATTTTGACGGCAAGTATTTAGTGCAGGCAAATCTACGGTCGGACAATTCTTCCAAATTCGCTCCGGGCAACAGAACCGCCGTCTTTCCCTCGTTTTCCGCCGGATGGAGGATCTCCAGGGAAGATTTTATGAAAGACGTGAATGTGATCAATGATCTGAAACTTCGGGCGGGCTGGGGTCAGAATGGCAACCAGGAAGGCATCGGAAGTTATGCCTATCTGCCGCTCACCAATGTAACGGTCAGCAATGGTTCCGATAATGGAGCCACCAATCCCGCCTCCGTTGCTCCCCAAACGCTTACCTGGGAGACCAGCACACAGACGAATATCGGGGTGGATGCAACCTTCCTGGATAACAGGCTTTCCTTTTCGGGTGATTTCTACGTGAAGAAGACAAAGAATGTCTTATACAATGTGGTCCTCCCGTCCCAGGCGGGGTTTGCCAACGCTCCCGTGAACGGCGCAAGCATGCAGAATATAGGGGAAGAGTTTTTGATCTCTTCCAAAAATATGGTAAAACATGATCTCACCTGGACGACGGATTTTACTATTTCATTCAACCAGAATAAAATAACCAGTCTTCCCAACGGCCTTACCCTCGTACCCAGTTATGGAACCATTTATGCAAGAGGGAATGCGATCGCACTGGCTACGGGACATGGGCTGGGCGAGTTCTATGGATATATTGCCAAAGGGGTCGATCCTGCAACCGGCCATGAATTATACCTCAGCAATGCCGATACGCTCACCGACAACCCTTCTCCTACCGCACGCAGATTGCTCGGCAATGCACAGCCTACCTTTGTTTATGGCCTCACCAATTATGTCTCTTATAAGAATTTCGATCTAACGGTCTTTTTGCAGGGCTCTTATGGATCCAAAATTTTTAACGACGGAGAGTTGGAATTAGAGGCAATGGTCAACTCGGCCAACCAGAGCAGCGCCGTGCTGAACAGGTGGCAAAAGAAGGGAGATATAACGAATATACCCGGGGTCAGTACGGATGCTACCACCAACAATTCTTTAATTTCCACCCGCTTTTTGGAAAGCGGTTCTTATCTCCGGTTTAAGACGATTACCCTGGCTTACCGGTTCAGCCCGCAGCTGATCAATAAATTAGGCCTTGGAGCGGCTTCCCTTTATATATCGGGTAACAACCTGATCACCATTACCAAATACAAAGGGTTCGACCCCGAGGTCAATTCCAATGGCAATACGATCCGGGTCAATCCCGACGGTACCGCGAGCAATAACAACGATGCCCGGAACATTGCGCTGGGCCTGGATAACGGCGCCTATCCGCAATCTAAAATGTTCCTCATCGGGTTGAACTTAAGTTTAAAATAAAATGCTTACTAAAATGAAAAATAAAATAATTCCTTCCCAACCCCGTTTGGTGCGGTTTGCTGCCGCCTGGATGGCAGGTATCACCATAAGTATATTACCCGGCTGTACAAAGCTGTTAGACAAGAAGCCGGTGACACAGCTCATAACGCCTGCGGCCAGTGATTCTTCCATTACTGCCAGCGATGCGGAGAACCTGATCCTGGGGGTCTATACCTCCGAGAGGGGGTACGCGGACGGGCTGCAGTTCAATGTGCTCGATCGGATCACCAATGGGGATGTGCGGGCCGATAACTGTTATGCCGGTGGCGACAACCCGGATAATATCACCATCGATCTGTTTAAGTCCAATGCGGCGAATGGGAATATCTCTCGCGACTGGGGCAATGCCTACGATATGATCGCCCAGGCCAATATCACCATTGCACAGGTAGGGGCTTGCACGGACCCGGCATTGACGGCAGCCCGTAAGAACCAGATCCTGGGAGAAGCCCGCTTCATGCGCGCCTTCACCTTTTTCGACCTGGTAAGACTTTGGGGCAAAGTGCCGCTTGTCCTCCAACCTATTAATCAGTCGAGCTCGGAAACCCTTATAAAGTCGGTACTGGTGCCGCCATCCTCCGTGGATTCCGTGTATGACGCTATCCTCAGTGACCTCTGGTTCGCTAAGAATACGGTGGGAGATGTCGGGGCCGATCCATCCAAATTCATCGTTTCAAAGGGTACGGTAAATGCGCTGCTCGCCAAGATCTATGCCACAAAGTCTCCGGCAAATTGGGATTCCGTTGCCTTTTATTGCGACCAGGTTATCCCACATTATACGCTGGTGACCAATTTCAATTATTTATGGGACAACAATCATAAGAATAACAGCGAAGCCATCTGGGAGCTTAATTACAATGGATATAGCGATATTGGTAACTGGATCCCCAGTCAATTTATGGGGGCCAGTTGGAAAAAATTTGAAACACCCACCAACGATCTGGTAAAAGTCTGGACCGCAGAAGGCGACCCGGTTCGTTACAATGCGTCCATCACCTTCGTTACCTATGGATGGAGTGATCCTTATTGGAATAACCCTGCTAACTATCCGATCGTTTCGAAATTCAACGACCCGGATAATGGCTTTAATGACTTCTATTTGATCCGCCTCGCGGATATCCTCTTACTAAGGGCCGAAGCCTATAACGCAAAAGGAGATCTCTCCAATGCGGCCGCCATGGTCAACCAGGTCCGTTCCCGCGTAAGCCTGGCCGCAACACCCGCCGCCAATCAGGCCGATATGGCCCTGGCCATTGAAAAGGAAAGAAGACTGGAACTGGCATTCGAAGGCCACCGGTGGTTCGACCTCTTACGAACGGGACGCGCCGTAGCCGTGATGAACGCACAAAAGGACGGCGCCGGGAACAACCTTAATTATAACGTTCAAGCCTATCAACTTGTCTATCCTATTCCCCAGACCCAGTTAGACCTCAATGCCTTACTGGTCCAGAATAAGGGTTACTGATCGATCTTGCACAGGGCCCGGAAATATCCTTTCCGGGCCTTTTTTTAAACCGCCCAACTATGCGAAGAACAATTTTCCTTTTCCTGGCGCTTTGCGCGGGATGGATCTTCACCTCTTTTGCCTGTTCCAAAGCGGGCAAAAGCAGCCCCAATGGCAATCCAGGCGACACGACGGTCGTCATCCCACCTCCGGTGAACACCGGCCCCCGCGATATGGAGTGCTGGCTCACCCGGCCGGACCAATCCGCCTTGTTGCAGCGACAGTCCGCCATCCTTTCATTCGGAACCACTGCGAACGCATACCCGTTCATGGACGTGGATACCACGCAGACCTTTCAAACCATCGATGGCTTTGGATTTACCCTCACCGGGGGCAGCGCCTATGTGATCCAACGGATGAATACCGCCGGCAAGGCGGCTTTGTTGCAGGAATTATTCGGTAAGGACAGCAGCTCTATTGGCATCAGCTACCTGCGGATCAGCATCGGCGCTTCCGACCTCGATGCCTCCGTATTTAGTTATGATGATATGCCCGCGGGGCAGACAGACAGCAATCTTACAAATTTCAGCCTCGCGCCCGACAACACGGACCTCGTGCCCTTGCTTAAACAGATCCTCGCCATCAATCCGGCTATCAAGATCATCGCTACTCCCTGGAGCGCCCCGGTATGGATGAAAGATAACAACAGCACGGTAGGCGGAAGCCTGCAACCAAAATATTACGGCGTCTACGCGCAGTATTTTGTAAAATATATTCAGCAGATGAAGGCGGCGGGCATACCCATCGATGCCGTCACCCCTCAGAACGAGCCCCTGAATCCCGCCAATAACCCCAGTCTCTACATGACTTCCGTACAACAAGCCGGGTTTATAAAGGACAACCTCGGCCCCGCCTTTCAGGCCGCCGGCATCACCTCAAAAATTATCGTTTACGATCATAATTGCGACCACCCGGAATACGCCACCGCGATCCTGGGCGACGCTAACGCAAACCCATATATCGATGGCTCAGCCTTCCACCTGTACGCGGGCGATATTTCCGCACTGACTACCGTACATACGGCGTATCCGGCTAAGCAACTCTATTTCACGGAACAATACACCGCCAGTTCCGGAAGCTTCGCCGGCGACCTGAAATGGCATCTGAAGAACGTGATCATCGGGGCTACCCGTAACTGGAGCCGCAATGCCCTGGAATGGAATCTGGCAACCGATGCGGCCTTTGGCCCCCATACTACCGGCGGCTGCACTACCTGCAAAGGGGCGTTGACGATCAATGGTTCCGTCAACCGGAACGTGTCTTACTACATTGTAGCCCACGCTTCCAAATTTGTACCGGCAGGCTCCGTGAGAGTTGCGAGCAGCATTACAGGCAACCTGGAGAATGTGGCTTTCCGAACGCCCGCGGGAAAGAAAGTATTGATCGTCGAAAATGACGGAACGGCTTCGGCCGCGTTTAATATCCGGTTTAATGGGAAATGGGTAACGGCTACCTTGCTTCCTGGCGCCGTAGGAACTTATACCTGGTGAGATTTACCATACCTTCTCCCATTGAGGACATATTATGAAAATTACTTGCTGGCCCGGAAAGGATATTTTACCTTAGGATACACTAAAACTCTAACGATCATGTCAATCATTACACGGGCCAAGAACATCCTGCTGTCCCCGAATACCGAATGGAATGCGATCAGCAGTGAAATAGAAACTCCTGGATCGCTATTGAAGAAATACGTGATCCCTATGTCACTGATCCCGGCGGTAGCTCTTTTTATCGGTTACGGCCTGATCGGGGTAGACGCCTTTCTTTTCAAGATCAGCGGTGTCCGTTGGGGATTGGCTATGGCGATCAATAGTTTTTTGGTATCGATCATCGGTTATTATATCTGCACCTACGTAGTGGATGCATTGGCCGCCAGCTTTGCTTCGGAAAAGAACCTGGGCCGGTCGGCTCAACTGGTGGCTTATTCCTACACGGCATCCTGGGTGGCAGGCATCTTTTATATTCTTCCTTCCCTCGCTATCCTGGCTATCCTGGGCTTATATGGGGTCTATCTTTTTTACACGGGGCTTCCTGTCATGAAGAAAACGCCGGATGACAAACGCATCGGCTACCTGATCGTAAGCATCCTGGTGATCATCGTAGTTTTCTTCGTAGTAAATCTTATTCTCAGCAAGATCATGTGGCAGATAACGGGCAATCCGTTCGAACCCGCCGGAGGTCTGCAGGATCTGCGCTGGCGCTAGGAGATCTTTATTTCGTATCGAAATCGACGATCACTCTTTCCGTTCTTGGATGGGACTGGCAGGTCAGGATAAAGCCTGCTGCCAGTTCTTCTGCTTCCAGGGCATAGTTCACTTCCATTTCTACCTGGCCTTCGGCGAGCCGGGCCCTGCAGGTGCAGCAAACTCCTCCTTTACAGGCAAAAGGAAGGTCGGCTCCCTGTCGGAGTGCGGCATCCAGGATCGGCTCCCCGTCGAAGGCAAGATCGAAGTCGGTACTGATCCCATCCAGCCTGATGGTCACCTTGCTTATTTTCCCTTCCAGCAAGGGCGCTGTAGCGGCGCTTTCCTGCTTCCATTCCGCTTTCTTTCCTTCTTGGGTAGTAAATAATTCAAAATGGATCTTCTTTTTATCGATACCACCTTGTTCGAGCCACTCTTTCAGGGAGAAGATCATTTCTGCGGGGCCACAGATAAAGATCTCATCCGCCTGCTCCACATGGATCAGCTTTTTGCCAAGTTCTTTGCATTTGACGGCATCGATCCGGCCGTAATTCAGGAGTGAATCCGTCTTTTCCCGGCTGAGGATATGGTGTAGGACGAAGCGATCCATATACAGATCTTTCAGGGCTTCCAACTGTTCTTTAAAAATAATGGAAGAGCGGTTGCGGTTGCCATACACCAGGGTGAAGCGGCTCTTTGGTTCCGTGGCCAGTACCGTCTTGATCAGGGAAAGTACGGGTGTGATGCCGCTGCCTGCTGCAAAAGCGAGGTAGTTCTTTACCTGTGCAGGATGCAGTTCGGTATAAAATTTCCCGCTTGGCGGCAATACTTCCAGCTTTTCTCCTGCGCACAATTGTTCATTCGCATAGGAGGAGAACCTTCCGCCAGGTACTTGTTTGACGGCGATGCGCAATTCATTTTCCAGGGGACTGCTGCAGATGGAATAGGATCGGCGGATCTCTTCTCCCCCGGCCTGGCTCCGGATGGTGATATTTTGTCCCTGTTTGTATTTGAATTCTTCTTCGAGGTCGGGCGGAATCGTAAAGCAAATGGATACGCAATCCGGCGTTTCGCGCCGGATATCTTTTATCTCCAAAGTCCTGAAATGAATGGCCATAAGTAGTTTAAATTATTTTTTAAGTCCCTCGATCAGGTACTTCACCATATTCGTCTCGAGGGCTTCGGCACTGATGCTTTTACGGGAACGCTGCCAGGAATCGATACCGCTGATGGCGGACAGGATGGTGAGAATGGCTACATATGGATCGATATTTTTCATTTCGTCTTTGGCGATCCCCTCTTCGATGATCATCCCCAGGCGTTTGCGGTAGCTTCGGCGCTGGTTGAGAAAATTGGAAAGATAGGGCTCGGGCAGGTGTCTCCATTCATGGTCGGCGATGTACACGAACTCGTATTGGTCCAGCATCATACGGATATGCAGGCGGATGATGGCTTCCATTTTTTTCAGGGTGGACTGGCTGCCGGATTCCACGATCTCGAGGTTGGTCATGAATTCATTGGCCACTTTAAAGCAGATCGTCTGGAGGATCTCCGATTTGGACTGGATATGATTGTACAGACTGGCCGCTTCCACCCCTACATGTTCGGCCAGATCGCGCATGGACGCAGCGCCGAAACCCTTTTCCCGGAAGAGTTTGGAGGCCTTTTCAATGATGACTTCCTTCTTGGTGCTGTTCTTTTTACTTTGGATCTTTGCCATAAAGAAGCATAAAGGTAAAAAAAACTAACGGGTGTTAGTCCCCTTGTCCAAAAATTATAGTGCCGGGAGGGAAAAAGACCCCTGCAGGTTTCATTGCCAGCAAAAATTCGTGTAGGTTTGCACGGCTTTGCCCTAAAAATCAACAATTAATATTATGTCATTGATCGTAGTAGGCTCCATGGCGTATGATGCCATTGAGACACCGTTTGGAAAGACCGACAGGATCGTAGGCGGCGCGGCTACCTATGCCGCCTATGCTGCCAGTTATTTTGTGAAACCGATCAACCAGGTTTCCATCGTAGGAAATGATTTCGCCAATGAAGAAATGGAGGAATTGAAACGCCGGGGGGTAAGCCTGGAAGGCGTCGAGATCGTAAAGGACAAGAAATCCTTCTTTTGGAGCGGGAAGTATCATATGGATATGAATACCCGCGATACCCTGATAACGGAACTCAACGTGTTGGGCGATTTTAAACCCGTGGTTCCCGACAGCTACCAGGACAGCGAGTTCCTGATGCTGGGCAACCTGGCCCCAGCCATACAGATCAGCGTGATCCGGCAAATGAAGAAGCGTCCCAAGCTGATCGCCATGGATACGATGAATTTCTGGATGGACATCGCCTTGCCGGAACTAAAAGAGTTGCTGACGATGGTGGACGTACTGATGGTGAATGACAGCGAGGCCCGTCAACTCAGCGGAGAATTTTCCCTGGTCAAGGCGGCCCGGACCATCATGAAAATGGGCCCTAAATACCTTATAATAAAGAAAGGCGAGCATGGCGCCCTGCTCTTTCATGGCGACCAGGTCTTTGTCGCACCGGCCCTGCCACTGGAAGAAGTATTCGATCCCACCGGCGCCGGCGATACTTTTGCAGGAGGATTCATCGGTCATATCGCTCATACAAAGGATATCTCTTTTGAAAATATGAAAACGGCCATTATCGTAGGCTCGGCCATGGCTTCTTTCTGCGTGGAAAAATTCGGCCCTACCCGCTTGAAAGAGATCAGCAAAGCGGATATCGACGCCCGCATCCGTCAGTTTGTAGACCTGGTGAATTTTGACATCAAGCTGGTGTAAGAAAGAGATTCTTTAAATAAAATTTGCAAAGAACTCTTTTCATGCCTATTTTTGGGCCCGTTATGCAAATGATAATGAAACATACAAAGCAAATCAAGAAGCAATTCTCCCCGGGGGAAAGGATTTGATTGTTTTGTATACCAAGATAACAAGAGCCTTCCCTCACCGGAGGGCTTTTTTTGCTTCGGGACTTTTGTAAAATTATTTATAACTATTTAAAATTAAAGAATCAACATCATGAAAGTTGCAGTCGTAGGCTCCACCGGCTTAGTGGGCACCAAAATGTTACAGATCCTGGAAGAAAGGAATTTCCCCGTTACGGAACTGATCCCCGTCGCCTCCGAAAGGTCTATCGGGAAGGAAGTCACGTTCAAGGGAAAGAAATATAAGGTGGTGAGCGCTATGGATGCGATTGCAGCAAAGCCGGCCATTGCCTTGTTTTCGGCCGGAGGCAGCACTTCCCTGGAATTAGCTCCCAAATTTGCGGCGGCGGGCATCACCGTGATCGACAATTCTTCGGCCTGGCGAATGGATCCTACCAAGAAGCTCATTGTGCCGGAACTCAATGCGGACGCACTGACCCGGGAAGATAAGATCATTGCGAATCCCAATTGCTCGACGATCCAGATGGTGGTGGCGTTGAATCCCCTGCACAAACAATATAAGATCCGGCGGATCGTCGTCTCTACCTACCAGAGCGTGACTGGTACGGGTGTGAAGGCGGTGACCCAGCTCCTGAATGAAAGAAAAGGCATACAGGGAGAAATGGCTTATAAATATCCGATCGACCTGAATGCTATTCCCCAGATCGATAGCTTTCTCGAGAATGGCTATACCAAGGAGGAAATGAAGATGGTGAACGAGACGAAAAAGATCATGCGCGACGATTCGATCCGTGTAACGGCCACCACTGTACGCATACCGGTGATGGGTGGACATAGCGAAGCGGTGAATATAGAATTTGAAAAAGAGTTCGACCTGGCGGATGTGCGGGCGCTTTTAAGCAAGGCCCCGGGAGTGCTGCTGGTGGACGATCCGGCTACGCAGCAATATCCCATGCCCAAGGATGCGCATGAAAGAGACGAGGTGTTCGTAGGAAGACTAAGAAGGGACGAGACCCAGCCCCGCACCCTGAATATGTGGGTGGTGAGCGACAACCTGCGGAAAGGCGCCGCTACCAATGCCGTGCAGATCGCGGAATACCTCGTACAGACAGGGTTGATCTAGGCCCGGCCGGCCATCGCCGACACCGGTCTATCAAGTCGGTCCAGCGCTACCATCGACACACCAATGCAAGTCGGTCCACCACCCTTGGCCCTGGTCTGTCAGGTCGATCCATCGCCATGCCGCCGCTTCGGGTTGTTGTTCAAAAGGTGCCTTTTGTACGAGCGCATTCTATCGTTGATGGCGTCAAGGTAGAAGAATGAGATAAAGCCGGGTTTTGCATTCGCTCATGAGTACGAACAGCACCGTTGAACAACAACCCTAAGAGGGCCGTTGAACAACAACTCGGACAACGCAAAAGCATAACAGTAAAGGCTATTCAAGAGATCGGTTCAAAAAAGCTACAAAGTCCTTCATCGCCTCGAATGTTTTTACGATGTCCCTGACCAGGGTCTTGGATTGCAGCATTTCATCAGGGATATGCCTGGTGACGATATAGCTTTTCAGTTTGAGGAATTCAATAGCAGGGTCTTCTTCGGAATATCCTTTTGGAGGTCGGGATAAGATGTCTTCTTTTTCCAATCCTTCGGGAAAGGTCTTTTTGAAAATACGCTGGCCGATGATCTTCTCCCATTCTGCAAGATTATAATCGATCTCCTGCCGGATCTTTCCCAGCTCAGGCGCCTGAGGCATCCAGATACCGCCGCCCGCAAAGCTTCTCCCCGGCTCGCAATGGAAATAATAGCCGGCCGTTGGCATCTTCTTGCCTCCCTTGTTAAAGGAAGCGCCCATATTCGTCTTGTAAGGTGTTTTGTTCTTAGAGAATCGTATATCCCTGTAGATGCGGAACAGGCAATCCTTGGGCCTGAGCGGCGCAATATCCGGATCTATCTTTCCAAACCCTTCAATGACCTGTTGTGTAAATTGCTCTATATCCTCTTTTGCATCGAGATAGGCAGTTTTGTTCTTTTCAAACCAGGGCTTATTATTGTTCTTTTTCAGGGTTTTTAAAAACCGGACAGTTGCAGCTTGCAGCATGAATTCAATTCTTAATTTAGTCTCGGGGACTGACTACTTGATCCTACCCCAATTTTCTCCACTCTTGATACGGTACATGGTCATCTCGCTTACTTTGTACTTTTCAGCCAGCTTCTTGATGGTGAGTTGCCTGTTCTTGCTCGAAAGGGTTTTCTTGATGCTTTTTACCTGGGTGGCAGTCAGCTTGAGCCCTACCGTGCGATTGGCCTGTACTTTTTTGTAAGCGATCTTGGCCGGGCTCTTTTGCTGGTGATCGATCATCTCTTCCAGCGTAGCCCATTTCAAATTTTTGGAGGCATTGTCCAGCTTGTTGTGATTCACATGGATCACATACTTGTGTTTTGCCGAACCTTTCCCCAAAAAGAGACGGGCGATTTCACGGTGGATGTACAGAGTACCGTTATTACCCGGTCGGTGCAGGTTGAGGGTCTTGTAGCCGGTAGTAAGACTGCCGTTCAGCAATTTGCCGTCGGCCAATACATCTTCGGAATAGCTGGCTACGCGGCCCAAAGATGATAGTGCGTACTTTTTTCGGAGTTGTTTCCAGCCGGGAAACTGCAAAGGTTTCCACACTTCGCCGGTGAGTTTTCTAATCATGCCTACAATTTTCTTAAAGTTACGGAAAAGATTTACGAATTAGCAGGTACGTAAGAAAATATTATTATATGTTTAGAAGGCTGATAAATTCATCCTCCGTTAGGATACGGATCGAAGGTATCTTTTTGGCCTTTTCCAGTTTACTACCGGCATCCTCACCCACTATCAGGTAATTGAGTTTACTGCTAACGCCGCTGAGTAGCTTGCCGCCGTTCTTTTCCACCGTTTCCTCGGCGTCCGAGCGTTTGAGACGGCTTAGGGTACCCGTGAATAAGAACGTTTGCCCATCCAGGTTGCCTCCCTGCGGGGGAGCGTCCGACCGGTGTGTTTTGAGGTTGAGTCCCAGGGAACCCAGTTCTTCCAGGGTGTGGAGGTTGTCCGGGTTGTGAAAGAACTGGTAGACGCTGCCCGCTACTTTCGGCCCCACATCTTCCAGGTTCTGAAGGGCTTCCAGGGAATATTCTTTAAAGTCAGACAGGTGGCTGACCGCCGCCGCCAGCACTTTGGCCGTTGTCTCTCCGACATACCGTATCCCCAGGCCGAAGATCAGGCGATGCAGGGGCTGTTGCCTGGACGCCTCGATGGCCGCCTGCAGGTTAGTCACGCTCTTCTCGCCAAACCCTTCCAGTTCCCGGATCTTATCAAAGGGCAGGCGGTAGATGCCTGGCAGATCCTTTAGGTAGCCGAGATCAAAGAATTTGCGGACATTGGCGTCCCCGAAACTGCGGATATCCATCGCGTCCTTACTGGCGAAATGAATGATGCGCTCTACTACCTGGGCCGGGCAGTTGATATTTACACAGCGCCAGACGGCCTCTTCTTCGGGCTTCTCCAACTTGTGATCGCAGACGGGACAGTGGGTGGGGAAAACGATGTCCTTCTCCTTGCCGGTGCGTAATTCGGCCAGGGACTTGACGATATAAGGGATCACATCGCCGGCCCGTTCGATCAATACCTGGTCCCCGATCTTGAGGTCCTTTTCGCGGATGACCTCTTCATTAAAGATAGAGAGGGAGCTAACGGTGACCCCGCTGAGCGGTACCGGGTCGATCTTGGCTACCGGGGTAACGCTACCGGTCCGGCCCACCTGGAATTCTACTTTCCGGAGGGTGCTGGTGGCCTGCCGGGCCTTGAACTTAAAGGCGATGGCCCATCTCGGGTGGTGCGTGGTCATTCCCATCTTATCCTGGAGGGCGATATCGTTGACCTTGATCACCATGCCGTCGATCTCATAGGGGAGGGCATCCCGCTGCTTCTCGAATTCATGGCAGTATTTTATCACGTCCCCGATACCCTTTACTACTACTTTCTCTTTCTGGGGGCTGCGGAAGCCCAGGTCCCAGAGCATTTTCAAACAACCGCTATGGGTCTTTAATGCTTGGTTCACCGGGAGTGCTTCCTTACCTGCCCGGCCCTTCCCGCTGGCGGCGGACTGGCCTTCAGGACCCGTCAAATGTCCATCCGCGAGCTGCCATCCTTCCAGGGTGGTAAAATAGCTCACATGGTAAAGAAAGGCTTCCAGGTTGCGGCGGCTTACTTCCTTAGGGTCTTTTATCCGAAGGGAACCTGCGGCGGCATTGCGGGGATTTGCCAGGGGCGGTATGCCCTGTGCGGCCAGCTGCTCGTTGTATTTTGAAAAATTATCCTTGTTCAGGAGTACTTCCCCCCGGATCTCGATCGTCTGGATGCCATAGCGGGAAAAAGCTGCCGAAAGAGGTACCGAGCGGATCTGCCGGATATTGGTCGTGATCTCGTCCCCAGCCACCCCATCCCCCCGGGTAACACCCCGCAGCAGGTGGTCGTTCTCAAAGGTCAGCGAGATGCTGGCCCCGTCGAATTTCGGCTCGACGCAGTACTGTACTTCCTCCAGCCCTGTCAGTTCCCGGGCCTTCCGGTCCCAATCCACCAGGTCATCCTCGTTATAGGAGTTTTCCAGGGATAGCATGGGCACCAGGTGTTGCACGGTAGGGAAGTCCTTGGTCAATCCCTTGGCGACCCTTTGAGTGGGGGAGTCGGCACTAACCCGGTCCGGATGGGCTTCCTCGATCCTTTCCAGCTCTTTATACAGGGTATCGTATTCGAAATCGGAGATGAGGGGATCGTTCAGGATGGCATAACGGTATTCATGGAATCGGAGCGCTTCCCTCAGCTCCTCCAGCTTCCCCTCTTTAAGGGATTGGGAACGGGCCGGTACGAGGAGGCTCTTTGTTAGTTCTTGCAGGCGATGGGTCTGGTCGGAGGAGTACATAACTTGTTATTTACTCCCGTAAAATTAAGCGAATAGATTAAATTCGTGGTTCTATGGACCTTAAAACATCCTCTGACGGATTATCTATGCCTTCTGACAGCGCAGTTGCGAGGCAAAAAAATATTAAGACCATTCTCAAACAGTTGGAGAGCGATGGTATTATCGGCATTTCCGTGGATTGTGTCATATTCGGCTTTGACGAAAATGAATTGAAGGTGCTGTTGATCAAATCCGATCTGCAGAAATTTGAAAATAAATGGTCCCTGCTCGGGGACCTGGTAAATAACCACGAAGACCTGGACCAGGCGGCTTATCGTATTTTGAAAGAGCGTACAGGCATGGACGATGTATACCTGGAACAGGTACGTGCTTTCGGAGATGTGGGAAGGCACCCGGCCGCAAGGGTGGTCACCATCGCTTATTGTTCCCTGATCAATATCGAACATCATAAGCTCAAGACCCATGACAATGAATTGCATTGGCACCGGGTAACGACTATATCAGAAATGGCCTTCGATCACCAGGCGATCATGGATGTCTGTTTCGAATGGTTGCAAAAAAGGATACAGGAACATCCGCTGGGCTTTAGCCTCCTCCCCAAAAAATTCTCTCTCCGCGAATTGCAGAATCTCTATGAAGCGATCCTGGATGTAAAACTCGACCGCCGGAATTTCCGCAAGAAATTCTTTACCATGGGATTGCTGGAAGACACCGGTGAACTGGAAACCGACGTACCTCACCGCCCGGGTAAACTCTATAAGTTCAACTACGACAAATACCAGAAGAAGGAAAGAAAGAAGTGGTTCGGGATAGATTTTTAGGACCTCCGCTACAAGGGTCCCCACTGATGCAACGGTCTCCCCGGAAAAGATGTCAAACATGGAAAGCTCCCGATATGAGACCTGTCTTATACGCCTGCCTGCTGTTTACCTTTCTGGCGCCTGCCTGCAAAAAAGACGGCGGTCCCGGCAATGCTTCTCTGTTCGGCAAATGGAAAATGATCGATTATACCAATGGATTCACGGGCCAGACCATTGCGATCCCCGCCGATTCCAGCTGTTATCTCCTCCTTACAAGCGATGGGACCTACGGACAGCAGGTAAAAGGGACAGTCGAATTCGGCACCTATAATATCATTGTAGTTAACTCCATCTTCAACAGGCAAAGTCGGGCCATTCAACTCACTTCGCCGGCAACAGCTTCCGGCATACCGCTCTTATACGAGATCCATAAGGATACCCTTAATCTGTATATGAATGTATATGACGGCAATGCATATCGTTATATCAGTGCCCCCGGCGGGCTACATCCTTCAAATGGCCGCCCCTAAGATCACTGCACCTCCTTCTGGTGGTCGATAATAAATTGGATGATCTCTTCCAGCGGCGTATCGATCCGGCTGAGCGCGTCGGTGATATCGTCCCGGCTTACCTGGGCGGCAAACGAAGGAGTCTTTAATTTCTTCAGGATGCCTTTCACGTCCATCCCTTCGTAACGCGTGGGCCGTATTAAGGCCGATGCATGGATGAAGCCGGAGAGCTCATCGAATACATAGATCATTTTATCCATCGTATTTTCCGGCTCGACGCCAAAATATTTCGGTCCATGGGAGGCGATACAGTGGATCACTTCCGGGTCGATCTTCATTTCTTCCAGCTTTTCGATGATGATGCGGCAATGGCTGTCGGGATGTTTTTCCCAGTCGGCATCGTGCAGGAGCCCGGCGAGTTCCCATTTAAGAGCGGTCTGCTCGTCTGCGCCTTCTTTCTCGAGAGCCCAGGCTTTCATGACGGCGCTTACCTGCCGCATATGCAGGCGGAGGCGTTCATTAGGCACCCATTCATTAAGCAGGGCATGTGCTTCGGACAAGGGTAAAAGATTGCCTTTGTTGGCGGGGTCGCCGAATTGGGAGCGACCGAGGTCGTATAACAGGGTTGTTGACATGGGTGTAATTTAAAAGTTTTTTTTATTCCGGGGGTTACCGGTGGCGGCATTAAGGAGTGAGTGAGGGCCGTCCAGCCTGCATTTCGGTCATGCAGGATTATTAATGATCAAAAATTTTATTGATAATCAACACATTGCAAAGGCTCCTTTAAAATACCCTCCTTTTTTCTTGGAACTCTCCTACCATTCGGGGTACCTTTGCACTCCATTTTAATTAATGCCGTTGGGATAGCAACGGCTTCATGTAAAAAAACAAGACAAATGAGCAAATTGCATTTCACCACCAAACACGCTAACGAGGCTACCGTTAAACGCGACTGGTATGTCGTGGACGGTACTAATCAAACCGTTGGACGCGTGTGTGCCAGGATCGCCGCCATTTTGCGCGGAAAGAACAAGGCTTACTACACCCCGCACGTTGATTGCGGCGATTTTATCGTATTTGTCAATGCCGATAAGGTTGTGTTCACGGGAGATAAGCTGGAAGACAAGATCTACATTAACTTCTCCGGTTACCCCGGCGGTAAAAAAGAAGAAGCTGCCAAGAGCTTGCTGAAACGCCGTCCCGAAGCCGTGATCGAAAGAGCCATCAAGGGGATGTTACCCAAGAATCGCCTGGGCCGTAAGATGTACAAAAAATTATTCGTGTACGCCGGTGACAAGCATCCGCATGGCGCCCAGCAACCTAAAACATTAACCTTCTAATTTTTCTGATACATGGAAAAGCAAAAAAATGCCGTCGGACGTCGTAAAGAAGCTGTAACCCGCGTGTTCCTGAGCAAGGGTGATGGTAAGATCACGATCAACGACAAAGACTATAAACAATATTTCTCCCTCGTATACCTGCAGAACCAGGTCGATCTGCCCCTGAAGACAGTGGAGCTTTCCGATAAGTACGATGTGAAGATCAACGCCGCCGGCGGAGGTATGAAAGGCCAGGCTGAAGCCTGTAAACTGGGTATCGCCCGTGCGCTGCTGGAAGTGAATCCGGAATTTCGCCCGGCCCTTAAAGCTGCCGGTCTTTTACGCCGCGATCCAAGATCTGTCGAGCGTAAGAAACCAGGTCGTAAGAAAGCCAGAAGAAGCTACCAGTTCAGCAAACGTTAACGGTTCGTATTCAGTGATTAAACTATTAAAATACTACAATGGAAAATAATACTTCATTACAGCAACAATTGTTGGAGGCCGGTGTACACTTTGGTCACCTGCGTAAGAAGTGGAACCCAAAAATG
>Ga0307516_10003089_pt1 | contig 21673 bp, 24 predicted proteins | sample 19_EM_MG_FD_203310 | JGI IMG/M metagenome (GOLD analysis project Ga0307516, IMG submission 203310) | Populus trichocarpa ectomycorrhiza microbial communities from riparian zone in the Pacific Northwest, United States - 19_EM | ecosystem: Host-associated > Plants > Roots > Unclassified | place... | reverse complement strand
ACCCATTACATATTAAAAAAAAACCACCACCCCCTAACACCCCCCCCCCCCCCCCCCCCCTCCACCACCACCCATAGTTCTCCCATAGCTCCAACCTCAATCCACCTCATGCTCCTCTTCCCAATCCTCCGCTTCCTCTTGACGCAATTTCACAGTTCGGAAATCGACAATGTGCTCCAGGGTTTCGGGGTGCAAACGTACTTGGCAGCTCTCTTCTTAACCATGTTAGGCGGTTGGTTTCTCGCTACAAACACGGAAGTATCAGAATTTGTAGGCTGTTGTAGAAGTCGAAATGTCAGAACTTACGTCGGTCTAGGAAGACTACGGGAAAGGCGGGTACGGTCGTTGTTTATCGTCGTTCGGGAAAGGCGGTCGTTCGGTGTCGTGGACGGTTCTGATCTCTAGGCGCACGCTCGCTTGCTCTGTGCGCGATTGATTTACAGCACACTTCTGTGACGTTTGTGGGGATAAAGGGTTGCACCCTTATCATTGATAAGATAAGATCATCCCACAAAGAATGATCATGGAAACCTAACAATGGGCAGGGTTTTTTTGGGGGGGGGTTTTTTTCTTCGAATTTTGGACCTTACAACGTAGACCGGAGGATGATAGCCATAGCAACAGCTAAATTCAAATAGAGAGCCAAAATCAATTATACATGTGTTTGTATAATCCGATCTTTCAATACCATTCTCACTTTCCAGCTGTTATTTTCGTTTCGTTGCCGAACTCTCCCACAATTACACGTGCTTGGCAAACTCGCACAGAAACGAACTACCACAAAAAAAAGTGCTGCCCCACCATATTGCTCGAAACCTGGCCCAGTCAAGTCAAGTTGGTCTCCGCTTCGACGATCATCACTTCACTTTCACGCCGCCGTCACCATAGACGAACGGTACCGACGAAAACATGGCGACTGAAATCAACACGTTGATGGTCGAGGGGACGTTTGATGGTATGTTGTATACGAGAGGGGTTGAATAAGGGACGACAGGCTAACAAAACGACGCGGAATAGACCAGATTATTGAGCTCGCCCAGTACATCGATACCATAAGCAAGACGAACCCTTCGCAAGGGTTGAGTCTGGACATCGAGAACTTTGTTGAGAATGACCAGAAGGAGGAGGCGCTGAAGAAGACTGTTGCTGCGAGCGCGGCCCTGTCGTCAGCACCTGAGAGAGGTATGTCTCTTTGTCACCTCGTCTCTGCCGTGACGACACATATTTAACCCCTCCGCATCAGTGATGCTCAACTAACTCCGCTCTCAGAGTTCATCCCTGCCTACAACCTTCTGATCCACCTCGCCCGCTCATCGCCGGAGTTTCCTACATACATTACCACCTTCCTCGAGAACTTGAGCACATCACCGCCGACATCACCCCACAACGGCCCAGCTCTGGTCATCTCTATCCTGTCCACCATCTTCAATGTCCTCCCGAGCAACAGCCCTGCTCGCTACCCCGTCTACCGCACCACCTTGAAGGTGGTCGCTGCACACAACCTTTACGACGCTCTCGCCCCACAGCTCAAGAATGTCGACAAGTGGATTTCTGAGTGGTTGATCGCCGAAGAGGAGGTACGGGAACTTTACTTGGAGATCGCCAACATCGCCGAGGAGGCCAGCGATGAAGAACAGTTCTATAAGTTTCTCGTCAAGGCGCTACAGAAGTTCCCGGAGGAAGAGGCGTCCGCACCACAAGCCCGCGAGCTCGCCGTTCGCCTCGTGAAGGCGGCCATCAACCTCCCTAGCCGTCTTGATCTGGAAGAGCTCTCTGCCTTCCCTACCATCCAGGCTCTCCAAGACTCCGACCCAGAGCTGTTTCAGCTGTATGATGTATTCGCTGGCGGCCAGTTGGAGGACTACATCGAGTTCAACGACGAGCACGAGGGCTGGACCAATGGTAATGGCATTAACCACACCATCGCCTACCGCAAAATCCGTCTGCTCACGCTGACGTCTCTCGCTGCTTCATGCCCTGACCGCGAGCTCCCCTATATCAACATCTCACGCCGCCTGCACGTGCCCGCGGAGGAAGTCGAGCTCTGGGTCATCGATGTGATCCGTGCCGGTCTCGTCGAGGGAAAGCTTTCGCAGCTCAACCAGACTTTCCTGATACACCGTGCCGAGAGCCGTACGTTCGGGAAGCCCGAGTGGGAACAGGTCGCCGACCGCCTCGATGTGTGGAAGCACTCGCTGAGCAGCATCCTCCAGGTTGTGAGGAGTGCTAAGGAGCAGCAGAAGGAGCAGGGTAGTGGTGGCGGTAGTGGTGGCGGTGGAATGGAGACTGGACGAAGAGGAGGACGTCCGATCACTGTCGAATAGATGTGTAACTTGGGATTTGCGACTTTTTTTTTCTCGGTGACATCCAGCTCCGACAATTTAAAGAGCCCTGCAGAATGAGACAGTCACCGATACCATTGTAGCGGATGATGCTTGCTTACGCTCTATGGAACGCAGATATGGTAATATGTAAGTAAGTATGTACATCTGTTGTATCTACGCCCCGCTTCAATCGCCCTCTGCCGCCTCGCCGCCCCCACTTTAAACTTGCTCTAAGGGTATGTGGGGGTGAGATGCTGCGTCGGGCTGGATTCAGGGTTTTGTCGTTTTTTCCAGAGGCAGATGCTAATCAACCCTCACTTTTTATCGCTGCGATCTATATACAATCATGAACCTCCCCCCCTCTTTGTGTCTGGCCTGATGGTGCTGAATGAGACAGCTACTGCATTCCATCGCTGTTGATCCCCATGGTGGAATAATAGATGGAAGTAGACGGAAACGGTGAAGTCGGAATATGGAGGGAAAGGCCGCGAAGTGAAAAGTCTGAATACACGCATATGACGTGCATTCTACACGACGAAGCAGAAAGAGTTTATTTTATTTTTATTTATTCATTACTCGCATGCGACCTAACGTTAGCTAGATCATAGCGAGAACAAACTATCTGTTTCCCGCCCGCAGTCCGCAAGGCGGCTCGTTGCAAGCCCCCCCTCGCCCTCCGAGGCCTGCCCCAAGAATGATAGAGCGCACCAAGGAAACCACCAAAGAAATGGCAAAGGAAAAGACAAAGGAAACCCGCCCCCAGTCTCCCTACTCCTCTCTCTTAGATGTCATGAAGGAGGGCATGGGAAGGAACAGTGGCTATCCCTCACCCTCGGCGCCCACCTCCTCGGCCTCTCCCAGATTTCACACTCCGACGCCTCACTCTGTGCGTTTTCCTCAGCCGGGGCTAGGACCCCGAGGAGGTCCCGGATCTTGAACTGGTCCTTACCTCTCCCTGTCTCCCTTCGCACCTCTGCCCACGGGATTTTCTGCTGGTGTTTCCAGTGCGAACAGCACTTAAAGAGATGGCTCCCGCGTCTGGATCCTGTACAGGCACCACCAACATTTGGCTGTGGGCTGATTCTCCGTCCACTTCAGGTACGAAGCAGAACGAGTTGGTGATGATGATTCATTGATCGCATGCGAACCTATCGGGTCATGGCGATATTATATAGAGTCCTTTCCCGTTCGCTGTCCGCCGCGGCCTTGAGAAGCAGAACGAGTGAGAGCATGATAAGCGCGAGTGACATCGCATGCAAAGGGATTCGGTCACTCGGATATCTTGCAGTGGTGTTCCATTTGAGTGATACTTCGGACCCAGGAGCAAGGGAGGCCAAACCCAACCAGAGAAGTGAAATCAGAAGAGCAGAGAAAAAGTTCTGGAATACGTTTCTGCAGAACGCGAAAGGTAGTGAAGTATAGGCAGCGACAAGGTACACGACTCCCAGGATAGATTAAACTAGACTCGCGCTACGAGATGGGAATGGACCGTTGTTAGAAGGGCACGAAGCACGTGAGGAGGGGCTCATTGACGCGCACTTCCCACCAGGATCAGAAGAGGAGGAGGAGGAGGAGGAGGAGGAGGAGGAGGAGAAGGGGGAGGAGAAGGGGGAGAACGAGAAAGAAGGGGTGGCTTACAAGGGGGTGGAGGCAGAACTCGTAGGGATGCTGCTAGGAAAAGCTGCTAGCTCGACAACACCAGGGGAGGGCCGAATCAGCGCAGGAATTCTGAAAGCCTTTTGGAAATGGGGACAGCTGCACATCACTGGGCTGGTGAGAGCCTGCATTCGGGTGCCAATATAAGACAGACACGAGAACACCTGCTGGAGAACTGCAAACAATGGAAGCCGCAGCAGAACATCCTGTGGGCGGAAGTGCGGATCTTGACGTCTATAGCGAGGAGCTTCAGGACGTCGGTGCCGTAGTGGACGCCGCCGTCTGCGAGGATGCCGACCTTCTCAAAGATGTCGGGCTCGTAGCGCAGGATCTCCAGCAGCGTCCTGAGTGGCAACTGTGCCCTGTCGAGTTGGTGCCCACCGTGGTTGGAAACGCAGATGGCTTTCACGCCGGCTTCGGCTGCGAGTTTGGCGTCCTTGATTGTTTGGGTTCCCTTCGGGATCAGCGGAAGGAGTGCAGAAGATCCCCACCTTGCCCGCCGCGCGAGCGAGGTTAAGGTCTGCCAGGGATGTGCTAGCCCGGGGTTGGCCGCGGGCGCAATGATGAAGGGTGCAGTGAAGTTGTAGTCCATGAAACTTGCGGAGAGGGAGACGTCGCACATATCACAAAACAGCCATGGCCGGAGGACTTCGGAGAAGATTTCGAGGGCGCGACGGTATGCTTGAGTACATTATCACCGTTAGCCCCCGGGATCCGGTAAACTGGGGGAATGAGTGAGTGGGGCCACTTACAGTATTCTCCCACTGATCCAGTATGGTAATAGCTGTGGTTCCGCGTGGGCAAGTAGTGCTGTGCGGCGGCCTCAAAGTCTGGGAGGGCCACCAGGTCCGCCAGTAACGGCAGTGAGCCGATCTGTACCTCGTCGATGACCGGACCAGTATCCGGCTTATTGATGAACGGACGTTCGGCAAGAACGCTGGGCGTGAGCCTTGTGACTCTGGAGGCGGGGCGCATTCTGGCGATGGGGGTATGGGCAACGGCCCACCGACGGAGGGGGCATCCCATATATATCCTAATCCGGGCCTGCGAAAACAGCCAGCTTGGCAGTATGGCGGGGAATAGATCTGGACATTCGGGGAAAATCGAATTCGATAAAAAGAGCGGTAATACCCTTTGGGGTAGTTTATGCGTTAACAAGGGCAGACATTTGGGGGAGCGCCAACAAAAATGGCTTGCCCCAAAATCCTTTTGTAAATCAGCTACCCTGGTTAGGGATAAAGGCTCACCATATCATATATCTTTTGCCTCTGCTCTACCAATCTATGGTCTTCTTTTCCGTGATTAAGTACTATTGGTCCCCCGTCAAAAGTGGGGTTTCGCGCAGGTTGAGATGTCCCCCGCCATAGACCGTAGATACCTTCCCGCCCAGCAGATTGGGCCCGCCTTGAATATCTAGTGCGGAGATCCTACCGCACCAGGTCAAAAACCAGAGCTCTCGCCGCAAGGCTCTATGACGGACGACGTGTTACGATGCATCACGGTGAATCTGGTCCGTAGATATCGCGAATCATATGGAGAGGTATCCGTACGTCTGCGACTTGGCTCCGAAAGCTAAATGGCTGGTGGTCGCAGTTTCGATAAGTATGGGTAGTCGTAAAAGCATTCGCGTCGGTAGGTACATATGACAAAGAATCTTTACATACTCTGTATGAGTGTGAAAATCTGGTGGACCGTACTCATTCAGCGGTGAGGTAAGTTAATCTATGGTTCCGTTCCATCTAGAGCCCCAGCAAGCGCGACGGCTTTCTCAGTGGCCGCATCCAGATCATCGAATGCCAGCACGGGCAGCCCGCTCTGTGTGATCTATTTCAATTCCGTCAATCCTGTGCCAATTACGACAGAATGGGGATGGGAAACACCTACCAGTTCCTGTCCGATCTCTTCGTTAGTCCCGCGCAGTCGAACCACCATCGGTATGTTCTTCGTCCGCATGTCCAGCTCGTCGTATGCCATCAGTATTCCCTGCGCGACCACTGCGCAGTCGGTCAGGCCGCCGAAGATGTTGACGAAGATCACTTTCACCTACGACTAGTTAAACCGCGTTTCCTGGCGGGGTCTGTAGATAGGTAGTTATGTACCCTCTTATCCGCCAACACAATCCTTAAACCCTCGACTACAGTCCTCCCTGTGGCCTTACCCCCAGTGTCCAGGAAGTTCGCCACGCTGCCTCCTCTCGCATTGACGAAATCTACAGTATTCATAGCTAATCCTGCGCCATTGGCGAGTGTCCCGATACTGCCCTTGCCCACAAGGGTGTGGTACACGATTTCGAACCTTGCTGCCTCGAGCTCTTCCGGCCGCTGTGTGGTGGGTACCCCGGTTGGTAGGGGCTGCCCGTGGTCCAAGTGCATTAAGATGCCACCTGGTAGGTGGATGCCGTGCTGGAAGAAAACCTCCTGGAAGAAAACCGTGTAAGCCTTTAGGTGGATAAATAAATTCCAGCTGTGCCGGACGAATTCCTCGAAGTCACTGTAGTGGTAGTAGAATGGTGGCAGTCTAAGCTGCAAGAAGGCCTCTCTGGCTGCTCCTTTGTACGGACCGGCGATATAGTCGAAGCTGTAGAACAGAGGTTCTTTCTTGCCGTTTGGTATGAGGACCAGACGCGGGCTACAAGCTCTGCGATCGACTGTTATACCCAGCCCGAACGAGAGTGGTGACGATTGAGTAACAGGCAAGAGGGGTGCGACCTGATGCGTTAGGATGTGAGTGATGATTCATGCGCGGACAGGTCCAGCACGTACCTTCCGAATAAGTTTATCCGCAATCTGTGGATCCTGTGTGTACAACCATCTGCGCTGAACACGCCTGATCTTCGGTACTGTACCGGGAGAGGGACGCTTCACTATCGTATGCATTCCTGTCGCCTGCGCCGGTCTATTGGGCTCCATCCCCTCCACCGGCTCCGCCGGTAAAGGGCGTCCAAGTAACTCCAACATAACTTCTCCAAACCGCCCCGGATGCTGTACCATTACGGCGCCCGCGTCCTCCAGCGCTTGGACCTTCTCCCCGACACTCGGGTCCGCCACGCCCGTAAACGCTCCAGCATGACCCATTACCTTCCCTTCAACAGCGCAGTTCCCCGCCACCAAACCCGCGACCGGCTTCCTCCCGCCTCCAGCACGGTACTGATGCAGCAAATCGGCCAGCTCCAACTCCGCGTCGCCCCCGACCTCACCAATAACCAATATTCCTTCCGTCTCCGGGTCGTCTACGAACACATTGACAGCATCTTTGAGTGTCGTCCCCGCCAGTGGGTCTCCTCCCATTCCCACCACCAGGCTCTGTCCCAGTCCCACACGAGTGGTGGAAGCGACGGCTTCGTACGACAGCGTCCCACTCTTTGCCACGATGCCTATGCAGCCGGGAAGGAACGATGGGTACGGCATGAATCCGATCCGGCAGCGGCCGCGTGGGTTGATGATACCGGGGCAGTTTGCGCCAACAAGCCGGGATATGCTTTGCGTTCGGAGGATAGAGTGCAGACGGAGCATATCGTGTAGAGGGACGTGCTCGGCAACCGCCACGATCAGTGGGATCTCGGCGGCGATGGCTTCTTCGATCGCCGCTGCGGTAAAGGGCGCGGCGGCAAAGATGGCTGTTGCGTCAGGTTTCAGGTGCTGGGCAGCCTGGCAGGTATGTTAACGCTGGGTGCGGACGGTTTGTAGACTTACATACTTCGAATGCAGTCGGGTACAGCGGTAATCCAAGATGCTCTCCACTTTTCCCGGGAGTCACTCCTAAGCTGTCAATTAGACCGTGATTTCAATGCCCCTATCAATGGTTGGTCTCACCGCCGACAATATTCGTCCCATACCGTATCGATTGCGCCGCATTCCCGGTCGCCACCAATCCCGTAAACCCCTGATAGATGACGCGAGTGTTGTGACCAATCTTCAAATTCTTAATGGTGGAATCATATCCCGATGTTAGAGCTCTGGAGAATATCCCGCGGCCTTGCTGCGGATGCCCAAGGCGGAGAGCAGTTGCTCGGAACAAGGCTGTAGCTGGGGACATCGAGGGTCGTTGCTTGATCCAAAGTTGAGATGTTGGGATTGGCTTTGTCGGTTATTGCCCCGCAGTCGAGCCTATCTGCATGTTGACTTGGCAATCGAAGCGCGATGACTCCAGCAGGCGGCGGAAAACCGGAGCAGGAAGTGAATTTGATCTTCACGAGCTACATACCATCAAACCCGCGGTACAAAAACCGTAGTGAGATCGTTGTAGCGTCGGGTAGCGAGTCTATGTGGGTATCTATTCGGTTGTGGCGACAGCAGAGCCCCAGCGATCTTGTACGACGACCCCGAAACTGGGTTTCCGCAGCAACGGCAAGGGTTGAGAAGGAGGCTGAAAGGGATCAGCTCATACTAATCATTGCGCGGGGTGACCGATGTAGATAGGCGCACAATAAATCATTGTTGACATGTAAACGGGCTCTGGTTGGCCACTGACAACGTCACCTGTGGCGAAGTCGTCGGAAGTCGTCGTGGGAACTTTTGAGGTAGGGACTTTCTTGCAGGCCGGATTTCCTAGTAGGTAGAGTAGGATAGAGTACCGACAGCCATGACTGGTGGGGCTGAGAAAAACTCCCAGTGGCGATGGCAACACCGTGTCCGCTGGCCATCAATGTGGCCCGCTGCCGGACGTTGCCCGAAAGCATTTAACGTCCGACGGCATGGCGACGACGGGCACACTTTCAGCTTCATTATTTGCTACTTTCACATCAATCTAATGGACATCGGCGGAGGAGCCAGACGCCCGCGGGGCGGAATGGTTGGGCTACTCGGACCGGACGGGGGCGTGCACGATGCCTCCCAGATCCCTCGCACATCTGAAGCGAGAGATCACGGAGGAGAAGCCGGCGGAAGCCCGGCGATGGGCTAGAGGCCGGACCTCTAAAGGGAAGTGCGGGTCGCCGAAGACCCGCACGGTGGCTGGGAGTTCCAAGAGGGTTTGCCTCGAGGTTCTTCCAGGAGAAGATCTTACAGGCCACTGCCTCTCCAGGCAGTACCTTCAGTGGACAAAGAATCGGCCCACCACCAACGCTGGTGGTGCCGGTGCCAGACACTCAGCTATCTAAGGTGTGCCCTGAGTGGAAGCCCCAGCAGAAGATCCTGTGGCCAGAGGTGCTTAAGGAAAGCGGGAGGAGGAAGAGCCGGTGGAGGATCCAGGACCTCCTTGCCGATGGGAGATGCAGCTAGTTGGTGTTAGCTCTCCACTTGGTGCGCAGCTACTCTTTCTCGGGACAGGCCTGGGCGGAGGGCAAAGGGGGGCTTGCAACGTGCCGCCTTGCGCGGACAGCGGACGACAAAATGTAGTCAGGTAGTTAGGCTAAATGCAAGTATGATTACATAAACAAAAAAAAAAGTCAGCCATGGCTGTCGGTACTCAACCCTTCCCTACCCACCCCACCCGCCGGGAAAACCCGGCCCACCAGAGGATTGTTTTAGCGTATGTTCTGGCATTGTAGACCTTTTCTCGAGCTGAAAGATGTCAGGATCGTTCATCGTTGCGCGAACTCTGGGGTGGTGTTGGTGTCGCGGACTCTGAGGTTATTCTGCCAACCGAAAACCTTCTATCACCCTGCAAAACCTCCTATCGAGCTGGCAATCCCCTAAAGCTGCCGAACCTCTACGTTCATGACTTGCACGAGCTATTCCTAATTCACCACCTCTGCTAGTGGATCTATTGTGCGCGGTTATTTGCAACAGGGTTCCCTTAGCAGAGCCGCACGTTAGCTAAGTTCTGAATCGAGATTTCTTCTTTGAACGCCCGCAATACTCTCACAACCCGCAACACTTTCACACACAAAATGCACGACACGATTGCGGCAATGTCGGCCTCCGCCGCCTCCCCAACTACCGCCACTACCGCCGCTACTTCTCTGTCCACCGGTGAGGTCAAGGGCATTCGCAAGAATGGTTCGTACTCAAGTGACAGTCCTTGAGCACCATAGGAATGGGGTTTGACTGGAACACTGGAACAGGCAAACAGTGGAAAGAATCTAAGAAGCAGTTCCGGCCCGGTATGAGGTCGGCACGGAAAACATACGAGGAGCGACAAGCCGATCGAGTTGCCATGGCCGCTATGAAAGCGAGGGAGAAGGAAATGAAGGACGAGAAGGCACGGAAGAAGAAGGTTACGCCACCACCGATACAAACTATTTGGATCTATGCTGACCCTACCCAGGAACAAATCCAAGCGCTGAAAGAGCGTCGCGAAAAGGCCGAGGAGAAGGCGCGCTACGAGAAACTAGCTGCACGTATGCATCAGAAGAAGATCGATCGAATGAAAAGACGAGAGAAGAGGAATAAGGCGCTCAAGGAACGGTAGTCGGGGACAAAAGCAAACGATTTGTTTTATGGGCTGTTTTTTTGTCCGTCTTGTCAATGAATTTCATGAGCGTTGAAAACCTACTCCCCAACCAGTGAGAACAAGCGCATAGGGCGGGTGATCGATGTCGAATGTAGCCACCACGCATACATTGTTTTACCTTGGGCGAAAAACACCAGAAGCCACCCCAGAATACTATGTCGAAGTCCCTGCACTCGAGTACGCACGGTACACCAATCGTAGAACGCGTAGGGTTGCCATATGTATGATCCTGCGTTAACCCCACCATATGGATTCGGCAGCGCCCGACACTATCTCTTCCCTCTCCGCAGCCAGCCCGTATCCACGATGCCGACCGACGTCTCTGATTCTCTGAGCAATCTAAAGCCCTCGCCCTTGGCAGCCGTCGTAAAGAAGAAAGTTTCCAGCAAGCCCAAAGACGAAGAAGAGATTCTAGAGTCCTGGGAGACAGCCTCGCTCTCCTCCTCCGGTGACGAAGCAGAGCCCAGCCCCAGCGCCGTCGACCTGCCCCGCGCCGCCTCGAAATCACCGCTCAGCCATCGCCGGGCATCCTCCGCTACTCTCGGCAGTCCGGTTCTCGCGCCCCGTGCGCGCCCGATCGAGGAGGAGAAGGGTGCTGGTGAACGCCCCGCGAAAACCGATGCCGTCGCGCGGCGCATGATCTCCGCCGCGCTGGGAGTGCGCACGAGGACCACGAAGGAGCAGAGGGAGTTCGATGCGGCGCTAAAGGAGAAGGAGAAGAGGAAACGCGATGAGGAGAGGGCGCGGAAGAAGGAGGAGGAGTTGAAGCAGGAGGAGGCGAAGAGGAGTGTCTGGGAAGATTAGACGCCCCGAAGAGTTGTCTGCGGGAGACACTGGTTTGCGATGTTATGCAGATTAGATGCGGGATGGGTGTTGGGTTTATGCATTTGGGCGGGGGATGTTGTTGCACCTGGTTTTTTTTGTTATTCATACATACCCACTTGTAGCCTACTAGACTATGGCGGCGCACTTTTTATCCAGGTATCCCTTCCACTGTCCACACGTTGTTGCACTTAGTTGTATGGGTTTACTTCGGCGGAGTCCATGTACTCTATGTACCTATTAGATTCGGTATGACAGCAGGCGATGCTTACTCCCCACTCAAACCCAATGATCAGCGAAAGACCACAGAATGGCCGGACATTGTACAGCTATCAGTCTGAACACTATTATCAGTCCGAGATAGTAAATTAGTGTACGTATGTACATGATTGTCATTCGGAGATTGCAGGGCGGATAGCTCGGTCTCGCCCAAGGCAATACCTACGCGGTACAGACTGCTGGGTTGAGACTGAGAAGCATGTTCCAGACAGCTTCCTTACCATTCGGGCTTCCTGGTTGCCCAGAGGTGAGTGTCACGTTATGTAGCTGGATAATCAAACCAGAAATCCACCATTGCGGCCAAATCTACCCATCGTGGAGTCCGATACGTCGAAGTTGAACGCCTCTACCCTTCCGTTAGAGCAGAGTAACGTACTGTTGAGTGGATACCTATTCCCTATCAATCCGTACGTAAGTGACGGACATTGTGACTGACGGTAGAATATCAGTCGCGGTAAATTAAAGGGCAAGTAGAAGATACCTAGGGATGAATCCCCAAGACATTATTTAAAGGGCTCCGCCCAACGCAGAGGCTAAAACTAGCTAGTGCAGAAAGATAAGCGACATCGATCATCTGTTACATATCGATATCATAGATAACGACTGAAAAGTATCTGGGTCCGGCTTGTTTCCGGTTAGCGCTAGATGCTGTCAGCTCAGGTGACGTTAGATACTGTTTTCCGCGCGAGCCTTTTCCGCCACCACACCATAGCTCCGATACCAAGTATGACCAACTGGGCTCAACCCATAATACCTTCCTCCTTCCTCCTCTTCCTTCTTGCAGAAAAATAAACGATCACAGATACAGAAAGCAGCAATGAGTGCGATACTTTCCGCCGAAACACTAAACGACTTTATTTCACCGTCGGTCGCATGCATCAAACCTGTCGAGACCCTTCCACCGCCACCTACGGAACTCTCCGTATCAGTCGAGGATGCGATGAACACACCCACCAATGCCAAAACCACCGCGCAAATCTCGCTCACCGACTGCCTCGCGTGTAGCGGCTGCGTAACATCCTCCGAAGCTGTGCTGGTGTCCATGCAGAGCCATAATGAGGTGCTGAGCGCGCTGGGACAGTTTCCGGAGAAGAAGTTCGTGGCGCTGTTGTCGCCCCAGACAATGGCGGCTTTGGCGGTAGCAGTCGGCGGTACGGATGAAGAGGTGCAGGCGATGGTTACAAGACTGCTCACCCAGGAGCTGGCGAAGAACGGCAATGGAGGAAAGGGGTTTGAGGTTGTGCTCGATACGAATCCGTTCCAGAGGCTGTCACACTACTATGCAGCGAAAGAGGTGGTGGAAGGGATGCAGGGAGTTGGTGAGCAGAAGAAGCCGATTCTAGCAAGCTCGTGTCCGGGTTTCATCTGCTACCTGGAGTCTACGCACCCGGAGCTGATCCCGCACCTCAGTGCGCTGAAGAGCCCACAGGCCATTGCGGGTACGTTCGTGAAGAGTTTGATGATCGGCGAGCAAACGGTGAAGAGCCCCGAGGATGTATACGTTGTCTCCATCATGCCTTGTTTCGATAAGAAGTTGGAGGGTGCCAGAGGAGAGCTTACGTCGGCTGCTTGGAGGGGGAAGGATAGTAGGTGGGGAGAAACACCAGTGCGGGACGTCGATTGTGTGATCACTACGCGGGAGATCCTTTCTCTGGCTAAGGCAGAAGGTATCGATTTCAACACTCTTTCGCGCGCTCCGGTACCGATACCTACGATCTCGGCCAACCCCGCTATCCAGAAATTCTTGACCGCATCATCGAAGAACAGCGCAAGAGAAGCAGGCACTTCGGGCGGAACATTGGCAGCAGTCCTCAACGACCTCCTCCCCAGACACCCCGAATCGACCCTGAGCATCCAGCAGGGAAGAAACGTCGACACGATCGAATACCTCGTCCTGTCGCCATCTGGTGAAACAATTGCCAAGTTAACACGCTGCTACGGGTTCCGAAATATCCAAAACCTAGTGCGAAAGCTCAAGCCGGCCAAGGCGCGAGTACTTCCCCAGTTCGGAAGCAAAAGATCCGCGGGAGCTGCTTTCGCTGCGGCCGGAAAGAGAATCGCTGCCAAGAAGGCCAGTGAGTCCAAAGACGACAAAGCGGTGTATGTTGAGGTGATGGCTTGTCCGGGAGGCTGCACGAATGGCGGTGGACAGATCAAGTGGGACGACGAGGCACTCTGGAAGGAGTTGGGATTCGACAAGTGGGAAAATCAAAGGGAATTGTTAGCGACAGTCGACGAAGCCTATTTCTCTTCATCTGAGGATGCAGAGGCCGAGGGGGGAAACCCGATGGCGCACGACAAACCGCTCTCCAAAGAACTACTACAAGACGCTGTCTCGGCATGGGCGCACATCTCGGGAGTGTCGGAGGAGACGCTGGTCACGACCACTTACCGTAAGGTGGCGAATGATATCGGTGGACGGTTAGGAGAGAAGGAGGTGTTAGAGTTGGCGAGCCGGGTGGGAGGGGGTTGGTAGAAGGACTTGGTCTTGGAGCATTACATTTCTGGTGCTTCTTTCGAATTCCTTGTGCATCTGTATGGCGTTGATAGGCGTTTCGCTTTGTTGCGGTTATGTAATTGAGTTGAGCTGACGATGCCTTTCATCCTTCCTTCCTCGCTTCCTGGTAAGTAGATGGATTTGTTTCAATGATTACATACATACATACATGCTATGTCATGTCGGCATATGCAAGCGCAGCAAGCAAAATTAGCCAAGTTTTTAGATGCTTACATTTGCGGTCATCCCGTATCTATGTGCTCCTAATACGACCTAATTGTACAAGTATGTAGGTTCCAGCTTCGGTCTTGGCTGACATGGATTAAAGGAAGAATGACGAGCGTTGCTTCTGCGGGGGTGAGGGGAGGGAGGGGCAGCTGCTGCTGTGTAAGTCGGCGTGTGTAAGATTACGAGCAGGCCTCCATCAGCCCAACTGCCAGCAAAAACCATCTTTCTATTTTGTTCTTGTAAATCACCCTCTTCCCATTATCCTCTCATCTCGCTCCCATTCCTGGATAAACTATCCTGAGATCGGAATAAAACTACCTCCCACCACAACACAACATCAAATTACCATCAAAGACTGCGCAACACAACACTTCACAAACATGTCCGCTCCGAGAACAAACCGCTCGCTAGTTTTCCTGCTCACGCTCGCCGTGGTGCTGGTGTTTGCATCACCAGCTCACGCATTCGGCGCCGGCAATATTGCCTCCATCGCGAAAATCGAAGGTCAGAACTTTCGTCACGGAGATATCGAAGTAAGTTCGCAACGGCTCCTAGTTCGCCAAGCGCACGGCGCACGTCAAATAATCTCCAACGCTAACCTTCCTTTTTGTGCGCTGTGTAGGATACGCTCCAAAAGATTGCATTCCTGAGAGGCGCAAAATGGTCTTCTTCGCTAATCCGGAGGGTCTACTTTGGTAACTGGCTGCGCGACTACTCGCAGGCGCTGGATGTGGGCACGCTCAAGAGCGTGCCGAAGGATACCATCAGGTGTCTCGTCTGGGTCCTGTCGTTTCTCAGCTTTGGATATGCTACGGGGGAGTACGAAGTCACTGAGGAGCGGTTGGGTGTTTACCGTCCCGAGGAGCACATCGGTATGTAAGCGCGTTGGGAAGTGGGGAAGTGCAAATTGAAGGGAAGGAACGGCTGATGGAGGATGACAGATAACCCCAAGGACTATGCCGACAACATGAATGCGCAGGCGTATGACCCTCGTCTGCGCCCACCCGTACATCCCAATGAGCTCGCCGTTGATCCTCTTACCGGCATGAAGAACTATATCGCCAACGAGACTGGCGGTTGGGCTACGTCCTCAGGCTACGTCAAGTTCTCGTTGACTCGGTGCATTCATTTTGGAAGGATGTACACTTCCGGTCCGCCAGGACAGAAAGGGCGCGAGGAAGACCTCTCTGAAGCTCTGCGGTGCTTGGGACAGGCGCTGCATTGCCTCGAGGACTTTTCCGCCCACACTAATTACGTCGAACTTGTGCTCCGCGAGATAGGACACCGCGCAGTGTTCCCGCATGTGGGAGAGCGCACGGAGATGGATATTGGTGTTCCTCCCGGATATCCCGGTGGACGCAGGGCTTTCCCGCTGGTCACTGGTACCTTTGGAAGTGTTGACTTTGCGCACTCCGTGTTGGGAGAGGCACAGGATAAATTCTCGCAGACCGAGGTTGATGAAATGGATCTTGCGCTCGCGGATGCCCACGAGGACCAGAAGCGCGCCGAGAAGAGTGGGCAGGGATCGGTTCTTAAGGATCTGTTGAGACAGATGGCAGGCATGGGAGTAATGAGTAACGATACCGTGAATGATGTCGACCAGCTCGAGGAGCAGTCCGATGCTCAGGAGATGGCGAACATGAGGATCGATAACTCGCGCCCCGCATTCAACCCACTCGAGACTATCCACAAGATCTACCCCATCCTCGAGTTTCGCGACAAGGTCATGCGCGCCATTGAGGAGGCCATTGAGAAGATTCCCGGCCTCACGGCGCTGGTCGAGACAATCTCCGACACGCTCTCCGTCTTCATCCTGTCACTCCTCGCGCCATACATCCGCCCGCTGATTGCGCGTGCCTCTCTCGAGCTCAAGGAAGGTTCTTCAGCGGTCATTGACTCCTCCGCCCAGCACCAGTACGAGCCCTGGACGGATCCCTATTGCACCGACCCCACCCACTCCCTCCTCAGCAAGGACCACTTCAGCAACAAGCTGAACACGCCTGCTGGAGAGGTTGCCTCGGCCATCGTACATTTCTGCGTACCTCGCGTTCTCCACGCCTGGGAGAACCCCAGCTTCCCGCTCGAAGTAGTTCTGAATGACGCTGCCCGTGTTTTTCACCACCCTGCCCTCCGCGATCCGAACTGCGACATCCAAGCGGGGATGTTCCAAACCGTGGTGAAATGGGTTGACCGCCTTCCCGACCGAGGCGCGAGCTTCAACGATGTCCTTGGTGCTGCCGGCGTGCGCGCGGGAAAGAACCACAGTGGCGGAGTCTTCGGCGGAGGATGCGGAGGCAGCCATGGAAAGACAAAGGGAAGCGACTGGAGCAAGATTGACAAACGGAAGAAGCCCAAGAAAGACGAAAAGGGCTCTTCGAAGCATGGCAATTACTCGGCTATATCGACGATCCCAGGAGTTTCCCAGGGCAAGGGTGGGGCTATCAAGGTCGGCGGTGTTGCGCTGCCCGGTGTCTTTGGCGGTATCCTCGATGCGGGACTGGCAGGCTTCCAGGGCGCCAGCAGCGGCGGCGCCGGCGGCGGTGGCGGATACCCCGGTGAGAAGAAGAAGGACAAGTATAAGGAGGACAAGCATAAGGAAGGCAAGGACAAGTGAGTTTGCCCGCATTTCTCCACTCCACCCAGTTGCGCCCAACTGACAAGCGACCAGGGACAAGCGCTCGAAGTCGAAAGACCGCTACAAGGAGTCCGGCAAAGACAAGAAGGATAAGAAGGATAAGGATATGGACAAGGGCAAGAAGAAGGACAAGAAGGACAAATACTCCTCGTCCCGCGGTATCTACGAAGACGACGACGAGGACGACTTCCCGGTCCACCACCACCACCACCATCACAGCGAACGCTCCATGTCCGGTGATCGCCACCGCTCCAGATCCAGAGAGTATCGCAGCCACAGTGGAGGCCACGAGCAGTACGAATACTCTACTCGACCTGTCAGCGGCGAGGGCGGTTACTACGAGCCGCAATATGGAAGCGGACATATTCCCGGTGGCTTCGGAGGATACGATAGTGGTGACGAGCGCGAGCGGAAGAGGGAAAGCCGAAAGCACGACAAACACAGACATGGTGGCAGCTCTGGTGGAGGCTACGAAGGCTCTGCCGGTGGGTACTATTATGCGTAAAGGGGGAGCTACCGGTTCAGCACGTACATGCGGGTTCTCCTTTAGTTCTGGGGACCTTTCCATTGTCATATTTGTGTTTTATCTAGCTTGTGTTTTTTTCTAGCTGGTGGCGATGCGTCAATGCGACCACTTACTCAACCAACGAGTAGAGTGTAACGATATGTATTCCCTTATAACGAACACTTCGATACGCCGGACCGTGGGCAAAAAAAACAAACAATGTAGAAAGTAGATGTAGAAAAACTTCCAAGAACTCCAAAAAAAAACAAAAAAAGAACTCCATCGCTACCCAAATCACAACCATCCCAGAACATATCGGAACAATATACTATACTAATGGAAACTCCCTGGCATAACAACGCCAATCTCGTGCACCTCGGCAACTTCAGGCACGGGAGCGATCTGCACGTTCACTAGGTCGTGGCATTTCCGTTCGATGTCGAGGCCGTATCGAGGTTCGGCATCATCACCTTCTTCTTCCGAGTGGTCCTCATCGTCGGACGGGGAAGGAGAGGAGTGTTCTGAGGATCCTAGGACGCAGATCTCTCGATCAGCGGCGTCTTGGACGTGCGATTCCGAGGAGCGTACCGACGATGATACCGAGTAGGCGTCTTCGCCTTCTGCTTCTCCTTCCTCCTCCTCCTCCTCCTCCTCCTCCTCCTCCTCCTCCTCCTCTTCTTCCTCTTCTTCCTCGTCTTCCTCGTCCTCTACTTCGCCTTCGAGTTCTACTCCTTCGTCGTCGTCGTCATCGTCGGAGTCTTCTAAGTAGCTGCCCGGGATGCTGGGCTCCCGTTCCAGCGGGATGGCGACCGTGGGATCCTGCTCCTCGATTGGCTCGTCCTCTGGGTGCACTGCATCAATGATCACCCGTTCTATTTCTTCTCCCTCTTCTTGCTCGTGCTCATGCACCTGCGTCTCGATGCCGACATCGATAGTCTCCGGGACATCTCCATCGCTCTCATCCTCCTCGCACTCGCTCAGTTCTCGCGTCTCGTGGTGATCTTCTCCCCCGCACCCGCCTGTATCCTCTTGCGGTTCCAGCGTCTCGTGTTGTTCCTCCTCCTCCTCGGGGCTCTCGACAACAGCCAACAGCTCGGGCCCCTCCCACTCGCCGCTGTCCTTCCTTCCCACGAGCGGCGACTCGCCGCCGCTCTCGAACGCCTCGTCGACCGGCACCTCTTGCTGCTGCTGCTGCTGCTGCACTTCTTCTTTGCAAGCCTCCAACTCCTCTCGTCCCTCACCCACCGCCTCGACAACACCCTCCAGCAGACCCACAACCCAGCGGCGGCTCTCTTCCAAGGACATGCGGATGCTGTTGGCCACACCCTGAGCGCACACGCCCTTGGCATGAGCGGCCTTCGCGACAACATCACCTACCTTCGCCGCCGCCTCTGCAACCGCGGACTGGGTCCGCGTCAGCTCGCCGCACACGGCATCGAGAGACTCGTGCACCTCGTCAAGCTCGAGGAGCTGGTGCTCCAGCGCCGATTTCTCGGCCGAGAGTGTCTCTACCACCGCAATCTCCTCTTCAAGGCCGTGCTGGATGCTTGCGTGCTCGAGGTTCAGACCCTTGAGAGCGTTCTCGATCAACGCTGGGTTGAGACTCTCGGTCTGACGCCGGAGACCGTCGAGCCGGTCGTGCGTGCGCCGGAGCTCCCCATCCAGAGCCCTGCTGGGAAGAGGGTTAGTCCGTGGCTTGTGACCGGCGAAGGGAATACGTACGATGAGAACACCGCTGCCGCAGCGGCCACTGGGGCGAGGACCGGGACGAACATTGAGAGGAAGCCGACGGCTTTCTGTGACTGCACACACACAGTCAGCCAAACACCCCAGTATCGCGCTGTAGGAGGGGATCGGGAGGACAAACCCTTTGCAACTCCCTCTTCTCCTTCGCCTCCAACTTTCTCTCTTCAAGCTCGCGTTTCTTCTCCACCAGGGTCTCCATCGAACAGGCCATAGTGTTCAGCCTCGCCTGGACCTCGTCGAGGTGTTTGCTCGTGGCCTCGACGCTCTCGCGGTTCCCCTGCAGCTTCAGCTCCATGTGCATCTTATTCTCGTTCGCGACCGCCACCTTGGTCGTCGCTTGGGCGACCAGCACCAACGCCCTCTCCTTTGCACTGCTGAAGTCCCGCAGCAGCGGCGAGACCTGCGAAGTCTGGAAGGAAGCGATGGAGCTTAGCGCTGCTTCCGATGCCTGTGTGACGGCGAGAGCTTCGCCTTCCGCCAGGGCAAAGGCGCCAAAGAGGTGCGCGAGGAGGAACTGCAGCTCGCCGTTCTCTCGCGCAGGCGAGGGGACGCTGCCGCGCCGCGAGGAGGTGTTGAGGAAGGCTAGCAGCCGGTGGAGGATAGACGCGGCATCGGCAAGATGCGATTGTGTTGTGGCCAGGCCTTCAGTTGAGCTAGCCGCCAGTGATGCGGTCAGGACATTCAGTTGAGGGTGCAGCGCACCGAGCGACGCCTGCAGCGCGGACACGGTGGAGGCGAGGGACTGCGGGGGATCCATTACTGGATTTTCCGTATATGCGTGTTTCGTTGGAGATGGATGGAGGGGGGAGCAGGCTGTAGGCGGAGAAGAGATCTTGACGGTTCTATCTGTTCCCGAAATTATCCTGTGTCTCCGTTCCGTTCCGTCCGCTGAGGGGGATATATACGCCCGCCGCTCCCGCTCCTGCGCCTCCAGCAGTTCGCGTTCATCATCGATTGACTCGATTCCTCCATCACGACTCTCACTCGACCACTCAAGAGCTGCCAGCACCTACACCCACACTCGCCCCGCGCACCCTGACCGGTAGCTAGCGAGGAGGGAATCGAAGTGATTCGATCCGAGCGACGACACGGACTTTTTCGATTTTCGTTTTCCCTGCCGCATGTAGACGGCGCGTAGAGCCGGTTGCGGGTGTGTGTGTGTGTGGCATGAGTTGGTTGTGTGGAGGGGGTGGGAGGAGGTGTGCCGTTCCACTGGCGAACAGCACGTTGCAATTGCCAGCAGCCTTGCATGTATGCGTTGCCCAGAGTGGCGGTCCCCAGGACATACCGACGCCAGCACAAACCCCGAGCATCAGCCAGGAACCAACCAGTTCCGCCCCCCCCGGTGTTTCACTGCTTTACGATTGCGCTGTTCTGTCGGTCGGTCTGGTCTGGTCTAGTTTGGCTGTTTTGTTCTGCAACCTGCACGGTTGCAGATCGTCAAGCTGCGGGGCAGGCGCGTCGCCCGCCCCGATCTCTTCTCTCCCTCTCCCTCTCTCTCTCTCTCTCTCTCTCTCTTTTATTTTATTTTTGCACGCGTCGTGAGCAGCGAGGAAAGTATTTCGCTCAGTTTGGTTCCGCCCGGGAGGTGTGTTTGAACGGAGAGCGGTGAAGATGGAATCTACTTGTGGAATGTGCATGACGGTGGTAGTGATGAGGGCCGATGACGGATGCGCTTTGGACCGTGGACTTTGGGGTTCTGGAGATGCGAGACCCCCCATAGGACACGCGAGTACCAGCATAGATTCACACCGCGCAGAGAGGCAGAGGGTTTGCATGTCGCAGAAGGAGCGCCCGGCAGCTTTCTGCCGGGGGGTGAGCTTTGCGGCCCTTGCTCTTTTCCATCTGTTGCGCTGTGCTCTTTCGCGAACCGACGACAAACTCGCAGGCGGGGGGGGAGCGCAAAAAACGGATCGATCCGATCATTGGATGGAGTGTCTTGTCGGAGAGGGCAAGTCAGTGGCAAAGTGCATATGTATACATACATATCTCTTTTCTTTTCTTTCGCCCTGCATAGTTACATACTTCATAGCGTATCGTACGTGCATAGCTACGACAAAGTGTTTTCGCATGTCTTATCGCCGCCCTCTCACGTCTGCAGGAAACGCACAGCGGCCGCTGACTGGAAGAAAAAAAAAAGCCATTGATCACGAGGTTGGTTTTTCCTTTCTCATCCGTAAGGAGTGCATTCGCGGGGAGAGGCCGGGCGCCGTGTGTTGAAATAAAAACGGATTTTTTTTTCCCCTCTTTCCCACCATGGACGAGTGACAGCCGCAGTTTGAGAGAAAAAAAAAACACTCTCTCACACACACAAAAAGTATATTGCTCTCTCTGTCTCTCTCCAAACTTGCCCGCCCTACCGCGACAGACATGCAAAGAAAACACGGATTGGATGAATATGCCCAGTAGGTGTCAGCAGTGAGAGGGATAAATCGCATCGTGCGGAGCGGGGAGCACAATTATCGAGTGCCATCGTCAAGACTCAACACAAATTGGGGGGGGGGGCCGGGCGGGGGGGGCGGGCCGGGCCGCGGGCCGCGGCGGGGGGGGGGGGGGGGGGGGGGGGGGGGGGCGGGGGGGGGGCGGGG
>Ga0307516_10003088_pt1 | contig 21677 bp, 17 predicted proteins | sample 19_EM_MG_FD_203310 | JGI IMG/M metagenome (GOLD analysis project Ga0307516, IMG submission 203310) | Populus trichocarpa ectomycorrhiza microbial communities from riparian zone in the Pacific Northwest, United States - 19_EM | ecosystem: Host-associated > Plants > Roots > Unclassified | place... | reverse complement strand
ATCGCGTTTGTGAGCCAACGCGGCCGCGGCCGTCATGGCCGTTCGAGACGCCGGAGAAAAGTCGGTGCCGCACAGGATCATCGCAGCATGCCAAAGCAGCATTGATGCCAACGCCAGCGGGTCGTGGCGCTGCGAGTAAATGCCTGCCGCTAGTGGACGGCGAAGCGAAAATCATGCAGCCGGACGCACGCCTTGCGTTGCGGTAGGTGTGCGCGATTGCAATTTCCGAGAGCTATGCGTGCGGCACGCGAATTGCTGAACAGAGCCTCGCATGGACGCAATTCGCGCGCAGCTCGCAGCCGACCATCGGGTGCTAGACGACCTTTTTTGCCGCCTGCTGCGCGACGTCAACGCGCTGTCGCACCATGACCTACAACTGGCATGGTGCGAGCTCGAGCATCGTTTGCTGTCGCACATAGATGTGGAAGAACAGTTTCTCTTGCCACTCGTAACCGCCAGCCACCAGCAAGCCGTGGAGCGCGCTCGGGCCGAGCACCAACACATTCGTGGCCTGGTTTGCACGCTGGGCCGCGCGATCGAGCTAAACAGCGCGCGCGAGCCAGCCATCAGAGAATTGATGCAGATTTTGCACCGCCACGCCGAGCAAGAAGATCGCTCGCTCTATCGCTTCGCTTGCGAGCGAGCCTCGGTCGCCGTGCAATCGCGTATGGCCAGCACGCTGCGCAGCGCGGCTCGCTCTGCGCACGAAGCCGCCCTGAGAATGTCGGCAAATCGCGCGCCCGCATCCGCTGCGTCTCCGCCACTGGCCGAGGACCTACGCAAGCAGGCCTAGCGGCCTTTTTGCTTAAGGCAAGGCAATTCCGGCCGTTCCTGACGTCGGGGCCCCTCGCCGATTCCGGCCTTGGGATTTCCAACCCAAGGGGCTCATGTCCTCATTGAACTTAGTACCACGGCTCGTTCGCGACGTCGGGACCGTTTTGGTCGTCGACGACGAGCCCCCGCTGCGCGCGGGACTCCGGCGCATGCTGCTCGGCGCGGGCCACTCCGTCGTCGAAGCGCGCTCGGCTGCCGAGGCGCTGAAGATTCTCGCCAGCTTGCCGGTCGACGTCGTGATCTTGGATCTGGGCCTGCCGGACGGCAACGGGCTCGACGTGCTGGCTGCCGTGGAGGCTTCGCGCGCCGCGACCGCGGTGCTGGTCTTCACCGCTAGCGACGCGATCGAAGACATGCACGAAGCGCTGCAGCGCGGCGCCTGCGGCTACGTTCACAAGCCGGCCGACGCGCTGACGCTCGAGGCGCAGGTCACGGTCGCGCTAGGTCGCGCAAGGGCGCGCGGCTCGCATCGCTCGGCGCAAACTCCGGCCTCCGGCGAGCTCGCCGCGTCTTTGGAGCAATTGCCCTTCCGCCTCGCCAACCAGCTCAGCCACGCCTGGGACCTGCGTCACATCGAAACCGGTGCGCACGTGCGGCGTATGGCAGAATCGACGCGACGCTTGGCCATCGCGCTGGGCAAGTCGCACGACGAGGCTGCGCGCTTGGGTCGGGTCGCGATGCTGCACGACATCGGCAAGATCTCCATCCCGGACGCCATTCTGACCAAGCCTGGCAAGCTAACCGACGAAGAGCTCACGATCATGCAGCGCCACGCCGAAATCGGCGGCGAGCTGCTGGCTGGCTTCGAGCATCCATTCTTGGATTTGGCGGCCAGCGTCGCGCGGAGTCATCACGAGCGCTGGGACGGCTCGGGCTATCCAGACCGGTTGATCGGCGACGCTTGTCCGTGGGAAGGGCGGCTGGTGGGGCTGGTCGACGTCTACGACGCTCTGGGCCACGCTGGCTGCTACAAGCCTGCCTGGTCGCGGCAAGAGCTCGCGAAATTCTTCGAGAAAGAAGCTGGAAGGCTGTTCGACCCCGAAATGGCCGAGGTGCTGTTGACGATGCTTCCGGAGCTGGAAGCCGTGAAGACCGAGTACCCAGATCCGAACAAGTTCGACTGCGCGAGCGGCAGTCGACTCAAGTCGGCGTACGCGCCAACGGCCGGCGTCGAGGCGCAGCTGAAGTAGCGCCGAACGTCGCGTGCTCACATGGCCTGGGCGCTGGGCTCCGCGACGAGCTCCGCGTCGCTGAGCAGCACGGCATACTTGTAGCCGATGCCGACGTCGACCTGAGTGCGCAGAGTACCCTCGAAGGTCGACACGTCACCGACTCGCGGCTCGGCCTTCGTCGTTACGACGAGCTCGCGCTCTTCTGGTCGCGCGCCGCTGCCGTCGCGAAGCCGAACATAGGTCTTACCCAGCACGCCCGGCGTTACCTTGACGACTTGACCACGCACGCGCAGCAGCTTGCCCTCGAGCTTTTGACCCTCGGCAAAGAGCTCGCCAATCGTGTGCGCGTTGCCGCCGGACGCGCGTGGCACCTTGGCTTCGGGGAGCTCTGGGTTCGCGGCGCTGGTCGCGGCATCGCCGTGCGCGTGAGGCGGGCTGGCGGCCCCGCCGAGGCTCGGGTGGCCGGGTGGCAGGTCCGCCGTATCTGCGGCGCCGGCCGACGCCAAATTGCCGAAGTAGATGACGTCGAAGGTGCGCTTGAGCGTGGCGCTCTGAAAGTTTTCCATGCGCGTCGGGTTCTCGATCGCGACGTCGCTGTCGACGCTGATCGACGCTTTGGAGACGGCTGCCCAGACTTCGCCTTGCGCCGTGTCTAGCCGCAAGTAGGTGTACTCGGCGACGTCGATGACCTCGCGAACCTTGCCGTGCATGGCCGTTGCGCTGTCTGCAGACGTGGGCTCGTCGAGGTCGAAGGCGTCGTCTAACGCACCGCTGCGGGCCTCAGCCGTTGGCTCGGGCGGTACGGCTTCAGTCCGCGTTTGACCGACGAGAGCTACGATGGCGGCGATGCCCAGCGCTGCGGCCATCAGAATGCCGGTCCTCATGGGGCGGAGCCTATCACGAAGCGCGCCCGGTTGAATCGCCGTCGAGCACCAGCACCGCGCTGACCACGGCGTCCGTGGTCGCGCGCTCCAGCTCGAAGCCGAGCTTCTTGCAGATGCGTTGCATGGCCAGGTTGTCCGGCAAAATGTCGGCGGTGATAGCCGAGACTTTTTCGTCTTTGCCGATCTGCACCAGCCGACGCAATAGCTCGCTACCCAGGCCGCGGCGTTGCCACTCGTCGTCGATCACCAGCGAGAATTCGGCGGTGCGGCGTCCGGGCACCTTGCTCAGGCGACCCACGGCCAAAATCTGCGCCCCCTGCGCCCCCTGATGCTCGACGATCAGCGCCAGCTCGCGATCGTAGTCGTTGAAGCACACGCGAATCAGCCGTTCGTGGGCCGTGCGCTGGTCGAGCTCGAGCGGTTGGAAATAGCGTAGTCGCACGCTGCGTTCGCTGAGCTTGCGATGTAGCTCGACGATTTTCGGCTCGTCCTCCGGGCGGATGGGACGGATCAGGACACGCGTGCCGTCCGCCAGCTGCCACGGGCTGACGTACTGCGTCGGGTAGGGACGGATCGCCGAGCGCGGCAGATCGCTCGGGCGAACGTCGTTGGCGTAGAGCACCACGCGCGCGTCGAGCGCCAAGATGCCGCTCGGTGCTGCTAGCAGCGGATTGATGTCGAGCTCTTTGATCCAGGGCTGCTCCAGCACCAGACGGCTGAAACGCACCAAGATTTGCTCCAGCTGCGCCAGGTCAACCGGCGCACGTCCGCGCACGCCCTTGAGGGCCGTGTAGATTTTGGTTCGCTCGAGCATGCGTCGCGCCAGTGTGGCGTTGAGCGGCGGCAAGGCCAGCGCGCGATCTCGAAACACTTCGACCAGCTGACCGCCGAAGCCGAACAGCAGCACCGGGCCAAATTGTGGGTCGCTCGTGCTGCCGACGATCAGCTCGTAGGCGTCGGCGAGCTTGGCCATCGGCTGCACCGTGACGCCCGCGAAATGCTCGGGCCCGGCGCGTTCGCTCACGCTGTCGTGAATCGCCGCGAAGGCCGCCTCGACCGCGGCGTCGCTGACGAGATTGAGCATCACGCCGCCGACGTCGGTCTTGTGCGTGATGGTTCGCGAGTAGAGCTTGAGCACCACCGGGTAGCCCAGCTCGCGCGCCACGCGCACGGCCTCGCCGGGGTCGCGCGCCACTCGCGTCTCGACGGTCGGAATGCCGTAAGCGGCCAGCAGGCGCTTGGACTCGTACTCGTCGAGCAGCGTCCGGCCAGCTGCGCGCGCCTCGCTCACGATCTGCTCGGCGACCTGCGGGGCGACGCTGCTGTCGTCGCCCACCGAGGGCGTCTCGTACAAGCCCTGCAGGTTGTGGGTGTAGCGCCACATGTAGCAAAAGGCGGTTGCCGCGCTGTCCGGGTAGTCGAACGTCGGAATGTCGCTGCGGTTCAAGATGTCCGAGCCGGCCGCGACGCTCGCGCCACCCATCCAGCTGGCCAGCAATGGCTTGCCGGCGACCTGCGCGTATTTGCGCAGCGCCTCGGCCGTGAGCGTCGGATCGGTCATGTCCTGTGGCGTCAAGATCACGAGTAAACCGTCCGAGTTGGGATCACTGGCCGCGATCTCGAGCGCTTTCACGTAGCGCTCGGGTCCGGCGTCGCCCAGCACGTCGATCGGGTTGGCATGGCTCCAGGCCGGTGGCAGCACGGCGTCGAGGGCCGCGCGAGTTTCGTCCGACAGCTTGACCAGCTGGCCGTCGCCTGCGACGAGCGCGTCCGTCGCCAGCACGGCGGGACCGCCCGCGTTGGTGACGATGGTCAACCCGGGTCCCCGTGGGCGCGGTTGCTTGGCCAAAATCTCGGCCATGTTGAACAGCTCGGCGATGGTGTTCACGCGCAGCACGCCCGAGCGCCGAAACGCAGCGTCGAGCACTTCGTCCGAGGCAGCCAGCGCGCCGGTGTGGGAGGCGGCTGCTTTGGCGGCGGCTTCCGTGCGGCCCGCCTTGATCACGATGATTGGCTTATTGAGCGCCACCTCACGCGCCGCGGACAGGAACGAACGCGCGTCGCCGATCGACTCGATGTAGAGCAAAATGGCGTGGGTTCGCGGGTCGTTACCGAAGTAGTCGATCAGGTCGCCCCAGCCGACGTCGAGCATACTGCCCGTCGATACGAAGCCGCTGAAGCCGACCCGCTCGCGCAAGCTCCAATCTAGAATTGCCGTTAGCAGCGCGCCGCTCTGGCTCACGAACGCGAGGTTGCCGAGCCGCGCCATGTCCCGCGCGAACGTGGCGTTCAAGCCGGTCGTGGGGCTCATCACTCCGAGACAATTGGGGCCGATGATGCGCATGCCGCTCTTGCGCGCTTCAGCCAGCACCTGCCGCTCCAGCTCGGCCCCCGCCGGCCCGGTTTCCTTGAAGCCTGCCGAGATGATCAGCGCGGCGGGCACGTCCATGGCGGCGCAATTGGCGACGATGCCGGGCACGCTGCTCGACGGCGTCACGATCACGGCTAGATCCACCCGGGCGGGGACGTCCTCGATCGTGGGGTAGGCCTTGATGCCGAGCACGCTCGGGCGCTTGGGATTCACCGGAAAGACGGTGCCTCCAAACGGGCTGCTGATCAGGTTGCGCAGGATCGTGCGTCCCACGCTACCGGCGGCCTCGGTCGCGCCGATCACGGCCACGTTCTGAGGTCGGAAAAAATGTTCGAGCGGCTGCTGTTGCCGCCAGATGTCGTGCGTCAGCGCAGGCTTGCCGTCGCGTCGCGGCGGCACTTTGGAGTCGGCCATGTTGGGCAGTCTAGGCAGACTGGGTTCGCTTGCACAGCGCGCGAGTCGCGGGCGTTGCGACTCGCGCTGCCGAGCGAGCTTTTAGCTCAGGGTCGAGTGATGTCGGTCAGGCTGCCGCCGATGGCTTGGATTGAGTCGTAGATTAGCTCGCGTGTGTAGAAGGGGTTGTGGACGCCGAAGGCGCTGCCGCGGGCGAGCACGAAGTAGTTGTAAAGCGCGCCGGCGGTGTTGGCGTCGACCGGATTTTTGGGACGAGCGAGATCGAGCTCGAAGTTCTGATCGGCGAGCGCGGTGGCATCGAGCGGACCGAACGTCGGTCCAGCGTCACGCGTCAGCAACTGTAGGGTGTTCAAGGTTTCGCGCAGCCGTTGCAGGCCGGTCTTGACCGTCGTTTGACCGGAAAGCACGTCGAAGCTCGTTGCCGTCGAATGGCAGGTCTTGCAGGTCGCGAGCTGCGGCGCGAAGGAGTGATCGCCCACGCCTTGGTTTTCGGCGACCGACGGCATGTGGCAGTTCACGCAGCCCTTGTCGAAGCTGGCGTGCTGTGAGGTTCCGTACACCTTGCCGGCGTAGCGATAGCCGCCCTTGCCCGTGTACACGTCCGACTGCGGACCTTCGTGGGGACCCCAGTGGCTGCTATTGATGTTGTTCGTCACGCCGATGTAGTCGGTCGAGTCTTTGCGCGACTTGTGGCACCAAATGCAGGCATTGCCGACGCCGTACTTGCCGGCAGGAGTGCCGTCTGACGTGGCGGCCGCCGAGCTGAGCTCGAGCGTCGCTTGGTCGTCGGGCCCAGTCGGAACGCGCAGCGGGAAAGAGCCCTTGGTGTAGCTCTTGCCCGTGACGTGCGGGTCGTTCTCGGCGGAAGAGTCGTGGCAGGTCGTGCAGTGCACGACGGCGACGCTGGCGTGACCCGCGTAGGTGACCTCGGTGATCTTGCTATTGACCGTGCTCTTGTAACTGATCTGCCCGGCGGCGAGGTGTTGAGGGCCTGCGGTGCCCGTGAAGTTGACGTTGCCAGCGAGCCGCTGCTCGATGCCGTCGATGGCGTGGCAGTTGCCGCAAGCCGTGGCGCCCGTCCAGGTCGCCACTTCGTCTCCACCCAAGTTGGAGATGAACGTCGCGTAATGCGTGCTCGTCTTCCACTGCTCGACGATGCCTTTGAAGCCGTGGCAGGGTCCGAGACAGCCTGCAGAGAGCGCCATGTCCGGGGCGCCGCCCGCGCCGGGTGCGCCCGCTACGCCTGGCGCGCCCGCTGCGCCTGGCGTGCCTGGTGCGCCTGGCGCGCCGGGGTCGCCTTGCGGACCAGGGTCGCCTTGTGCGCCCGGTGCGCCTGGTGCGCCCGTCGGTCCAGTATCGCCGTCAGCGCCTTTCGCGCCGGTGGCTCCTGCTTTGCCATCCTTCCCGTCCGAGCCGGCGCAAGCGCCGAAGGTGAGACCGATGGCGGTCACGAGCGTCCAAGTAGTGCAAATAGTCTTGTTCACGAGCTTCTCCGTGGTGACATGGAAGGCGAGCTTGCCCCAGCAAGAATGATTCCACCCCGCAGTCACCCTACCTTGAACGCTTAACCGCGGGTTACATCAATTTGAGTCATCGTCGTGCGCGCAAACCGTGCGTGCGTGCGCTGAACGTGCGCAGAATCTGCGCGCCAATCTGTGCGCCAATCTGTGCGACGACGTGGGTGCGGCGAACAACGATTATTGTGTCAGCGCGGTGTCGCGCTGCGCTCGGTCGTCGCGACGTCCGCTTCGCTCGGCGGGATCGGGCCGGGCGGAAGAGACGAACCGCGCGGATGGCGCCCCACGTCGATCACGACAGCGAGCAAGTAGCAAAGGAACGCCAAAATGCCGATCCCTTGACCCACGCTCATCGCGAAAATCACCGGCAGCGGTCGGGGCGAGATGATCGAATACGACATCGTGGCGAGCCCCGCGAGAGCCAGCCAGCAAGCCGTGCGCGTCAGACCAGTCACGGAATTGCCGAGAACGCGCTGCAGCAGACTCACGGCGTCCTCCCTGCGGGAATTGCGCTCGCGCTCGCGGCAGGAGCAGAACTGGCCGAAGCGCGCGCTTGCGCCACCGCCTTCGCAGACTCGGCAGTTTGTTGCGCGCCCTTATCGAACGGGTGCGCAAAGCCGTGGCAGCCGGCGCTGGCGCAGCTGACTTTGTTCGAAAAAAGCTCGGATTTCAGGGCTTCGTGGTCGGGCACGCTGCGCCAGCCGCGGAGCGTCGTGGTGTGGCACTGCCGGCAGTTCAGGTTGTCGTAGGGCTTGTGCAGGTGAATGGACTTGAGGGCCTCTGTGAGCGAAAGCTTCATGTAGCCGCCCAGGTAGTACTCGTAAACGTGGCCCATGCCGCCCTTCTTGGTCATGGCGTAGCCGTACATTCCGTAGTCGGCGTGGCACACGTAGCAACTGTGCTCGCCGAAAAAGGGATTGCGCGAGTGCCGCGCCGCGAGCGACTGCCGCTTCGGATCCGTGGCGTCTTGATAGTGGGCGTCCATGACGTGGCAGGAACCGCAAAACTCTCTGTCAGTCGTGCGCTCCATGCCCGCGACGGTCGACGACGCCGCTGCGATGGCTGGAAATACTCCTAGACCCAGAAATAGCGCCAGCTTGGCGCGCAGGTCGAGCAGCGGCTTTTTGAGCAAAAAACCGATCAAAATGGCCGCAGCGATAGCAGCACTGCCAAGCGCGACGACTCCGAGCCAGGGGCCAGCGTGGGGCACGTTGTCGGCACTCTCCCAGTTGGCGGCGCGGCTGTACAAGTAAAAATGTTACTTCGTGTCAGAGTCTCGGGTTAACCGAGTCGCAGGCACGCCGTTCGTGTTGTGCTCGGACTGCGACGGAGCAATTGCCTCGCTGTTCGGTCTATGCTGCGGCCGGTGCCGGTGAGCTATCGCCACAAATCTCTTCCGCTCCTGCTGTCGCTCGTCCTCGCGATCGCTTTAGCGTGCAGTGGTAGCGAGGGCACCGGCGACGGGCCGTATGGGCGCGGACTGAACGTGCAAGAGGCTTGGCTGACGGCGCGCGCCGTGACCGGTCATCGCGTGCACGTCGCCAAGGCCAAGGTCGCCTGCGCCAAATGTCACGACATGAGCGGTAGCGCGATGGGCAAAGTGACGCCCACGCGCTGCATTGCCTGCCACGCGAAGCAGGGCCAACTTGCGCACGCCAGCAAACAAGCCGAGACGCGCTTTGGCCACGGCGCTCGGGCAGACTGCACGAGCTGCCACGTTTTCACGAGTGACGGCAGCGGACACGACGGCGTGCTCGCCTTTCCTGGCGGCCACGAAGCGCCGCTGCGCCCCGAAGGTCTGCCCGGCGCCGAAGGCAACGCCGACGCCGACGCCGGCAGCGCCGCTGGCGCCGCAGCCTTCATCCGCGGCATCGAGCCGTACGCGCCCGGCGACTGCAAACGCTGCCACGCTTCGCAGCAGGGCGACATCCCGGCCGTCGCCGTGCACGGCACTCAGCAATGCACCAGCTGTCATCGCCCTCACGAAGACGCAAAACCCGTCTCGGCGCCCTGCGCGAATTGCCACCAAGACATCCAGACGACGCACGCTGCGAGCGGCAAAACTCCGCTCCAGACCTGCACCACGTGCCATCAGCATCAGCACGCCCCGGCCAGCGACGCCCTGCCGACCTGCGCGGCTTGCCACGCCAAACAAGAGCCCATCATCCCCAGCTCCGCGCTCTTTGCCGACGGACATACCGCGTGCGTGGGTTGTCACCGGCCCCATGACTTCGCCAAGACGTCGGCCGTTGCCTGCCGCTCGTGCCACGCCGACCTCAACGTGCTGGGCGGCGGCCGCGCTCCGCCGCACAACCAGTGCACCAACTGTCACTCGCCGCACGACGTCAAAAATTCGCCCGAAAAAGCCTGTCAAAACTGCCATCAAAACGTGCACCCCGACCACCCGAAGCAGGGCGTCGTGGGCACGTGCGTCGGCTGCCACAACCCGCATCCCGTCAGCGTACATGCGGATCAGCCGAAGGCCTGCAGCAGCTGCCACCAACAAGCGGCATCCGATCACGACTTTCACGGCAAGGTGGCCTGCGCAGAATGCCACAAGCCTCACGCGTTCGTGCTCACGCTGTCAGACCACAAGACCTGCCAAGGCTGCCACGCGAAGAACGTGCAGCTCGTCAGCCTCAACGCGGGGCATCAAGCCTGCCAAAACTGTCACCGCGGCCTGCCGCACCGACCCACCACGCTGCAAGCTGGTTGCGACACCTGCCACGCCGCCCAGCGCGCCCAAGTCTTCGCTGGTCATTCGGTTTGCACCAACTGCCACGAGCCGCACTCCGGAGCGCAAGCGCAAGCCTGTCAGAGCTGTCATAAAGCCGAGCAGCAGAGCGCGCCCAAAGGGCACCAAGCCTGCACTAGCTGCCACCAGCCACACACGGGCGCACCCACGCAAAAGGTCTGCTCAGCTTGCCACGCCGACGAGAGCCATAGCCCGCACGGACAAGTCGCCACGGGCTGCTTGACATGCCACCGCCCGCACGGCCCGAGCGGTGTTGCCAAGCCGCCGGCTTGCAGCAGTTGCCACCAAATAAGTAAGCTTCCGGGTCTGCACTCGCAGCCGAAACACCAGGCTTGCGAGCGCTGCCACTCGGGTCACGGCGATCCGCCCAGTACCGCGCGTGAAGTCTGCCTCGGTTGCCACGCCGATCGTAAGCAGCACTTCCCAGACGCGGCACGCTGCGCCAACTGCCACCTATTCACGCAACATCGCTAGGCGCCAACCCGAGCGCAGCTCGTCCGCCAACGCGCGATGAACCAAAGACCTGCCGCATCCTCGTGGCTGCCGAGCCGCAGCCTACTAAGGATAAGGATTCATCACATCTTTGGCTGCCAATCTGCAGCCTGAATCGCAGAAGCTTTCGTTGCGGACTCAGGCCACCTCGTGCGAGCGAGATTTTTTCACAGGAAGATCAGAAGGACAGAAGGCGAGCGCTTGGGGGTCGCGCTGCCGCCGACGAGCCCCACTTCTCGATTGCGCGCCGCAGGCGCGGCGAACCATCAAGCCTTCTCCTGATCTCTTTGTGAAAAAATCTCGTGCTCGTGTGCCCGCGGCCCCAGCTTGCGGGAGAGCGTCACGGAACTTCGAAGGTGACGGTGCCGTCGACGTGCAGCTCGGGGTGAGTGAAGCTGACGTCGTCATCGGCCATGTCTTGATGGCAGGTATGGCAGGCGCTGTTCAGCAGGTGAGGCGGCGGCGGCGGCAAGCCGTGGCAGCTGCCGCAACTGGCTTGGGTGCCGTCGACTTGCGTCCAGAGCGGCGTGGTGTTGGTGCCGCCCGAGGGGTGATCTTGGGGGAAGATCGCGCCGTGGCAGCCGCTGTTTTCGCATTTGCCGGCCTGAAATTGTGGTTTGCCCCGGTAGGCCAAGGCGGCGCCCGAAAACACCAGCTCGGCGGGCAGCTCCGAGTCGATGTGGCCGGCGGCGAAGACGTCGGTGGGGACGACGTGGCACTCGGCGCAAGGTACGGCGCGCGAGGTCGCGGTGCCGAGCACGTGCGTCTGGTGCGCGCCGACGCCTGTCTCGGTAGTGAGGCTGCTGCCTGCCAGGTCGACGGGCGGCGCCGGGTTGAGCTTGCCGTGGCAACCGGTGCACGTCTGGTTGAAGGCGACGTCGATCACGCCGTCTACATGCCGCAGCTTGTCGATGATGCTCAGATTGTCGGGGCCGACTACGGCGCCGTGGCAACGCGAGCAATCCTTCATTTGCGGGTGAGGAGCGGCAGGCGGCATGCCGTGGCACGAAGCGCACTTCAGGTCGGCGTCGCTGGTCCACACGGGTGACGCTTGGGAAGAGGCGGGCTCGGGCGCGTGGCACCAGGCGCTGCAGGTGCTGGCTTGCGGGTCCCAGCTGGTGGCGTGTCCGCGCGTCGCTGCGATGCCGCCCAGCTGCACGAGCGCGGGCAGGCCGCGCACGTGCGTTGGGTCGTCAGCTGCTTCGGGCACGTGATGACATTCGCTACAAGCTAGCGGGCGACTGAAGGCGCCACCAGCCAAATGCACCTGGTGTGCGCCGACGCCGACGGCGCTGGTCGCGGTGTTGCCGTGCGTATCGAACGGCGGCGCGGCGTTTTTGCTGGAGCCATGGCACTTCGCGCAATCGAGGCCCTTCACGTCGACCACGCCGTCGACGTGGCGCTCGGGCGCGATGAAATGACGCTCGTCGTCGATCACGTCGCCGTGGCAAGCCGAGCAGTGCTCGGATTGCGGGTGCGGCGCCGCCGGCGGCAAGCCGTGACAACTGCCGCAAGCCTTGGCGCTCGAGCGCGGCTCTGTCCACAGCGGCTGCGCTTCGCGATGACAATAGCTAGCGCTGCAGCTGCGCTTGGCGGAATCGTACTTGGGTTTTCGCCCGCCCGTTTTCGCCAGCTGGCCAAACGTGAGCTCGGCGGGTCGGTCATTGTCGGCGTGGCCGGCGGAGCGCACTTCGTCCGGCACGACGTGGCATTCTTGGCAGCGCAAGGCTGCGTGGGTCGAGCTCGCCGTGAGGTGAATTTGATGTGCGCCGACGCCGGGATAAGACGGATCGCTCGCGCCGAGCAGGTCGCGCGGCGGGGCCGAGCGCGCCAAATAGTCGCCCCGGCGGCTCGCATCGCCGTGACAGGTCGTGCAGCGCGTGAGCTCGGCCTCGGCGTTGTTGTCGGAGCGACGTTTCAAGCAACCTGGCCCGAGCAGGCTGCACGCGAGCGCGAGCAGCAGCGCGACGCCGAGCGGCACACCTGCTCGCGTCGGTCGCACCCCGCGACGAGAAGCGTGGCGGCTAGCCATGACAATACCTGCACATTTCCGAGGCGATGCTGCGCGTGCTCTTCCAGCCAGCGGGGTGGGGATTGCCGCCGTAGGCGCCGACTTTGTGGCAGCGAATACAGTTGGTGGCGGGGCCCTGATCGTGACAGCTGGCGCAAGCCAAGATGTCGCGCCGCGCCTCGCGTCCATGAAAGTTGCTCGCGTTCACGTTGCTGCCGACCCAGCCGGGTGGGTGCGGATTCCTGCCGTTCTCGATGTTGCCGCTGACGCCGCGCGCCGCGTGGCACGAGTCACACGACTGGGGGGTGTGGCAGCTGGCGCAGCGGGCGGGCTCGGATTTCGCCTCGATCGCGTGTCGCGTCAGAAAGTCGCCGCGGTGGACCTGATTGGACTCCAGCTGCTCGGGCCGGCGCCGTTCTACGCTCAGATCTTGACTCGCGTCGTGGCACGACTGGCACTGGCTCTGCGTGTGACACGACTGACACAGGTTTTGTTGGAGCGCGACTGCGGCGCCGTGGTGCCGAGCGAACGCCTGATCATGCCGCAGAAACGTTTGCGGTAGTGTTCGCGCCAGGTCTCGCTGCGCATGACAGGGCGTGCACTCGGCACGCTGCCACTGCTGCTCGTGCTCGTGACAGGTGAAGCACTGGCTCATCGGCGGCAACGGCGACTGGTTTTCGCGCAGCACGCCTTGGTGACATTTCACGCACTGGCCCCCGATGCCCGGCATGCCCAGGTGCTGGTCGTGGTTGAAGGCGATGTCTCCGTTGGGCCTGGCTGGCACGACCGACAAGACCGGCAACACTTCGCGAGCGTCGGTTTTGTGGCAGCTTTCACACAGCGCTTGCTGAGGCAGCTTGCCGGCTCGCCCGCGTTGAGAGGGGGCATGGCAGCTGTTGCAGCTGAGACACGCCGGTTTGCCCTTTTCTTCGCAATGCAAGCCGACCAGATGAAGCTGGTGTGGAAAGCGTGCTGGTCCCTGCTTTTTGGCGCAAGCGGCGACCAGCGCCACGAGCAGCGCACACAGCAGCAGCGCAGACGATGCCCAGGGCCGCGCTCGCGTCACCAAGTGGTTCTCCGCGGGGCGCCGTCGAGGGCGTAGCTGACGCGGAGCAGGGCTTCGCCATCGAAGGCAGCGTAGGGCGTTTGCGCCAGCGAGCCGCCGAACATCACGTTCAGCGCGTCGAGCGCCTGGTAAGACAACGTCCCAGCGTACACCGACGACGTGACGTAGCCCTCGATCGGCCGATCGTAGAAGTAGCCGTAAGCTTCGAGCGTGCCAGTGAGCCGAGGCTGCAGTCGCCGCGAGAGTGACACGCGCACCGAGTGATAACCGTTGTCTGGCGCCAGCACGCGGGCGTAGGCCACGCGCAAGAGCGTCTGGTGCTTTTGATCCACGAGCAGGCGGGCCGCGACTTCACCGCGCGCTCCGGGGCGCGAGCCGTCGTAGAGCTCCAAGTAACCGTTGCTTTCGAGCCTCAGCTCGCGCAAGGCTCGCCAGGTCGCCGAGCCGCCGAGCTCGTCGTAGTTGGCGGTGCTGAATACGGAGAGCACCGATTGGCGTGACAAAAGCAGCGCTGGCTCCACCCTGAAAAACTCGGCCGAAACGTCTAACGAGGGGTGCGGCGTGCTGTCGACCCAGAGCCGAGCGTTGGCGAGCCGCCGCGCGTCGAGCTCGACCAGGGCGCTGCCGCCTGCCGATGCTCGCTCACCGAGAGCCGCTCGGCCGTCGAGGCCCAAGCTGCGGTGTGAAAGCAACGAGGCATCGCGCTCCTCGTGAACGGACGCGCTGGCGCTCAAAGCGGTCGTCCCGTAGCCAAGGCGGCCACCGCTGACCCAGTTGCCGGAACGGGTCGGCTGTGCCTGCGGGTCGCGCAGCAGCGAGTCGGCCGCGTTGCCCAAGTGGTGGTAGCCCGGACGTTGGTCCCAGCGCGGCAGCACGGTGAACCCGGCGTAGCCCGTCGCAGACCAACCGAGCCCTTGTTCGGCGCCGAGCATGATGCCGTCGAAGCGCGCGTAGCGAGCGGCCCCGCCCGTTGCTTGCTGGCGCCCGAAGCGCACCCAAAAGGGCCCTTGGTGATAGCGCAGGCTCGCAGTCTGCACGTCGCCGTCGAAGTCCGGTTCCTTTTCCGAGCGACCTGGCCAAGCGCGTCCCCAAGCCGACAGCTCGAGATCGACGCTGTCTTTGCGCCACGGTGTGTCGATGTCTCGCGCGTCTAGGCCGATGTATTGGTGAAGCGGCGCCGCCTCTTGCGACTCGATCAGCGCGCCGTTTTGGCCGGGCAAGAGCGCACGCCGGAACAGCTGCAAATAGGTCTCGCCGCGGGCCACGAGCTCCAGGCGATCGCTCGGCGGCGGCGCGCTCTCGGCGCTACTGCTCACCGGTGCGCCACGTTGCTCCAGCGCTTGCGCGGACGCCGAGCTCGCCCTGACAACGAGCACGGCGAGTAGCAAAAGACTGACCGCTAGGCGGTCCCGCGAGGCCATGCTCAGGTTGGTCTAGTCGAGATGACGATAGAACTACAGCAATGTTCTGTGAGCTAAGCCACTTGGCTCAGCTCGCCCAGCAACTTGCCCCAGCTTTCGCCGTGGTCGATGCCAAGCTCGCGCGCGATCTCCTCGAGGGCCTTGTCGGCCGCCGGCGAAACGGCGTCGGGGCGATCGAGCGCCACCGCCGTGCTGCGGGCGATTCCTTCTGCACAGGAAAGCAGAGCGGGTAGCTCGCTGAAGTCCACTTCCATGTCGTCGCTCGCCCGAGCCAAGAGCAAGATGTCGTGCAGCCCTTCGCTGACGTAGGCGTGAGAAGGGCGCCGCGTGAGCCAACCATCGAGCACCGCCACGCCCGCCGCGCTCAGCTCGTACTCGCGCGACGCAAAAAAGTGGATGCGGTCGCGCTTGACGCGCTCCATCTTGCCGTCCGCCCAAGCCACGTAAATCAGCGGCAGCAGCTTGATCACGCGGTAGTCGTCGACCGGAATACCCAGTCGTTCGAGGGATTTCTTCATCTTGTCGCGTTCCATGAGCTTGCTCCTACCTGTTTTTTTAGCGAAATCTGCGATGAAACTTCGGGTCCAGCATCAATCGCCGCCACCCACTTCTAAGCCCGTGCCGTCCGTGGCTCGGGTTTCGCAGCTTTGACAGAGGCAATGACCTTCCGGACCCGGCCGCAAATGACTGCGCGCTCCGCACGCGCTACAGCGCGCTTGATGCAGCAACTGATCGAGCTCGGGCGCCGCGCGCAGCAGATCCTGACGCGTGACGATCCCGCGCACGCCGTCCGTGTCTGCCACCACGACCGAGCCGACGCCTTGCACCGCCATCAAGCGAGCCGCGTCGGTCAGCGAGCCGTCAGGGCGCAACGTGATGACGTGGCGCCAGGCCGCTTGCAAGACTCCAGCTTCCGGCGCGAGATCTTGCAGGTCGCAAGTGCAGATGATGCCGACCAGCCTACCCTGATCGACGATCGGGAAGTGATGCACAGCTCTGGCCTCGGCAAGCGCGAGCACGTCTCGGGCGCGTGCTTCCGGACCGATAGTCACGACGGGCCGCGTCATGAGCTCGGAAACCGACATCTGAATGCGTTGCATGGTGGCCTCCTGAGATTGGTCTGAGGCAACTTCCGAGCCAGCGGCTCAAGCTCGGCGATTTCGCGTCGTTTGTCGCTTTGCCGAGCTGAGCTTCGGCCGCCGGCGCAAAATCCGCGTCGCCCTCACGCAAGGCTCGCGCCCAGTCGCACAGGCGCGGCTAAAGCAAGGTGTCGCCCGGCGCGGGCTTGGTGCGGTCGGTGTACACGATGATGCGCTCGCCAGCCGCGACGCCGTCGCTGCGGCCGCGGCGATTGACGCGCTCCATTTGGCCGACGCTCATGCCGTAACGCTTGCCGATGCCGGCCAGCGTGTCGCCGTCGTGCGCGGCGATCACCAGACGCTTGCGACCGTTTTGGCCCTCGAAATAGTCACAAAACTCGGCGCTGCCGGCGACCAGAATTTTGGCGTGTGCCTCGGGTACGTGCAGCACCTTCGACAAGTCGGCGTTCTTGGCGACGAAGACTTGCAAGCTCATGCCCGGCTCGAGCCGCGCCTGCACGTCGAGCGCATTCCAATCCGCCAGCTCTTGCGGCGTGATGTGAAACGCCGTCGCCACGCCGGTCGCCGTATCGCCCGAGACGACGCGATAGAAAACGCGCTTGCGATCCGCATAGTCGATGGAGCGGTTCGGAACTACCACCACCTCGGCGGCGGTCGTCGGATCCGGCTCTTCGGTGCGCAGCGGCGCGCGGGGCACGAGCAGCACGGTGCCGGGCGCCAAAACCTCGTCGGCGGCCACGCGATTCTGTTCGCGCAGCTCGCGTTCGCTGGTGCCGCGGCTGCGTGCGATGCGTTCGACCGTTTCGCCCAGCTTGACCACGTACGGCTCGAGCCCGTCATCCGCCGCGACGCGCGTGGGTGTCCACCTCGCGCCGGTACCTTCTGGTACGCGGACGCGATACGAGCCGCGCGCAGCTCCCGGAGCCGCGGGCGGCGTTCGCCCAGCCAAATACTGCGGATTATTGCTTTCGATCGTGGCAGGCAGGCTGCCTACCGCGCGCGCGATTTCACTGAGCGGTACCGAAGGGCCGACGGTCACGACATCGAAGCGCTCGGCTGGGTCTTCGCTCACGCCGTCGAGCCCGAAGGCGCGACGGTTGTTCATCAGCACCGCCGTCGCCAAGATTTTCGGCACGTACAGCGTCGTCTCCCAGGGAATGCCAGCTTCGTAGCGCGCCAGCTCCCAAAAGTTGTTGGTGTTGAACTTCTTCACCGAGCGCGACAGCCCGCCATAGCCCATGTTGTAAGAGGCCATCGCCAGGTCCCAGCTGCCGAAGCGTCGATACAGGTCGCTCAGGTAACGCACGGCCGCTTGCGTCGAGCGCTCCGGATCGAGCCGCTCGTCCACCCAGCGATCGACGGTGAGGCCGTAGCTGCGCGCGGCATCGGGCATGAACTGCCAGAGCCCCGCCGCTCCGACTGGCGAAGCGATGGTCGGGTTGTGCCCGCTCTCGATCAAGCTGAGCCAGACCAGATCGGTCGGCAAACCCGCCCGGCCGAGCTCGGCTTTGATCGCCGGTGAATAGCGGCCGGCCTTTTTGGCCCAGGTGCGCGCGATCGCGCGGCCGCTCGGCGTGTCGCGGTAGAAGTGCAGGTAACGCACGACTCGCTCGTCGTAACGCGTGGGCAGATCCGGTTGCGTCAAGCTGCGCAGCCACGAGCTTTCGCTGGCGCTCGCAGCGTCATCTTCACTCTGGTGGGTGACGCCCACGGGCAAGCCCGAAGCGTCGACCTCGGGTCCCGGCGCGTTCGGTGGTGCAAAGTCGAAGCCCAGCTCGACACCCTCGAGCGGCTGCGGGAACAGCACGCGCTCGGCTTCGCGCAAGCTGCGCAGCTCTGGATCGTCTTTGCCGCGCTTCAGCTCGTCGTCTGTCGGCGCGCCGCCGGTGATGTGCTGGCGCGCCGCCTCGTCCGGTGCTGGGCGAGCCGCGCCGGGGGGCAGCGTGGGCGACGGCTTGGCCGGGGGACGTCCCTTGGCGTGCGTGGCCGAGGCAGGAGGCGTGGCCGTTTTTTCAGGCGTCAGCGGCGGCTGCGGGCTCGGAGGCGCCATCGGCGGGGCGACGCTGCGCGTGCCGGCTCCGCGGGCTACGTCCGCCGCCGGCTTAGCGGGCGAGCTGGTGGCAGGCTCGGCCGCACTTGGGAGTGCGGTCTTGGCCGGTTCGGGCGCAGACTTGGCTGGCTCGGCGCCGGGTTTCGTGGCCGCGGGCACGACCTTGGGGGCCGGCTTTTCCTTGGTTGGGGCCTTCTTTTCGGGCTTGGGGGCGGTCTTCTCGGCAGGGGCCGCGGGCAAGCTGCCCTTGGCTTGCGCGACGGCCAGACCGGGGCTCAGCCAGAGGCCGAGCCACAGTGGATAGCGCGCCACCACGGATCGCATGCACGAGGCTTAACGGACCTCGGGCCGCCCGGTCAAATATCGGGGCTTTGGCGACGCTGCTGTTCGTCGCCAACCAGCCTCGGACCGGCCCCGCGGCGCGGGCCGCCAGCGTCAGCCCTCGTTGGACGCAGCGCGGACGATCGGCACAGCTCCGGCGGGGGGGCTCGGCAAGTCGTGTTGCATGCGGCGCCGCTTCACTTCCAAATAGGAGGCGGAGAAGGGATTGGCCGGGACCAGCACCGGAACTCGCCGCTCGACGTGGATGCCAAGCTCACGCAAGGCGTCGAGCTTGAGCGGATTGTTGGTGAGCAGCTCGATCGAGTCGACGCCCAGATTGCGGAGCATGGCGGCTGCTACGTCGTAGCTGCGGGCGTCGACCGGTAGGTGGAGTAGCTCGTTGGCTTCGATGGTATCGGCGCCTTTGGCTTGCAGGGCGTAGGCGCGCACCTTGTTGGCCAGGCCGATGCCGCGCCCTTCTTGCCGTAGGTAAAGCACCACACCCGCTCCGCGCCGGGCGATTTCGGCCTGTGCTCGCTCGAGCTGCTCTTTGCAGTCGCATTTGAGCGAGCCGAACACCTCGCTCGTCAGGCACTCGGAATGGATACGCACGGCAATGCTGCGTTGGCCGCGCACGTCGCCCATCACCAGGGCGCAGTGCTCGCGGCTGAGCGCGGGGTGAGCCTCCGCATCTTCCCAATTGAACACGTGTAAATCGAACGTGCCGTACCGGGTGGGGATGGGCGCCCGAGCCTGATGCTCGAGCCTGGGGTCACGCTCGTGGGAACCGAACGGGGACATCGCGGAAACTTTAGGCAACATGGTGCGTGCACCCTCTGGGGTCAAGCTTGCGGCTATCTACGCTCGGCGGCGCACATTGGTTCCTGAAGGTCGACAAAGCTTCAAAATGGCTGACTCCAGCACGGCCTGGGGGGGCCGGCGGGTGCCGCCCTTCAGCTCCAAATCGAGCCGGGCGAGCAGCTCCGGCCAACGCTCCAAATCGGCTCGCGGTAGGGCCTTGACCTGCTGGCTGAGCTCGCGCGCCTTGAACGGCGGCGCGCCGGCGCGGATGGCCGCCTGATCGGGCGAAGCGCCGCCGCGTACTGCGGAGTCGAAGCGCAGCAGTTGCCGCGTCGACCAAGCCAAGACGCCGAGCAGCCTGAGGCCGCGATCTTGCGGGTCGTACACGTCAGCCAGCGCCGCCAGCGCCGCACCAGCGTCACGCCGACCCACCGCCGAAACCAGCTCCCAAACGCTGGCTTGTCGCAGGCGCACGATGCACGTCGCCACGCTGTCTTCGCCGATCTCGTTGCCGTCGCCCACGTACAGGCACAGCCGCTCGACCGCGTCTGCTACCGGCGACAGCTCTGGGCCTGTCAGCTCTGCCAGCAGGTCGGCCACGGCTGCGTTGATCTTGCAGCCGCGCGCGCTCACGCGCTGCTCGATCCAGCGCGGCAAGTCGCCGCGCGAGAGCGGCTCGCACGCCACCAAAAATCCGTCGGCCTTGGCGACGGTGTACAGCTTGCGCCGCTTGTCGACGCCGGCGCCGAGCAGCACCAGCACCGTGCTCGGTGAAGGCGCCTTGGCGTAGTCGAGCAGCTTCTCGAGCGGATCTTTGTCGGTGACTTTGCCTTCGCGGGCACCGGCCTTCGGCTCCCAGCGTTCGAGGCCGCGCAAGAGCACGTAGCGGCGCTTGGCCATCATCGGCAGCGTGCGCGCCGCGGCCAGCACCTTGTCGACGTCCGTCTCGCCGGCCTGGTACTGATCTTCGTTCAAGCCCGCGACGCCGCCCTTCAGGCAGGCTGTCTTGATGGCCAGGACCACGCTGCTCGCCAACAGCGCCTCGTCGCCCGCAACCAGATACACCGGGCGGAGCTCGCCCCGTTGTGCCTCGGCGAGCGCTTGATCCGGCGTCACGGGGCGTTTCTATCACGGCGGGATTGGAACGTCGCGCCGCGACGTAGTAAAGCGGCGGCGTGTGCTCACAGCGCGTTTTCGGCGCACGACAGCTCTCGCCTCGCCAGGGGTCCCTCGTGGCGATTGGCAATTTTGACGGTGTGCACCGCGGCCACCAAGCCGTCATTTCGCAGGCCCTGCGCCTGGCCAAGGCCGCGAGCCTGGCGCCGCTCGTGCTCACCTTCGATCCGCACCCGGCGGTCGTTTTGGGGCGCGGCGCGCTGCCGGCCTTGACCAGCCTCGAGCGTAAGCTCGAGCTCATCTGTCGGCAGAGCCCCGAGCTCACGGTGGTGGTCGAGCCGTTCACGCCGGAGCTCGCCAAGACCGAGGCGGCGGATTTTGCGCAGCAGCTGCTGGTAGACGCGCTCTCGGCCAAGCTGGTTTTGGTCGGTCAGAACTTCCGCTTCGGCCGCGGGCGTGCTGGAGACTTCGCGCTGCTCGAGCGGCTGGGAGCCGAGCAGGGCTTTGCCGCACACGCCACTGCGCTAGAGTGCGACGCTGCCGGCCCCATTTCGAGCACCCGGGTGCGCGCCGCGCTCGAGCAGGGAGATCTGCCGGCGGTCGAAGCGCTGCTCGGTCGGCCGCACGCGCTGACCGGGGTCGTGGTGCCGGGGCAGGGCAGGGGCAAGACCATCGGCGTTCCGACCGCGAACCTCAGCGGTTTCGTCGAGGCGCTGCCGCCGCACGGCGTGTACGCGGTGCTGGTCGATCGCAAGCAGGGCGAAGCGTTCCAGGCCCTGGGCGCAGGCGTGGCCAACTTCGGCGTGCGGCCGACGCTGGATGCCGGGCCGAGCTTCGAAGCGCACGTGTTCGACAAGTCGGTCGACCTGTATGGGCAAGAGCTGCGCGTCCATTTGCTGGGCCGGCTGCGCGAAGAGCGAAAGTTTTCGGGCGTGGCCGAGCTGGTCGCGCAAATTGCGCGAGATATCCAGGCCGCGCGCTCGCTCACCGCGTCGCGGTTGCCGGATCCCAGCGCGCTTGGGGCGTGGTACTAATCGCGCCGCCATGGACTTCGACCCGGCCGAGCTCGACACGCTTTCGCGTGAGGATTTGATCCTACGCGCGCGCGCCCGCGGCATCGAGCGGCCCGAGCAGATGACCCGCGTCGAGCTGCGCGACGAGATCGTGCGGCGCAGCGAGCCTGACCTCGAGCGCCAACGTCGCTCGCGCGGTTGGCTCGGCGTGGCTCGCGATCTGCTCGCCAGCGTGGTCGAATCGGGTTTGAATTTGCCCGATGCCGCCGCGGCTATCCGCGGCGAAGGCGGAGGCCTGACCGATTTTCAGGGACCGCCGCCGGTGGCCACGGTCACGCA
>Ga0307516_10003087_pt1 | contig 21682 bp, 22 predicted proteins | sample 19_EM_MG_FD_203310 | JGI IMG/M metagenome (GOLD analysis project Ga0307516, IMG submission 203310) | Populus trichocarpa ectomycorrhiza microbial communities from riparian zone in the Pacific Northwest, United States - 19_EM | ecosystem: Host-associated > Plants > Roots > Unclassified | place... | reverse complement strand
CCTCTCCAGGCAACCCTGCACCGACGTCATGCCGGCAGGGCCCCGCATGGCACACCCGATGTCGTGCTCAATCTGATGGGGCCATCTCTCGTGTGCGCGGGAACTATTGAGCGTCCCGTGCCACACAACACTCTGTGGCGCCACAAGAATAAGGTGAGAGGACATGGGCACACTCGATCTGCGCCGGGCGCACCACCAGGATGCCTTGGCTGTATACAGCGATGCGGGCTTCCTTATCGTCCCCGATCTGTTCAGTGAACGGGAAGTCGCCTGCGTGGCGCGCGGTTTCCCCAGCGTGACGCTGAACCCTTCGCCCAAGGTCATTCGAGAGACGAATGGCGATATACGCTCCGTATTCCTTGAGGCCGGAGATTGCCGGGCCGTGGATGTCTTCGTCCGGCAATGGCGGCTGATCTCAATGGCCGAGGCAGTGGTAGGCTCGCAGGTCTATGCCTATCAGGTCAAGATAAACATCAAGAAGGGGTTGTCGGGCGACGTCTGGCCCTGGCACCAGGACTATGTGTTCTGGCGCGAGAAAGACGGGCTCCAGTCGCCGAGGGTCCTTACAGTGGGTGTCTTGCTGGACGAAGCGACAGAGTTCAACGGTCCCATGCTGTTCGTCCCGGGCTCGCATCGCCAAGGGATGTTGCGGGCGCACCGGTCTGCCGAATCGACGAGCGATTACGCGAATGACCTGGCTGCCGACCTGTCATTCGTACTGAAGGGCGATGTGATGGGCCCTCTCGTGGAGAAGAGTGGAATCGTCTCTGCCAAGGGCAAGGTGGGCACCACGATCCTTTTCGACGCCAACGTGGTTCACAGTTCCGCCAACAACCTTTCTCCTTCGGATCGCAAGATTCTCTTTGTCACCTATTGCAGTGTCGACAACGGACTGGACCTGTCCCCGCCACGGCGGCCGAACTTTCTCGCCAATCGGGACCGGGCTCCACTGGAGCCTCTGCCGGAAGATGCTTTCCTGAGTCTCTTTTGAGTCTCTTGTGACGCTGGCGGCTCTGCCACCGGCAGAGTGGCAGTCTGACCCGGCCTGAGACAGGACGAGGCCACCGCGGTTGATGGCTTCGGCCTGCTGAGCCCGGTTTCACTCCACCGGGCCCGCTTTCATTTCACCCCGTCCTGGGTGAACAGCCCGTCGAGAAAGGCATTGCCGAACAAGTTGGCACCGTCGTACTTCTTCAGTGTCGCCACTTCCCAGTCCCAGTTGTTGTCGGCGGTGCGGCCGGCGGTGTAAGCCGTGCGCACGTGCTGGAGGAAGCTGGTGCTGGTCCACGCGCCGGCGCTGCCATAGGCCCACCCCTTGGACCACTCGGGCAGCACGCGGCCGGCGCTGCCGCTGAAACGCTGCAGCAGCCACTGCTCCAGCTCGGTGTAGAAATCGTTCGAGTGGGGCGTGCCGGGGATTGTCAGCATGTCCAGCCACAGGGCCACCTCCCATTCATGCGCCTGGGACACCGCGTCCTGGCTCAGCGACGAGATCACCGGGCTTTGCGCGGTCTGGCCCGCAGGCACGGTGATCGCCGCCGGGTCGTCCAACCCCGTGACGCGGATCTCCAGCGGCGAATTGACCGGGTAAAGGCCCTGTCCCTGGTACTTGCTCAACAGCGCGCTGAACTGGCTCGTGAAGTCGTGCACCGCCTGCTGCAGGTCGGCCCGCTTCAACTGCACCGCGTAGCCGTTCGCGGTGACCCGCAGCGTGCTGTCCTGGATGTAGAGCAGCAGGTTCTTGGACGGGCCCCACAGGTCGCGCGACACCGGGTAGCAGGAGATGCCCAGCAGGTTCTTGCCGTCCAGCCCCTGGTCGGTGGCGGCGAACGTCAGCTTGCCGAATTCGGGCGTCAATCCGGCGAGGTAGCCGCTTTCGAAGGCGACCCTGAGAATGGCCTGCAGCAAAGGATCGAGGTTGTCGGCGAAGGGATAGTTATAGGGCGTGGACACCTCCCGCGCGCTGGGCGGTTTTTGCGGCGCCACCTGCCACACGTGCAGCCAGGGGGTGGCAGTGAACGGGAACCAGATGATCTCGACGCGGCCGAAGCGCTCGACGAAGTCGGCGAAGCTGTTGTCCGGCGGCGCCGCGGCGGTGGGCGGCGCGAACAGTGTGCTGGCCGGCAGGTCGGTGAAGCTCTGGCAGCGCAGCATGTAGTTGGGCACGACCTCGAGCACCGCCTCGACGATCAGCGCCCGGCCGAGGTGAGCCAGGAACGCCTTGTCGTCGCCCTCGCCGCGCTTGAAGGTGCGCAGCGTGTACTGCGTGGGCGAGGGCGATGCCGGGTCGGTGACCACCGCCGTGAATTCGAGGATGCGGTTGCTCATCGACCCGTAGCCGGAGGCCATGTTCTCCAGCGGCGGTGTCGGCACGGCGGTGCCGTGCGCGTTGATCGCCAGCACGCCGCCGAGCGTGAGGCTACCCGGCGCCGGCGTGTGCGGGAAGCTGTAGCCGGGTGCCGAGCCGCCGCCGTCGGGCTGGGCCTCGAGGAAGCTCAACAGGTCGATCATCGCCACGCCGGTGCCGGCCCGCACGGCCGGCGGGCGGCCGGGTGCGGCGGGGATGAAGCTCATCGCTTGCAGGCTCTTGGTCAGGTCGACCAGCAGCACCGAATCGGTGGGCATGTGGGGCGTCACGGTGAGCGGCGACCAGCCGTGCATGAACCCGCGCGCTCGCACGCGAAAGCCATGGCCCGCGGCCCAGTTGCAGACACGGGCCACATCCTGGGGCGTGCCCGGCGCGCAGGTCCACACGTTCGGCAGCGACAAGTCCTCGGCCCAGTTTTCGTACGGGTACTGGTTGAGCGGCACGTTGGCGGGAAAGTCGGGCAGCCCCGCGTTGCTCGCGGGGCCGATCATCTTGACGCTGTAGTCCAGCGTCGTGCCCTTGACCTCGTAGCTCACGGTCTGGCCGTTCATTGCGAAGATGATGTGCGTGTCGGCAGATTGCGTCTTGCCGAGCACCGCATGCACTTCGGGCCAGAACTCGGTGCCGGTGCGAAACGGCGTCTGACCCAGGTCGATGACGCGGGTCTGGTCGATCGGGTAGTTGCCGCTGCCGCGGGTGCTGCCACCGGGGCAGACGGCCTCGAACGACATCACGAAGCCGGCGTCGTTGACACAGGCGATCTTCTGCGCTTGGATCATGGGTTTTTCTTCCTTGGTCAATAGGGCTGACGATCAGGCGCCCTCACGCCGGCCGCAGCGGCCGGCGGCGTGTGCGGCGTGTGCGGCGTTCACCATCTGCGCGCAAGCGGCCATCGGGTTCCGATGTCAGCAGCGGATGCTCGCCGTCTTGAACGAGATGCGATATCGGCAATATGCCGATATCGCTGCGTCGCCATGCTGATTTACCGACTCACCAGCGTCTCGGCGGGGGTGAGCCGCGATCGGAGGGGCCCATGAACAGGATCGTCCCGCAGGTACCGCTGGCCTGCCCCGGCCGGTGCAGCTGCGCTCCTCACGTTGCAGGGTCACCTTGATCCATGCAGGACGGTAATAGTGGTTCTGGAGGGAACACGACATGCGTCCCAACGTCGAACAGCTGGCGGCCTTCGTGGCCGTCGTCGAGCTCAGCAGCTTCTCAAAGGCGGCCCAGCATCTTGCGGTATCGAAGTCGGTGGTGAGCCGGCGCGTGGCCATGCCCGAGGAGCAACTGGGGGTGCGGCTCCTGAATCGCTCCACCCATTTCGTGACGCTCACCGCGCTGGGCCACACCATCCACGAGCGTGCTCGCCGCATCCTTGGTGAGCTCGACGACATCGCCGGCTTCCTGAAGGGCGCAGTCTCCGAAGTGTCGGGCACGGTTCGGGTGACCTCACCCTCGACCTTCGGGATGATGTACCTCAACTGCGCGGTACGCGAACTGATGCTGCGCTATCCGCGGCCGGAGATCGTGCTCGACCTGTGCGACCGGCCAGGCGATCCATTCACGGACGGTGCCGACTTCGCGATCCGCATCGGCAACCTGAAGGAGTCGACACTGGTCACGCGTTACTTCAAGCCGGTGCGCCAGGTGGCAGTGTGCAGCCCGGAATACGCACAGCGGCGCTGTCTGCCGCAGCATCCGGGCGAGCTGGTCAACCACGACTCCATCGTCTACACCGACCCGTACTGCCCGGCGCAGTGGCGCTTCCAGATCGACGGCCAGTGGGAAGTGGCCAAACCCTTCGGACGGCTGCGGCATCTGCTGGTAGTCGTCGTTGAAGACCTCGAAGCTGTAGTCCCCGGCGTAGCCCAGCGCATCGAGCCGCTCGACCAGTTCCTTCATCTGCGTGTTGTGCGCCCCTTCGCCGGGGAACACCCGGAAATGCCGGGCAGTGGTCATGCGCTCCTCGGGTGTGAGCAGTTCCGGCCACAGGAAATCGGCGAGCTGGACGAGGAATATCCGGTTCACATCGAGGCGGTCGAGCTGCGCCAGCGGCGTGCGGGTGGCGAAGGCGTGGAAGCTGTCGACGACCAAGCCCAGGTTGGGCGCCGCGGCCCGCCGCACCACTTCCCATGCGGTGGTGAACTCGTGGACCACCCGGCCCCAGCTCAGGGCCTCGTACGCCACTTTCAGGCCCAACGGCCGAGCCTGGGCAGCGAGCCGCTCGAGGTCTTCCGCGATCGTGTCGAGGTTCTGGCTCGTGTGTGGGCTGGTCGACGAGCACACCAGCAGCAGCGGCGCACCGATGGCATGGGCCATCTCCAGCATCACGTTCGCCACATCGAGCTTGTAGCTTCGCAATGCCGGCGGCAGGCCTTCGAAGTCGCGCAGCACCTGGAAGCCCATGACGCGCAGCCCGCTGGCCTTGATCGCGCGCAGCTTGGCCTCCAGAGTCCCGCTGAGGGTGACGGTGTCGATGCCGAACGACAACATGTTGCGCTCCATGCTTCGGGCGCTTCGCGCCGGTTCGGCTGTCACCGCCGTGCGGCGCTGCAGCCGGTGCGGCCCGGTGAACACCGCCACCGCCACGCCCGCGCCCACCAGCTGCAGCAGGATGCCGATCCACTCGGCCAGGGCCGGCCGGCGGTACTCGTAGACAAACCCATAGAGCAGGCCGAAGACGGTTTCGGCCACGATCAGCTGCGCCGACAGCGACAGCGGCAGCGGCAGCGGCAGCGGCAGCCGGCGCGAGGCGATGGACCAGCACCACGTCGCCACCCACGACCCCACCACGCCCATCACCAGTGCCCATCACCAGTGCCCAGGCGAGGAAATTCAGCCCCGCCGGTGACGACAAGGGCAGTGTGCCGAACATCGATGGCGCGCCCAATGCCACCATCACCACCAGCGGCATGATCCCCAGCCCGGCGCCGATGCCTTGCAGGCCGGTCCAGGCCAGCGTGTCGGGGCTTGCCGCCGCGCGCATTGCCCGCGCGTTGACCACGCCGTACACGATCCAGATGCCCCAGTGCAACGAAGGAGCAGGCGATGCCGAGCAGCACGCCCTGCCGGGTTCCCGCCGCCCGTGCGTTGCTCAGAGTCCAGAGGTTGGTGACCGCGACGCCCACGGTGATCATCGCCAGCGGCAGCGCGAGCCGGCCCCACTCGACATCCGAGTTGGCCCGGTTGCCGATGATCGCCAGACACACCGGCAGCAGCCCCACCACCAGCGGCGGTATCGCTGCGCCCGCATGGCGCACCGCCAGGGAGGCCGCGATGAAGTAGCCCACATAGCCCACCGCTCCAAGCAGCAACGCCACCACCGCGCGGCCCGGCTGGATGCCGCGCGGCCGGAACCTTGGCCGCACCATCCGCAGCAGTGACATCAGGGCAAAGATGCCGTAGCGCGCAATGGCCAGGTCCAGCTCGGTGAACGGGTGCACATAGCGGATCGCGACAAAGGTCAGGCCCCACAACGCACCGGTGATCAGGGCCGCCAGGATGCCGATGAACTGCGTACTCCTTCAGCGCGCCAGCGACACCGGCGTGAGGAAGCGGTTCTCCATGGCATCGAACAGCGGTGTCACCTGTCGAAGGTAGCCGCGCCAGGCCTCATCGGCCTGCAGCCGGGCACGCCGTGCCCCGCGGTCCTCGTGGTCGTGGTACGGCCACAGGCTCACCACCTGGTTCAGCGGGCCGCCGTCGGCCACGTACCAGCCCAGCGACTCGCCCAGGTGGCGCGACTGCAGCGCGAAGCCGGTTTCGCGGTGCAGCTGCACGTACTCTTCGAGCCGGCCCACGTCCGGCATGCACCCGCCTCAACGACGCCGAAGAGCCTACTCACCGCTGGGCGAATGATCTGATGCCCGAGGCCGGTGCCGCACCGGCCCCAGCACATCGACGACGCTGACGCCCTCGCTGTACGCCACGAGCACGTGCGCCCCGCGCAACAGCGGCATCGTGGCAGGCAACAGCAGCCGGTCATGCAGCACGTGGACCTGGCGTACCAGGTCCTGTTGCAGAACAAAGTGCCTGCCGGCAAACTCGATGGGGCCTTGACTGCGGCCACGGTGCAAATCGGCGGCTTGGAGCGTGAGCGCGCGTGCCTCTGCCACATGCCGGATCTGCTCGGCTTCTATGCGGCGCTCTTCGACGCGGGCAACCAGCTGCGCGACCCAGGCCGCCGGCCGGTCGGTGGCCAGCACCAGGCGTCCGTCGACGATCTGGGCCTGCAGCTTCAGTCCGCCTTCGTCGCCGCGCGCGCTGTTGTCAAACGCCAGCGCCTCATCGGCATAGCCGATCGCAGCCGGGAGGAGCGCCATCGTCCGCGCATAGCGCTGCCTTGTGCGTTCCTCCGGCACGTCATGGCCGCCGGCGGCCACACGCAGCGCCACGCGCTGCACGTTGATGGCTGGATCCTCCGTGGCCACCGCGTGAACCGCAATCCGGAATCCAGCGGCCTTGGCCAACTGCAGCTCGCTCACCTTGGACGGATGTGACATGACCGTCTCGTACATCACGTCGCGCCTCCCGGCGATAGCCTGGGCCCGCCACTCGGCTGCCGCCTGCTGTGCCGACGCCGGTTCGATCTGGCGCTCCCGCTGGATGTCGTCCGCGTTGATGTAGGTCTTTGGAAGCTGCACCCCTGCGGCGGCACGCAGCGCGTTCGTCAGCGTGCTCTTGCCAGAGCCATTGGGCCCGCAAACCATTACCAGGAGAGGGGCCGCCATGCAAAGTCAGCGCTCGGGAGGTTGGCCGGGGTACATGGCCTGCAAGCGGCCTGCCTGGACATGATCCTGCACTGCGTTGCGTGCTGCGGCCGAAGCGATGTCGGCAATGTTGCCGACAGTGGTCCCATGGAGGGGCAGTTCCTTCAACGCCCGTGGCGTTTCCGGTACCAGGCTGAGTTGCTGCGTATGCGCCAGCTGCGCCAAGCCCATGCGGGCTACATCCGTCAAGGTCAGCCCCAGCGCTTCGGCAAACCGGCTCGCCTTGGCGTACACGTCGGCGCTGGGCCGGAATCGGATCTCCGGGATCGTGGCGTCCGCACCATGCTTGCTCATAAATACTCCTTGGAACTCCATCAGAATGGAGTATTGATCCAATTCTAGGAGAAATATGGCCATTCGTTCCTGTAAAACGTCACCGAAAGTCGCGCGACGCGCTCGCCAACGGCTTCGGCCGCCGGTAACAGCCCGATTCGGCCAGGTGACCCCGGCGGGTCAGTTCGTGGCCGTTGGGCTGGCTCATTTGATGCTTGCGCTGCGGGCGATGGCGTTCTCCCACATGACGGTCATGTAGTCCGAGGAGCGGTAGATCGGCTCGAGGTCGGAGCGTTTCAGTCCCTGCTGCCGCAGGTCTTCGAAGAAGTCCGGCATGAGGCCCATGTGAGCCATGCCATCGGTGTTGAAATCGAAGACCCGGCCGCCAAAGGCGTATGCGTTCAACGTGACGCCGCCTGGGCTCGTCGCCGGCGCGCGCAGCATCGGATCGGGAGCGAAGGGGTAGCGCACCCGCGTGGAGTCGGGCTGGGCGATGGCCGACCGGCCGCCCGGACAAGCCTGGCTGCCGAAGCGTGGCGCGGGCATGTGGGCGAAGCCGTTGAAATCAGTGCCCACCGCGATCCGCCCGTCGTGGGCTGCGGTGCCGACCAGGCTCTTCAGGTACATGTACGACTGCGCGAAGGTCTGGCTCGTCGCTCCGCAGGCGTGCGGCACATAGCTGCCGTCCGCGTTGCGCCACTCGCCGATCTCGGCGAGGTTTCCCTGGCCCGGGATCAGCCCGACCATCCCGCCGAGGTTGACGATGCGCCGGAGGTTCGCGCCGGTGGGATTGGCCTCGTGGCGGTTGGCACCGTTTGCCATGTCGTAGACGCCGGTGTGGCCCGTGACGATGCCGGGGTAGCCTTGTTTCTCCGCCAGGTCGAGCGAGGCGCCCATCGCCTTCGCCGACATGTGGCCGACGTCGATGATCATGCCCTTCTTCATCAACTCCTTGATGACGAGGGCGCCCTGCTCGGTCAGGCCCAGCGTGTTGCAGTCCTGGCCATAGTGCTTGCAGTCGTATTTCTGGCCGCCGGCCAGGAGGTTGTAGAGCGCGGCTCCGCCGAAGCCATTGGTCTTGAGATGGATCGGAAAGACGTAGCGCAGCCCGAGGTCGTACAGGCCCTGCACGCCCTGTGTGATCTGGGACGTGGTGCATGTGGCGGGCGTGCAGTCGAGCAGGTAGTCGACCTCGGTGCCCAGGATCACCGCCAGCTTGCCCGCGGTGATGACCGACCGCGCCTCGGCCGGCGAGGTCACGACCCGGAACCAGCCCTGGCCCGGCCCGCCGCTGCGCGCATCGATCCACTCCTGCATGGCGTACACCGCGGCCGTCTGCCGCCGCAGGGTGTTCATGTCGTTGAGATCGAGGACCGGGTCCGTCGCGATGGAGATGCCCTTGATGATGTCGGGCAGGCCGTTGTCGGTGGCACCGAACATGTAGTCGCCGTTCACCGCCAGGACCACCATCGAGCGCATGCCGCCTTCATAGGCGCGCTTGATCCACTCGTAGTACATGGTCTGGTGCGTGTAGCTGTTGTACGCGGGCCAGTACGTGAAGTTGGGGTAGCCGCCGTTCTCGTGGCGGGCCGTGCCAAGGAGCGCGCCGAGGATGTCGTCCTTCAGGATGGCTTCGACGCGCGAGTGGCCGGCAGCGTGCCCTTCATCGCTGGCGCTGGGGCAGTTGGGGAGCGCCGCCGCCGCATCGCCGTAGGGGGCGCCGTGAAAGATCACGCCGCCGAACCCGAGGTGCGACATCAGGTGCGTGTGCATGTCGAAATAGCCGGGCAATGTGCCGCTGCGCGTCAGCGCATCCTGCGCGCCGCGCGCATAGGGGCGCGGGCTGCTCTCGCAGGCGCTGTCGGGCACGTACCACTCGCCCCACATTTCGGTGCCGGTGTTCACGCACTGGTGAGGTTTGGCGTAGGTCTGGCCGGAGAGGGTCATCGGCATGCGCGCGCAGGCGGCCTCCCAGGTGGTGCCCACGATGTTCCACAGGCGTGACGAGTACTTGCGCTTGCCGGCATAGGTGCCGCTCGCCTGGCAGCCGTCGTCCTTGTGCGTGTGGTACTCCGTGCCGACGGCGGCCGCCCAGTTGGCCTCGCAGCTGTCGTCGCTGACGTCGAACTCGCCCCACATGTTGAGGCCAGTGTTCACGCAGCGGGTGGGACGCGCGAATGTCTCGCCGTTGACGGTGGCCCCCGTGGCCGCGCAGGTTGCCTCCCAGCTCGTGCCCGAGGGAATGCCGTAGAGGATCGAGGAGTACTGGCGCTTGCCGGGGAAGATCTGCGTGCAGCTGTCCTTCTTGAACGCGCCCCAATACGGCGCGGCGTACGACGGCATGTGGATCATCAACGCCATCAGCATCAGCAGGAGCGCTGCCGCCGATCGGCAAGACAGAAAGCGCCCAAAGCACAGGCTGTGTTCGACCGGGATCCTCATGGGTTCATCTCGCTGGTGGATGGTTCATCGAATCAATGCAAGGAGGCAGTGCGATGGCATTCAGCCGCGATACCCCCCCACCATCAGGCGCCCTACCCGTGGCGCGAACAGGGGGTGTTCTCCGCTGACGTTGGCGGCGCGAAGGAGGAATTGCTGCAGTCGCAAATGCAAGGACGCGCGTTGCGAGCGCATCGGGTTCGGTCACCGGATCGAGCCCAATGGTCAACGGCAGTGATGCTTCGGTATGGCCATGGGCTGGTGTCGATCGAGGCTGGTGGACGCTATGCGCGAATTCTGTACCGGTGGAGAGCAAATTTGCGTCCGCAGAAACCATTGCTATGCAACGGTTTTGTCCGATTGCGATTGCGGCAAGATTGAGGCAATGGCAACGTCATGGACTGTTTGCGCTCATGACGCTTTTCTAAGCTGCAGGCCGCACGCTCGCGCGGCTGCCTCTGGCGGACCGAGGCGCCCATGCCTGCCTTCGGGGCTGCGGTGGTTCCGAGGTGAGTGGGGTCCATGAACGGCGTCGCGCTGCGATCGAACTGGCACGGCAGACTGCCATTGAAGCGCGCAAGTCATGGCCGTCGCGGGTAGGGGGTTGACGCTGCGCGGAACGCCGCCAAAAGCAGGCGCAGGCCTTCCAGCGCCAGCAGCACGATCAAGCTCCAGCTCCACACGCCGAACTCACCGCGGTGGAATGGGATGCCCACCGCCGTGGCCTGCGACAGCAGCGGGAGTTGCTCCCAGCCACTGCTGAACAGGGTTTGGCCCGAGTAGGCGTCGATCACCTGCGTGAAGCGCCGCGTGGGCTGGCTGCGGTCGACGTTTTCGATGTGCCAGGTGCCGTCGGCGCCGGCGGGCGGCGTGAGTTGCATGGCGATGTCGGGGGCCTGTGCGCGAGCGCGGTCGTAGGCGGCCTGCCAGCCCAGCGGTACGCGCCCCTCCTGGGGCAGGGAGCGCAAGGACTTCGCCGGCTTGGGTCCAGCCTGGCCCAGCGCCTCTTGCGCGGCGCGGAAGTTGTCGCCGCTGTACCGGGCCCAGGTCAGGCCGGTGACCAGCACGACCGAGAGCACCAGCCCCAATGAGATCGCCACCGTGGCGTGCAGGTCGCGCCAGCTGCGCCGCCCCCGCCCCATGCGTGGCCGCAAGGCACGCCAGCCCGGCCCGCCCTGCGCTTGCGGACGTGGCCACCATAGCGTGAGGCCGGTCGCGAACAGCACCAGCATCCAGCTGGCACCCAACTCCAGCAGCCAACGCCAGCCGTCGCCCAGCAAGGCGCTGGAGTGCAGCTTCTTGGACCAGGTCTTGAAGCGCTGCATCTCCTGCAACCGACCCAGCACCTGGCCGGTGTAGGGGTTGACGTAGACGATGCTGCCGGTGGGCAGGCCATGGTCGTGTTCGCCGGCTGCCTGGTCCGACGCCGCGCCAATCGGCCCCCCTGGCGCCATGTGGTCGGCGTGAACCGCATGCGAGGCTGGCGGCCGGCGCACATAGACTTGTGTGCTGTCACCAGGGCGATTCGCCGGCACCACGTGGCGCAGCACCGCCTCGGGGTAGGCCGCACGCACCGCGGCCACTTGCGCGTCAAGCGGCAGCGGCAGCGCGCCCACGGCCACCCGGTCGACGTCGGCGTGGCGCCACGCTTCGATCTGCGGCGAGAAGACGTAGAGCAGTCCGGTCAGTGCGGCGAACAGCACGATGGGTGCGCCGATCATGCCGGCCCAGAAGTGCAGGCGCCAGAACAGGCGGCGCAAGGCCGCCTTGCTCAGTGAGACGTCGAGGGAGCTTGTGTTCATGCGGTACTCATCAGTTCGTGACGCGCCGCTCGGTACACCGCGTGCGCCACGGATAGGGGTGCGAGGGATAGCCATCCAGGAGGCGGCATCGGTGATTCCACACGGTGGATCCGGGTCAGATCGCCTGCGGCCGTATGCAGGCCGCAAAGGCCTGACGACCTCCAGCCGGCTGGAGGTCTCGTTCAAGCTGCGGGGATCAGACCGGAACCGGAGGGGCGTGCAATCGCCCGGCAAGCCAGCGCCGAATGGCATCGACCGGCAGTGCGCGGGGAGCGCTGCCTTGATGCCCTGCCGCCTGCTGCGGTGCATGCAGGTGCACGGCAGCAGCGGGCATGGCGAGCGCTGGGCTCCCAAGCAGGAATGTCAGCGCGCAGTGGGTGTCGCCGGCATGTTGCCCAGATAGGGGGGACCCATCCTTGCTGGACGGACCCGGATCTGCCATGCCGGTGCGTACACCATAGACCGAACACACGTCTGCCAATGCCACACCCTGCTTGCCTGCGGCGACCGTGGCCAACAGCGGCACCGCACCCTGGAGCACGAACATGGCCGCCAGCAACCACAACCACACGAGGGTGCGGGGCGGCGGACGGCGGTGCTGGATGCGCAGCATGGTGGGCGGCGATTTGAACATGCGCGGAATCAACTCGTATCCGTACGCGGACGACTGCCTCAAGCTGAACCCAGGTGCCCGGGCATGTGATGCGAAGGTGACGTACGCGCTACGAGGCACCGGGTCCGGCGTGAGGCAGCCCATGCAGCCGGATCTTTGCTGACGATGTGGCGCGCTGTCGAGGCAGCCGCGCTCCGCTTCCAGCATGGCGATGATGCTTTTCAGGTGGTCTTCGGCCCGCTTGAGCCGCTTAATGAGGTTGGGGTGTGAGGTATGGGTGCTCGTGGGGTTGGATCCAATCCTTGGGGGAGAGGATATGGGTGCCAGTCCAGCGAACGAATTTTTTCCAGAATTTGATATGTAGTAAATCAAACAACTTAAGTGGTATATATTTCATCGCATGTGGGCCATCCTGATCGTCACCTTGCCAACCCAGCCCAACGCCGTGCGCGTGCGCATCTGGCGTGCGCTCAAGGCGCTGGGCTGCGCCGCCCTGCGCGATGGGGCCTACCTGTTGCCGACCGACCAACAGGCGGTGTTCGAGCCGCTGGCCGAGGAGGTGCGCGAGCACGGCGGCACGGCCATGGTGCTCACGCTGTCGCCGCGGGACGATGCGCAGCGCGACGAACTGCTGGCCTTGTTCGATCGCACCGACGCCTACGCCCAGTGGCGAGACACGGCCACCGCGCTGCAGGCTGAACTCGACACGCTGGGCGAGACGGAAGCCCGGCGGCGCCTGCGCAGCGTGGACGACGCGTTGCAGGCGGTGCGCCGCATCGACTACTACCCGGACACAGCGGCCGAGCAGGCGCAGGGGGTGCTTCAGGCGCTGCGCCAAGCCCTGGACCGGCGCTTCTCCAAGGGCGAGCCGCAGCCGGGTGCCGACCACGGCATTGAACGCCTGGACCTCCGCAAGTTCCAAGGCAGGCGCTGGGCCACACGCGGGCGCCCTTGGGTGGACCGGTTGGCCTGCGCCTGGCTGATCCGCCGCTTCATCGACCCGCAGGCGCGGTTCGTGTGGCTGGCCGACCCGGCGCAGGCGCCGCGCGGCGTGCTGGGTTTCGACTACGACGGCGCACGCTTCACCCATGTGGGCACGCGCGTCACGTTCGAAGTGATCGCCACCGGCTTCGGGCTGGACGGCGATCCGAAACTGCGGCGCATCGCCGCTACCGTGCATTACCTCGACGTGGGCGGCATCCCCACGGCAGAGGCCACCGGGCTGGAAAGCGTGCTGGCCGGCCTGCGCGAGCTGCATGCCGACGACGATGCGCTGATTGCCGCCGCTGCGGCCGTATTCGATGCGCTGTATGCAGCGCCGGGAGTCCCTGCTTGACCATCGCCACCACCACCGCGCTTTCCAGCGACTCTCCCAGCGTGGCGCCCGCGCGCGTCAGCTTCGCCGAGGCCCTGCGCTTCTGGCTCAAGCTGGGGTTCATCAGCTTCGGCGGGCCGGCCGGGCAGATCGCGATCATGCACACCGAGCTGGTGGAGCGGCGGCGCTGGATCAGCGAGAACCGCTTCCTGCATGCCCTGAACTACTGCATGCTGCTGCCGGGGCCGGAGGCGCAACAGCTGGCTACCTACATCGGCTGGCTCATGCACCGCACCTGGGGTGGCCTGGTGGCCGGGGGCTTGTTCGTGCTGCCCTCGCTCTTCATCCTGGTGGCGCTGTCCTGGGTGTACCTGCGCTTTGGCAACGTGCCGGTGGTGGCGGGCCTCTTCTATGGCATCAAGCCTGCGGTCACGGCGCTGGTGCTGCATGCCGCCCATCGCATCGGCACCCGGGCGCTGAAGAACGGCTGGATGTGGGGTATTGCGGCGGCCGCCTTCGTGGCCATCTTCGCGTTCGACACGCCGTTTCCCGCCATCGTGCTGGCCGCGGGGCTGATAGGCCATTTCGGCGCGCGCCGCTGGCCGCAGGTGTTTGCCCTCGGCGGCGGCCATGGCAGCGCCAAGCAGAGCTATGGTCCCGCGCTGATCGACGATGACACGCCCACACCCGCTCATGCGCGTTTCTCGCGCAGCCGCCTGGCCAAGGTGCTGGTGGTGGGCCTGGGCTTGTGGACCGCGGCGATGGCGGTGCTGTGGGCCCAGCAGGGCTTGCAGGGCGCACTCACCCAGATGGGCTGGTTCTTCACCAAGGCCGCGCTGCTGACCTTCGGTGGCGCGTATGCCGTGCTGCCCTACGTCTACCAAGGGGCGGTGGAACAGTACCAATGGGTGAGCGGCACACAGATGATCGACGGCCTGGCGCTGGGCGAAAGCACCCCGGGCCCGCTGATCATGGTGGTGGCCTTCGTGGGCTTCGTGGGCGGCTGGGCCCGGCAGGTGCTGGGGCCCGACGCGTTGTTCCTGGGCGCGGCGCTGGCCGCCACCGTGGTGACCTTCTTCACTTTCCTGCCGTCCTTCGTGTTCATCCTGGCCGGCGGGCCGGTGATCGAGGCCACGCACGGCAAGCTGGGCTTCACGGCGCCGCTGTCGGCCATCACGGCTGCGGTAGTGGGGGTGATCCTGAACCTGGCGCTGTTCTTCGCCTACCACGTGCTGTGGCCGAAGGGCTTTGGCGGGCCCTTCAGCGCGATGTCGGCCGTCATCGCTGTGGTTGCCGCGATGGCACTGTTCCGCTTCAAGGTGGGCGTCATGCCGCTGCTGGGGGCCTGCGCAGGCGCCGGGCTGGTGGTGACCTTGTTGTTTCCCATGCTGCGCTGACAAGGAGAGGACATTCCATGGACGCACGATTGTTGGCCTTGCCTTTTGACCCGGAGGCGCTGCGCGGCTTGTCGCCGCACCTGCTGACCAGCCATCACCGCCACAACTACGGCGGTGCGGTCAAGCGGCTCAACGCCATTCGCACGCAACTCGCTGCCACGCCGTTTGCAAGCACGGCGGGTTTCCTGCTCAATGGCTTGAAGCGCGAGGAACTGATCACATGGACTACGGTGCGGTGGCAGGCGGCTATGTGAACGCCTTCATGGACAACCTCGACTGGGCCCAGGTCTATGCGCGCTACCAGCCGGCGGTGCACGCGGCGAGCGAGCCCTTCGGTGCAAAGTCGGATGAACTCGCCGAGGCGGTGCTGCTCGACGTGCGCCGGTTCGGCATGTACCAGCAGGCCGCCACCACGATCCCCGGCGCCCGCTGGCGCGATCCGGCGCGCGTGGACGAGTGGTGCGCTGAACTGCCCACGGACCGCGAGGTGGTCGTCTACTGCGTCTACGGGCACGAGGTCGGGCGCAGCACCGCCATGCGCCTGCGTGCTGCGGGCCTGAAGGCGCGTTTCCTGCGCGGCGGCATCGACGGCTGGCAAACCGCCGGACGGCCACTGGCTCCAAAGGCAGACCCCTCATGAAGTGGGTCACCCGCGAGCGCCCGAAGATCGACCGCATCGCCTGCCCGTGGTTGATCGCACGCTTCATCGACCCGGCGCCGGAGTTCCTCTACGTGCCGGCTGACCGCGTGCTGGCGGTCGCCGCCCAGACCGGCGCGGTGCCCTACGACGTCCCCGGTGTCGAGATGACGCACGACGGCGAGCTGTGCAGCTTCGATGCGTTCATCGGCAAGTACCAGTTGAACGACCCCGCGTTGCGGCAACTGGCACTGATCGTGCGCGGCGCCGACACGTCGCGCCTGGACCTGACGCCGCAATCGGCGGGGCTCTATGCGATCTCGCTCGGCTTGTCGCATCGATACGCAGACGATCACGAGATGCTGCGACATGGCCTGGTGATGTACGACGCGCTCTACGCCTGGTGCAAGTCTTGCCAGGCAGAAACGCACCAGTGGCCACCCAAGCCAGGTCACTGACCTCAACCTGAACTGGAGACCCCTCATGCCAAACGGACTGAACACCACCCGCCGCGGCTTCGTGGCGGCAGGCGCTGGGGCACTCGCTCTGGCCCCGGGGGCGGCCTCATCCGCCACGGAGCCGGCCGTGGCGCCGGCCTTCCTTGGAAATGACACCCTCAAACCCTTGCCGTTCGACCCGGCCAAGCTGGCGGGCCTGTCCGAGCGCCTGATCCGCTCGCATTGGGAGAACAACTACGGTGGATCGGTGAAGGCCTTGTTCGCCGTGAAGAAGCGGCTCGCGCAAGCCATGGGCGACAAGGACTTGCCGGCCTACGTGTACAACGACCTCAAGCGCGAACACCTGCTGCGCACCGGGTCCGTGGTGCTGCACGAGTTCTATTTCTACAACCTCGGCGGCAATGGCCAGGCCGGTGCCGACGATCGCAAGTCGATCGCACAGGCTTTCGGCAGCTTCGATGCCTGGGAAACCGAGTTCCGCCGCATCGGTGCCGGCCTGGGTGGCGGCTCGGGCTGGGTCGTGCTGGGCTTCAACCAGCACACCCGCCAGCTCGAAAACTACTGGATGGCCGACCACGCGCATGCCCCCGCCGCCACGCTGCCCATCCTGGTGATGGACATGTACGAACACGCCTACCAGATGGACTACGGTGCCGCAGCGGCCAAGTACATCGACGCGTTCTTCCAGAACGTGAACTGGGACCAGGTCAGTGCGCGCCTCAATGCCGCAGGCGTGACGAAGACGTGAGCTGGACCCCCCACTGCGATGGCCGTGCGGCGCAAGGAGACGTGTCGATGAAGACCGTGATCATGCGGGTGTGGACCCTGCTGGCCGCGGGCGCCTCGGCGGCCCAACCCGTGGGTTTCGACAAGGATCGCGCGGGCAGCCAACCCGTCGACTGGACCTGCGGCGTGACAGGGCGCGGCACTCCACGCTGGAGCGTCGAGGCCGATCCCGCCGCGCCCAGCCCGCCGAACGTGCTGATGCAATCGGGCCATGGCGACTTCCCGTGGTGTATCCGCACCGGCAGCGCCATCCGCGACGGCTCCGTGGAGGTGAAGTTCAAGCCGATCCGCGGCCGCGAGGACCAGGCCGGCGGCGTGGTGTGGCGCTGGACGACTCGATGTCGAACGCGCAGGCCCAGGCTTTCGCCAGCGCGGCGGAGCAACTGATGACGCCGTGCCCGGCGCACGCATAGATCGGCCAAGGGAGCATGAATACCTCTTCCCTGCCAGCCCTGCGCGGCGGACTGCTGGCCTTGCTGGCTGCTGCCTTGTTCGGCGTCAGCACGCCGCTGGTTCAGCAGTTCGGTGCGGGGGTCGGTGCTTTCAGCACGGCAGCGCTGCTCTATGCCGGCGCCGCGGTGGTGGGTGCCGTGTCGCGCCGGCGCATCGAGCGCGAAGCGCGGGTGGAGCGCCGCGACCTGACGCGGCTGCTGGCCATGGCCGGGTTCGGCGCCGTGCTGGGACCCGTGGCGCTGGCCTGGGGCCTGCAGCGCACCAGCGGCACCAGCGCCTCGCTCATGCTCACGCTGGAGGCACTCTTCACGGCCGTGCTGGCCTGGCGCCTGTATGGCGAAATCATGGGCCACCGCGTGGGGACCGCCATGCTGCTGTTGCTGGCCGGCGGCATGGTGCTGGTGCTCGACCAGGGGCGCGGTGGCGGCGCCCAGCTCTGGGGTTTGCTGGCCGTGCTGCTGGCCACCGCCGCCTGGGGCGTGGACAACACCTTGTCGCGCGGCCTGGCCGAACGCGACCCGGGCCAGGTGGTGCTGGCCAAGGCCGGGCTGGGCGCAGCCGCGGCGGCGCTGCTGGCCAGCGTCACCGGCGAGGCATGGCCGGCGCCAGCGGCGGCGCTCGCGCTGTTCACGGTGGGTGCCACCGGCTATGGATTGAGCCTGCGCTTCTACCTGCTCGCGCAGCGTGCCTTCGGCGCCGCACGCACGGGCTCGGTGTTTGCCTTTGCGCCTTTCATCGGCGCGGCATTGGCGGCCGCGCTGGGCGATCGTTCGGCCGGCTGGCTGATGGCGGGAGGGGGCCTGCTGATGCTGGCCGGCGTGGTGGTCCATCTGGCAGAGTCGCACGGCCATGCGCATGAGCACGAGGCGATGGAACATGAACACGCGCACCGCCACGACGACGGGCACCATGGGCACGCGCACGAGCCGATGCCGGCCGGTTCGCACAGCCATCGGCACCGGCACGAGGCGGCGCACCATGCCCACCCGCATGTGCCCGATGCCCACCATACACACCGGCATTGAGGAGGGCGCGGCGGGTTTCCTCTCACACGACGAAGCCGCGGCCGCGGTGCGTGAAGCCAACGCGCCGTTCCTGGACCAGGCGGGCGAGCCCCATCGGGCCGACCCAGGCGAGCGAGGGCGCAGGGACGACCCGCCGGCAGGGCCTGCGAGTTGTGCGGCCATCCCCCAACGCCGGACTGGCCGCCTCGGTGCTATCCCTTGATGCCAGGCCGCGCAGCGGCAAAGGCGCGCAAGTCCAGAGCGACAGCCGCAAGCGCTGGGGCAAGCCCCTTGTGAAATGCCTGGGCGCGCGGGTTATCCGATCAACTGCGCAGTTCTGAAGCGGCTCAGCGCTGACTGCAGCCGCCGGCAGCAACGTTCCTTGCCCAGAACGGCCATCGTCGGTACCAGGGGAAGCGGAGCGCTTTGCCGCAAGACCACCAGTCTCAGCACGTCCTCGACTTCGGACAACCAGGCCTGACTCGGGGCGGCCAGAGCCTCGACGGCTGATCTGATCGATACGGGGATCCAGTGATCGATCGTTGTCAATGTCTCGAGCGTTCGATGCAGCACCTCAGTGGTCCGTGCCGGGCTTCCACAGCAGGCCTGCATCAGCACCAGATTCGGCCCCGCGTGTTCTGCAAGCAAAGGCAGAACCCTTTCTGCCGCCGCTTGAGGACTCGTGACACCGTCATGAGTCAACTGCAGCAACTCCCTCAGGCCGAGTTCCTCAGTCAGGTAACGCATACAACTGTCGACATGCGTTTGGAGTGCTGAGCCGACCATTCAGTAGCTTTCCGTGGTTGTGAAGTCAGAGTCGCGCCATGGATGCAGAAACGTAGAAGTTGTCAAATGCAAGCCTGTGCAAACTGAGAGGTCAATCAGAAGAATATCAGCGACGCGTCCATGTGCGGCGCGTCGGCGGATGTTAAAGCGGAACAGTGAGTGGCGCTTGAATAGAACCCATGCGGTTTGTGGGCTGGCAGCCGGATCGGCAAATTTCGCGCCGGCCCGGCCGGCTGCAGGGGCTTGCTGCGTGCACGTCGTCTTTCTCGGGCTGTGACCCTGCACCGTGGGTCGAGGTGATCGATGACTGCATCGACACAGTTCGAAATCCAACTGGCCGGAATTCGGGCCGTCAGAAAGACCTCTGGCTCTGATGTTGCTGCAAATTTTTCCGAATCAACGGTATCGACCATCGTCAATGGAATTCATTGATTGATGCATCAATTGCCAATGAAAAAGAATGCATACAAATAGAGTGACGGAACGTCAATTGCCAATGGGCGTCTCATGCAAAAAAACAGTACGACATGCGCGGCATTGATCCGGTAATAAGGCGACTACGCATTCACGTAGTTGCCATCAGCCAAAAGCGCAATCAAACTCTTCTGGTCAGGCTCACATTGTTGAGTCTTTCATTCAGTCTCACTGGTAGATGAGTCCGGGTGACAGTGCTCCTGAGCGTTGGCGGATGAGAGCGCTGCAAATGTCGATATGGCCGAGAGCCAGCGTAGCTTGCCAATAGCCAAGTCAAGTCATCGTTTTGGAGAGATTCAATGGAAGAATTGAGCCTGGCGAACGCCGAGGGAACGTATGAGCCTGCGCCGCAAGCGCATCGGCTCTCGCTGGCGCAGGAGGCCATCTGGCGGGGCAGCCTGGAACGGTCTGGCTTTCCCCACGGCAACATCGGCTGGATCCAGCCGCTCGATCTGATCGATGTCGCCAAGCTGCGGGCAGCGGTCCAGCATGTTGCGGACAGCCATGATGCCTTGCGGATGAGCGTGATGGAGGCTCCTGCGCAAGCGGGGTGGCAAGGCGTGCTCGCTGTGCGGCAAAGCGTGCGGCCCACGGTCGAGGTGGTAGTGGCCGAGATCGATATGTCGGGCCAGGCCCGTGCCGAGCAGCGGGCCTGGAAACACATGCGGCAGGCATTGCAGGTGCCGTTCGATACCCTCGGCGAACTGCTGTGGGAGATGCAGGTGATTCGCCTGGGCGGGCCGCGCGGCTACCTGATGTTCCGCGGCAGCCGATTGATGGCCGACGATGCTGCCAATGTGCTGATCCATCGCGCGGTACTGGATGCCTATGGCCGGCTGCTGCAGGGCGGCCGCCTGACGCCGGCGCATGGACCCTCGTGCCTGGAGGGGCTGCGCCGGGAGGATGCCTATCTGGCGTCCGCTGCCTGCGCTGGCGATGAAGCCTTCTGGCGGGAGCGGCTTGCCGTGCCACGTGCGGTGTTGTTCCCGACGCCTCAGCCCGCCCGCAAGGGGGTGCCGTGGGCGCCGGTGGTGTGGCGCATGTCATCGGCATTCTTTGCGCGGATGGAGCAGCAGGCCCTGGCGCAAGGCGGCTCGGCCACGCATTTCCTGCTGACGGCACTGGCCGTTTGCTTTGGGCGCACGCACGCCGATGGCGGCGAGGTGGTGATCGGTCTGGAGCGCACGAACCGCCACACCGTTCAGCCGCGGGGGTGCATCGGCGTGCTGGTCCGGACGATACCGGTGGGCATCCGGCTGGAGCCTGGCGATGACTTTGCCGGCGGCATGCGCCGCATGGCCGATGAAGTCCACCGCTGTGCGCGGCATGAACAGTTTCCCGTGCTGCGGCTGCGGGAGGATGCAGGCGCAGACGGCCGGCTGTTCGACCTGAGCCTGTCGGTACGAGACGCGGCCGTGGAGGCCGCACAGGGCAACCTGGCCCCGGTGGTGCTGCATCCTGGCCTGCAGGGAGCGCCGTTGGCCTTGGTGCTGCAGCCCGGAACCGGCCGGGGGGGCGGCATGTGGCTTGAGTTCCACTTCGACAGCGCAGTGCTGGAGCGCAAGGAGGTCGAGAGAATCCAGAAGCGCCTGGCGCTGGTGTGCCAGGCCGTCGTGAAAGGGGCGCAAGGCCCCATCTCCGCATTGCCGCTGATGAGCGACAGCGAGCGGCGCCAGGTGTTGGTGACCTGGAACGACACGGCGCGGGAGTACCCGCAGGATCTGTGCATCCATGAGCTGTTCGAGCAGCAGGTGGTGCGCACGCCGCGGGCCGTGGCGGTGGAGTTCGAGGGCAGGAGCCTGAGCTACCGGGAGTTGAACGAGCAGGCCAACCGGCTGGCGCATCACCTGCGCGGGCTGGGGGTGGGCCCGGACGAACGGGTGGCGGTCTGCGTGCACCGCAGCCCGGAGATGGTGGTGGGGATCCTGGCGGTGCTGAAGGCCGGCGGGGCCTACGTGCCGCTGGACCCGGCCTACCCGCGAGAGCGCCTGCAATACATGCTGCGCGACAGTGCACCGACGGTGGCGCTGGTGGACGGGGCCGGACAGTTGGCGCTGGCGCCGGCCGGATCCGAGCCGTTCGGCGTGGCGATGCTGCACCTGCATGAC
>Ga0307516_10003086_pt1 | contig 21685 bp, 19 predicted proteins | sample 19_EM_MG_FD_203310 | JGI IMG/M metagenome (GOLD analysis project Ga0307516, IMG submission 203310) | Populus trichocarpa ectomycorrhiza microbial communities from riparian zone in the Pacific Northwest, United States - 19_EM | ecosystem: Host-associated > Plants > Roots > Unclassified | place... | reverse complement strand
ATTATGATGGAAGTTTGATGGAACGATGAAGTCTTGTGTGTATTGTCTTGTCTTAGAGAGAAAGGCAGGAAAAGTGAAAAGTCTGAATACATGTATATGACGTGATTCTACACGTGACAAAGCTGAACGAGTGAGATATTGCAACAGCAGGCACGGCACCAATGCGAGTGATAGACTGTGTATATGCACAGTGGGGACAGAGAGAGTCTCATTGATCGCATGCAACGCTATTGGTTCATGGCGATATACTGTCCGCTCCTGCCCGCCGTCCGCCCGGATCTCGAGGCAGCAAGTACCTCCCGCCCGCCTGGCCTACCCATTTCGAAACTCATAAGAAAACAGATGGCAAATGAGAGACTAGAAAGAGCGACTAAAAGAAAAGTCTTCCTACTTCTCGTCCTTCCCTGCCTCGGGTCCGTTCTCCCAGTCCTTGCTCTTCCGCTCCCATCCTAGCCGCGTCCCTCCCTTGCCCCGCGCGGCTCCGCCCTAACGAGTAGGCTCCGGACCATTATTTCCTCACGGTGATCCAGGGGGCGGCGGACCCGGTGGAAGTGGGGCGACGAGACAACAACAATAAGTTGCCCAGGCCGGGATTCTTGACTTCTCTCTCGGACGAAGACTGGAATCACACAGGGGGGGCGGCGGGGGCCGGTCGAAGCGGGTCGACGAGATGCGGCCACCGGGAGATGGCGCAGCAAGGGCCGTGGCGTCGGTCACGTGCCAATCAAATCATGTGACTACCACTCACCACCGCCGAAACGTCCCGTATGGGGCACGCGAGAATGCCCACTTTCAACCCGAATATTCTCCACCAATACAAGTAATTAAATAAAAAGAACTCTATTACACGATAGAGGAGATGTGATAAGGTGGTTGTAGGATGCGTGGTGAATTATTATAATCGGGGTAAAGAACAGCTAACTAGCTAGTACGTACAAATTTCCATATGTCACGAAATCCGGCAACCAGATTTGCATCTAGAGATGCAAAGTGCAAACTAAATCATGACGGTCACTCAGTCCGGGCGATTGATGCGTGGATTTGACACGGGAGAGAGAGAGAGAGAGCTTTCGATTGCTTAAAAGACAAAGACAATATCCATTCTCCGTACTCGGATTTACTAATATAGTATAGCTCCATGCCAAGACCAACAATGCACTCCCCACCCCGCCTACCTTTTCAAAGTTTAATAGCAGCACCACCACGACTCCAAATCAAAATTGGAGAACACTGAGATGTTCTGCGCATCCTCCTCTACCCTGTAGTGTTCTCAAAATAAATTCTTTTTTAATTTTGTTTCAACACTATCATACTCGTATGCGACCTAGATAGATCAAGGGTGGAAGACTACTTCTACAACGTGTCGGGAACCTTCTTTCGGTTCTTGCAGTTGTAGCCTCGCGGGTGGTATAATATCGTCATGGGATGCATCATTAAAATTCATGCTTTTAGAATTGTATCGAGACTCTACTCGTGATGGATAAATTTAACTATCAAAATAAATAAATAACCGTGTAAAACGGAAACCAGGGACTAGGCGAAAGAGTGCTGTCCTCCAAAGAAAGAAGGGAAAGTGAAAGGAAACTTACTTCAACCGTGCTTCACCAGAAGCTTCCCCAGTCTCTCTCGCTTCCGCTTGGCGCGCGTCTACTAACTCCTTACGTCAATTTTCGGTCGCTTCGGAGCAGCTGTGCAGCTAGCGAGGATCTATTTACAGATTTAGATTTCCAAATCTGTCGTGATGAAGTATATGTACATATAACCTGCCATCCTTCGCGTTGCTGGCCAGGCCCTCAGACCTGATTATTATGATGAACCACCTGGAGAACAATCTTGCCCTGATCGAATTTGGCGGTGACGGAGCTATTGAAGCTTCGGAGGACGACACCGCTCGTTCTGCTGTAGAGGCTACCGACGTTTCCGCAGACCCAGACCCAGACATGGTCAACGAATTCGCGACCATGGCACACACATGTGAAGCACAACAGCGCGATATCGGCGAACTAGTTATGGAGAATAACGAGCTATACAAGGAGAATGACGAGCTATTCAACGCGAATGACGAGCTAGTCAAGGCGAACGACGAGCAAGCCCAATACATCCAGCAGCTGGTCAAGGACCTTGCAGCTGCGGAAGGTTCCCATCGCCGCGACCTAGCTCCGAAGGCTATTGAGTCTGCGGCTCTGGCGGTGCGTTTCGAGGAAGCGAGGAAAGCCGTTCAGTATGGCTTATCGCTTCTGCAGGAAGTTGGCGGAAACGAGAGTTTAATTTGACCGAAGGTTGAAGTTAGTAGATTAGGCAGCACACAATATGCATATCTTTTTTTTCTTATTCATTCATTAACTACCCCGAATGCGACCTAGCATGGCGACGTAGAACTAGAGTGCCCGTCTCCTGTCTGCAGTCCGCGCGATGGCTTGGGCATATCCCAAGAAGATGCATGCACCAAGGAGGTTACATAAGAGGGGGGCGATAGAAAGCACGCTTGACCAGCATGCCGGAAGGAAGAGATGGTGCAGCCGGTCCAAGCCCTGGTGGAACTTGGAGCTGCGGAAGCTGAGGAGGGAGCTGGGCAGTGCCAGACGGCACCGAAGGACAGCCGGTATGAGCCGGGTCCAGGAGGCTAGACGGGAGCTACGGCGAGCAATTCGGAAGGCCAAACGAGGCTGCTGGAACCGGTTCTTGCAGGAGGCGACAGACAATAAGGTGTGGGCAGCGATTGGCTATACAGAGCCCAGAATCGACAGGGTGGGCCAGACACCACGACCGAGCAAGCGATTCTGGAGGCACACTTCCCTCCAGCACCCCCGGGGCACTACGAGCGTCCAACACCTCAGCCCCCGGGCATCACCAAGGTATTCTGGGAATGGGACAGGCAGCGGTTTGTTCAAGGGCGTGCATACGGCTGGGACATCACCCGAAGCTGTGGAAGACGGCCAAGGGAGTGGTCATTCCGAAACCAGGAAAGCCGGACTACTCCAAGGTGCGGGCGTACTGGGTCATCTCGCTACTGGACGTCATGAGCAAGCTGGTGGAGCGCACAGCAGCCCACCTGATTGCCGACCACCTAGAGGGAAGCGCTCCCCCCGACCCCTCAGGCCGTTCCCGCGAACGCCATGAAGTCGGGCGTGGGTAGGAACAGCGATGGCTTCCCTCCACCGTCCGGCTCCTCCGCCCCCACCCCCTGCTCCTCCAGCCACTCCCGCACCTCCAGCTAAGACACCGCGCTCACAGCGTCGTTCTCCTCGGCCGGCACCCGCCTTCCCACATCCGTAGAGGCAAGGAAGTCAAGTATCGCTTGGCTGCACCTCTCGTCCGCCAGGAGGTCCCGGATCTTCCACCTATCTTCCACCTCCCGGTCTCCATCCGCACCTCCGCCCACAGTACCTTCTGTTGGGCCTTCTACTCCGGGCACACCTTGAAGAGGTGCTCCCGGGTTTGATTCGGGTACCGGCACCACCAGCACTGCGGGGTGGACCGGTTCTTCGTCCAGTTGAGGTACTGCCTGGACAGACAGTGCTCTGTCTTCAGCTGGTAGAACCGAGAGGCGAGCCTCTTGGTGCTTCCAGCAACCGTGCCGTTCGGCTTCTGGCTTTCCGGCATTCGATATTTCGCCTTGGAGGTCCGGCCCCCAGCCCACCTCCACCCACTTCTTCTCCGTGACCTAGAGCGCAAGCAGGGCCTACAAGACATCGACGCAGTGGCCGTCCTGATGAATCGCACGCAGCAGAAGAATTTGAGGGGGCTTCTGTTGAAGATGGTGAACAATACCAAGCAGCTGATATGCCACTTGAAGATGTGCCACCCAACAGCTTCATGTCGGACTGTCAAATCAGACTGGCTCTCGACGGGGACCTGAGCCCCAGTGGATACAGGGATACTGCAAGGATCGCCAGTGGCTCCAATCCTGTTCATTACCTACCTGTCTGGAATCTTCGACGAGGTGGTCCCGGGGATCCGGGGGCTGTCATTTGCGGACGACATGATTGGGTGGTGGGCGGAGGGTGCAAACGGCGGCCGACAACGAACAGGCAGCGGCGGTTCGGACTGCGGCTGCTCAGCTTGCAGTGGGGGGGCGGCGGGGGCTGGTCGAAGCGGGGCGACGAGACGAAACAGTTCAGGAACTCGTGGTTCACCAGCATGCTCTGGTTTCCGGTGCGTAATCGGCGTAAACATCGAGGCAGGAGCTGTTGTACCTATACTTCTCCGGGTCTAGCGCGAGGCGCCCGACGGATGAGGTCATATGTAATATGGTTGGCTACTGGCCCCCCCGCTTAGCTCTCGGGTAGCACAGCGACTAACTTTTTCCTGCCCCACTTCTTTCTCGTCTCTCCCCATCACTTAACTCTCTTCCTCGCATCCTCGCCTTCGGCCTGTAGCCCCACCTTCGACTATCTGTGGCCCCACCGCGTCCAGTACCCCGAGGACAACTACTTTTTCTGGCAACAGTCCCTGAAGGAAAGTCTCTTCGATCAGCACTTCACCATGCTGGTCGCCACAATCCTACTGCCCTCACCCGTCGTCACGCCCACTGCACCACCACAGTCCAGCCCATATCGGAGCAAGTGGAAACGATCATCTCCTTCGCTCTGTGGGAGCGCAATGGCCGGTCACCGGCCGCGCGGAAACGCTGCCGAGAGCGCAATACAGGTACAACCTACTCCAACGTTTGTCATCCCCCTGTGCTCCCTCTCCTACTCTCACCACTAACCCCTCGACCAGATTCGCTAATCCGGATCGAAAACTGGGCACTCAACCACCAACACCAGCGGCAACCCGGCGCACCTGTCGGCCTTCGAAGGAGTCATGGACGGCATCAAGAGAGACTTTTGGACGGCCCGGTACCCGGAGAACTTCCACCTAAACCTGCTGTGCACGCTGCCAGAGTACCGCCGGAAGGGCGCCGGCACAAAGCTGACGCTCTGGGGCATCGACGCCGCCAGAGAGGAGGGCGCCATAGCCGCCGCCGAGAGCTCGCCCAAGGGCTTGCCGCTGTACACGAGCCTCGGCCTCAAACTCATCGAGGTGATGCCGAGAAGGAAGAAAAGGCTGCGGCTGTGTCTCGGGAGACTGAGGGAGGGGGAGCCAAGCTACCACCTTGTATTGGCTAGTGACACTTCATTGTTCTTTTTCTGTGTACAAGATCAGAACATGTCGGAAAGCAAAAAGGTGCTGCAGGGGGCCAGGCGCCGGGAGAGGCTGGGGATATCAAGTTGCTTTCCTTAGCTTATGTCTCGTCGCCCCGCTTCGACCGGCCCCCGCCCCTCTTAGCCAACGGCTTTTTTTTTCCATTATTTATTGACTAATCGAAACCGTTCATTCCTGGCCGCTGTCCGAACCTGGACCTCGATCAGTTCTCCTCGTCTGATCTCCAAAGTTTGCAGTGTTTTGTGAGAGGAAAATAAGTGGGTAGCGAGCGGGAGGGTATTAAATCATGACGGTCACTCGGTCCGCCGGGGCGCAAATTGCGGTCATGAACAGGACAGCGGCGTTTGCCACCCGAACAAACACACCCCATCTCACCGAAATTGCCAAGCCTACGATCTATTGCCTGTTTGAGTAACCAGTGCGACTTCATCACCAGTTTCGATAAACAAAAATCACAAACACCAGCCGCCCCAGGGGTATCCGGCCGGGATGTTTGAGGACGAGAGCCCAGGCGGGTCCGGGGAGGACCAGAGAGAGTTGAGGGAGGACAATGAGAAGGACCACGAGGTGATGGAGGTCCAGAGAGAGGAGATGAAACAGAGGGAGGAGAAGGAAAGGCTGGAGATGCTGGAGGCGCTCATGGGAGGCTATCAGGTGGAGGAGCTACTGGAATCAGCAGTGAGAGCGGCAGTGAAGAAGAAGGCCGGAGGAAGGAAGAAGGGCGGAGGAAAAGGGAAAGGAACTGGGAAACCAGTCTTTCCGCAGGTGGGAGCAGGAAACAGGGTGGAGAAAAAGGAGGAGAGCGTGCTGGAGTTCTTCAAGCACAGCAAGAAAGAAGGGAAGAGGAAGAAAGGAGGAAAAGTCAAGCAAGAGGAAGACTGGATGGACGTGGAAGAGGGAGCGAAGGACAAGGTTAACATGGCAGAGCTGACGGGGGCGGCCTTTGGAGGAGAGGGGGCGACGGCAGAGGCAATCACGGATGATCACTCGATGGGCGAACCTGGAGAGTGCGAGGAGACCGCAAGCGAGGTGGGAAGGGCGAGGAGACCGCAAGCGAGGTGGGAAGGCCGGAGACCCTGAGAGCGCAAGAGAGGGGGAGCCCAGCGGGGACCAACTATTCTATGGAAGGGATTGGAGAGAACGATTGGAAGGTATGCCGCAATCTGGGAAGAGTGTGGCAACAAACTATTCGCTGGAAGGAGTCGAAGAAGAAGATTGGAGGAAAGCGACAGGGGGGGTGGAGGCAGACGCGATAAGCTCCTTCCCCAGCATGGCAGGAGGCATGAGCCAGTACTCGCTCAGGGAGGTAACGGAAGAGGACTGGAAGGCTGCGGCGAGGAGGGGAGAAGAGCTCCGGAGGGCACCGGGGACAGAGGGGACTGCGGCCCTATCAGTCACAGGCGATCACCCAATGGAGGCAGACACGAGTGATCACTCGAGGGAGGCGGAAATGCAGAGCAGCGCGGACAGCTGCCCCTTGGGCAGCGTGCGGAAGGAACGAGAGGAGCGGAAGGCCAGGAAGGAGCTAAGAAACGAAGCAACGCTGCAAGGCCTTGCGAGGATGATGGAGGCGGCGCACAAGGACAGGTCGGACATCTATGAGGAGCTGACGACAATGATCGATGCACGGGCACACGACCGGATACAGGGTGAAGGAGACCTAAGAGCAAGATTGGAGCGGATCGAGAAGCACCTGGCACAGGAGGAGCAGGCAAGGGAGGAGAACAGAAGGCTGCAGAAAGAGCGGATAGCGATGCAGGCAGAGATATGCCGGCTGCGAGGGGCCACGGAGGCGAAGCAGCGGCAGGAGGTTTACTGGTTCGTGAGGAGACGCAAAGAATGGGAGGCAGAGAGCCTGAGGAGGGGAAGGGAATATACAGAGGAAGAGGAGGAGCGGGTGAAAACAGAGATTCACCACCTGGCAGAAGGCGCTGCGGAGAGATGGAACACAGAGAGAGAGCTTCCAGAGGGTTGGGGGGGCTTCGAGGAGCGCGAGGACGTAGGAGTACAGATGGGACAGATTGCTGGACAAATGATGGGAGCAATGGGGGAATTGCGGGCCCTCACAGCGGAAGTGAGGGGATATCAGAAGCAGGGACGGGACACCTACGCAGCAGCCCAGGCAGCAGCGAAAGAAGGGGCGAGGACTAGGGAGGCGGTGGACAAGATGAAGAAGGAGCTTGGGGACCTGGAAGCGGAGGTGGGGAATGAACTGGAGAAGCTGACAAGGGCAGTGGAACGGATGGAACGAGGGGGGGTGCCAACACCATCTCCCCCACCGATGGCCAGGGATATGCAGCAGGCGGCGCTGATGAGGAGGCTGAACAAGCCACCACCGACGACGGACTCGTGCAGAAGCAGCCTGGCGCCAGACGGGGTAGGGCACAGTGTGACGCCAGCCCTTCCAGCATTGTTCCCGAGGGTTGTGGCGCCGCCGGTGCCACTTGCAGCCGCCGCCACCATCACCACCGCCACGCGCCTTGCGGGAAACGCCAGGCCTTCGGCGGCAATGGAGGAAGGGACAGCAGGGGAGGAGCTGACAGAGCAAGAGATCCTCAACAAGGAGCTGGGAGAGAGTACCCGGAGATACAAGACTCCTGCATCACACGCCGACTGGAGCGGGAGCGAGGAAGGTGAGGAAGGGGGGGCCGGAACCAAGGACATTGAAATGGTGGATGTGGGGCAGATTCACCCGGAGAGAAGAGGGATAGTTGGGAGGGAGGAAAGCGAGGGTACCCCAATCCCACAGCAGCCGGCAAGGCCTCTGGGGCCAGCAGGCCCCAGAACGGAGAACATGAGCATCACCCAGCTCCGTCAGCACCAGAAGAGACAGAGGATAGTGGAGGAGTTCAGAAAAGAGAGGGAGCAGGCTGCAGAGAAGAAGGGAAAGCCAACATACGCACAGCAGGTGGCCGCTCCAGTCCCTGCTCCTCAGACACGGGGGCCCCCCCCAAAGGGAAAGGGGGAGGGCGATTCAAGGAAGCAGGAGAAGAACCCACTCGAGCCAATCAAGGGTTCCATACCGGTGGATGAGAGGATGATTGTTTTCGAGCGGGTGCAAGGTGCGCCGCAGCTGGACTGGCTCACAGTCAACCAGGTCGCAAGCCACGTCAACAATGCTTTGAGCAAGGTGGCCCCGCCACATGTGAGAACGGAGAAGTTCAGGGTGTCGCAGAGGGGGGTGCTGACAACAACGGCAAGAATGGGGGTGTCGGCAACCATGCTCCTACTCTTTAAGAAGGAGCTGATCGAGGCTGCTAGGAAAGGGGACAACTCCATCATCAATGTGAGGTCGAATGAGAGCTGGATGGAACTCAAGATCCTGGTTCCCTACCCGGTGTACCGGGACGAGGGAGGCATTGGCCGGCTTGCAGAAGAGATCGAAGCAGAGAACGAGGGGGTGCAGATCCCTCCCACCTCGATGAGATGGATGAGGCCGAGGGGGGTGATTGAGGATATCTGGAAGAAGAACCTCCTCCCAGGAAACAAGGCATCAGTCATCTTCAAGGTCCCCAACAAGGAGGCGGGCAAGAGGCTGCTCCAGGAAATCTGGGTGGCAGGCAACAAGTTTAAGGCAGAAAGGTTCATCCCAGAAAGGGCAGACTCACTGTGTGGCAAGTGCAGCAAGTGGGGACACACAGATTTCCGGTGCCGGGAACTAGTGCCGAAGTGCGCAATGTGTGCAGGCGACCACCGGACCTTTCTGCATGTGTGCGCAGTGGCAACATGTGGGCGATCAGAGGGGCGCGCCTGTGCTCATGTCCGCCCGCAGTGTCCGAATTGCGGGGGGCCGCACTTTGCCTAAAACGGAAGATGCAGGGCGAAGAGGGAGGCCATAGCCATTGCGCGAGGATTTGTCAATTCGGCGTCCCAGGTTCATGAAGTGGTCACAAGTGGCAACGCCCCACCCATAATGTAATGGCGGGACACCGACAGACAAAACCAGGTGCGAGTGGTCAAGGAATGGTGGTACTACAACACAATTGCGGAAGAACGAAACAGGCACTGGAAACACTGTTGGAGATGGGAGTTGAAAGGAAAGCAGATATAATACTTATTCAGGAGCCAAAGACCGGGAAAGGAAGCACGCTACGACATGATGGGTTCAGATGGATTAAGGGGCCAGAAGGAGAAGAAGCCAAGTGTTGGGTGGCGGTGAGCAAAGAGTCAGACTGCACGGTGACAGAGCTGCAGGAGGAGACCAAGGAGAGCGGGAACTACGTACAAGTTCTGGAAGTGGGAAGACCAGAACAGAAGAAAACAACCCTCGTCAACGTTTACGACCAGAAAAAAGGAACGGGAAGGCCAGCGCAGAAAGCGAGATGGAAAAGCATCCTGGCAAGAGACAGGGTGATTGTGGCGGGAGACTTGAACGCACATAGTGGTATATGGAACCCAAGGGCGAAGGCGAGAAGAAATGCGACCTTTTGGGAAGACCTGATTGAGCAACATGACCTTGTTATCTGGAACACAGAGGAGGCTACAAGGGCAGCGCGGGGGGCAACAAATACTTCGATCATCGACCTCACACTGACGACGCCGGGGATATCACTGAACTGGTGTCTACTCACAGAAGAGGCGACGGGGTCAGACCATGAAGTAATAGTCTGGGAGGTGCTGGGAGGAGGGATAAAAACCAGTGGGGTGGTGACAGGGTGGGACATTACAGGGTGGATGGTGGAGGGAAAGATAGGAGAGGAAAGGAAGAACGCCGAGAAGAAGAGGAAAGAGGCGGAGTTGATGTTCACCAGCCTCCTCGGGGGGGAAAAGATTCTGGACGACAACAGCGACGAAGCACAAGTCGATCAGATGGCAGAAACCCTGAGAAAGGCAATGACGGAGACGCTGGACCAACATGGGAAGCAAAGAAGGTGGTGTACAAGGTCGAAAAGGTGGTGGACGGATGACCTAAGGGAATTGCGGAAGAAATTGGGAAGCGTCAGGCGGAAGAGAGACTGGGAAGCAGCAAGGAAAGCAAAAAGCGAGCAGAGAAGAGAAATAAGAAGGACGAAGCGGAAGTGCTGGAACTCGTTCCTACAGAAAGCCAAGGGCAATGAGGTATGGGCAGCAACGAGGTACACGAATGCAAGACTAGAGAAGACGGGAATGGCACTGCGGGAGGGGGACGGACAACCGATGGAAGGACACGAGGAGAGAGAGCGAGGGCTTTTAAGGGTCCACTTTCCGAAAGCACCAAATGAGGAGGAGGAGGTGGTGGGACCAAAGGGAGGAGAGGCGTACAAAGCAATAGGGAAGGAGATGGTGCGAACGATGCTGGGGCGAGCGGCGAGCAACACGGCACCAGGAGAGGATCGGATTAGTGCAGGCATCCTGAAGGTTTTTTGGACCTGGGGGCAAGAACACTTCATCGGGCTGGTCAGGGGAGCCATAAGACTGGGGCACCACCCAAGGCTGTGGAAGACGGCCAAGGGGATAGTAATCCCAAAAGCGAACAAGCCAGACTACTCGCAGGTCCGGGCATACCGGGTCATATCGCTACTGGACGTCATGGGCAAGCTACTGGAGAGGATAGCAGCCCATCTCATAGGAGACCACCTTGAGAGGAGCGGAGGACTGCATGAAGGGCAGTATGGGTGCAGAAAGAGAAGAGCCACGGTGGATGCAGTGGCGGTCCTGATGAATCGGACACAGCAGGCATGGAAGCGAAAGAAGGTAGCAGGGACACTGCTGATGGACGTCCAGTCAGCCTTCAACAACACCAGCAAGCGATTACTGGCAGCGAGGCTTGAGACATTGGGGTTGGAAGCAGACTTGGTGAGGTGGACCTTAAGCTTCATGACAGAAAGGAGGGTGAGGTTGGTGCTGGACGGGAAAGAGGGGGAGGCGCAAGAGGTGCAAACGGGAATCCCCCAAGGCTCCCCAGCGGCCCCGATCCTCTTTGTCACATACCTGTCGGGAATCTTCGAAGAGGTCGAAAGGAGGTGCGAAGGGGTGAAAGCCTTATCCTTTGCGGACGACATATCGTGGTGGGCGGAGGGAGCAACAGAGGAGGAGGTAGCAGGAAGACTATCAAAGGCTGGGGAAGTGGCAGGCGAATGGGCAGCCAAGAACGGAGTCACCTTCGACCACAACAAGAGCGAGGCAATGCTCTTCTCACGGAAGAGGCGAGAACCGACGGCAGTGATCAGGACTGGAGGGAGAGAAATCAGCTTCAACAAGGAGGCAACGCGCTGGTTGGGGTCTGGTTGGACTCGCATCTAACGCTGAAAGAGCACCAAAAGACAATGGCCAAGAAGGCGAGAATGGCAAAAGGGAGGCTGCAAAGGCTCATGGGCCAGATGGGTCTCACATCGGCGAACTGCAGAAAAGTGATGATAGCATGTGTGCAGGCGGTGGCAATGTATGGAAGCGAGCTGTGGTGGAAAGGGGAAGGGAACCGGGGGATGGGAGGGCCAGAGGCGGAGCTGCAGAAGCTGGTCAACCAACAGGCAAGGGCAGTGACAGGGTGCTACCGAACCACCAACCTGGGAGCCCTCATCGCTGAGGCAGGGCTGAGACCGGCAACGACCCAGCTAGACAACAGACAAAGACGATTCGCAACCCGACTACTCACCCTACCGCAGGGGAACGAGGCCAAGAAGGTGGTAGGAGCGGAGTCGGAGTTGGGAGGGAGGTTACGGGCAGCAGTAGGATATGCAGGAAGGGTCGAGAAGATCATAATGACAGCTGAGCCCAGTGGACTGGGGGCAGAAGTGATTGTGGAGGGAAGGGAGGATGCCAAAAGAGCGGCAGAACAGAAGAGAGCAGGACTGACTATCTTCGTGGATGGGCCACGGGCGGAATCGGGGGCAGTAGGATATGCAGTGGTCTGGGAAAGAAGGGGGGGGAAAAGAGGATGGGCGGGCATCAAGACCCACATGGGCTTCAACCAAGAAGCCTTCGACGCAGAGTGCGCGGCACTAGAGAGAGCACTAGAAGTGGCAGCAAGAAGAAGACAGCCACCGGAAAGGGTCACCATCTTCTCAGATGCGCAAGCGGCATTAGCGAGAATCACCTCGGACGAGCCGGGCCCAGGACAGCAGTACGCCCTGAAAGCGAGAAAATGGATTGAGATGCTCCGAAAGGCGCAACCGAATGTTAGAATTGAACTGCGGTGGTGCCCAGCACACGAAGGAGTGGAAGGGAACGAGAGAGCGGATAAGGCGGCGAAGACAGCAGCAGATGAACCAGACGAGAGAGGGGTCGAATGGCTGGGCCACAAGGATCGGTACGGACGAAGACACATGCCCCTCCCCAGGTCCATAGCCAACATCAGACGGGAGGTGGGGGAGAAGAAGTGGGCTGAGGCAAGGGACTGGTCAGAGAAGAGGATCAAGAGAAAGAAGTACAAGATGCCGGAAAAAATGAGGCAACAGGCAGTGGTAGCGGAAGGACCGAAGAGGTTGGCAGAACGGTTTCATCAACTCAGGACGGGGCACTGCCGGACAGCACAATACCTGGAATGGACAAAGAACGCGGACACGGCGACATGCGGGTGGTGCCAGTATAAGACGCAGACCCGGGAGCATCTGCTCAAGCACTGCAAGAAGTGGAAAACACAGCAAAAGACGCTGTGGGCAGAAGTCAGAAAGAAAACGGGAAGAGGCAAGGATCGTTTCACGGTCCCAGACCTGTTGGCAGACAAGCGGTGCACTGGAGCAGTTCTAGGCTTTCTGCGCACCACGAGGGTGGGGAGTAGGACAGGGCCACCGAGGCCGGGCGGGGGGGAGGAAGGGGGGTGAAGAAGCGGTGTTCGATTTGTCTTTCTTTCTCTCTCACTGTCTTTTCCTTTCTTACTCAGGGACAGGCCGGGCAGGGGCAGGGGGAGTTGCTGCGAGCTGCTGGCGGACTGATCGGGGTCGCAGCGGACGGCGAACAGGAGAAGGCTGTATATAATATCGTCATGATCCAATAGGGTCGCATACGATTAATGAATCATCATCATCATCATCATCCCAGAGGGCATCAGGGCGGAGTGTTGCAATATCTCACTCGTTCTGCTTTGTCACGTTGCTTTGTCATGTGTAGAATCACGCCATTCATGTGTACTCAGACTTTTCACTTTCTTCACTTTCTTCAGCCTTTCTCTCTATGACAATACAATACACACAAGACTTCCTCGCTCCATCAAACTCCATCATAATCTTGACACGGAGAGTAGGGGGAGGGGGCGGCGGGGGTCGGTCGAAGTGGGGCGACGAGACAGTAACAGCAGGGCTGGCTGTCTTCGGGTTAAGAGCAGTACCGGTAGTGGAATCAATTCTAGTGAGATTACCACAGCAGCGGCTCACCACGATAGTACTACTACAAACCCACTATTGATGGCTGGATGACCTCCGGACATCTTGGTACAGCTAAACGCCAGACGCCCGCACACAACGGTGCTAGCACAATCCTTATTCCACCCGCCGATGTAGTACGATATACTAATGAGGATGTTGGCAGCAGAGGTATGTATGTACAAGCAAGCATTGAAACATATGGATTGTAGTCATAGTTTCGTATTCAACAACGAAATGAGTCGGAACGGCCTGGCGGGCTCAAGACCTTAGATTCTGCAAAGAGCCGGCTGGAAGTGTGTGTTGCATCGATCTGTATCTCCTGCGACTGGGAGCGGCTGATGATTCAGTAATGAGCGTCGTATGCCGTATCTCCTGCGACTGCGGCTGATGATTCATTGGCTAATGCGATCCCCTGTAATGAGTGTCGTATCTAGTTAGCTATGATCCACCATATTTAGACGGTATTCTGTCAATGCGACTTGTACTGCAAAATCTGCTCCTTTGACAGTCCGTTTATATATGCTGTCTGCCATCTCTTACTACGGTCTGCAAACCGTCGATTTGTCTTCAAAGAAGCAGAATCCTAGCATCCCATAGTTTGCTGAGTATTAGATTAATATGTTCGCGAGGACTGGCGACAAAGCTGCACTGCGTACACCACCCACGCCATACCACGATAGACTCACCACCGGTGGGTACGCTAGGACACTGTCCAACCAAAAGGCTGTTGAAATAGCGCTGTCACACTTATTTCCTATGTCATGGCGGGATTGTGGTGGCGGTGCGGCGTGGAGAAACTGCTGCCGACGGCACGGCGAGGAGGAAGCCTTTGCGCAGCGTGACGCAAAATCGGAGGAATAATTGCATCGCCTTTCTACTTTGCACTGTTATGTCATTCGCTCTCAGACGGATATATATGTATCGCTCTTTCTGTACGGAGAAGGGATATTGTCTTTAATCGAAAGTTCTCTCTCTCTCTCCCGTGTCAAATCCACGCATCAATCGCCCGGACTGAGTGACCGTCATGATTTAGTTTGCGCTTTGCATCTCTAGATGCAAATCTCTGGTTGCCGGATTTGGTGACATCTGGAAATTTGTACGTACTAGTTAGCTGTTCTTTACCCCCGATTATAATAATTCACCACGCATCCTACAACCACCTTATCACATCTCCTCTATCGTGTAATAGAGTTCTTTTTATTTAATTACTTGTATTGGTGGAGAATATTTGGGTTGAAAGTGGGCATTCTCGCGTGCCCGATTAAGGTGTTCCCAACCATACGGGACGTTTCGGCGGTGGTGAGTGGTAGTCACATGATTTGATTGGCACGTGACGGACGCCACGGCCCTTGCTGCGCCATCTCCCGGTGGCCGCATGTCGTCGACCCGCTTCGACCGGCCCCCGCCGCCCCCTGATTCCAGTCTTCGTCCGAGAGAGAAGTCAAGAACCCCGGCCTGGGCAACTTGTTGTTGTCTCGTCGCCCCACTTCTACCGGGTCCGCCGCCCCCCGGATCACCGTGAGGAAATAATGGTCCGGAGCCTACTCGTTAGGGCGGAGCCACGCGGGGCAAGGGAGGGACGCGGATAGGACGGGAGCGGAAGAGCAAGGACTGGGAGAACGGACCCGAGGCAGGGAAGGACGAGAAGTAGGAAGACTTTTCTTTTAGTCGCTCTTTCTAGTCTCTCATTTGCCATCTGTTTTCTTATGAGTTTTGAAATGGGTAGGCCAGGCGGGCGGGAGGTACTTGCTGCCTCGAGGTCAGGCCTGGGCGGAGGGCAAAAGGGGAACTTGCAACGTGCAGCCACCGCGCGGACAGCGGACGGGAAAAACGGACAAAACGTACGCCGCCATAGTCTAGATATGCTGAATGCGAGTATGATTAAACCAAAAAACAAAGACGGCCGCCACTTGATATCCCCGCCGCTGATGCAAAGTCACACACTGGAGGGAGGATGATGGCCGTGGCTCGCAAGCTCCTAGTCTTATCGGATAGCCGCCACTCAGCGATCGCGGCGCTCATGTACAGACACTCGCCGGAGGGAGGATGATGGCCGTGGCTCGCAAGCACCCGGTCATTCTATTTCTTATCATTCTATTTTATTGACTCGAGTCATTCTAATTTATTGACTCGAGTCATTCTATTTTATTGACTAGAGTCATTCCATTTTATTGATTCGAGTCATTCCATTTGATTGGCTCGAGTCGTCAAATTTTGTTGACTCCAGTCATTCTATTTTATTGACTCCAGTCATTCTATTTTATTGACTCCAGTCATTCTATGTTATTGACTCGTCATTCCATGCTATTGACCCCAGTCATTCTATTTTATTGATTCTAGTCATTCCATGTTATTGACTCGAGTCATTCTATTTTATTGACTCGAGTCATTCTATTTTATTGACTCGAGTCATTCTATTTTATTGACTAGAGTCATTCCATTTTATTGATTCGAGTCATTCCATTTGATTGGCCCGAGTCGTCAAATTTTGTTGACTCCAGTCATTCTATTTTATTGACTCCAGTCATTCTATTTTATTGACTCCAGTCATTCTATGTTATTGACTCGTCATTCCATGCTATTGACCCCAGTCATTCTATTTTATTGATTCTAGTCATTCCATGTTATTGACTCGAGTCATTCTATTTTATTGACTCGAGTCATTGGATTTTATTGACTCAAGTCGTCAACTTTTGTTGAATTCAGTCATGTTATTTTATTGACTCGAGTCATTGCATTTTATTGACTCCAATCATTCAACTTTATTGACTCGAGTTATTCTATTGTATTCACTCGAGTCATTCCATTTATTGACTCTAATCATCTATTGTATTGACTCAAGTCAATAAACAAAACCGCCCGATCCAAGAAATTGAATGAATGAAGCCAATAAATAAAATCCCCGGACTCCCTTACGGTGGCCTGTAGCGACCCGAAGGGTCATAACTCGATGCAAGGATAATTTACATTATGCATTTCGACTTGCGACTTTCCAAATGAAAATTTGAAACAAAGAAAGTTTTTTTATGCCATTCACCAACAGCAGATTACAACGCATAGAATTAGCTCCTTTTGTCCGATCCTCGATGGGAGCATTGGTTGTTGAGATATCCACACAACTAGAGGTATGATTCTTGCCGCTCACTCATGATTTCTCACATCCGGCCGTGAGGTAGCCTACTCTACGGGAGGCGGCTTCTTGCGGGCCCGGGATGCCCTAAAACTCGTCCGGTCGCTCGATGGTTGTTTTTGGGTTTTCGTCTGGTGGGCGCACCCCGGCGAACGCCTAGTCCTCTGTGGAGTCCACTCGCGCTCTACCCGTGGAAATGGCGCACAGCTGAATCCTGATTGTCAACTGTCACGCTCAAGTGATGCGCTACACGATCTCGGTCGTGCTGGGGGGCGCGAGAAGCCGGCAAAAGCGTCACAGTACCCAGCTCTGGGTATATGAAAACTGAGCAGATCCCTCTAAAAGAGCCCTCCAGCTCCGAGGAGAAACGAGCGGTCCTGGGATGACCAACAAAGCACCCCAGCCCAGGGAGTTTACGTGTCAGTGTCGTACGACGGGTGTAGATGGGAGCGAAAGCAAAACAGTAGGGAACCACTGCATCGACTGTGCGCGCCGGCATTAGTTTCGGCTGACCGGGGGCCACTCGGCCCCTAACCGGGGGGGCGTATGCTCTTACTCCGGGCCTCTGGTTGAACGGCTCACGCCCGGTATTTACGCTGGGGGCGGAGAGAGTCTCGGAAGGTTCAACACCTATAAGACTCGTCAAAAACCTGTCCGGGGATTGGGATTTCTCGCGGTAGCTGTCAGTTGGGCTTCACGCTAGGGGGGGGGGTGATGGCCCATGGGAGGGGCCGGCCATCGTGAGCAAGTGGCGGGACCAATCATAGTCCTTGTGGGAGCGAAAGCGTCAAACCACAGTGGTCACTCCTGGCTTTGGTCAAGCTAGTGAGGTGTAAGTGGGAGCGAAAGCGCAATGTGAGACCAATACACCCACGTGGCCAGAGCCAACCTCACCGCGGAAAGGGCAGAGCAACGTCGACGAGTGGTAGTGGCAGGTTGGAAGTCGACCCATGCTCCCCCTCAGTACGGCCTAGTATTAGACAGTCAGAATATCCGTTCTTTGCCTCCCTCCTTAGGCACCAGCAGGCCTCAGTGCGTGCTACCTTTGCCCAATGGTTACTGTCTCGTCGCCCCGCTTCGACCGGCCCCCGCCCTCCCCCTCTTTTTATGAGACGAGCGCCCCTCGGGGTGGTGTCGATTCGAAACCTCTTCTAGGGGCAGTCGGAGAGACGACCCCCTGCCTGGCGCGCCTCGGGGCGCTGGGCGGGGGTCGGGCCTTCGGCCTCACCATGATCTTAATAGGTCGCATGTGAGTAATGAATAAAAAAAAAAGGGGGAGGCGGCTTCCGATTTTCTTGAGGAACACGAGAATCAGGACACTCTCCGACTTACAGCTCACCCTGCGGGTGCATGGGAGTGGGAGCCGAAATAATCTAAGGTGTTCGGTTCGATATTCGGCTCACTAGTATCACTCGTCTGCGGCTCGCGCGCCAGATGGTTCGTATTTGGTGGGGTTGAAGCCCAGAACTCTCTCGTCCTGGTCGGTTCAAGGGACAGGATACGCCTGCGGAGGAATGGTTTTGCCTCAAGCATAAACTCACACAGTTGTATTCTTTGCATGTATCTCGGTGTTAAGTACAAATGTGCGAGCGGCGAGAATCATGCAGCGATTGGGTCACGTGACGGTCGCAACCTCTAGTTGTGTGGATGTCTCAACAACCAATGCTCCCATCGAGGGTCGGACAAAAGGAGGTGATTCTATGAGTTCAGATCTACCGTTGGTGAACGGCATAAAAAAAAATTTCTTTGTTTCAAATTTTCGCATTTGGAAAATCCAAATAGAAAATTTGGCAATCTGCATTTCGCTCCCGTCCCCTGGTGTACTTCGCACACTATATGACATAGTGTGGCAACGCCACTACCTTAGTAATCTAGAGTACGCTACATCCATCTATGCAACCTACGGTGACGAAACTTCTGGCAATTGATAGTGAACAACCGAAAGCGGTCCTTCTTACTCTGCCTTTCTAGATACGGCTGGGAAATCCGGACGGGGTGTGCCACGGCATTTGCCATCTGGACGCAGCCTGGGTCTTACGGACGCAGAGTGTCAAGGCAAAGGCCTTCTGAACGCAGTGTGTCATGGCGATGCGTATCCAGACGACACCAGCTACGGCGAAGCGTGTCCAGACGTGGTGTGTCACAGCATTTGCCATCTGGACCCAGCGCGTGTCTTATGGACCCAAAGTGTCAAGGCAAATGTCAGAATAATGGGCGTCCGGACTTGACGGATCGGAGACGGCGTCCGGAGATGACGGACCGGAGACGGCACGTCCGGAGAAGATAGCTGCCTGAGTCTCCGAGCACCGGCTCGAGAGACAGTCTTACGTCCTTTCCCCTTGGCGAGTCCCTCGGGCCCGTTGTATATCGAGAGAATGTTCTGCCTTCGACTATGTATCAATCAATCAATTCACTATCTTCATCTCTATCGATCCCTATATTCCAACAAGTTATGAGCCCGGATTGGACGCTCTGCCAATCCGACACCCATCGATAATCGCACCCGCCGTAGTTACCTGCCGCTTTGCGCCTCGCTTCTGCGTCTCATCCCTGCACTCTCGTTTTTTAAGCCTCAACTTTTGGAGCCGCGTCGCGTCCGACGACATCGCCAAGATGGTCTCAACCAGACAACACACCACGTTTGCAGCGCTGGCCTTTACAACACCCGAAACTACCGCTCGTGGAGAACAACATGAGATCATTCCCTGCTGCTGAGTGCCCTCAAGATTGTTACCCGCAACGAAATTTTTCGTCGCACTCTGACACTATGTACTGCCTAGGGCTGTGACTACAATCGATGCGACGACCACGCTGCCTCGACGATCTTCGAACCTTCATCCGAAGTCCTCCCGCGAACGAAATCGGTTCTGCAGCCCGCGTCTGGAAAATCCTTATCCAGGACTATGATTCTTCCTTCACGATAATCGGTCGTCGAATACATCTCGAGCCTACTCGCTGTTCGCCAAGAATTGGCCGCAAGCGACGAAGCAATCTCGGATACCACTGTCGTTTGCCACCTTCTTTTCGAGCCGTACCGCGATCGTTCGATATTATCGTCGGGGTTTTCAAATACAAACCTTCAGGGGAGCTGCGTGCGTACTTGGTGATGACGGAGTTGCTGCGGCACCCCAGACTGGAGTTGACGCACGCGCTCGGGGAGCTGATGTATGCGCTTGGTGATGCTGGAGCTGCTGCGGCACCCCACACCGGAGCTGCCGTGCACTCTTGAGGAGGCGGAGCTGTGTGCGCGCTCGGTGCTGACGGAGTTGCTGCGGCGCCCCACGTGCGCGCTCGGGGAGCAGTGTGCGTGCTTGGTGATGACGGAGCAGCTGCGGCGCCCCACACCGGAGCTGACGCGCGCGCTCGGGGAGCTGATGTACGCGCTTGGTGATGCTGGAGCTGCTGTGGCACCCCACACCGGAGCTGCTGTGCACTCTCAAGGATGTGGATGTACGCGCTTGGTGATGCTGGAGTTGCTGCGGCACCCCACAACGGAGCTGCCGTGCACTCTCAAAGATGCGATTGCTGTGCGCGCTTGGGAATACGGGGGCTACTGTGGCGTCCCCATACCGGAGCAGTCGTGCATGCCTTATGATGGAGTTGCTATGTACGCTCAATGCTGACAATGGGCAGATTTTCTTATTGATCGGCCCGGGAATCGACCTGGTATCCAGGGGAAGCTTCCGGTGAAGCACTGGCGGGTGGTTGAACAGGTTTTCTTTCCCTCTCCTTTCTTTCTTTGGTGGATGCACTCTTTCTCCTATGTCGGTGGTTTTCCCATGAGGTTTTTTACACGGTTATGAGTTTTAACGAGGCATCCGAGGATACTGGGTTTTTTCAATATTTTTCCTCCTCTGCTGCTGTTTGTTGCTATACTGGCCGTTTCATTTTCTCTTTCTCTCCTGCGTTCCTTTACATCTTCCGTACGAGGGGAAGTGTCAGAATAATGGGCGTCCGGAGATGACAGCTGCCTGAGTCTCCGAGCACCGACTAGTGAGTCAGTCTTCCGTCCTTTCCCCTTGGCGAGTCCCTCAGGCCCGTTGTATATAGAGAGATTGTTCTGCCTTCGACTATGTATTAATCAATCAATTCACTATCTTCATCTCTATCGATCCCTATATTCCAACAGCAAATGGGATCCAGACGAGTCACGAGGCTTACGATGGCGCACCACATTTAGGCAACAGAGCAGCCATGGTGGTAGCATCCAGACGCGACTGTCAAGGCACAGTACATTGCAGCGTAGACTATCAAACACGCAGTTGGTTCCAGGTATTGTGACTAAATCCAGTTCTATTCATTACATCTAACTAATGCACATCTATATATGCTACCACACTTAGCTTACCCAGGGGCCAGTGCAAGTACCCAGCGTCACATCCATCGCCAAGATCATCGCCTGTAATGCTGTTCCTATCGTGGATAGCATCGCTCTGTAACAGAAACAAAGGTAGTTTGCGAGACAAGACACGACGCGATGAGTACGATGTCGATGAGGATGCCGGCGGCAACGACAGTCACGAATATGACACGGCACGTAGGTCGACGAGCTTCGTGACATGGCTAGCACAGCTCTCAGAGCGACAGAAACATTGGGAAGTTGTACAATACGACCCAATGAGTATGATGTCGATGGATACCGGAGGCGTGGATGGTATCAAGAGGGCGGGAGCCAGTCGAAGCGGGGCGACGAGACAGTAACAGCAGAGCTGGGGTGGCGTGGATAGTGTCAAGACGCGACGAGTACGATGTCGATGAGGATGCCGGCGGCGTGGGTAGTTGACGAGTACGATGTCGATCAGGATGCAAGGATGATCGCGAGTAAGATGCGACGAGTGTGATGGTGGCGAGTATGTAGATACACTACTGTACCTCACCAAAAGCCTCCGTGATTGGCCTGATCATGTCTCAGTTTAGCCGCATAAGGTACGCGCTGCGACCAGATGGTGAATGCGGGGATATACCCCGTCCGGACGCGCTCCACCGTGATACACTGCGTGTGACACTGGGGCTGTATCGTAACCGGAGTGTGGCGAGAATCAAAGGTAATCAGGCTACTTCGATAATTCACAACGGAATAATCTTAGATCTTGTGTGTGGGTTCGGTGGTAGTGTTGGTGAGGAT
>Ga0307516_10003085_pt1 | contig 21688 bp, 27 predicted proteins | sample 19_EM_MG_FD_203310 | JGI IMG/M metagenome (GOLD analysis project Ga0307516, IMG submission 203310) | Populus trichocarpa ectomycorrhiza microbial communities from riparian zone in the Pacific Northwest, United States - 19_EM | ecosystem: Host-associated > Plants > Roots > Unclassified | place... | reverse complement strand
ACCCGGTGGCGATTCGACGCGCTTTGATAATCCCGCAGAGTAATTCCATGGGTGTCTCTCGGACAGTCATTCGATACATGTACATCGAAAAAGTCCAAACGATTCTACGTGATGCTGAGCGGTGTATACGCATCGAAGCGCATCGTTCGCGACTGAACATTTCCCTGATGATTGGCTTTCTACCTATTCGAGCTAACGAGCAGAAGGTGGTGGTTCTGGACAAAGTGGACACAGGGAAGACTCTCGAGGAAGTCCAACCAAATGCGTCTGGCTCATCTGGGACTTGTGCAAGCTTAGGTAACGATCATCGAGGTTTTCAACGTCTGGGCATGATGCATGAACAGCGAAGGACCGTTCCCGACGAGGGTTCTGGGGACGTGAGTGGTCTCCTATTGCACCGAGTCCTTCATCGGATCGAAGCCTAGACTCGCTGAGGCCTCGCGACATCGACCAGAGGGACTTGCAGAGGAATTCCGCAGCATAAGAGTCGAAGGAGGAAATTGCATTGAAATCACCAAGACCCTGGGGCGGCGGCGTAACGCAACGGAATCGATTCGCGAGGCAGCGCGATGACGATCGGAGGCGGAACCGGTGAAGACGGTACCGAGAGGAGGCCAGTTGCAGAAGACCCCCCAATAAACACAGGAATATATGCGGCAGTCGTGGGCATGAAGGGGGAACGAGAAGGGGGACACGTCTATTTTTCTCTCTCGGTATGGTTTGACATATGATTCCAGGCAAAGCGGGAAGGTCTTTGATTGGATTTCACGGACTTGGCGGAAACAAGGGTTTTGGCGGAGGGCCGTTTCAAAAAAGTCGCTAAGACATCGACAGGTCGAATCCAGGATATTTATCTGAAGCTGTGTCACCGTAAAGCTTTCCTTCCCCAGCCATGACCGGGTGGACGGGATTGGGGGTCCATTCCTAAAGTGGAAGGCGTTACTTGACCCGATGCTCCCTCGGCCTGCTGTCTTCCAGAGAGCGGTTCGCTGCTTCTCTTCAACGCGCCCAACCCATGGCTACACTTCTCACATCGGCAAAACGCCAATCCCAATCCCACCCTCCGTCATCCTCAACACGACACCCACGAAACTCGAAGTTACCGGCCCGCTGGGTTCAACTTCCGTCCCGCTCGAGCAATACATGCACCTCACCCCGGCCACGAATGGCGTCGTCGCACTCTCCGTGGATGACGCGATCCAGAAGAAACAGCGAAGCATGTGGGGTCTCACGAGGACGTTGATTAACAACGCGGTCATCGGAATGACCGAGGGATTCAGTGTGCCGCTGTACTTGGTGGGAGTCGGGTACCGCGCCGCGTTGGAGGACGACCCGAGGGGGACGGAGAACGGTGGTAACGGAAAGAGGCTGAATATGAAGCTGGGTTTCTCTCATTCGGTTTTCGTGCCCATCCCACCCCACATCAAGGCGGGGGTCCCGACAGCGACAAAGATCGTTCTAAGTTGTACGGACAAGCACCAGTTGGGATTGTTTGCGGCCAAGGTCAGGAAGTGGAGGCCACCGGAGCCATACAAGGGCAAGGTACGTTTCCTTCGTCTCGGGCGCGTCGTTCGATCTCATCTCCGTGCAGGGGATCTTCGTTGGAAGCGAGCAGATTCGGATCAAAGCCGTCAAGAAGAAGTAGATCCCATAAATTACCCTCCTCCTTTACTTCTGTCATTCATCGACGGAACGGGTTTCAAGTGCCTGCTTCGCCCCATACCGTACCCAATACAAGGATGGTCGACCACGATCCCACCTTCACTTTGTGTTCATTTTTGCGTGCGTCTGAACTGCCGACCCTCCAGCTATCCTACCGTCCCTAGAACCCACGGAACGACGATTACTTTGCCTCACGGTCTGCAAGTGGTTCGGGAGTGTAGGCTCACGCAATGACACCACCGCGGAAAGGGGCTAGCTCCGTTGATTTACGTTGGTTCGTTGGTGACCCCCCATCCCGCGCAACCCCGGCCAACATCCCCAGGCTTCCCTGCGGCGGGGCTGATCGGGCTTAAACCTCGAAGGGCTCGACTTTGGTGCTGCTTGTTCCTCTGAGAACAGATCGGCAGTCGTAAGCTTGGGATGCCGAGTGGTCAGCCTCCCCCGTTGCAACTTCAAGGAAGCCATGGAGATAAGGTCTGGGCCTTTAATCGACGTTATGCACAAACTAAGGCCGTACATAGGTGAGGGTAGACTCTAATCCTCCTGATGTGTCGCCCCTAGGTCGGGCGGAGATCCGTCCAGCCAAGGCTCTGCGCGAACTCAGAACGGAATGGGTGCGTTGGGTACCGAGCCACATGGGGTAGTGGGTGGACTTTGATCCCCAGACTCCATTCACTTTGCCATTGATACGTGATGGGTTGTCTAGCCAGGGACCGGAATTGGTTTCGAGGGCGCAGTGGTGCGAAAGGAAGGGATCAGGAAGCTAGCGGGCCCGGTGACAGTGTTTGTGGGAAAACAGCCAGAAGCTAACCTCACAGGGTGTCGAGCGTGACAAAGGGTTCAGCAAACAAGGTCACCTGAACATTAGGTCGAGACGTGAAACAAGGCACGAACGTAGTCTGAAGCTAGGGGATCTGGAAGGTGAGCAAACCAATAACGCGGGGCTGGCGGGGACAGAGATATGGTGACGCCGAATCCCACGCCGCACCTGATCAATGTGGAGGATCGGCCACAACCTGATGGAATATGATCAACTCGGCCCTCGATCCCTCTTACTAAGCAGAAAACGAGTAGTATAAAATCCTCACTTCTCGTGAGTTTCTCCTTCTCCCGCCTGGTTTCGTCGCCGAACGTCTCCTCACCCCCACACCAACAGTCCATGATGAGCACCGACTCTCAGGTTCTGGGTGTGATCGTCATGATCGACGCGGGTTCTACCAAGATCCAAAAACGTACACCCCCTCGAACACGGAGATAACGCCTCGGGGGAACCGACAGACCTTCCAGTTTGGAGAGTACCTCCGCACCAGATACTTGGCTCGATCATCCCCGCACTTTATCCAGGACATCTCACCGGACTTGGTGAATGAGAAACAGATCCTCATCAGGGCCGATGCGGGAGGAGAAGGAGGAGTGATCTACGACTCCGCCATGTCGACTATGCAGGGTATGTGGCCCGCAGATGAGTTACAATGAAACTCTTGCAAATGGGACCGTTGTGGTGGGGCCACTCAGCGGGTATCAGGTTTGCAAGTCTTTTTGGCCTCCCTCATCCTTGTTATAGAACTCACCACGACATCTGCACAATAGTACGTTCCGAGTAAGTCCACTCGAAATCGCATCCGGCCTCGGATCTTAAATGGCGCATTCAGTCGAATCGGTCGAACCTGAGAACGACATCTCTTTGGAGGGTTGGACTTCTTGTAATGTGAGTGTGCTCGTAGGGTTCCACCATAAGGTTGCTGACGTATCTCACCTCGCGTCCAGGCATTCACGAATGTGACGAAGCAGCTTTATGCTTTGTCGTTCTTCAAAGAAAAAGGACAGGGATCCAGCGGATTCCTCCAAGCACTCACTCCCTACCTTGACGGGAGGTCTGCCGTATTTGAGAACATGGTAAGTTGTCCATCCTGTGTATCTGCGAGCCAACACCGGCTAACACCCGCAACAGTGGAATGTGAGCCGCACTCTCCGGCAACCTTCATATTGCGTCTCACGGGACGGTTTGATTCCCAGATCTTTGACTATGTTTTGACTGGCACGAGTACTACGTGTTCAGCTCCCCAAATCCCAAGTCCATTGGCACAAGTACGTACACCCTACACTTGAGATGCCTCCGCCTCGGAACCTAATCGTTTATTTGAGTCGCCGCTGCTTATAATTCAAAACTCCAGGACCCGGTACTTACGTCTCGGGAACGATTCCTTTCGCTCGGGTTCCCCTCACCTATTGCGCTTCCTGAAATACACCTTTAGAGCGCTCCCATATCGCGCGACCACCCTCAACACCCGGTATGTTACTCCGGGCATCGGCCCGGGGGAGTCCTGTTGTAACCCGAACGCTATTGTTTGAGCACAGTTGCAGAGGGGGGATGTTTCCAGACTCTGACAGGGACGGCGGATATGCCACATGTATTTTTCGAACTCGCTGGCGTGAAGACCGGTGTGGATGATTTCAAGCACGACACTGCAGGGGCCCAGGTTTGCGCGGGCGATTCGTTCCAACTTCCCACAGTACTGGGTCTAGTCTAGTGGTCCTTCATCCTGACAGCCGTCGTTTTCTACCCTGGGTCTCAAAGGGTGCTGGTGAATATGTGAATGGGTAGCATTCGCTTTGCTTCCTTTCCAGTGCGGGGATGGAGTATTGCGGAAGCAGCGGGCCGAGGGAGTTTGTAGGAGAGCATGGTCTTCCAACGGTTCCCTACAGTGTCTGTAGTTGCCACCCAATCCCAGCGTTCCGACGGTCTCCAAAGCTGCAGTCCGGTCTCTCCCATCGACGGACCGCGAAGCATCCCGTCACCGATCGTGATCCGGAGTGGCTCACCGATCTTTTTTTCCCCTCTCAATCTTCATATCTTGTCGTTCTCCTACCTCCACCGCCCCACACCAACGATGGAGGACCTGGAGACTTACCAGACCCCCCTCGCCAGGTCCGATCCCCATTTTCTTTGCCGGAAAGACGGTGGCATGTGAGATTGATCTGAACTGGAAACTGTAGCCGATATGCGAGCAAGGAGATGGCGTATCTCTTTTCTGCCGCCGTCAGTCTTTCCCTCATCCACTTGCAGCTGGAAGGGTTGAAAGGCTTATCACTTACAGAATCGGCACCATACTTGGAGGAAACTCTGGCTCAACCTCGCCATCGCGGAGAAGGAGCTTGGACTTCCGATCCCCGATGAAGCTATCGAACAGATGAAAAACAACCTGGTTCGTCCGTTTCCCCCTCCCTCGTAGACGCCGGGCTTCTGATGCCTCCGCGTTTGGTATGTGGCGTTTTGTGTAGCATCTGGACCGAAAGCAGTTTGATATCGCTGCCGAGGAAGAAAAGAAAAGAAGACACGATGTCATGGCGCATGTACATACATTTGGTGTCGTCGCTCCTGCTGCTGCGGGGATCATCCAGTTCGTGTCCTCGACCCACCCACCTAGCACTATTTTGATACGCCTTCGTCGTACAGTCTTGGGGCAACGTCGTGTTATGTCACCGAGTCAGTCCCGCCACGTCCTTACCCACGATCCCCGCTACAACACCGTTCACATCCATTGATGTAGCAATGCTGACCTCATCTTCCTCCGCCAAGCCCTCACCTTCCTCATCTCCAAAATCTCCGTGGTGATCTCAAGATTCACTGACTTCGCGCGTCAATACAAGGACATGCCGACGCTCGGGTTCACCCACTATCAGCCTGCCCAGCTCACCACAGTCGGAAAACGAGCTACACTCTGGATCCAGGTTCATTTTCCCCTCCACGAGACATGTAAGCGATTAATTACCCATCTATGTGTGAATAGGAACTACTTTGGGATCTCCGGAACCTCAAACGGGCACGAGATGACCTCGGCTTTCGCGGCGCAAAGGGGACGACGGGCACTCAAGCCAGTTTCTTAACCCTCTTCGATGGCGACCACGCAAAAGTAGAGGCATTGGATAAGCGCATCACTGAACTGTGTGGGTTCCAGTACGCTTATCCCGTCACATCCCAAACGTATTCTCGTAAGATCGACATCGACGTCCTGGCGCCGTTGGCGAGTTTCGGAGCGACGGCACACAAGATCGCTACTGACATCCGGTTGCTCGCGAACCTCAAGGTGTGCTTTGGTCTCTGGAGCGACCGCTTGGAATTCTGGGTTGAGACTTATCAACGCACATAGGAACTTGAGGAGCCTTTCGAATCGACACAAATAGGATCTTCTGCGATGGCATATAAGCGGAACCCAATGCGCTCGGAGAGGATATGTAGCTTATCCCGACACCTGATGACACTTCACCAAAATGCCGTTATGACCGCAAGTGTACAGTGGTTCGAGAGGACGCTGGATGACTCGTCAGTTTCCACAGAATCTCCTTTGCCGTAGTGATTCTGATGGTAAACTACAGAGCAAATCGACGAATCACTCTCCCCGAGGCCTTCCTAACTGCCGATGTCGTCCTAAAGACGCTTCAGAATGTGTCTGAGGGGTTGGTGGTGTACCCGAAGGTTATCGAGAAACATATCCTTCAGGAGCTGCCGTTCATGGCCACCGAGAACATCATCATGGCGATCGTGAAGAAGGGCGGGGATCGACAGGTCGCGCATGAAAAGATCAGGGTATGATATGATCATTTCCGGTTCAGGTCTGTTGGGGATCGTGATTGACTGACAGTACGAACACCGCTTTTAGGTCCTGTCTCATCAGGCTGCCCACCAGGTCAAGCAACTTGGTCTCGAAAACGATCTCATCGAACGGGTCAAGGCTGACCCATACTTCGACCCGATCAAAGACGACCTTGTCGCGCTCCTTGACCCAAGGAGTTTCGTCGGGAGGGCCCCGGAGCAGGTGGATAAGTTTGTTGAGGAGTGGGTTAAGCCGGCTTTGGATAATGACGAGAGTCGCGGTGGGATCGAAGGCGGGATGAGAGTCGAGTTGACCGTTTGAGCGACAAAATGACGGGGGTGAATCCAGGATGCTCTAGAATCGGGGTTGCGTGCGTACACATCGTTCAAAGCGAATTTAGATCCATAGAGAGAGATTCTGTGGCCACTTCCTACTGAAACTTGTAAGAGTCGGACGCAATGCGGGGCAAACTGCCCCTTCGAATTTGAAGGCGGAATCTCGGATGCGGACGGTGGGGTCGGTCAAAAATCAAAGGGGATGTTTGGGTCAAGATGTTCTTTTCATTTCAGTACGAGGTTACAATTGAAATGCATTAAAAGCTCGGTGGAGTCGGACGTTGAACGTCGAGGAACGAGATTATACGGCCTTGGGCTGAACGGCGGGGGGTGAAAGCACCGTTGCCGTGGTGCGCGTTTGTTACATGGTGGGGAGGGAAACGCGCAAGGGCGAGAGTGATGAGTTTATTTGGATTGGGGTTTCTCGTCGTGCTTCTCCTCGAGCTTGGCCTGAAATTGCGTAAGATGTCAGTTTAAGTCGAGTGTGTTGATATAGTGGCCTGCGTACGAGTTCTTTCTGCTTGGCTTGGATCTGTCAGGGAGAGGGATTAGCCCTGAAACGAGGGTGAAACGAAGGGGCAGAAAGCACGAACCTCTTTTCTGAGCTTCTCAAGCTGCTCGCGCTCATGCTTCCGCGTGTACTGGTCTACAAGACCGGAATGTCAGCGAACACTCCTGGGGAAGGACTGAGTATCATGACATCGTACCCTCGTGGGCCTTTTCCTTCTTACTGTAGATAAAGGGTCAGGGAGCTGTGCTAAGCGACGAGAACGGAAGGGTGGGGACTGACTGGAAACCTTGAGACTGAGCGACGGAACCGTCGTTGGAGAATCCACGGGCGAGCATCGGGGTAGCGGCGACGGGGACCCGACGAGCGACGGAATTTCGGATAGCGAGAGAGAGCATTGTTGACTTTGCGGAATCGTGCGGTGAGGGAGGAGTTGGACCTTTTATTTCTCCCGTCCAGGATCTCGGTTCGAACCGGGCCCCGCCTGGAACTCTTCAAACTCACCCCCGATCCATCTCTCCTCCAAACCTTTCTACCTTCCCTCATGTCCTTCGTCGCCAGGCAAGCCTTCTCAGTCGTGAGTATCCAAACTCACAACCCAAATTCCGGAAACTCACCATTTTTTCTCGCACTCTTGCGTTCACCCGTTCAGACACGGACTGCTTCCAGGCCCGCGAGGTTCCTGTCATCCTCCTCTGTCCTCCGAAAAGGTCTGCCCCTCCCTGGAATCAATCCAGACGCGATATATGCTCAACTTCACCGGTTTTTCCCGTGCAGACTTCGTCCAGGACCTATACCTCAAGGAACTCAAGGTCTACAAGCCAGCGCCAAAGGTAGCACGTCCCGTGTCTTCACCAGTCCCTCAACTTCGACACTCACTCGTGACCTCTGCTTAGGCTGCCAATGACCACGTCGGTTCCGTAAAAGAGTTCTCCGCTCCAGCCCCACCCCAAACTCCCGCCCTTCCCGCCGACCTCGCATCGGAACTCGCCCAGTATGACGCGACCGAACCCGTTTCCACTCCTTCCGCCACCACCGCCGATGCTGGCCACGTTGCTCCCGGAACGACCGACGCAGACGCATTCCTGTCGTTCCTGGAGGCTGATATCCCCAAGGCCGAGGCTCACCACTAGATGGAGGGGTTGGTATGGTATCATGTAATAATCCCGCAGGTTGACAGAACGAATAGACATTGGCGACCTGCGTCTCTATCGACTCGCCCGCTGGATCAACACTCCCAGATTCTTCTTTGAAGCTACATCGTGGAGATCGACGGCCATAGCATGAGGACTGATCGCCGATACTACAGCAGGGCCTACTATCAATTGCCCGGGGTGGTGCGAGTAGGTTTCACTGGAGGTCGACGAAGCCCTCTGTCACCCAATTTTCACCAAGATTTGAATTGCGGTCAGCTCGTTACGGTGTACAATTTGTGGGGAGGGAAAAGGACCATGGGTTTCTTATCCAGCTCCCTCCCCCTCTCTACTCGTTCACCATTCGTTTGAACTGGCCCTATCATCGCACATCCATGATTCTACACCCACAAACCAAGCCTCTGTTCACGGTCTAGATGCGCGCGTTGGGGTGATTTCGCCTCCCCCGCATGGTGGTTCCCAAGGGTGGTGCGCGACTCCATTCCAGGTATAAAACCTTGGGCAGAGGTCAAAACCATGAGCTGAGGACCTCGGAACATTTGTGAGCAGAAAGAGAGATAATCAGGTTTGGTAGCGTGCGGCGAGAATTCCTCATAAGTCCTACTTTACGTAACCAATTCGATTTCTGTGGCTAGGGCGAGGGAAAGGCGTGGTCCCCACGAGGCCGCGAGTACACCCCCTTGTTTAACCCCAACGGCGAGTTGCGCCTTTTCCTTTCTGTCGCCGCTATCTTCCCGCTTGGACGAACATTCATGTCTGACAGTGGTGAGGACTGGGCAGACCCTTCCAAGAGTGAGTCGACGACCCAACTAAACTCGAGCAGTGGTAGCTGATCGAGAAATGATTTAGTCGAGTTTCCTCCCCTTGGTTCCGAGGACCTCATTCGATTGAGGGAGGACTTGTTGCACGTACATCCTATTTATTGCAAGGAGAGAGATCGGTCCGCCCTTCGAAAGGACGAATCCATATCGCAGATCTCCACCGTGATATCAGGGGGTGAAACCTCTCCGACGGGTTTGTCCTCAGAGGAGGCGATTGTATTGGCGAAAGTGTTCCGTAGTGTATCTAGATTTCTTCTGCCAGCCTTCCTCTCAGTGACTGACGCATCTGGTGGTTAGGCCATACCCGGATGGATTCGCGCGGGTATCTGTTCGGACCCGTGGACCAGACTTTTGACGCACGCCCTCCTCCGTGGATCGCGAATCTTCCCCGGCTTGGAACTGTGCGACAAACCCCCGGACTACACTCCCCTTGGATTCACTGACAACTGGAAGGGAGAATATTGTGGGAAACCGGTGTGCGTTAAGGTGGTTCGAGGTCAGAACCTGACTAGCCTGAGGAAGGTCGAAGAGGTACAGCGACCTTTCTATTCAATTGAAGGTGTACTCAGTTCGCTTCATTCCAGGTATACCATCGTGTGGTCGAGGAGAGCGAGCCCAATTCTCATCCAAACGTTCTCCCCGTCATCGGGGTTTCGAATGGACCGTTTCCACTCTATATCATGAGTCCATGGATGCCAGATGGGAACATTACTCAGTATACCAAAGTGAATCCGGGTGCCGACCGTCTGGTGCTTGTATGTCCCATTGGTGGAAATTGATGGGAATGATGTACTGATTACGCCTGCCGCATTAGCTTGCACAAGTGTGCCGTGGCCTCATGCACCTCCATGGGTTGGGTATTTTGCACGGTAGCATCAGCCCGGTAGGCGAAACGAAGGATCGAGCGAACCTGCATCCTGATGCTCAATGCGTCTAGAACAACATCCTAATTACTCAAGATGGTCAGGCGTGTCTCGGAGACTTTGTAATTGCAGGGGAGTTTACGGAATACTCATCCTTCCATTATCAGCCAGAAACCCTTCGATATGTGGCCCCAGAACGTATTTCTGATGGTGATTTCCCCTTGATGGCTGCCCCTTCAAAAGAGAGCGATGTCTACTCCATCGCAATGACTTCTTTCTCGGTACGTACCTGTTTTGGAAACCATCCTACTACTTGATATAATTGCCTCGTTGGAATCAGATCCTAACAGGGGTATTGCCCTATCATGGAAGTAATGTCAAGGATACGATCACCGACATTCGTGCCGGCAAACGACCACCCCGTCCAAAAGACTCAAGCCAGAGTCAATCGTTGCAGGGCTCCGTTTGGGATGTGATTTCAATCGGCTGGCACAATAAGCCAAGACGACGATGCAAACTCTCTATTATGCACCACACATTTTCGTCACCCAGCCAACAACCGCAACGTGGTAAAATCCTCCCACGGGTCGCTTCCTTCTTCCAGTTTCTGCAAGACTCGCAGTCAGAAATTCAGAAGCGTGTCAACGAAATGAATGGGGTATGCTTTTCCACCTTCCCCCACACCCCAGGCTGACACGAGTTGTAGCGTCTCGAAACTGACGCCATGTCGGACCGAGAGCGGCTAAAGTTGCTCAACGAGCTTTGCAAAACATGCAGCCGGCACCGTGTGATCCCAAAGTCCATGCATATCCCTGACTGCTCAGAAGACTCCACGCAAGTTGAATCTGGGGGCTTCGCCGACGTGTCGCAGGGTACACACGAAGGACGTCGGGTAGCTATCAAAGTTGTACGCGCGTACATCACCAGTGACCTGGACCTTATCCGTAGTGTGAGTGTTTTACCCGCACCATTACGTCCACCCGGATAATTGGGTTGCAGAGATTCTGCCGAGAGGGAGTTGCCTGGAAGCACCTCCGGCACCCCAATATCCTACCATTGCTTGGGGTGACATTGAATGAATACCGCTTCGCTCTGGTTTCCGAGTGGATGGAACACGGCAACATCAACGAGTTTATCGAGAGGGACGAGCACGCAAACCGCACCGAGCTTGTACGTTGTGACCTGATCCCCCAACACCATTACTGATGCCTACTGTTCAGTTAACCGGCGTTGCAAACGGGTTGAAGTACATGCACGGCCTCCGGATGGTACATGGAGATCTGAAAGGGGTGCGTTCCACTTCCTCCAAATGAGATATTCCGGCCTCACACTCCAAACATCTACCAAGGCAAACATACTGGTCAACAAGGACCGGCGAGCATGCATCGCAGACTTCGGTCTGTCGACCATCACTGGCATCGTAACTCGCGCTACCCCTGGCGCCTCTCAGGTGTCGTTGATCTCGAACGATTCGCTCATGTCATTCACTGGTGGGGGGACTCGCCGGTGGATGAGTCCTGAGCTCCTGGATCCGGAGAGGTTCGGGATGCCGGAATCAGAAGGGAATCGGCCGACCAGGCAGTCCGATTGCTATGCCCTCGGGATGGTCATCTATGAAGTAGGTGCTCGCGAGTAAATTCATCACTGTGAGTGGTTCACTGATGGTGACATAGGTCTTGTGCGGGCACCACCCCTACCTCGAGCTCCCGTCGGATATTCTTGCTGTCCATGCGATTACGGAGGGGGTCCGGCCGATCAAACCGGAGGGGGCTAAACAACTCGGATTCGACGACGAACTGTGGAGGATTGTTGAACTGTGTTGGCTGGAGGACCGCAACGCACGACCCGATGTAGGAGCTATTCATTCTTGCCTAAACGACGCCACGGCATTCTGGTACATGCGAGATTTCTAGCCCGGCGGAACGTTATCACTGTTTGCGACCCAACGTTCACTCGCCACATCCCCCATTCGCGTCTCTTCATATGTTTGTATACTATGTACACAGCAGGACTATATACATTCATCGAGCACCGCCGGGACCTGATTCGGAGCCCGAGGAAGACAGGTATCCGTAGGACATCCACTGATAGGCTTGGTCAGATATCTGGCGCACCGGGGGATACGGGGACCTTGTCCTGTTCACGAGTCATTGGTCCGCTCGCGCTTCTCTTGCGAGAAGCGTCGGCGGTTACTGCAAGTGGAGCCCGGTAGGAACTCAAGGTCCACAACGCTGGCAATGGCCACGTCGGTTCCGTAAAGAGTTCTCCGCTTCCGCTACACCCCAGACTCCCACCCTTCTCGCCGACCTCGCATCGGAACTCGCCCAGTATGACGCGACCGAACTTTCGTATCTGCTCCTCCCACCACCAAGGCTGATGCTGGCCACGTCGCTCCCGGAACGACCGACGCAGACGAATCCCTGTGGTTCCTGGAGGCCGATAAACCAGAGGGCGAGGCCCACCACTAGACCCGACCGTACTCGATTTCGATGGAGGAATCGGTCCGGTACCTGTAATAGTCCCGCAGGTTGACAGAATGGATATAAATTGAAAATCTGCGTCTCCATTGACTCGTGCGCTTCCAGATTATTTATTTTTGAAGCCACATCGAGGAGAACGGCTACAACGTGTGCATGAGGGCCGATCGCCGATACTAGGCTGGGGGTAGGTTTACCGGAGGTTGGTCAAGCTCTCTGTCACCCAACTCTCACCGAGATTTGAATCGATGTCAGCTCGACAATTTGCGAGGGAGAAAAAGAAGTGTGGGCTTCAATGATGCAGCTCCATCCCCCCTCTCCGCTCGTGAACTAGCCCTATCACCGCCCAACCACGAGCCTACGCCTACGAATTCTGCCTCTGTTCGGGGTGCAGAATCGGGGTGATCGAATTTGCCACCTCCCATGGTGGTTCGCAAGGGTCGTGCGAGACTCCATTCCCGGTACGAAACTCTGGGCAGATGTCAAAATCGTGAGCCGAGGATCTCGGAACGTTTGTGAGCAGAAAGAGTGTCCGGGGTTCGGCGACGTGGGGCGGGACTTGATTCACGCAAGTCGTACTTTACGTAACCGATTCAGTTGCGTGCCGTGACCAGAACGAGGGAACGCCGCGTGGCTCCCGCGAGGCAGGGTTACGCTCCCCATTTGACCTCGGCAGCGAGTCGATCCCCTCCATTTCCGCCGCCGCGATCTTCCCGCTTGGACAAGCTACCATGTCTCACCCCGAGTACTGGGCAAACACTTCCAAGAGTGAGTTGTCGACCCAGCTAAACTCGGGCGGTTGTGGTTGACTAACAAATGTTTTAGTCAAGTTCCCCCACCTTAGCCTCGAGAATCTCATTCGATTGGGGGAGGACTTCCTGCACGCGAATCGAATCTATCGCAAGGCCGCGGATTTCCATGTGCCTATAACAAAAAACCAATTGTCAGTCTCCGCCCTGTTGTCAAAGGCTAAAACTTCTCCGACCGGTTTGTCCTCGGAGGAAGTGGCTGCATTGGCAAAGGCATTTCGTGAGGTGCCTCTCCTCCCCCAAATCCCCTTTCAGCGTCTGACACCTCTGGTGGTTAGTCCATACCCGGAACCAAGTGGGAGACCACGGGTCCCGGTGCGGACCTGCGGACCAGACTTTTGACCCACGCCCTCCTCCGTGGATCGCGAATCTTCCCCGGCTTGGAACTCTGCGACAAACCCCCGGAGTACACTCCTGATGGACTCACTGACATCTGGAAGGGAGAGTATCACGGGGAGCCGGTGTGTGTTAAGGTGGTTCGGGGAAGGTTCCTGAGCGACCTGAGGGAGACCGAACGGGTACGGCGATCATTTCATTCATCGGGGGGGTGCACTCAGTCTGCTTCATTCCAGAAATACCGTCGCGTGGTCGAAGAGAGCAAGTTAAATTCTCATCCGAATGTGCTCCCTGTTGTCTTGGTGTCGAAGGGACCGTTTCCAGTTTGCATCATGAGTCCGTGGATGCCAGATGGAAACATTACTCGGTATACCCAAACGAACCCGGGCGCTGATCGTCTGATCCTCGTACGCGTACATTGGCCTGAGTTGATGGGACAATTTGCTGACTACACGAGCAATAGCTTGCACAAGTGTGCCGCGGCCTCACGCACCTTCATGGGCTGGGTATTTTGCACGGTAGCATCAATCCGGTAGGCAAAACGAAGGATCGAGTGGGCCTGCACGCTGATGCTGAATCCCTCTAGTGCAACATCCTGATCACTCAGGACGGTCAGGCCTGTCTCGGAGATTTTGCGATCGCGACGTCTACATCCAAGGACCAATCCCGATACTACCAACTAGGGAGTCTCCAATATATGGCCCCGGAACGTTTCGTACTAGATGATAGATTCCGCCACCCTCTGGTTAGTGTCTCTTCAGAAGAGAGCGATGTTTACTCCCTTGCGATGACTTCTTTCTCGGTATGTACCTTTTCCTAGAAACCATCTTACTACTTAAAACAATCATCCTGTTGCGAACAGGTTCTAACGGGGGCATTGCCCTATCCTGGAAGTACCAGGAAGGATATGATCGAGAGCATCTGTAACGGTGGGCGACCATCCCGTCCAAGAAACCCAAGTCGGAATCGATGGTCGCGGGATCCCGTTTGGGACGTGATCACGACCGGCTGGAGCCATAGACCGGAAAAGCGATGTGAACTCTCCGTTATGCAAGACGCTTTTGTGATGTCTAGTCGACAGGGGATTTACTCAGGTGATTCAAACAATCAAAACGACAGAAAATTCATGATAGCTAAAACATCTCAAACACCGAAAAGAGCAACAGCAACGCGGGAAGATCCTTTCGCGAATCGCCTCTTTCTTCCAATTTCTGCAAAACTCGGAATCAGAAATCCAGAGGCAGGTTAACGAAATGAATGAGGTAGGCTTTGCGACATCCCCCCGCCTAAGGCTGACACAAGCTGCAGCACCTTGAGAACGACTCTATGCTGGACAGGGAGCGACTAAAGTTGCTCAATAAACTTTGCAAAACATGCAGTCAACACCGCGTGATCCCGACGTCAATGCACATCCCCGATTGCTCGGAAGACTCTGTGGAAGTTGAATCCGGGGGCTTTGCGGACGTATCACAGGGTACGTACGAAAGGCGTCGGGTAGCTATCAAAGTTGTGCGTGCGTACGTTACCAGCGACCTGGACGTCATCCGCAGCGTGAGTGTTTTGCCGATACTGTCGCACCCATCCAGATAAATAGGTTGCAGAGATTCTGCCGAGAGGGGGTGGCCTGGAAGCACCTCCGGCACCCCAACATCTTACCGCTGCTTGGAGTGACATTGAACGAACACCGGTTCGCTCTCGTTTCCGATTGGATGGAAAATGGAAACATCAACGAGTTCATTGAGCGGGATCGGCATGCAAACCGCGCTAAGCTTGTACGTTGCCACTCGATCTTGCAGCAGTGTTATTGACGTACCGTTCAGTTGGCTGGCGTTGCGAATGGCTTGAAGTATATGCACGACCTCTGCATGGTCCACGGAGATCTGAAAGGAGTGCGTCTTGTATCTTCCAAATGGAATACCTCCACACTTACACCCAATCGTCTACGAAGGCAAACATACTAATCAACAAGCACCGGCGAGCCTGTATCGCCGACTTCGGTCTGTCGACTATCACTGGAGTCCCAACTCACGCCCCCGCTGGTGCCTCTCAGGCGTCGTTGATTTCCCAAGACTCACTCATGTCGTTCACTGGTGGGGGGACCCGCCGGTGGATGAGTCCTGAGCTCCTGGATCCAGAGAGGTTCGGGATGCCGGAATCAGAAGGCAATCGGCCAACCAGGCAGTCCGACTCCTATGCTCTCGGGATGGTCATCTACGAAGTAGGTCCTCACACGAGTAAATCCGATGTGAACTGATGATATCCAAGGTCCTGTGCGGGCACCACCCCTACCTTGAGATCCCGTCGGATATTCTAACCGTCTGTGCGATTATGGAGGGGGTCCGACCGGCAAAACCGGAGGGGGCTAGACAACTCGGATTCAATGACGAACTGTGGAGGACTGTTGAACAGTGCTGGTTGGAGGACCGCGACGCACGACCCAATGCAGGGGATATCCTTTCCTCCCTAAACGACGCTGCAGAGTTTTGGTACACGAGAGAGTCCTAGTGAAAAGTTCGTGGTCAAGCAGTTGAACAGTATCATGAGTTGTTGATAACCCGACGTTCGTCCACCATATCCCCCACCCACATCTCCTGTTATGTTTGTATACCATATACACAGCGGGACTATCTACGCTAATTACTGACGGGCGAGGTGGGCGATAATAATTTCCGTGATTTCTCACGGGAGGGGGGTGCGTCACCAGGGAGGCGATTGACATTGCTTCCATGTCAATTGGTCACCGCGAGTCGAGAGGTCCACCCCCATCGCGCAAGCGACGCAGAGACTACGCACTTGCGCGCACTAGTAGGTAGTCGCGCTTGGTGTCGAGGACGTGGGTCCAACCGACCGGCTGACATCTCTGGAACGTCGTCATCGTAGGATGCGCGGGTCTCAAGTCAATCGGCCCGATGTGAATCAGCAAGAGTGGAAAGCGCACATTCAAACACAGAAGGCGGATGCCGTAGCCACGAGAAATCACGGTCCAGTCTGTTAACTGCTGCTTACAGTGTAGTGGTTGGGCTAATGGATGAAGGAGTCGAATCGATGCGTTAAGCGTTTGCTAGTCCATAATGCAAAGTGAACCGCGTGGGTTCAATCCGCAACGTTAAGTGAGTCGGGTCCAGACTGTCGTCAGACCAGACAGCGAGATACAGTCTCCACGCCAGCCCAAGAACTTCGTCGTGAAGAGATCACTGGCGGTTCGGCATCCTCCGGCGGAGGTCTTCCAGTTCCCGCACTCATCCACCGTTTCCTTCCACGCAGATTCCGTCCAGGATTTGTACGTACTTCAAGAGTCTCGGGGTTTGGCGTGCTACGCTCAACGTTTACAAGCCAGTGCCAAAGGTACCACGTCCCGCAGCCTCACCTGATTTCAACCTCAGCTCACTTGCGGCTTTTCACTTAGGCTGCCAATGGCCACGTCAGCTCCGTAAAATGATTTTCCATTCGCACTCCTCCGCCTATTTCGTCTACTAGGACACGACCGAACCGCTCCGCCATCACCATTGACGCCGTCCACGTTGCTCCCGGTTCCACCAACGCCAACGCGTTCCTGTCGTTTCCGGAGGCCGATATCCCAAAAGGTGAGGCGAACCATTAGACCGACTCTAGCTGGGTTTGATGGAGGGATTGGTACAGCATCGTGTAACAATTTCGCAGGTTGGCAGCGAATAGAACTTGACGTTCTGCATGCCAATTGACTCGTCCACCGGGTCCTTCGCTCCCGTTCTCTGAAGCTTCGCCGGTGGGAATAACGGCCGCAACGTGACCGCTAATCACCAATTCCGGGATATTATCGGTCGCGTAGGACGGTAAAGATCCATCGGAGGCCAGTCGACATTCAATATTCAAAGTTTGCCAAGCCTTCTCTCACCTCGCACCGTACGGGTTGGAATTCCATACCCAGCTTGCATCAGTGGTTGACGCTCAGAGAGGACCCCGGACTTTTCGATGCAGCGCCCTCCATTGGATCTCTTCCTGTGATACAAGTGCGGAATATCGCCGGACCCTGGTGCATCGGGGTTGTTTCAACCTGTCGCCATCCACGCTGTGGTTCACGCGGACGATACACGACGTTCGACTCGGCCACCCGTGTGGAATCGCAGGGTAGAAGTAAAGACTGCGAGTCACAATTCATATAAGATCCTCGGAACGCCTGTGAGTAGGAGCAACCACGTCCTCCAGGGCGTCCGTGACTGACAATGAGGCAGTGGTACCAGGGGGAACCACATCACATATCGAACGTAACCCGAGGGCCGGGGGAAATGCGTACGGGTCAATTACGTTTATACCCCCTCTTATTTATGGTGTATCAGACCCTTCACACTCACCCGTGCATGATCAACTAGGCCGGAATATTGGCCACTGGCGAACGAAAATAGCCTCCGTCTCTTTCTGTCACTAGGGTCAAGCACAAACCACGCGCATTGGACCGTAGGGTTTTTGTGTGGGCCTTTCCTTCCTGCTATGGGTCAAGGGTCAGGAACTACACTAAGCCACGAGAACCGCGAAGGGTACCTTGGGGCGGCGGGCCATCGTTGGAGAAACGACGGCCAACCATTGGAGTAGTGGCGAAGGGGACGTGACGAATGATGGAATCTTGGATAGCGATGGAGAGTATTTTGACTTTTTGGGATCGTGTGGTGAGGGAAGACCTTCGCGTTCTATTCTTCCCGTCCAGGATGTCGGTTCAAACCGGACTACGCCAAGAACCCGTCCTCTCTTCGAACTCACCCAGATTCACCTCTCCTCCAAACCTTTCTAACTTCCCCTCATGTCCTTCGTCGCCAGGCAAGCCCCCCAGGTCGTGTGTATTCCAAGTTCACGAAGCAAATCCCGGAAACCTACCATTTTTCTCGCACTCTTGCGTTCACCCGTCCAGGCACGGACTGCTTCCAGGTCCGCGAGGTTCCTGCCATCCTCTTCTGTTCTCCTAAAAGGTCTGTCCCTCCCTGAAATCGACCCAGACGCGATATATGCTCAACTTCACCGTTTCCCCCCCGCGTAGATTTTGTGCAGGACCCGTATCTCGAGGAACTCAGGGTTTGCAAGCCAGCGCCAGAGGTAGCACGTCCCGTGTCTTCACCGGTCCCTCAACTTCGACACTCACTCGTGACCTCTTCTTAGGCTGCCAGTGACCATGTCGGTTCCGTAAAAGAGTTCTCCGCCCCAACCCCACCTCAGACTCCCACCCTTCCCGCCGACCTCGCATCGGAACTTGCCCAGTATGACGCGACCGAACCAGTATCCACTCCTTCGGCCACCACCGCTGACGCCGGCCACGCCGCTCCCGGAACGACCGACGCAGATGCGTTCCTGTCGTTCCTGGAGGCTGATATCCCAAAGGCCGAGGCTCACCACTAGACCGACTTTACTCGATTTCGATGGAGTTGGTATGGTATCATGTAATAATCCCGCAGGTTGACAGAACGAATAGATATCGGCGGTCTGCGTCTCTATTGACTCGTTCACTGGACCAGCACTCCCAGATTCTTAGTTGGAGTCACATGAGCAGATCAACGGCCACAACATGAGGACCAATCGCCGATACGCCTATCAATTGTCCGGGGTGGTACGGGTAGGTTTCACCGGAGATCGGCGAAGCCCTCTGTCACCCAATTTTCACCAAGATTTGAATCGCGGTCAGCTCGTTACGGTGTACGATTTGCAAGAATGAAAGAGGACCATGGGTTTCTTATCCAGCTCCCTCCCCCCTCTACTCATTCGCCATTCGTTTGAACTGGCCCTATCATCGCACGTCCATGGTCCTACACCCACAAACCGTGCCTCTGTTCACGGTCTAGATGCGCGCATTGGGGTGATTTCGCCTCCCCCGCATGGTGGTTCCCAAGGGTGGTGCGCGACTCCATCCCAGGTATAAAACCTTGGGCAGAGGTCAAAACCATGAGCTGAGGACCTCGGAACGTTTGTGAGCAGAAAGGGAGATAGTCAGGTTCAGTAGCGTGAGGCGAGAGTTCCTCACAAGTTGTACTTTACGTAACCAATTAAATATCTGTGGTCAGCGCGAGGGAAGGGCGTGGTCCCACGAGGCCGCGAGTGCACCCCTTGTTTAACCCCAACAGCGAGTTGCGCCCCTCCATCCCTGCCGCCGCTATCTTCCCGCTTGGACAAGCAGCCATGAGTGGTTGGGCAGACCCTTCCAAGAGTGAGTCGTCAACCCAACTGAACTCGAGCAGCGGTAGCTGACCGACAAATGATTTAGTCGAGTTTCCTCCACTTGTTTCCGAGGACCTCATTCGTTTGAGGGAGGACTTGTTCCATGTACATCCTATTTATTGCAAGAGGGGGGGTCAAACCCGGCGAGGGAACGAATCTGTATCACCAATCTCCACCGTGATATCAAGGGGTGAAACTTCTCCGACGGGTTTGTCCTCAGAGGAAGCAATTTTATTGGTGGAAGCATTCCGTAGTGTACCTCTCTTCTTCCAGCTTTCCTCTCAATGTCTGATGGATTTGGTGGTTAGGCCATGCCCGGATGGGTTCGCGCGGGTAGCTGTTCGGACCCGTGGACCAGACTTTTAACCCACGCTCTCCTCCGTGGATCGCGAATCTTCCCTGGCTTGGAACTGTGCGACAAACCCCCGGACTACACTCCCCTTGGATTCACCGACATCTGGAAGGGAGAGTATCATGGGAAACCGGTGTGCGTTAAGGTGGTCCGAGGTCAGGACCTGACTAGCCTGGGGAAGGTCGAAGGGGTACGGCGACCCTATTCAATTGTGGTTATACTCAGTTCGGTTCATTCCAGACATACCGTCGCGTGGTCAAATGGAGCAAGTTAAATTCTCATCCGAATGTGCTCCCTGTCATCCGGGTTTCGAAGGGACTGTTTCCTGTTTGCATCATGAGTCCGTGGATGCCGGGTGGGGACATCACTCAGTGTACCAAAATGAACCCGGCCGCCGATCGTCTGACCCTCGTACGCGCGCATCGGCCTGAGTTGATGAGGACAATTTGCTGACTACACCAGCAATAGCTTGCACAAGTGTGCCATGGCCTCATGCACCTCCATGGGTTGGGTATTTTGCACAGTAGCATCAGTCCGGTAGGCGAAACAAAGGGTTCAGTGAACCTGCACACTGATGCTCAATGTATCTAGAACAACATCCTAATTAGTCAGGACGGTCAGACGTGTCTCGGGGATTTTGCAATCGCAGGGATGTTCGTGCAAGGGTTCTCAATCAAGGACTATCAGCCAGAAACCATTCGATATATGGCCCCAGAACGTATCCCTCATGACATTTTCTTCTCAGTGGCTGGCCCTACAAAAGAGAGCGATGTCTACTCCCTTGCAATGACTTCTTTCTCAGTATGTCCCTGTTTTGGAAACCATCCTACTACCTGATACAATTGTCCCGCTACGATCAGGTCCTCACAGGGGTATTGCCCTATCATGGAAGTGATGTTGAGAACATGGCCACCGATATTTGCGCTGGTAAACGACCACCCTGTCCAATAGACTCGAGCCAGAGCCAATTATTGCAGAATCCCGTTTGGAATGTGATCACAACTGGCTGGCACGATGAACTGAAACAACGATGCACACTCTCTCTTATGCACCGCACATTTTCACCCGGCCAATGGCGGCAACGTGGGAAAATCCTCCCACAGGTTGCTTCTTTCTTCCAGTTTCTGCAAGATTCAGAGTCAGAAACTCAGAAGCGTGTTAATGAAATGAATGAGGTATGCTTTTCCACCCTTCCCCATACCCCAGGCTGACATGAGTCGTAGCGTCTCGAAACCGACGCCATGTTGGATCAAGAGCACCTAAGGTTGCTCAATGAGCTTTGCAAAACATGCAGCTGGCACTGTGTGATCCCAAAGTCCATGCACATCCCGGACTGCTCAGAAAACTCCGTGGAAGTTGAATCTGGGGGCTTCGCCGACATGTCGCAGGGTACACACGAAGGACATTGGGTAGCTATCAAAGTTGTGCGTGCGTACATCACCAGTGACCTGGACCTTATCCGCAGCGTGAGTGCTTTACCATACCATTATACCCACCTGAGTAAATTGGTTGCAGAGATTCTGCCGAGAGGGGGTGGCCTGGAAGCACCTCCGGCACCCCAACATCTTACCACTGCTTGGGGTGACATTGAATGAACAC
>Ga0307516_10003084_pt1 | contig 21689 bp, 21 predicted proteins | sample 19_EM_MG_FD_203310 | JGI IMG/M metagenome (GOLD analysis project Ga0307516, IMG submission 203310) | Populus trichocarpa ectomycorrhiza microbial communities from riparian zone in the Pacific Northwest, United States - 19_EM | ecosystem: Host-associated > Plants > Roots > Unclassified | place... | reverse complement strand
CGGGGCTCGCGGCGATCGTGGCCGGCATCGTGCTGCTGGGCCTGCACCCGGCGATGCCGCGCGGCATGACGCCGCCCGAGCGGGCCCGGGACCTGCAGCCGCACTGACGGCTCCCCCTCGCCCCCATGGCGCGCATGCCGTCGTACGGCGTATGACTCGAGTCGCGTGGGGTTGTGTGACTCCTCCCCCACGTAAACGAGGGGGCTTCTCACTTGACCACAACGGGTCTTGTGACGGCCAAGCCCTGACCGCCGCCGAAGCAGACACGCAGCGTACTACGCCGCTGCGCGGTTCCCGGCTGAAGCCGGGGATACCCACGCAAGATCGGAGATAGTGCCATGAGCGCTGCTGACGAGATTCTCGACATCGTCGACGAGAACGACCAGGTCATCGGGCAGTCCCCGCGCGGCGAGGCCTACGCGCAGGGCCTGCGCCACCGCTGTGTCTTCATCCAGGCCCGGGACGCGACGGGCCGGCTCTTCGTCCACCGCCGCACACCGACCAAGCTGGTCTTCCCCTCGCTGTACGACATGTTCGTGGGCGGAGTGGTCGGCGCGGGCGAGTCCTACGACGACGCGGCCCTGCGCGAGGCCGAGGAGGAACTGGGCGTGACGGGCCTGCCCCGCCCCGAACGCCTCTTCCGGTTCCTCTACGACGACGGCGCCGGACGGACCTGGTGGTCGGCCGTGTACGAGGTCCGCTGCGACCTCCCGGTCAGTCCCCAGGTCGAGGAGGTGGCCTGGCACGCCTTCCTGCCCGAGGACGAGGTCGAGCGCCGCCTGCGGGAGTGGCAGTGGGTACCGGACGGGCTGGCGGCGTACGAGCGGCTGAAAGCGCACCGGTCGGCTGGGTGAGCGAGCCGATCGACGGCCCGGGACATCCGACCGCCGGCCAGCCGATCGACGGGCCGAGCACCCCTCAGCCCGTCCGGCGATTGAGGACGAGGCCGTTCAGGCCGAAGCGGGGTCCGGGGGCGGCGGCCCCGTGGACGGCCCCCCGAGACCCACCGCCGGCCCAAGCCCGGCGCAGCGGACAGGTAGGGTCCACGACGTGATCGGTTTCGCACAGAACGTTCGGTTGTGGTTCGCTCCCCAGGATCTCCGGCAGGAGGGCGGGACCCCCGACTACCGCTTCTCCCTGGCGAACGAGCGCACCTTCCTCGCATGGCTGCGCACCGCGCTCGCACTGATCGGCGGCGGCTTCGCCGTGGACCAGTTCCTGCCGGACCTGCGCTGGGGCTGGCGGGTCGCACTCGCGCTGGCGCTGCTCGCGGCGGGCGTGCTGTGCTCGCTGCGGGCGGTCAACCACTGGGTGCGCTGCGAACGGGCCATGCGCCGGGGCGAGGACCTGCCGGTGTCACGGTTCCCGGCGTTGCTGAGCCTCGCGGTCGCGATCGTGGCCGTCGTGATGGTCTTCGCGGTGCTCGTCGGGTGGGAGGGGTGAGCGGGACGGCCCCCCGGGACGGCGCGGACCGGGATCCCGGGCTCCAGCCGGAGCGGACCCGGCTCGCCTGGCGGCGTACGACCCTGGCCGGCACCGTGGCCGCCCTGCTGGCCATGAAGTCCACGCTGCGAGGCGGGACCTCGGCGGCCTCCGTCACCGTCTGCGCGCTGTGCGGCGCCCTGTGGCTGGGCTTCCTGCTCGTCGCCCACCGCCGTATCCGCGTCCTGTCGGCGACGAACAGCCCCACGCCGCTGGCCCCGCGGCACGCGACGACGGGGGCGCTCCTGACGGTGGCGCTGGCCGTGTGCGGGGCGGCGCTCGTCTTCTAGCCGCGCCTCCAGCCGCCCTTCCAGTGGCTCCCGAGGGGTGCCGGGGGCGACCGGTCCTGGCCCGCCCACCGGACGCGGACGCCACGAAGGGCGAATCGCCGGATACGCGCCGCGCCCATGGCAGCCTGTCCGACGTCATCACCCCCCACCTTCGAAGGTGAGCACCATGTCCACCCCCCACCAGGAACACCTCTCCCACGCGCACATCCACGGCCCGGACTGCGGGCACGCCGAGGTGCCGCACGGCGATCACCTCGACTACGCGCACGACGGGCATCTGCACCGCGAGCACGGCGGCCACTGGGACGAGTGCGAGCCCGACGAACATGTCTCGCACCAGGGCCACGATCACCGGCACGGGCAGGACTGCGGGCACGACAGCGTGCTGCACGGCGACCACGTCGACTACCTCCACGACGGTCACCGGCACGCCGAGCACGACGGCCACTGGGACGACCACTGAGCCGGGCCGCCTGACCGAAACCGCCTGCCGACAGCTCCCCGCCGCGCCCGGCGGGGAGCTGTCGGCCTATCGTGGCTCCGATCACGTTCCGCGCCCACCCTGGACGACATACCGACCGGTCGGCATCATGGAGCAGTCCCGTTCACGCGCCCGTGGACCCGTGCACACCCACACGCACACGTAAGGAGCATCGATGAGCCCCGACCACCCGCCAGGACTCGATCTCGACCGGCTGCGCGCCCTGCTCGACCGCGAGCGGCCCGGCCTGGTGCAGGGCCCGCTGGCCGGCCGGCTGATCGAGGGCGGACGGTCGAACCTCACGTACGCGGTCTCCGACGGCAGCGCGAAGTGGGTCGTACGACGGCCCCCGCTCGGCCATGTCCTCGCGACCGCGCACGACATGAGACGCGAGCACCGGGTCATCAACGCGCTGCACCCGACCGATGTGCCGGTGCCGCGCCCGGTGCTGCTGTGCGAGGACGAGGAGGTGCTCGGCTCGCCCTTCTACGTCATGGAGTTCGTGGAGGGCACCCCGTACCGCACCGCCGACCAGCTGGCCCCGCTCGGCCCCGCGCGTACCCGGGACGCCGTCCTCGCCCTGGTCGACACGCTCGTCGAGCTGCACTCGGTGGATCCCGGCGCGGTGGGTCTCGCCGGCTTCGGCCGGCCCGAGGGCTTCCTGGACCGGCAACTACGGCGCTGGGGCAAGCAGTTGGACGCCTCCCGCAACCGCGAGCTGGCCGGGATCGACGAGCTGCACGCGGCGCTCGGCCGCGCCCTGCCGCACTCTCCCGCCCCGACGGTCGTGCACGGCGACTACCGGCTCGACAACGTGCTGATCGGTGAGGGCGACCGGATCAAGGCCATCCTCGACTGGGAGATGTCGACACTCGGCGATCCGCTGACCGACCTGGGTCTGCTGGTGATGTACAGCATGCCGCTCGGTATGTCCGACTCGCCGGTGTCGACGACCGCCGAGGCTCCCGGGCACCCGGATCCGGCCGAACTGATCGAGCGGTACGCGGCGCGCTCGGGCCGTGACGTCTCCGCGGTCTCCTGGTACACGGCGTTCGCCTGGTTCAAGCTCGCCGTGATCCTGGAGGGCATCCACTACCGCTACACCCTGGGCCAGACCGTCGGCCGCGGCTTCGACCGCATCGGCGACCTGGTCCCGGTCTTCATCGAGCACGGCCTGACCACCCTTCAGGAAGGCTGACCAGACATGGACTTCGCGTTCGACGCGCGCACCGAGGAACTGCGCGCCAAGCTGCTCGCCTTCATGGACGAGTACGTCCACCCGGCCGAGGCCGTCGCGCACGAGCAGCGTGAGCGACTCGCCTCGCCGTGGGACACTCCGGCCGTGGTCGAGGAGTTGAAGGCCGAGGCCCGCGGGCAGGGCCTGTGGAACCTCTTCCTCCCGGACTCCGCGTACGGCGCCGGCCTCACCAACCTCCAGTACGCCCCCCTCGCCGAAATCACGGGCCGTTCCCCGCAGTTGGCGCCCACGGTGACGAACTGCGCGGCGCCCGACACGGGCAACATGGAGGTGCTGACGCAGTTCGGCGACGAGCAGCAGCGAAAGCAGTGGCTGGAGCCGCTGCTGGCGGGCGAGATCCGCTCGGCGTTCGCGATGACCGAGCCGGATGTGGCCTCCTCCGACGCCACGAACATCACCACGCTCATCGAGCGGGACGGCGACGACTACGTCATCTCCGGCCGCAAGTGGTACATCTCCGGGGCGATGAACCCGGATTGCAAGATCTTCATCGTGATGGGCAAGACGGACCCGGACGGCGCGGACATCCGCCGCCAGCAGTCCATGGTGCTGGTTCCCCGCGACACCCCCGGCGTCACCGTCAAGCGCGCCATGCAGGTCTTCGGGTACGAGGACCATTACCACGGCGGCCACGCCGAGGTGGTCTTCGACCGGGCGCGGGTGCCGGTGTCGAACCTGATCGGCGAGGAGGGCGGCGGCTTCGCGATCGCCCAGGCCCGTCTCGGCCCCGGCCGTATCCACCACTGCATGCGGCTGATCGGCATGGCCGAGCGGGCGATCGAGCTGATGTGCAGGCGGGCCGTCTCACGCGACGCCTTCGGCAAGACGCTGGCCCAGCAGGGCGTGGTGCACAACTGGATCGCGGACGCCCGGGTCGCCGTGGAGCAACTGCGGCTGCTGGTCCTCAAGACGGCCTGGATGATGGACACGGTCGGCAACCGGGGCGCCCACGCGGAGATCCAGGCCATCAAGATCGCCACGCCCCGCACGGTCGTCGACATCATCGACCGCGCGATCCAGCTGCACGGCGCGGGCGGCGTCAGCCAGGACTTCCCGCTGGCCGAGCTCTACGCCGGGGCCCGCACCCTGATGATCGCCGACGGCCCGGACGAGGTGCACCAGCGGTCGCTGGCGCGACGGGAGCTGAAGAAGTACCTGTGAGGTGACGAGGTAAGGGGCGGTCGTTGTGGCGACCGCCCCTTACCCATGTCCGTCGGCTGTCAGGGCCGCAGCGCCCGCAGCAGCAGGTCCGCGAGATGGTCGGCGACCTCCTGCGGGCTCATCGGACCGTCGGGGCGGTACCAGGTGGAGAGGTGGTGGACGGAGCCGAAGTGGTAGTCGACCACCAGGTCGGCCGGGGTCGCCCTGGAGAAGACACCCGCCTGCTGGCCCTCCTCGACGAGCGCGCGGAAGCGTTCGTGGTAGCGCCGGCGCTCGGCCCGCACCTGCTTGTTCTTCTCCGGGCTCAGGTGGTGCATCGAGCGGAAGAAGATCATCGCGTCGTCGAGGTTCTCGATGGTCGTGACGACGACGTCGGCCGCCGCGCCCCGCAGCCGCTTCTCGATCGGCTCGTCGGCGCCCGCGAAGGCGTCGAGTCTCTCCTGCTGGACGCGCAGCACGCGCGCGTACACCTCGTGCAGCAGGTCGTCCTTGGAGCCGAAGTAGTGGTACAGCGCCCCCTTGGTGACGCCGGCCGCCTCGACGATCTCCTGCACCGAGGTGCGGTCGTAACCCTGCTCGGCGAAGAGCCGGGTGGCGGCGGCCAGCAGCCGCTGCGGCACGGGGGCCCCGTCACCGTCCGTCGTCCTGGGCACTGCGCCACCTGCCTTCCGAGTGTTCTTCCGCTGCTGCTTCCAGCCCTACGGGCGAGAACGCAGTTCCCGCCGGAGGATCTTCCCACTGGCCGTCTTCGGCAAGTCGGGCAGGATCTCCACCTGGCGCGGGTATTTGTAGGCGGCCAGTCTCTCCTCGCAGTAGGCGGCGAGCGCACCGGGGTCCGCCTCGGCCCCCGGACGGAGACTGATGTACGCCTTGACGGTCTCCCCGCGGTACCCGTCGGCCACTCCGACGACGGCCGCCTCACGCACCGCCGGGTGCGTGTAGAGGACGTCCTCGACCTCGCGCGGCCACACCTTGAAGCCGGAGGCGTTGATCATGTCCTTCTTGCGGTCGACGACATACAGCCAGCCCTGCGGGTCCATGAAGCCGATGTCGCCGGTGCGCAGCTCGCCGTCCGGGAAGGTCTCGGCGGTGGCGTCCGGGCGCCGCCAGTATCCGGGCACGACCTGCGGCCCGCGTACGACGATCTCGCCCTGTTCTCCGAAGGGCACCTCGGCGCCCTGCTCGTCGACGATCCGGACGACGGTGTCGGGCCCGGGCACGCCCACCGCCAGCGTCCCGGAGACCGGGTCGACCGGGGCCTCCAGGGTGGGCGGCACGGAGGCGCAGGGCGCGCTGCACTCGGTGAGCCCGTAGCCGTTGCGGATGTACGGCCCGAAGCCGGCCCGGAACTTCTCCACCAGGGCGGGCGGCAGCGGGGCGCCGCCGGAGGAGATGGTGACGAAGGACGAGAAGTGGTCCGGGGTGACGTCGGGGTGGGCGGCCAGGGCCATGAAGGCGGTCGACGGGCCGACCGTGTAGTGCGGCCGGTGCTCGGCGAAGGCGTCGAGCACCACCCCTGACTCGAAGCGGTAGGCCAGGACCAGTGTGCCCGCGCTGTCGAGGCTCGCCCCGAACTGGCAGACCATCCCCGTGATGTGGAACAGGGGCGCCATCGCGAAGTAGACGGGCGCCTCGGGCAGGGCCAGGCCCGTCCGCTGCCGCTCGGCGTTGTACATGATGTTGGCGTGCGTGTTGGTGGCGCCCTTGGGGGTGCCGCTGGTGCCCGAGGTGTAGCTGATCAGGGCGATGTCGGACGGAGCCGGGTCGCGGCCCTCGGGTGCCTTGTGGCCGGCCCGGGCCACCTCCGTGAGGTCGTCGGCGTCCCCGGCCCGCGGCAGCCGCTCGAAGGTCAGCACGCGCGTGTCCTGGCGGGTCTGGAAATCCAGCTCGCAGGCGGTCAGCGCGATCCGCACCGGCGAGTCGGCGGCGGCGTCGCGCAGATACGCGTCCCAGGCGCGGTCGGAGCAGATCAGCGCGGCCACCTCACCGTCGTGCAGGACATGGCCGACCTCCCCCGACTTGTACATGGGGTTGACGGGCACGACGGTGGCGCCCGCCTTCCAGGCGCCGAGCACCGCGAGCACGAAGTGCGGGGAGTTCTGCAGCAGGACCGCCACCCGGTCACCGCGCTCCAGGCCCCGGGCGGCGAGGTGCCCTGCGACCGAGTCGCTCAGTTCGTCGACCTCGCGGTAGGTCAGACGGCCGTCGAAGTAGGCGAGGAAGGTACGGTCCGGGGTCTCGGCGACGGCCCGGCGCAGGGCGTGCACGAAGGAGTCCGCGGGGTCGATCGGGGCGCGCTGGGCGTCGTTGAGCAGGCCGAGCCAGGGCTTGGCGGCGTATCGGGAGTCGGTCACCGGGTCGTCTCCCACTTCTGCTGGATGTGGTTCATGTTCGTCAGCCAACGGTCCGGATCGGCGGCCCTGGCCTGCTGGTATCCGGCGACCTCGGGATGCGGCAGGATCAGGAAACGGTCCTCCTCGATGCCCTTGAACAGGGCGTCGGCCACCTCCTCGGGGGTGATCGCGGTCGGCTGGAGGACCAGGTCGCCCGCGCTCCCGGTGGCGGCCAGCATGTCGGTGCGCACGCCCTGCGGACAGATCGCGTGAACCTTCAGACCGCGGTGCCGGTACGTCAGCGACAGCCACTCGGCGAAGGCGTACGCGCCGTGTTTGGTGACGGCGTAGGGCGCGGCTCCGATCATGGTGAGCAGTCCGGCCGCGGAGACGGTGGAGACGAAACGGCCGCTGCCGCGCTCCAGCCAGTCCGGGAGCAGCTCATGGGCCGCGCGGACGTGGGCCATGACGTTGACGTCCCAGGACAGCGCCCAGGGCTGCTCGTCGAGCGGCCGGCCGGGCTCCCCCGCCTCGAAGGCGACACCCGCGTTGGCGCAGTACACGTCGACCGTGCCGCCCAGCGCCGCACGGGCCTCGGCGACGATCCCGGAGGCGTCACCCGGGACCGCGATGCCACCGATCTCACCGGCCACCGCCTTGGCCCGGTCGGCGTCCAGGTCGTTGACGACGACCCGGGCGCCCTCGGCGGCGAAGCGCCGGGCCAGCGCGGCCCCGATACCGCCCCCCGCTCCGGTGACGACCACTCCGGCATCCTGCACGGCACCCACCATCGGTCTCCTTCGACGCGACGCCATTCGGCTCTGCCCCCGCAGCGGCCAGACTAACCGGTCGGTATGTGGCATGGAAGGCCCACCGCAGCGCCCCGTAAGGGGCGCGGGGCCCTATCGATATACGGCTCCGCCGCGTGGGCGCGACAAGCCACAGCCGGCCCGCAGCTTCCACACAGCATGCGGGAGCGCATAGCGTGCGCAGCATGCGCCTCTCCAGACGAGCTCTGCTCGCGGCAGCAACGGCAACGGCGTCACTCCCCACAGCTTCCCCCGCCTCCGCGGCCCGCCGCGGGCGAACCGGCTTCGAGAACCTGGCCGCAAGCCACTACGCCCAGCTCAGCGGCCAGCGAACCGGCATCGTCACCAACCCCACCGGCATCACCCGAGACGTCCACCACATCGTGGACGTCATGCACGCGGACCCCCGCGTCGAGCTGACGGCGGTCTTCGGCCCCGAGCACGGTTTCCGCGGCACCGCCCAGGCGGGCGGCTCCGAGGGCCGCTACGACGATCCGGCGACCGGCCTGCCCGTCTACGACACGTATCTCAAGAGCGGCCAGGCCCTCGCCGGCATCTTCACCGCGTCCGGGGTGGACACCGTCGTCTTCGACATCCAGGACGTGGGCGCGCGCTTCTACACGTACATCTGGACGCTGTACGACTGCATGGAGGCGGCGCGGCTCGCGGGCAAACGGTTCGTGGTCCTGGACCGGCCCAATCCCGTGACCGGGCGGGCCGCCCTGGGGCCGGTGCTGCACCGGGAGTTCGCGACCTTCGTCGGACGGCAGCCGGTCTCCCAGGCGCACGGGATGACCGTCGCGGAGCTGGCGCGGCTGTTCAACGGGGAGTTCCTGAGCGCGCCGGTGGAGCTGGACACCGTACTGATGACCGGGTGGAGACGGTCGGAGTGGTACGACGCCTCCGGGCTGCCCTGGGTGCCGCCGAGCCCGAACATGCCGACGCCCGACACCGCCCTCGTCTACTCGGGGACCTGTCTCTTCGAGGGGACGAACCTGTCGGAGGGGCGCGGCACGACCCGGCCGTTCGAACTGCTGGGCGCGGAGGGTGTGGACGGGCGGTGGGCCGCCGCGGTGAGTGAACTCGGGCTGCCCGGCGCGCACTTCAGGGAGGCGTACTTCGCGCCCACCTTCTCCAAGTTCCAGGGGAAGACGATCGGGGGCGTACAGATCCATGTGCACGACCGGGACGCCTACGACCCCGTACGCGCCGGGATCGCGCTGCTGGTGACCGCGCGGAAGGTGTGGAGCGGTTTCGCCTGGCGCCCGGACAACTGGATCGACAAGCTCACGGGCTCCACCCTGGTGCGCACGATGATCGACGCGGGCGCGGACACCGACGAGGTGGTGGCGGGCTGGGAACGGGAACTGGCCGCGTTCCGGCGGGTGCGCGGGGAGTACCTCGTCTACCGGTGAGCCGGTGAATCACCCGGATGCGTCTTGACGTATGGCCAACTCCGCCCGGTAGCAGGACGATGCGCGCACATCGCGGCACATCGCGGCACACCGGGGGAAGAGGGGGCCAGTCATGGCGGATCCGGCAATGAGCGTGGCACCGTACTGGGAGCTCACCTTCGACGCGGACGGCGACACGGACGGCCGCGAGCGGGACCGGCTGCTCACCGGCGTCGGGCGGCACGACGTCCGTGACCTCGTCGCCTTCGCGCACGGCTGGAACAGCGACCGCTCGGGCGCGACCCGGCTCTACAGCCGCTTCTTCGCGCCGTTCCCGGGGCTCGCCCCGAAGGCCGGAGTCGGGTACGTCGGTGTGGTGTGGCCGTCGATGCGGTTCTCGGATGAGCCGATCCCGGACTTCCCGCGGGCCGTGGCCGCCGAACCGCCGCCCCGTCCGGTCCTCGACAAGGACACCCGGCAGGCGCTCCTGGAGACCTTCCCCGGGCGGGCGACCGTGATCGACCGGATCGCGCGGCTGCTGGACCAGCAGCCGCGCGAGGAGCAGGAGTTGGAGGAGTACGGGCGGCTGGTCCGGCTGCTGGTGGAGGTGGTTCCGGAGGGACCGCAGGCGCTGTGCGCGGCGGACACCCTGTCCGAGGGGGTGCCGCAGAGCGAGCCCGTGATGCTCTCGTGCGCCACGGCACAGACCTGCGAGGAGTTCGCGCGGGCGCTGGCGGAACTCGAATCCCCGGGCGGGCCGGTGGCGGGGTTCTCGGTCCCGAACCCCTGGGACGGCGCGCACGAACTCCTGCGGCAGGCGACGTACTACGCGATGAAGCGGCGCGCGGGGACCGTCGGCGAGCGCGGGCTCGGACGGGTGATCGGACAGTTGGCCACGGCCGCACCGGAGCTGCGGGTGCATCTCGTCGGGCACAGCTTCGGCGCCCGGCTGGTGTCGTTCGCGCTGCGGGGACTGCCGCGGGGCGTGCGCACGGTGAAGTCGGTGACGCTGCTCCAAGGGGCGTTCTCCCACTACGCGTTCGCGGCCCGGCTGCCGCACGACGCCCGCGAGGGCGGCATGTTGCAGGGCCAGACCGACCGGGTGGACGGGCCCGTGGTGTGCTGCTACTCCCGCCACGACGCCGCGCTCTCCACGATGTACCCGCTGGCCTCGCGGATGGCGGACGACGACCGGACGGTCCTGGCCGACGCGCACGGGACCGCCGAGGGTTTCGACCTGGGGCGGACCCTCGGCGCCAAGTGGGGCGCGATGGGGCACGACGGCGTGCAGGCGGTGCCGGGCACGAAGTCGCTCAGTCTGGCCGAGGCGCTGCGGGCGAAGCTGCCCGCCTCGGGCTGTGTGAACGTCGACGCGGCCGAGGTCGTCAGGCGCGGCGGCGCGCCGGCCGGCGCGCACAGCGACATCCTGCACCGGGAACTGGCCCAGCTGGTGGTGACGGCGGGCCGCATCCGCTGACCCGCCGTCACTCATGCCTCACCGGTGTTCGGCGTGTTCACCGGTGCTTACCAGTACCTACCCCGGTGCTTACCGGTGTGACGTGAACTCCACCACCTGCTGGAAGGTGGGCCGGTTCTGCCAGCTGATGTTGCCGTGCTTGATGCCGCCCAGGGTGCGCTGGACGATCGAGTCGGCGCACCACTGGTCGCCGGCCGAGCACAGGGCGTCGCCGGGGTAGACCTGGGCCGCCGTCTTGCCGGCCGCCTCCTTCAGGGTGCTGATCAGGATGTCCCGGCAGGCGCCGAGGCCGCCGTCGCCGCAGTACTTGCGGGCGAGCGGCCCCTGGACCGACTCACCGAGCACCGCCCGGATGTCCTTGTCGACATAGCTCCACCAGCCGTACTGGAAGGAGCTGCCCGCGTGCGCGCCGGTCGGGCCGTGCGCGGCCGAGGGAGCCTCGTCGACGGGCAGGTTGGCGGTGAAGGCGGTGTACAGGTCGGTGCCGAGGCCCGGGGCGAACTCGGCCTTCACCAGCAGCGGCCACCAGGCGTCAAGGAGGCGGACCGCGTCGGCATCGGCGTACGTCTTGGAACCCGCCGATGTCTCGGTGCGCTTGGCGCCCGCCGTCAGCCAGGCCTGCAGCTTGCTCACCGCCGCCGCTGCCGTCGAGTCGGTCACCGTGGAGCTGTTGACCACCTTGAGGAGGTCCGGCAGCACGTCCTCGGCCCGCAGGTCGGCCAGGGCCGCGTCCGCCATCGCCTTGGTCAGCGCGGCCCGGGTGACCCCGCCCGCGGCGACCAGCTTCTTCACCCGGTCGTCGAGGAGGTTGCCGCGATGGACGGAGCCGTCGCCCCAGGACGCGGTCGTGTAGTCCTTGGCCTGCTTGTTGTTCCAGGAGATGTAGTAGTCCTGGTCCGTCGAGTGGGGGTGGGCCGAGGCGGGCGTGTAGTCGGCCGTGTTCGTGGTCGGGTTCCAGTTCCGCCACTCGTAGGCCGGCTGCGCCCACACCGGGAACTCGGCGTCGACGCCGCTCGCCCGCACCGGGTTGTCGCCGCTGTTGTAGTACGCGGTGTGCTCGGAGTCGGCGTAGAACCAGTTGAAGGTGTAGTTGATGTGCTGGACCGCGGACTGGAAGTCCGCCGGGCCCCTCACGTAGTCGGGGTCGTTCAGCATCTGGAAGCCGATGATCGAGTCGGCCTCGTGCAGGAAGGAGGAGCGCAGGGTGGTGTAGGCGACCTTCTTGCCGCCGACCGTCGCGCGGTACTCGACGGGGCCGTACTCGGTGCGCCACGCGCGCATCGTGTAGGAACCGGCCGCGGTGCCGTCGGCGGTGGTCGGCTTCCAGGCGTTCTTCTGCTCGATCTTCTCCATGGCCGTGCAGGTGCCGCGGTACAGGTAGTGGTAGTCGTCCTGGCACAGCTCGACGGCGTAGGTGTCGATGATGTCCTGGCCGGAGGTGGTGGCGCTCCACGCATAGTCCTGGCCGCGACCGAGTTCGACGTACATGCTCAGGCCCGCGAAGGAGGCGCCGCGGGCGCTGAGGCCGGGGCCCTGGATCTCCTGGAGCATCAGCAACTGGGGCGCGAAGTAGCCGGTCTGCGGGCCGAAGACGGCGATCGGGTCGCCGCTCGCCGTGTGGTCGCCGCTCACCACAAGGGCGTTGGACATGCCCCGCCTGGCCGAGGTGAGGGCCGTCGTCGCCGCTGTCGTGGAGGCGCCGGTGGCGTCGGCGGTGGCCGCGCTGCCGGTGCGGTCGTAGACCAGTTGTTCCCGGGTCGCCGAGCCGGTGTCGGGCAGTGCCTCGCCCTGGGCGTCGGCGGGCTTGGTGGCGTACGGGAAGCTGCCGTCCTTGACGGTGAGGACCGCCTCGGGGTCGTTGCGTTCGCGGAACGACTCCCAGACCTGGGTGCCCTGTTCCACGCCGTACTTCTGCTGTGCCGCGAGCAGTGATATCGCGTTGTTGACCTCGCCGCCGCCCCCGGAGCCGAAGAGCGAGCCGATGACGGAGGCCAGCGCGACCAGGTCGGTGGTCTTGAAGTGGTCGATCGTGCCGGCGTTGGTGATCGAGTCCTTGTGGCCGGTCAGGACGTACTCGCCGGGGAAGTAGCGGCCGCTGTCGGAGGCGTCGATGTAGGCGTTGACGCCGGCGACATAGGCGTTGACGTCCCCGAGAGCCTGCTGGCCCCGGTCACCGGCGGAGGCGACGGCGCTGTCGATCTGGGCCTGGAGATCGGCCTCGGTGTAGGGGGCGTTGCGCCAGAACTCCTGCTCCAGGCCCTGGTTGGACGGGTCGCCGCCCGCGAAGGTGGTCAGCTGGCCGCGTCCGACGTGCCGGAAGACGTCCATGAGCCACAGCCGGTCCTGGGCCGCCGCATAGCCGGCGCCGAACTCCGTGCCGTATCTGGTGGTACCGGTGATGTGCGGAACGCCCGTCTTCTTGTCGCGGACGATCGTCACGTCGCCGCGACCGGCCGGCTTGACCGTGGAGGCGACTTGATCGGCAGGGACCCCGAACGACGCGTCGTTGAAGAAGTTGTTGATCGTGGTGTTGGTGAGCGAGGGGTACCCCTTGGCCAGGTTGGCGTACGGGGCGAGTTGGTCCTCTGCGTGGTCGGGCTGGGTGCCGAAGGCCTGGTTGAGCAGGATCTGCGCGAGGGTGGCGTTGCCGTTCTGGCCCGGCGGCAGGATGTCCGAACACTGTCCGCCGCAGTAGTCGTTCGCCGCTGTCGTCTCGACCGTCGCTGTCTGAGCCGCCGCTGCCGGGGCAAGCGGGGACAAGAGACCGGCAATCATGACGCATACCGAAGCGGACTTCAGGAACCCGGGGAATCTGCCGGGAGTTCTCAGTCTGTCGAGGACGGTGTGGGGGGTGCGCCGTGGCATAGCAGCTCCTACCGACGGGGGTGGGCCGGACGTTACCGCCGGTATCCCCGGGATTGAAGATGAACATGCGTCAAGTTTTGGAGTGGCCTCGGCCGGCTTATGGAGGCCATCGGAAAACAGATGGAGCCAAATCGCTTGTCGATACGTCTATTCGGCGACGTCCGTTGGACGACGCCGAAGTGACCGAAGTACAGGTGCAGGTGTGACGGAGGTGCAGGGCGATGGCCGGTTTCCGGAGTCTGGCGAGACAGGTGCGCGACCCCCGATGCGATCTGGCGCTACGGCGTTACTCGCTCCGCAAGTGCCTTGAGCGGTTCGCCCCTTACGGACACAGGGCGACTTGGGACCATTTGTGCTCCCGGGCCGGATTTGGTCCGGAGGACCGCTCCCCCGACCCAGCGCGGCTCGTGGCCGCACTGGAGGAACTGGAAGAGGCGCGTTCGGTCTGGCTGGCCTACGAGGTCGAGTTCGCCGAGCGACGCAAGAAGGAGAAGCACGACGGGCTGCGCAGGCCGGGCAGTGTGGACGACTGGCACCGGCTGACCTGGGGCGGCTTCGGAGTCGCCTGGTGCGACGACCCTCGGGTCCATCCCGATGAGCCGTTGGCGGAGGTGCTGCGCCGGCTGATCTCCGCACTGGAGCGGGAGCCGGGCGCGGAGTGCCCGGCGTGCGGCGGGGAACGTCTCGTCTGGAAGTACGAACTGGACCATGAACCCTCGACCGGTCCGGTCTGCACGGCCTGCGGGATTCTCGTACCGCGGCCCGTGCTCACGCCCGAGGCCCTGGCGGACGCCAGGCGCGGACGGCTGCTGGTGTCGGCGTGACCGAACTGACGGAAGCGATCCAAGCGCGACCGAAGTGACCCAAGCCACCGAAGCCATCTAGGATCCGAGCGTCGCGGGGGTGCGCCGGGGATGCCGCACCCCCCATTTGTTCCCTATGTCCCCTACGGCTGTTCAGCAGCGCCACACCGCGGTCGGCCAGTGTCCGCGGGCATCATCGGGACATGACGCAGGTGTGCCTCAACGGACCCCGAGGGGCAGCCGACGGTGCGATGGCGCCGCTCACTCCAGGCCGGGCACCGCCACCACCACCGCACGGTCCCAGCTCGGCCGACGGCTTCAGCGGCAGCGCTCCGGGTCTCGTTCCCCTTCGCACTGTCCGGACTTGGGGCCGCCTTTGCCCCGCTCCACCAACAGCCTCGACCCCGCCTGCCGTTCACCGAACACGTCGTCCGGGTTGGAGAGGACGCAGCCCTCCAGGGAAAGGCAGCCGCAGCCGATGCAGTCGGTGAGGTGGTCGCGGAGGCGGTTGAGCTGCTTGATGCGTTCATCGAGTTCGGAGCGCCAGGCCTCGGAGAGATGGGCCCAGTCCTCGCGGGTGGGGGTGCGTTCCTCGGGGAGTTCGGCGAGAGCCTCACGGATCGTGGCCAGCGGGATGCCGACGCGTTGCGCGGCGCGGACGAAGGCGACCCGGCGCAGCGCGTCACGCGAGTAGCGGCGCTGGTTGCCCGTGGTCCGGCGACTGCTGATCAGGCCCTTGGACTCGTAGAAGTGCAGGGCGGAGACGGCGGCGCCGCTGCGGGCGGCGAGTTGGCCGACCGTGAGCTCATGGATCTTCTCGGGAATCTGGGGCACCTCTCGAACCCTACCCACCCGCTGACCGCCCGGGTCCGTTGACATGGGGTGCGCGGGCGACCATGCTAAGCAGTCGCTTAGACATCACACGAGAGGCCGGGTCATGGCAGAGCCGAGGATCTTCACGTCCGCCGACGATCTGAAGGCGGCGGTGGGCGAGCAGCTTGGGTACACCGACTGGGTGGAGGTCGACCAGAAGCGGATCGACCTGTTCGCGGAGGCGACCGGTGACCACCAGTGGATCCACGTCGACCCGGAGCGGGCCGCCTCGGGGCCCTTCGGGACCACCATCGCGCACGGCTATCTGACCCTGTCCCTGCTGCCCCTCTTCGGGCCGCAGCTGATCAAGGTCGAGGACGTGAAGATGGGCGTCAACTACGGGACGAACAAGGTCCGTTTCCCCGCCCCGGTCCCGGTCGGCTCCCGACTGCGCGCCACCGCCACGATCAACGATGTCGCGGATGTGCCGGGCGGTATCCAGGTGACCGTCGCGTTCAGCGTGGAGCGCGAGGGCGGGGACAAGCCGGTGTGCGTCGCGGAGTCGGTGTCCCGCTACTACATCTGACCCCGACGACGGCCTACTTCGCGCCCACCATCCGCAGCACGAGGTCGGCGTACAGCGCGCCGACCTCCTCGGGTGTCCGCGGGCCCGCCACGTTGAACCAGCGGGCCACGTCGATGCACAGGGAGAGCACGGCGAGGGTGGTGCCGTGCACGTCGAGCACGTCGAACTCGCCCGCCGCCACGCCGTCCTCGATGATCCCGCGCACCTCGGCGTCGCACTGGCGGCGCAGCGCGAGGATCTCGGCGCGGGCGTCCGGGCCGAGGGAGTCGAGTTCGTACTGCACGACTCGCGCGGTGGTACGTCCGCCCGCGTGCCAGCGGACGAAGGAGCTGACCGCGTCGGCGAGCCGCTCGGTGGCGCTGCCCTCCCCGCGGGCTGCCACGCGGAGGATGTCCACGGCCCTCTCGTGGCCGATCCTGCTGATGCGGTGGAGGAGTTCCTCCTTGGTCTTGTAGTGGATGTAGAGCGCGGCCGGGCTCATGCCGGCGCGGCCCGCGATGTCACGGGTCGTCGTGGCGTGGTAGCCCCGCTCGGCGAAAGCCTCCACCGCTGCGACGAGCAGCCGCCGAGCCGCGTCGGGCGTGACCTCACCCCACGCCGACGTCTCGCCGTCGGCCGTCTCCTCCGCCGCACTCATCGCACGCTCCCTCTCCACTGACACGGCCCCACCATACCGCCGAAGGTGAGCGAGCGCTTAGTGAGGCCGCTCAGAGCTTCTCGAAGGGGTGGTAGGACGGTGTCGCCGCTTCCTGGCGGTCCCGGATCACCTTGGAGAGCGTGAAGGCGGAGGTGACCAGGTACAGGACGGCGATCGCCAGGAACGCCCGCACCCAGGCGTCGGCGTTCAGCTTGAAGATGCCGACGGCGGTGGCCGCCATGGCCACGGAGAAGGACGCGACGGCCTGGCCGTAGAAGGCTGCCGTGTTCTGCTGCTTGCCCGGTGTGTCACTCATGGGACAAGAATCGGCGGACGTGGCCCGTGCCACATCCGTCGGACTACTCAGAGCGGTACTCAGATGACCCGCCGCCCGGACGGCTCGCCCCGGTAGGGCTCAGAACGCCGAAACCCCTGTCAGCGCCCGCCCGATGACCAGCTTCTGGATCTGACTGGTGCCCTCGTAGAGGGTCATCACCCGGGCGTCGCGCAGCAGTTTGCCCGCCGGGTACTCGTCGATGTAGCCGTAGCCGCCGAAGACCTGGAGGGCGTTGTTGGCGGCGCGGACGGCGGCCTCCGAGGCGAACAGCTTGGCCTTGGAGGACTCGACGGCGAAGGGCCGGCCGCGGTCGATCAGGTCGGCGACCCGCCAGGTGAGCAGGCGGGCCGCGTCCACGTCCAGGGCGATGTCGCTGATCAGCTCCTGGACCAGCTGGTGATGGGCGATGGTCTTCCCGAACTGCTCGCGCTCGCCCGCGTACCGGACGGCCACGTCGAGGGCGGCCTGGGCGATCCCCACGCAGCCCGCCGCGACCGACATCCGGCCCTTGGCCAGCGCCGACATGGCGACCGAGAAGCCCTTGCCCTCCGGACCGAGCATCGCGGAGGCCGGGACGCGCACGCCCTGAAGGACCAGTTCCGCGGTCGCCTGGCCGCGCAGGCCGAGCTTGCCGTGGATGGTGCGGCGGGTCAGGCCGGGGGTGTCGGTCGGCACCAGGAAGGCGGAGACGCCCCGGTGGCCGGGGGCGTCGGTGGAGCGGGCGAACAGCAGCACGACGTCGGCCCAGGTGCCGTTCGTGATGAACGTCTTGGCGCCGTCGAGGACGTACTCCTCGCCGTCCCGGACCGCACGCGTGGTGAGGTTGCCGGCGTCGGATCCGGTGCCCGGTTCGGTGAGGCCGAAGCAGCCGACGTACGCGCCGGAGGTGAGCCCGGGCAGCCACTGCCGCTTCTGCTCCTCGTTCCCCCAGGCGGCGATCGTCTTGGCGACCAGGCCGAGCGAGACGGACACGATCCCGCGCACGGACGAGTCCCCTCGGCCGAGCTCCTCCGTGACCAGGCAGTACGCGAGATGGTCGCCGCCCGAGCCGCCGTACTCCTCGTCGACGGTCAGGCCGAGGAAGCCGACCTCGCCGAGCTTCTTCACGATCGAGCGGTCGACTTCCTCGGCGCGGTCCCAGGTGATGACGTGCGGGGCGATCTCCCGCTCCACGAAGTCCTTCGCGAGCTGCCGTACGGCAGTCTGCTCCTCGCTGAGCTCCAGGTTCACGCCGAGCCACCCCACTTGAAGACCGTACCTTTAAATTAGCACTGCTAGTTTCCGCTCGCAGCCCTACTATGTGCGCCATGGCACGACCGCGCAAGCCCCTCCTCAGCACCGACCGGATCGTCGGGACGGCCCGGGTTCTCGTGGACGCGGAGGGCCTCGCGGCCGTCTCCACGCGTCGGCTCGCCGCCGAACTGGGGGTCAGCGGGCCCTCGCTCTACAACCACTTCCGCACCAAGGACGAGATCCTGGAGGCGGTCGCCGACTCGGTGAGCGCCCAGGTCGACCTGTCGATGTTCGAGGACGGCCGGGACTGGCGGACCGCGCTGCACGACTGGGCCGTCTCCTACCGGACCGCTCTGCGCGACCACCCGAACATCGTGCCGGTCCTCGCGCGCGGGCCGGGCCGCCGGCCGGCGGGACTGCGCCTCGCCGACGCCGTGTTCGGCGGGATGGTGGCGGCGGGCTGGCCTCCGGCGCAGGCCACGTCCATCGGCGCGCTGATGCGGTACTTCGTCATGGGCTCCGCGCTCGGCTCCTTCGCCGCCGGCTTCGTGGACGACGCCGGCGCGTACGACCCCGCCGACTATCCGCATCTCGGGCAGGCCCACCTCCTCGCCGAGCGGCAGGAGAAGATCGACGAGCGGGCCTTCGAGACAGGGTTGACCGCGCTGCTGGACGGTCTGGCGCAGCAGTACGAGCAGGTCGGGCGGACCCTGTGAGGACACTTCGGTGAGCGCCGAAGTGTTCGTGTTCCATGCTGGGAGGCATGACCACCAAGGACCCACGGGCGGCGGAACTGGCCCGGCTCGCCTCTCTCGTCGCCGACGAGACCCGGGCCGCGTGTCTGCTCGCGCTGCTCGACGGGCGGGCGTGGACCGCCGGTGAGCTGGCGCGGCACGCGGGCGTCGCCGCGTCGACCCTGAGCGAACACCTGGGCAAGCTCGTCGCGGGCGGGCTCCTCACCGAGGAACGGCAGGGGCGGCACCGGTACGTCCGGCTGGCCGAGGCCCGGGTCGCACAGCTGGTGGAGGACCTGGCCGGGCAGGCGAGCCCGCACGGCGATGTCGTTCGGCCACGGAGTCTGCGCGCGTCGAGCGCCGGGGCGGCGATGGCCCGGGGCCGCACCTGCTACGACCACCTCGCCGGGCGGCTCGGCATCGCGGTGACGGACGCGCTGACCGGGCGCGGGCTGCTGCGCCAGGACACCGGGTTCGCGCTGACCGACGCGGGGCTCGGCTGGTTCGACTCCACCGGGATCCCCCTCGACCGCACCGGCCGCCGCCCGCTGGCCCGGGGCTGCCTCGACTGGACCGAACGCCGCCCGCACCTCGCGGGCGTCGCGGGTGCCGCCCTGTACCGGCACGTCCTGGACTCGGGCTGGTGCGTACGCATCGGCTCCGAACGGGCTGTGAAGGTGACGGCGGACGGTGAGCGCGAGCTGGCCGAGCTGCTCGGCATCGAGGCCCGCGCACTGCGCTGAGCGAGCGCCGAGAACCCCCGTCCGAAATCAGCGAGCCCTCGCACGGCTTCCTACCCAGCCTCAGGAGCATGATGAACGCCCCCCGTCGTACGCACGCCCCCCGCCGCATGGACGCCTCCCGTCGTACGGAGCTGCTCGCCGCCGGTGCCGCCACGGTCACCGTCGTGCTGTGGGCCTCCGCCTTCGTCTCGATCCGCAGTGCGGGTGCCGCGTACTCGCCGGGCGCGCTGGCGCTGGGGCGGCTGCTGGCCGGGGCGCTGGCCCTCGGGGTGATCTGCCTCGTACGGCGGGAGGGGTGGCCGCCGCGGTCGGCGTGGCGCGGGATCGCGATATCCGGGGTGCTGTGGTTCGGCTTCTACATGGTGGTCCTGAACTGGGGCGAGCAGCAGGTGGACGCCGGGACGGCGGCCCTGGTCGTGAACATCGGGCCGATCCTCATCGCGCTGCTCGGGGCGCGGCTGCTGGGCGACGCCATGCCGCCGCGGCTGCTGGCGGGGATGGCGGTGTCGTTCGCGGGGGCGGTGACCGTCGGGCTGTCGATGTCCGGTGGCGGCGGGTCGTCGGTGCTCGGGGTGGTGCTGTGCCTGCTGGCCGCCGTGGGGTACGCGGGCGGTGTCGTGGCGCAGAAGCCGGCGCTGGGCCGCGCGAGCGCGCTGCAGGTGACGACGTTCGGGTGTCTGGTCGGGGCGCTGGTGTGCCTGCCGTTCGCCGGGCAGCTGGTCCACGAGGCCGCCGACGCGCCGGTCTCGGCCACCCTCAACATGGTCTACCTCGGCATCTTCCCGACCGCGCTGGCCTTCACGACGTGGGCGTACGCCCTGGCCCGGACGACCGCCAGCCGGATGGGCGCGACCACGTACGCGGTGCCCGCGCTGGTCGTGCTGATGTCGTGGCTGGCGCTGGGCGAGGTGCCGGGGCTGCTCACGCTGGCGGGTGGGGCGCTGTGCCTTGCGGGGGTCGCGGTGTCGCGGTCCCGGCGGCGGGCGGGGCGAACCCTGGTACCGGAGGCGGTGTCCGAGCCGCACGCCGAGAAGGCCACGGATTCGGCGTGACGCCTCCAGACCCCGAGGTCCCGGGACGCCGAGACCCAGAGCCCGAGATCCCGAGACCCCGACCCTGGGACGCCGGGACGCTGGGACCCAGCCCCTGGGACGCCGGGACGCCGGGACCCAGAGCCCAAGACGCCGAGACCCAGACCCCGGGACGCGGGGCACCGGCGCCTGTCAGAACACCACCAGCGCCCGTCCGCCCTTCCCCGCCAGCATGTTCTCGAACGCCGCCGGAATGCCCTCCAGGCCGATCCGTTCGGTCACCAGCGCGCCAAGGTCCAGGCGGCCCGCGCGGACGTGTTCGGCGATGACCGGCAGGTCCCGCGCCGGGTCGGAGTCGCCGTAGACGCAGCCCGCCAGGGTCCGGCCCCAGTGGAAGATCTCCAGGGCGTTGAAGGTGACCTGCTGGTCCTTGCCGCCGATGCCGACGACCGTCGTACGGCCGCCGCGGCGCGTGGACTCCCAGGCGGTGCGGATCGTGACCGCGCGGCCCACGCACTCGACGGCCACGTCGACGCCCTGCTTGTCGGTGAGGGCGCGGATCTCCCGGGCCGTGTTGTCGGAGGCGACGACATAGTCGGTGGCCCCGGCTCCCCGCGCCAGCTCCTCCTTCGCCGGGGAGACATCGACCGCGACGATCCTGGACGCGCCCGCGATCCGGGCGGCCTGGAGGGCGGCGAGGCCCACTCCCCCGACGCCGTACACCGCGACCGTCTCTCCCGGGCGGACCTGCGCCGAGTGGTGGACGGCGCCGTAGCCGGTGAGCACGGCGCATCCGAGGAGGGCGGCGTCGGTCAGGGGGACGCCCTCGGGGGCCGGGAGGACGCAGTTCGCCGGTACGACCGTCTCCTCGGCGAAGGCGGCGACGTTCAGGCCGGGGTGGAGGTCGGTGTCGTCGGACGTACGACGGGCGTACACGTCGGCGGCCCCGTTGAGGGCGTTGGCGCACAGCCAGACCTCGCCGAGCGTGCAGGCGTGGCAACTGCCGCAGGACGGGGCCCAGTTGAGGACGACGTCGGCGCCGGGCCGGGTGTGCGTGACCCCTTCGCCCACGGCGACGACCGTACCGGCGCCCTCGTGGCCGAGGACCGCGGGGACGGGGACCCGCATGGTGCCGTCGGACAGGGACAGATCGGAGTGGCAGACCCCGGCGGCGGCGAGCCGGACGCGAACCTGGCCGGGGCCGGGGCCGGGAAGGTCGATG
>Ga0307516_10003083_pt1 | contig 21694 bp, 27 predicted proteins | sample 19_EM_MG_FD_203310 | JGI IMG/M metagenome (GOLD analysis project Ga0307516, IMG submission 203310) | Populus trichocarpa ectomycorrhiza microbial communities from riparian zone in the Pacific Northwest, United States - 19_EM | ecosystem: Host-associated > Plants > Roots > Unclassified | place... | reverse complement strand
CACGACATTGAATTACCGGCCACCCAGGAAATTCTGCATCGGCCTCACCCAGACCCGAGCAAGAAGCTAAGCTTCAACGTCTCGTATTTCGAGATTTACAAGGACGAAGTTTATGACCTTTTGGGTGACCGAGAGACGGTAGGTTGCTGGTCCGGTTCTAGAGGATGGTGGCTCACCTCATGGGGGTCACGGTTCCAGGCCCCGAAACTACCCGTACGAGAGAATGACGCAGGCCAAATCTTTGTGGCCAACTTATCATCGCTCCCTGTTTCTACGGAACAAGAGTTCCAAAGCATTTACTCGTGGGTCGTCCTCATTCCTGCTTTGATGTTGGCGCACCAATCGAAAAAACAGTAAAGCTTCCAAAGCCCGCTCGGTCGGTGCGACTAATTTAAACCGCGCCAGTTCGCGGAGTCATGCTGTCCTGACTGTCGAGGTGAACATCCTGGACGAAGAAAGGCAGAAGAGTCGGTCACCTCGCGCACCCCGTGACGATTTAGTGTTGACTTTCCCTCGTTAGCTCTGACAGGAAAACTCGTCCTGGTTGATCTGGCAGGATCCGAAAACAACAAGGTATGGAGGGAACTGGATGTAAGATGGCCAACCTTTACGATCTGTTGCAGTTGACAGGGAACGATGCCTCACGGATGGCCGAATCTGCAGCTATCAATAAGTCCCTTAGCGTTTTGGGTCAGGTGGTCCATGCCCTGAATCAAGGAGCTGTAAGTGGCCCGTGGTTGATTGTATTTTAACTCACGGTCGCTGACCCCGTCAACAAGTCCCGTATCCCATACAGGAACTCCAAGTTGACACGCATCTTACAAGACGCCTTGGGTGGCACATCCGTGGGCCTCTTGATTGTTAACCTCGCTCCCGGTATCAAGTTTCGCCAAGATACCCTCAATACCCTTAAGTACGTTCTGAGGCTTGCGAGGTGACCAGCGTGTTGACCCCTTCCCTAGTTTTGCAGGGCGAACAAAGAATATCGAGAATAAGCCTGTGGTTAATGAGCGAGGTACAATCCTCACCCTGTGTTGGTACCTTTTGCTAACCAACCGCACCAGACAACAAGCCTGCACCGAAGCCTCACTTCGCCGCCGTTCAGCAAGCGCCGCAAAAGATGACGGCGGCCGTTATCCCTACCTCCCTTGCATCGAATGAGCCAGCACAGGCTGGCCCTCCTCGTGTCACAGCCAAACCTCCTTCAAGGCGGAGGACATCCATGATTCCGGTTCCGGGCACTCAGACCTCCAAACCCCCCACCCCCCTCCCGCCTCTCATAGAAGCCCAACCCCAGGCAATGACACTGGAGATGAACGAACAGATCGCAGCTCTAGTGAGGGCAGAGGTCGCCAAGGAGTTGGAGAGGCAAGAGAAAGAGAGACTCGCAAGAGAGGAAGAAACCCGGAAGGAACGTACAGAAGAGGCGGAAGTGGAGCGGAGGCTTTCCCTTGACGTCAAACCTGAGCCCTTGGAGGACGGTGACACAGCCATGGAGGTGGAGGCATCAGCGTCCACAAACCCAGATCAGATTGACGACGTGCTCGAAGATCTACTCAAGCACCACCGAGATTTAGATGCTGAACTCCGGGCAAGATTGTCGGAACTTGAGAGGAAGGTGTAAGTGACTTACGCGGATCTTTCTGCCAACGATCTTTGGCCAACTGATGCCGCCGTGTCAACAGGAAGGTCGAGGATGGCCCCGCGCCGTCACCAGCATCCAAAAAGAGGACTGGGAGAGCGTATGTTGCCCTTGCCAGGGAGTTCTCACAAAAGTGAACTCGTTCCGTTCTCTTTGGCCTTGTCCTCACCTGACTTTCCCAACAGGGGTCGTTTGGAAATATCTCTGGAACTCTACCGAAAAGCGCGGACGTACGTTCCAGACAACGAGAAACTCCATGATAGGTGTGTAGGCCACAGGACCTGTCGTTTGAGTCGATCTATTGACGGAAGAAAACCGGAAAAAAAGGATCATCGAGATTGAATGGGCAGTCAGGAACAACAAACCGCTGCTTGCCCCTCCCAAGCGCGCTAAGAAGTCTTCCCGGCACTCGCGGCCTAAGCGGAGTGGTAGGACCTCGAGGCAGAAGTCAGGGCTCCCGTCGGCTTCTGTGGATGCCCCTGTCGAATACATCAAAGAGGAGGACGGTGATGAGAATGAGGGGGCCGATGATACATCAGAGACTTGGCGGTCCAGGACGAGGGCCGGAAAGCGCAAACGGGATCCGTTGAAAGAGGAGGTGACAAACAGTCCTCAGAAAGCAAGTGGGTCGCTAAGAGACCAATTGCAGGACGATCCAGTGACCCCACCGAAAAGACCGAGGAAAGGGCGCCCTGGCCACATCGTGGAGTCCGATGGAGATGAGGATGAATGGGTACCTGCGACTTCCCCTAGGAAGGCCCGGAGCAGCCGAGATTGATTCACTGTTTTCGAGGCTTTGATTTGGAAACCTTAGCTTTCCTGTTGTTGGGTGTGGCACCCTCGTTTTATAACCCTGATCATCATTTGCTACATTGATCCTCGTGTTCGCCAGCCAGGCATTACAGCGACGGTACTAATGCGGATCGGTATCGGGGGATTCTACGGAAAAGAATACGAAGTGGAAGTCCAACGGATAACAGAATGTAAATACAGTTCTGCCTTTAAGAATCTGATCGCCTGACTCAAGATCACCGATACCGAGAGTCGTACTGCATGAAGTAGCTGGGATCGGTTTCCGATTTGACCCGGTTGTACTGTGTGTTGGAAGACGAGCTGGTGGACGGGTAAGCGTACGATTGGTGAGGTTGAGAGTAGGTCGGGTTCTGCAGCGTCGCAGCTGGTTGGGGGTACAGCGAAGGTGCTCCGGTGTGTGGTGGTGTTCCACCTGATGTAATGGTATCAAGAAGATCGGGTGTCATCAAAACTGCGCCAGCGAGGAGGGAATCAGCTGGAGTTGCCACAGGGAAGATCAACACGCCCGGGCCACGCTTGTTACTACTATCGAAAGGGGAGAATGCGACCTGTCGTGGTAAGTGACGATGAGCGAGCAGCTGCCATCAATAAACCTTGAAACTCACGAGATTATTCCGAGAGAGCATCTGGGATAAGGTCTGGAAGCTCTTTTGGTTAGCCGAGTGGGCGGTGGGGTCATGCAAACGGTCCGGCATAAACGCGCAGAGGGAAACGGATTGACGCTGCATCATGGCCATTACGTCTTGAGGAGTCATCGGGGCCCTCGTGACATGGAGAGATAAGCGTTTTTTCCAGAGGTCGACGCGACTGTTGCGGAAGGGGTCAGATTTGAGGGCACGTTCGGTGGATCGGAGGTGGAACGCACTTATCACCCTCAGTCTCTGCGGCAGTGACGAATATCTCCTGGGGTGTCGCATGCCTAGACGGTTGAGCCTGGGGGTATACAAACGAACCCCTCCAGGGACGGGCGAGCGTTAATTGCTCGGCAGGCGGGGGGATGAACGCATCGGGATTGGTTGGTAAACGGAAAGACATCGATAGATGAGAAGCTGAAGAGGTCGAGAAGATTCAGATCGTTGGGCAGAAGGAAAACCAGGTAGGCCCTTCTTTTGAATCATCCCACAGACTGCACGAATGTTTCCAAAGCTAAGACACCACAGAGGTAGTGTTGCCATAGCGGAAAGCCGGATAAATCGTAACGTGAATCCCGGAAGGACAGTTAGAGCGGGCGATCCCTGGAAATTTGCGAGGCATACAGTCGGAAAGGGCAATGAAACAGATGCTGGGGCATAGAAACAACCCTCGAGCGTTGTCCCCCCATGCAGTGGATCATTCCGAAACCCGATCACCAGAGGCTTGACCTTCCCCCCACCCTCGCGGAGATGTACCGATTGACTTCAGAGTCGAGACGCAAGATTGAGAAAGAAATGAAATACAGAAAGTGTATGCCCATTGTTCATGAGGGGGATACACACAGCCTGGTGACCCGGGATCGGGGCACGCTTCCATTCCATACTGCCTCTGCCCCTGTCCCCCCCGCGGCGGTGGCGGCCAGCTACATAACATTCGCGTTCCGGCCTTGCGAACCAACACCATCCATCTCGACCAGGTTCCCCCCTTTTTTTACTGTAACTTGCCGGAACTCGTGGCCACTCGCCGAATCACCTCATCCACCTTTTTTGCTCTCTCTCAGGCTACAATCGTAACCTCTCTCTCCATTTTCCGACCCACCCGTTAGCTTCCGCCTGAGCACCCGAAGCGGCGGCCCACTTTTGACCCTCGGCTATGAGCCGGGCCTGAGGCGTTTCCGGTTCGCATCTCGTTCCTTAGTTACGCTTTGCAAATCGAGGCTTGAGGATTTGGGGCAGTTTTCTAGGCGTACGAACCGCACCGTCGAACTCCGCGGGAGACTGGAACGCGCCAGACCGTAGGGCGTTTCGTTCACCCCCATCGATAAAGCCATTACTCTCGACTTCCGGGGTTCGAGTTCAGGTGCCCGCGTTTGCTTCTCGGTGAGGCAAATGGCATCGGTGTTCCGAAGGTTCGAGGGCTGCTTCATGCCCTCTGTCCGGTGTTGCGAGTTAGCTTAGCGATTACTCAAGAGAGGCGACCCGTGTCAGAGGTTCCACCCGCGTGACCTACGATATCACCGGGGGGTTGTCAATTGCGAAGCATCCTCTTGGGCGATAGAGAGCTCCACCGTCGTTTCGTACAAGGTGGATTCAAGCGAGCGACTTTCCTTTGAGCACGACATACTCCCTCGGTTTCTCGCGTGAGCCAACCGATCTCTCGTTCAACGTCCTACGCGATCACGGCTGCCTCAACCGCGTCTCGTCTCCCCGAGGTTGTATGGAGGTTGTCCTCGAGGCGAATGACTGTCAACTTCTCGGCTATCATCACTGTTTCGAGGGGTTGTATTCGTTCTCGTAGGGGAATTAGATCAGCCCTCGCGGAGTCCCGGCCAAGCCCCGCACACCTTGAGATCTCTCAATGACCTAACGGCGTTTTGGTCAAGATCCCGGAGAGCCGTAGAAGCCGGGCGTCAGAGTCGAGTGGCTCGTGTTCCAGAGGGAGGCGCGAGAGCTCCGCCCGCTGTGGCAACCGTTGGATCTCCCCAACCTCCGCCGATGAGCCTTGAAATTCTGATCGAAGGGAGACGATTTCATTGTACGTGGCCTGGGCCAGTTGGGGATCGATCAGCTGAACTCGGAGAAGATATGTTTCCGTTTCTTGGCCGAGTCATCCACAACGCCTTTGCGGGTCGGTGATCGCACTCTGCTCGCGCCTACCACAGTGCTTCTCCAGGCACCTCCCATTGCGGAGCTTTGGGCCCATAGATCTCTTGTTGGTCACCCAAAAATTCCTTTTGCAGTCCAGCAACAACCTGTGTAAAATAGGCACCTTCAAAGTGCCCAACAATTGGCTGGGGCAATGCTCAATTAAATCAGGATCTCCAGAAACCTTGGGTGTGCTATCTCAGGTCTGGCTCTGGTAACAAAGGTGTAGACCAGCTCACCAGAGTTGTGGAAAATTTGAAAGGCTTCCTGGGAATCACCTCAATATTACCAATAAAGCGCTGTTAAATGGACTCTAAGAATGAATCAGGGCTTGGATTGACATATAGTGGGCTGAACGGATCATCAGATTCACAATGCACATCTGGTGTCAGATGTGGAAAATCTGATAAGATAATCAGTAGCCATATAGGTGAGATATGAGGAAGAGACAGGATATGTGGAAAGAGCACGTGATCAGTTCTCACAACCATGTGGAGATGCCTTGGGGAGTGGCTGACTCATGTGATTGTGGGAAGCCATGATTTGTATATGAGAGTGACCACTCAACTCAATACAGAAGTCATCAGGAAGTGCTTCAATCACTTTCAAAGTAATTGAAAGTGTGAAAAGTGGTCGTAAGTACATGGAAATATATTCACAAAAGCCAAGTGCCCACTTCTTGGAAGTGGAAGGCCCTATGGCTTACGTTTGACAGGGTAAATCATCAAAAATGTATTAGCACTCAGGAATGGCTTCTATCAGCCAATGGAACAGTTTCTAGTTTCTATGAGGGCGTCAGTCACTGAGTGAACCCATTAGACATTGTAAACTTTAAACATATTCATTGAGCCTAACCATTGACTGGGGTCCAATGCAGACTTATAAAATATCCTACCTTAGCCATGGGAAGTCACTGACTGTGACTTACATTGTTCTCAGTCCCAGACAATAGTTAAAGTCGACATAGCACGCTCCTCTGATAAGGATAATTGCACTGGTTATAGACAATGAATATAATATTTGAAATCTAGAAACCATCAGCAAAACCATCCGATTGCTGTGGCGCTGTGTGCGCCATAGTGATCACATAGCAATGATCACCACAGACATACCCTTTGGTGACACAGAAGCTCACAGCGCCACAGAGACTCTGGACGGTTTTGCTGATGACTCTAGTGAATGGCTCTGTTGCTCGATATTAATTGGATGAAACCACTTGGCAATCACTCACCCCTTTACATCATATTCCCATCTAAGGAAGCAGACTTACAGTCATTTGTAAGGACTACTGCTCTCCCCTGTCATCATTAGGGGGCACCTCACCTATCCCCAACTACCCTGGATACATTGCATGTGAGGTGCCTCAACCAACATCTGAACAACCCTCGAAGGACCTTTTACACAACTTCAACAAATCCAACAAGTCCAATAGGTGCACACTGGGATAGAAAATCCACACCCCCTGATGTCACTTTACCTCCACCATTGGTGTTGTGATGAAAGGTAGGTATATCAACTTAACAGGAAGTAGGAAGGGCCCCTTTTCTGAACAACAGAAAGGTGTCATGCTGGTTATATGTAACATGGATTTGTATGGATTGTTGGAGAACTGCCCTGATGCCATGATCAGGGGGATCTCTGCCCAGGAGGGCAGGTGGGACAGATGATAAGTGGTTATGTAGTTGCTGGTGGATGAGGGCATTGCATCCTTGAGGGTATTGGTTTATTTCCTTATAACCCCCAAGTTCTAAACAGGCCTATTCAACCTCACCTTACTGGCTCACTAACCCTTCCAGTCTCTTGACACATCCTTGGTGGCTGCTTCAAGCTTCACTCAGATCACACCACCTATCTCTCCTCACAGCTTCAGCTTGTCCTGAAGCTGGGGGTGATGCAAGTTTCCTGGGGGTGTTGATTCCAACAAGAGATAATAAACATGCCTGGCTTTACTCATGCCTAAGTGATCTTGGTACTGTTCTCATGGTTGCTTTACACAATTTGTCAGGAACTTGTTGCTGTTACCACCTGTGTTGCCAGGTGTTGATGAGTGACAACATTTGGACAGAGTAGTGGAGTCAGGATCTGAGCATTGTGCTTCCCGCGCAGCTATGGGAGCCCGTGTTTGGAGATCAAGACACCAGGTTCTGTCACCGCGCTACCGACTCAAGTCACCCGTGGGGGGGAGCAAAGGAGTTGCTGCAACTCTGCAGTTTTCCGAACTCGCGGCTGGTCAGTAGTTCTATCGGAGGGGAGCTGCGCTCTTGAAGTTTTGGTTCAACCCACTTAAAAGAAACCCCGAATGTGTACGGAGTTCGATGTGGGGATACGGAACGCGTCCACCGTGCGATTAATTAGCAGGTCCGCGGTAATTATGTACGGAGGAGTCATCCATCGGATTCAGAGTCGGTATCGTCTTCCATGGTCGTGTGATTAGGGTTGGACAGACCCCACTCATCCTCGCCATCCTCTATGAAGGACATGAGCGACAGCCAAAGACCGGCATGTGGGGGACGTACCCCTTTTTTCTCTCGCTTGTTTGTAATCTTGTTCTAATTGCGCCACGATGTCAGCTTGAGCTTTCTCCACAGCCTCAGCATCTTTACAATCCTTGTACCTCTCAAGGAATTGACTGGAAGCCGTTCAGCGGGTGCAATGCGAGCGGGCTTATTGACCCACAGGTTGACCTTCCAGAAGGAATCTCCCCACCCAAAGTCTTGTAGGAGGCGCCTTCCGTAGTCTTCATACCCCGTGATGTAGAATGCGGCGGCAAGAGCCTCAACGCAGTTCAATTTCCATGGCTTCCCGTAGTTGACAGGGTTGGTAGCGAGCAGGTACGGCACTGCAACGGACGGTTGAGATAATGGACTTAGAATTGAAATGGGTTGAGCAATCACGTATTCGCTCATGAGGGCTAGAGATCTTCCCGAAAGGGACTTCGTCGAGCCGGGCCCATGAACACTCGACGACCGCGAGACCACCTGAGGAAATGATATCCTTATCGGCTGGGGAGACGGTGTCCCTGCCGTTTGGTCTGCACAGTAATTAATAAGCGCCGTTCGCGTAGGCAGAAACGAAAGGCGCACGATAGGACGATCCCACGGAACCGATTCCCAACCCGAAGTTCCCTTATCAGCCCAAGCCGAGCAAGTTTCTTTCCCGAGCAGCGCTTTGGATCACAATGCCCGAAGTCCTGACCTCTCTCAGTAAATCGTGAGGGCCACCACGCAGAGTGATCTTACAGACCCACATGGCCACAGGAACGCTGATCTTCATCCTCAGGTTCATTGGACCGTCGTCCTCTAGCTGCCCATCATCGGGCTCCCTGTCGATGGCACTCTCTGGGATATAGTCGTGCTCTGATTTCGGACCTGGGCGACGCTTGAAATTTTTCTTGTAGCCTTTGGAAGAACCAGCTTTCCCCTTTGGCTTCGGCATCAAGTGTCAGTGTTTGGGGCAGACGTTGTGGTCGTGGGAATCCCGAACCTTCCGTCCGCTCACTCTTCCGCCTTGCTCAGCCACCGCACGCGATGTTCAAGGCCACGGCTCCAGTCCTTTCAAAAGCCAGCAGGCGTACGCTGACGCCGAAGCGCGGAAATAAGGACTTTTACAAGGGTGGGTTCATCGAATGTCACGTTCCTACCGCACAGGTGGTGATCTGGTTTTCCTTCCCACAGGCACGCGCCAGGCATACCTCCCAGGAGGTCTCCGTACTGGTGCCCCCGGTAAACACGTTGTAAACGGAAAGGCGAAATACCGTTTGGTGGATGAGCAAGTCCGGTACTTTGTCGCGCCCTCGATTGAGGACCTCAATAACACCCTAGTGAGTTGACACATTGAGCAGCCGACTGGCTACATCTTCTGACCGGTTTCCACGCGCCCCCTCAGTTAAAACCGTATGTGTATTCGAAAGTGAGGTTGACGAGGGACCAGAAGAACGAGATCTACGGACAACTGCCGCAGGGAGGATTAACACCAGAGCATTATCTCAAGGTTGCTCCTAGGTTCGGTTCTGAGCCGTCGCAATCCACCTCATGAGCCTTGAGCACAGCTCGCGTTACCCACCGATACTACTACCTTTTGCCGTAATACTAATGTCCCCATCTTCGACCCACACGTCTGTTTCGACCCGTGGGAACCGAGTCAGACTTCATAACCTCATCCCTCCAATTTTCCCGCCATCCTCGCCGTCGGTCGCGACCCAAAATGCGGTATTATGAACAACGGTACCCCGAAGTTGACGAGCTTGTCATGGTACAAGTTCGCCAGATTGCCGAGATGGGTGCATACGTCAAACTGGTTCATCCTTTTCTGGGGGTTATCTGTTCTCGCTTTACTTATCGCACGATTACCCAGCTCGAATATGACAACATCGAGGGAATGATTCTACTCTCCGAGCTATCTCGAAGGCGTATTCGCTCGATTCAGAAGCTCATCCGTGTGGGAAGGAATGAGGTCGTGGTCGTGCTTCGTGTGGACAAGGAGAAGGGTGAGTGAATACCGCACCTATTGGTGTACCTCAGTCCTGAATATTTCGACCCAGGGTATATCGATCTCTCAAAACGAAGGGTCTCCCCCGAAGATATCACAAAATGCGAGGAACGATACATGAAGTCGAAGACCGTTGCCTCTATTATGCGTCATGTTGCCTCAAAGGTCCCCTCAACAGTGATTGACGGGACTAGCGAACCACTTCCCGCGGATCTCGACCCAGCGCAAACAGAAGCAGCGTTGAAAGCTGAGGCCGATGAGAAATCGTCAAAAAAATTAAGACGGGCGGCCCGGAAGCAGGCCGCTGCAACTGGCACTCTCCCAGAGGGAGAGGACGGCGTCGCCGTTGTGGCTGAGGAAACTGGTGGTCCCACCGGGAGTGCGGGCGAGGAGGAACGCCTGGAGGCCCTCTACGAGCAGATCGCTTGGCCAATAGGCAAGAAATACGGGCATCCCTATGACGCCTTCAAGCTCGCACTAGCGTACGTATCGTTCCCCGCGCGCCTCTCATGACGGTTAATGGAGGTTGGAAATACAGCGAACCCGAAACTGTTTTCTCTTCCCTCCCACATCCCATCCCCCCCTCCACCCTCTCCATCCTCACCGCTACGATTGCTCGTCGCCTGACGCCCCAGGCCATCAAACTCCGTGCCGACATCGAGCTTACCTGTTACACACCTTCCGGTATTGACGCCATCAAGAAAGCTCTCAGAGCCGGAGAGAAACAGAGTAACGACACCGTCCCAATCAAAGCGAAGCTTGTCGCCCCACCACTGTATGTGCTGAGCACAAACGCTACTGACAAGGTATTTCGAACAATGTTGATAACCCAGTGCGACAAAATTGACTCAATACATTGCAGTTCGCCGCTGTAGATCGGCTGGAGAAGGCAATCGAATCGATCCAGAATGCGATCGAGGACTTGGGCGGATCCCTTGTCGTCAAGATGAAACCCAAAGCCATTTCCGAGAGCGAGGAACAGGACCTTGCCCAGCTCATGGCCAAGGCCGGGCAGGAGAACCTTGAGGTCTCTGGAGACGAGGAGGAGGAGGATGAGGGTCTGTGATTGTCGCCGTCGTAGCCCATGTGTATCAAATATCTGTACTGCGTACACAGGACAAAGACATTTTCACCTAGAACGTCCACAGCTCTGTCACCACGTCGCCCTGCACGCTGATCGCCTCCTCCGGTACCTGTTCTTTTTGGTCAGCTGTGAGGAAGAGGTGCTCTTTCAACTCCATCGCGACAGCGGGATCCTTCTTAATCTTCCGCCCTGCTTCGCTTTCGAACAACTAAAGGTAGGCGGAGTAAGTGAAATGGACGGAATGCACGGATTGCGACAACCCACCGTTCCGTATGTATGGTCCAGGAAGTCCTCCAAAGTAAAGTTGGGTTTTCTAAACGCCTCCTGGAAAATCTTTGCCAACGTCGACACGGAATGATGGTAGTGGTTGATGTGCGACACCAACTCCCAGAGCGATGAATCGAGCGCATTCGTGAGCATTGGGTCCTTCTCTTCGGGATTGAAGGGATCTGAAGTCGTGCCGAGTTAAGCCCTCCAGCCGGCAAAGTTGTACGGAACATACCTGGTTCTTCAACGTCGTCGACCCGATTAATCATATACATTAAAGCAGGGTGCCTCTTGAGGATGTTGTATGTGAATGGAATCACCATTATGATCCCTGCAGGAGGAGCGGATATCGATAACCTCGATAATCGCTTGATAAATGAAGCCAGTAGGGCAGCAGGAAGATGGCTACATCCAAACGTGAGCGACGCTAACGAGTCACGTAGCAGGCTAACCCACGTAGAACTTAAAAACAATTCAGTCAGGCGGAAGAAGCGTGCGCGGTGTTTGTTGTGCAACAAATCACGGTCAAGGAAAGCATATAGCCGGGTGTAGAAGGACGGATAGTCACTAGGGCCGGGGTCAAGCGTGAGACAGCAAATGGGAGGCGCGCTTACAGGTTGTAGTCCTGAATCAGGACGAATAACGCGTTCAAAGCCAGCAAGCCGATGGTTCCGCCTTGCGTCGGCAGACGTCAGCGTCGCGTGGATACAATAACGGAAGAGGCGTACCGTAGTCAACGCAGGACCCTATCCAGTCCATGATGAGGACGGGTCGTGTCAACCTTGGCATCACCACTCCGTGCATCACGTTCAGAACCCTGGCCGCCAAAGTCTTCGTCGCCTCGACATCCTCACTTCGCGATAAACGCGGTAATAGAGTCATCCAGGCTCGACTAAACACAGCCCTATGAGACCGTAACGAGTGAAGGCTCTGGTGGACTGTCATTTGATGGAGCCTCGGGTTGGGGCCGGGTTTCTTGCACTTGTCAGTGGGTTCTGGTTCGTCGAAGAACTTGCGCCAGTCGTCCTCGTCTCCTTCGGGGACTTCTGGATCATCCTCTTCGCCCTCGTCCACAAGGGAACTTTTGGAGGATTTGGAAGGAACTGGCTTATTCCCGAGCTCCGGAATCCACCACTCTCTGATATCGGAGCGCTCGTTTGGGAACTTCTTCAAGCGTTCGAGAATGCTCAAGAAATTCTCTGCGATGTGGGGATGGGTGTCCACCGTGTGCGTGGAAACGAAGGTACTGAGAGCGCATGAGACCGACGTCAAGGAAACGGAACACGGTGTGACATACGCAGCGTCCCGCAGGAAAAACCACCTAATATCGTCGTAGGCGTTAAACCAAGTTGATGCGAAGATTTCGAGAACCTCGGCATCAAGCAATCGGGTTTTGGGTCTGTCACACGATGGACGCGGGCTAGGAGGGCATTCGAGTAACCCAAGAATAATTTTGTTGAAGTGAGGGGCATGGAGAGGGAGATTAGACGAGGCGGAAGGTCCTGGGGCATATGACAAAGAAGACGACAGGTTTCTAAGGAGGGAAAAGAGAATTTGCGCCGCAGAGGTCTAGAGAACTTGATCGATATCCAGGGTGAGCGTATTGCACAATACTCACCCTAAGAGATTTTTCCGAGTCGTTCATGAGACCAACGAGCATGTCGGTGAAGATGTTGAACCTCTCCCAGATCCAAGCACGAACGACCTTTGCCTCGGCATCGGGAGTGGGTACTAACATTCTGGTGTCTATGATGGACGCGAAGACGCGATAGAGGGCATATATGCACTTGAAAAGGAGGTGCGGATCCCCGACATCCCTTGTGACATCAAGAAGGTCGACGAGAGGGTTCAACGATGTACCCTCTGACACAGCCTCGAGCAGGAGGGCTTCAAGACGCTGGATGTGCGCAAGGTCATCGTGCTGCTTGGTAGCGACCTTTCGTTTTTTAGCTGGGGGAAGTGATGGATTGGCGGCAGGCATAGGCAGGAGGAAAAAAGCCGGATGTTTGTGGCAAAGCCTGCAGTGGCAATTGCCGAGAGTTTTGAGATCGCCGAAAGGCTCCGATCGAAGATCTCGGACTTAGATCGGCCTCCCCACATGAGGGTCCCGAGGCTGGGGCTCGAAGTGAGAGGAACCCCCGACAGTCCCACACGCCGCACCTTTGCATCTGCGAAATACGCTGGCCGTCTCATCCTCACAGCCATCTTCTTCATCGGCGTTTTTGTTGGAGGAATATTCGGCCGTTGGGTCACTACGCCAAAAGTCGGTTCCCGCCCCAGAGCAGGTCCACTACCACACTCTTTGATTCATTTATAGATACGTGCGTAACAGATCCTTTTGGCCGATGTGGTTGCTGACACCTACACAGTAACTCCACTTCCCCTGCCCAATTACTCGAACTCGACCGCGGCGAGCCACACATTGTCGTCACTTCCCTATACTGATGGATACGCAGTCGTCGCATCCCTGGCCGACCTGATAGAGCCTTCTGGCACCAGGTTGTGGATCTGGGCGCTCGACACGATTGGGGCAAAGAGCGTCGTCTATATCTTGACCTTCGACGAACTCATCGGACTCCCTTTCATCTCCGTGGCTGCTCCGTGGATAAGAGGACTCACGATCGACTTCAACGCCGTCGCCACGGCTTCCAACCTTACCCGATTCCAAGATCTTCGCCGACATGCTTGCCGAAGTTGAATCAGCTCACTAGATGTGTCCGCAGTTGCAGCTGTATGGTCGGGAGATGGAGCATATGTTTGTCCCAATGTGTCGAGGTTTGGCTCTGCAAAAGTATGAGTGAGGAAGTTATTCTCATCTCGGGCTGGATCACCGTCGGTACTACTTTGCCCAATTACCAGACTGGTGTTCGCAGTTCAAACGTTCACGCGCCACGCTTGACCCTAATGACAGAAACAGTCCGAGAGCAAACGTTTTCGTTCGCCAGCGGTCAAGCTCTTCGCCGATCGTCCACAAGCTGGCCTAAAGGGCCCGAGAGACCAACCAAAGGACGATAATTCCACCACTCGCATTTTCCTTGGGACTCGCATTCTGCCCCCTCCCTCGTGTCGCGATGTCCGCGCAACAGGAAGCTTCACTTAGGGGGTCAAGAAACCTTGCTAGGGGTAACAACTAGGGTCAGGGTTAGGGTTAGACGTTAGCCACCCGAACCTACATAAACTTGGGGACGTGGTTGAGTGTTCCGGATAATGGCCCACTCCTTCCCACTTCCCCGCACTCGAGGCCTCCGCTTCTTGTTCCCTCTTGGTATCGCGGGCATCCTTTATCTGCTCATCTTGTCATCAGACATTCAACTCCGCCCGGCCTCTGTGTTCCTCGCCAAAGCGGACGCCACAGATGTCGCAATACTTCTCGTTTCGGCATTTTTCCCCCTTGCAAAGTCAAAACATTCTCACCAGGACTACACCGGTTGGCTCAGAACGTATCTCACCAAGGTCACAACCCACATCTACTTCTTCGCACCCCCAGGAATCGAGAGTCTGATCAGAGAGCTCCGTGGCGACCTCCCCATGACCATAAACACATCGTTTTCCTCGCCTTTCGACATCCCACCCCTTCGAGATTTGAGAGGACGCTACGAAGAGATGCACAAGCTCGACTGGGAGAAAGATATCCATTCCCCAGAACTGTACGCAGCTTGGAGTTCCAAAACCTACTTCCTCGAGGAGGGCCTGCGGAATAGCAAAGCCAGTGGTTTCGATTTCACTTGGGCGTTTTGGAACGATGCTGGCAGCTTCCGCGACGACCAACAGTTCACAGCTTGGCCAGATCGACACCGGATTTCTGAGATTTTCCTCGAGGGATCCCGCCTCACTGGAACAAGAACCAACGATCTGCTTTTCATGCCGATATGGGACGGCCCAGGCGATGACCTGAAGGGGTGGCAGGAAGACGACGGGCCAATCCAATCCCACGATTCTGTTTCCGAGGGTGAATCCATTTCTCCGTACCGCAGGACTCGACCTGATCCGATCTCTCCCTGCCTAGGCTCCTTCTTCGGGGGACACGGAGATGCGATCTCCTGGTGGAACAAAGCGTATTTCACGTGAGAGATCAGATAAAGCCCCACCTCCACCCACCCCAACTCAGCCTGTCCCATCTAGGTACCACGACTACTACCTCTTCAAACGCAAGACGTTCGTCGGCAAGGATCAGAACCTTTTCACCTCCTTATTCCTCCTCTTCCCAGAACGGTTCATTACCGTATGGCAGCACGACAACCAAGCGCCCGAATACGTCGGACTTACTGAAGGTCCGCTCGGAAGCTGCGGCGGGAGTTGGTGGTACTTCCAATTCTTCGTGAGCGGCAAGCGGGATCAGACGAAGATGAGGAACGTTTGGTCTCCAGGCAAACCGGTGCACTCAAAATTCAATCCGACACTCCCGAAAACCTCAACAGTGTGTCGGATGACCAGAGTGCTGGATATGGAACACGTCATCAAGAGGAAACATGGCAGTTTATGGAACCCTCCGCGCAGGAAGGTTGATATCAACGTCTCGCAACGGGACTGACCAGGTGAGCTGGCTATCTACTCGCCGTTCGCGGCAAAGGTCTCTAAACTATTTTTAGGTCCATCGGAGCACGCGTTTCACTCCTCAAGTTCTCAATTCCCCCATCCCCCCTACCTTCCACCGGTCCAGTGGCTGGCAAACCTGTGATTGCGCTAACTCTGTATAGTTAACGCAATGAATACCCGGCACTTGTCTTCTCCCCATGTGCCATCTGGAACCGCGTGCATTCCGTCCTCATCCACAGTTGAACGAAACAGTAAGGTGTCCGACGGTTGCGTGCCGTTCCCACGAACAGAGGCTCGCGATGCGAAGCACACGGGACGATGGACTAAATTCGCCCTTATCGATGTATCAATTCGTTTGTGATAAAACCCGGCTTGCTCCCCAATGATGCACTTTGCCTCCCTTCTCCCACTGGTGCAATGGCCGGTCTTCAGACAGATGTGGACGCCCTCGTTGGTATCGCCCACGCAGAGAAGTCGCGCACCCTCAATTCTGATGCTTCACACGACCACAAAAGTGACCCAGAGGCGCCGGTGCTGGATGGTATTCACGACGGCCTCGAGTTCCCCACAGAAGAGGAGAAGAAGACGTTGAGGAGAGTCGCGGACACAATCCCCTGGAATGCATACCGTCAGTGGTTGGCGCGCTGACGCGACCTCTGGATTTTGCTCACCGTGTCCCTTTCCAGCGGTTGCGTTCATCGAACTCGTCGAACGCTTCTCTTATTACGGTACCACCGTCGTCTTCACCAATTTTATTCAGCAACCCCTCCCGGATGGCTCCCGGACCGGTGCAGGTGGTCTCAACGGTCAACCAGGCGCGTTGGGGAAAGGGCAACAGGCATCTACCGGTAAGTCCTACCAATGAGAAGCGACCATCTCACTCACGCGAATGATATCAAGGACTCACTACATTCAACTCGTTCTGGTGAGTTCCGCGTAACCCCTGGCTATTTATAGGTGTATAACAGATTCCAGGATTTATGTTATCCCTCTCTTCGGTGCCTACGTTGCCGATGCCTACTGGGGTCGGTTCAAGACGATTTCCGTTGCAGTAGGCATCGCACTGGTTGGACATATTCTCCTCATCATCTCTACCGTCCCTGGTGTCATCGAACACCCCGATGGAGCACTTGCCTGCTTTGTTATCGCCATCATCATTATGGGGATCGGTACTGGTACCTTTAAGCCGAATATCTCTCCCTTGGTCGCTGAGCAATACCAGAAGACGAAGCTCTTCATCCGGTATACTGAGTCTGGGGAGAAGGTCATCGTCGACCCAAGTCTTACGACGTCCAGTATCTACATGGTAAGCGCCTGTCGCCTGAACTTCGAAAAAAGTATCGATTCTTTGGTTCCAGTACTTCTATCTGTTTATCAACATCGGTGCCTTGGTTGGCCAGATCGGAATGACGTACTCCGAGAAGGTGAGGTCCCTCGTTGCCGGTTCCGAAGCCAGGCTCGCTTACTTTGATTTTAGTACGTCGGATTCTGGCTGGCCTACACGCTCCCAACCATCTTGTTCTTGCTGTGCCCCATCGTCCTCTTCTGGGGTAGAAACAAGTACATTCAGTCTCCTCCAACAGGATCCGTCCTTGCCCAGGCCACCCGTGCTTGGATGTTTGCCGCTCGCGGCAAGTGGTCATGGAACCCCGTCAAGTGCTACAAGCAGTTGAAAGCCCCCGGTTTCTGGGATGCCGTCAAACCAAGTAAGCTCGCGCCCGGGGATCGGCCCGCATGGATGACCTTCGACGACGTATGGGTCGATGAGGTGAAAAGAGGGTTGGCCGCTTGCAAGGTTTTCGCCTGGTTCCCAGTTTACTGTGGGTGCTCCGGGTTTCCGCCGAGTCTGACAGGAAGTGCCTTACATATGACTCTGCCCAGGGTTAACATACAACCAAATCAACAACAACTTGACATCCCAGGCCGCCACGATGGCCACCCACGGTATCCCGAACGACGTGCTGTCTAATCTCGACCCATTCGCGTTGATCATTTTCATCCCTGTTTGTGACCTCTTTGTGAGTCTATTGGGTCCGATATCAGTCCCCCTTTTTCACTGATTGTGTATAACTCAGTTATACCCTGGGCTTCGCCGTCTCGGATTTAACTTTTCCCCGCTCAAGAAGATCACATTGGGCTTCCTCACTGGAGCGGCTGCAATGGTTTGGGCCGTCAGTACTCCAGCGCCCCCGTACTACCTCCTACGAAATGAGCCTGACGCTTCCATTTAGGGTGTCTTGCAACACTACATCTACAAGACCAATCCTTGTGGAAACCAGGCCAGCACCTGTAAGGACACCTCACCGCTCAACGTCTGGATCCAAACCGGCTCCTACCTCCTGATCGCGTTCAGCGAAATCTTTGCGTCAATCACTGGCCTGGAATACGCTTTCACCAAAGCTCCGAAGAACATGAAGAGTTTGGTGATGGGTGTGTTCTTGTTCACCAGCGCTATTAGCTCAGCTCTTGGGGAGGCTTTCGTCCGTAAGTCTACTTGTCCTCGTGCTTGTTGAGCGATTATGAATAACGGGATTTCTCCAGCTCTGTCGACTGATCCCTTATTGGTCTGGAACTACGGTTCTATGGCCGTCCTCGCTCTCATCGCCGGCGTGATCTTCTGGTTTACCTTCAAGGACCTGGACGCTCGCGAAGATGAACTCAACGAGATTCCCCAAGGGGAGTACGAGAAGCCTGTTGCTCCTTGAATGTGCGAGCGGTTGTTGGTAGCCGGCGTACACTTACGTTTGTATGGTAGAGGTGTGGGATATTATATTTCCCTACGAAACTGACATGATGCATCGTCGCAAAAATGTATGGGGCGGCCTAAATTAATACTTGCGCGACTTTCTCCGCCGATCGCCCCTTACTGTCACCCAAACCGTCCTTTCGACTCGACTTCGTTCTGGGACGCTGGAATCACCCCCTCTCAAAATCCACAACCCCACCCTTGTTGTCTGGTCAGCTGGCGTTCGCAACCGGTGGCTTTTGTTTGTTTCGTCGTCTCGTTCTGGTTTTTTCCCACTTGGCTGCGGGGATACTCAAGGAGAATGTTCGTGTCAATCGTGGGGATGAAATTTTCACCCTGCTATGTTACGGCACCAACCGTTATTGGAGTTTGCTACCCTGAATAAAAAATCTCTACTGTTCCCTGGACGGCATCATCCTTCATGCCCCTGCATACCAGTCCCCGTCTCGTACGGTGGTTGTCCCCCCAATCGACCCACCATTCACCTCCTCTCCCTTCTTGTACGGTGGCGACCGTCCAGGGACGATGATTATTCGCCGTCCGTCCAAGGTCCGTATGGACTCGGGGGACCCGTCGAGCCTGCTAGACAGGAACGGCGACGACTCAGGGTTGTTGGTCGGGTGGCCTAATAGATCTCGGGTTAAGGGGCAGGATGACCTCCTCCCTTGTGCTATCGCCGACCGTGTATCTCCTTCACCGTCTGTCGCACCATCCCCACCGCCATCGTCGCCGTCCGACTCTTCTACCACCGTCACTCCTTCACTTCCACCTGTCACCCCTTCATTTCCACCCGTCACGCCTTCATCTCCGCCCGCCTCTCCTTCACTTCCGCCCGCCGTTTCAAGTTCATTTCCGCCTGTCGTTACCAACCCCTTACCCTCACCTTCCCCCACAGGACTCGACCCTACGTCGACAGGTCCTAACATACCATTCGAAGCGAGTATTTTATCATCAAGTAGTACCTCGCCTCCACCCCTTTGGAGCGAACCCCCTCCAGGACTGATCATTTCCGCGCCGGGAGTCCCAACGCCTACGACCCAGCCCTCTCTATTCACCCTCTCGTCCAATCCGTCCCCCACGACCGAATCCCCGATTTTGTCACCGACGATGACACCTACATATACCGAGCTCGGGAAGGAAATTGACGGGTAATCTCCACTACTCGAGCCCAGTGCTTCATCCACGCTTATACTCGAATTCCAGGTTCGATTCAAAACCCGAACCCAGCCCCATGGCTACCAACACGGACGAGATCGCTCCTGACGCCTCCCTGGACTCGGTGAACCAAGGAGTGGTTGTTGGCCGTCACAGGATGATTGGTGTCATTGCCGGTTCGGTGTTAGTCGCCGGCCTGGCGTTATTCGGAGTTATCTTCTACCTGCGGCGTCGCATGAGCAGGAAATCGTTACGTCGGGTTGTTGACACCACTCGCGCAATGCCAAACGTGTCACCACATTCCGGACCACCTCGTGTGAAGGAACAGCGGGAGGGTGGGATCATCATGCGAGATTGGAATCCATTCATTGACCCCAACATTGAGGCAACACGCAACCCGGCTCTACCAGTAACGGCGGTTCAGAAGCAATGCAGCCATATGGACCGAGACAGCCAGATTTCAACAACCTCGTCGGGCTCCAAGTCGATACGGTTCGTGGCACCTGGGAGTTATCACTCACCCACCAACTCTCGTTCTTCGCGAGTCGCTATATCAGTGACGCCGACGGATGCGACTCGCACGCTCGCCTCTAATCCTTTCACACCACCCCGGAGTCCTGTCAGTTTCAAGACGCCTGCCGACCACTCGGCGACTTGGAGGGGCACAAACCTGTCAAATATAATCAACGCTGCGCGTGGAGTCAGACATGACGATTCCAGGGAATCGTCGGGGGATGCTGCTCGTCAGCGATCGCGTTCCTTAGGTTACCCTGCAAAAGGGAGATTTATTATATCCCGTGGAGGAGGGTCGACGAGTGTATTCAAAACTGCGACCAGACCCGGTCCCTCGGGCAGAGGAAACGGTGATAAACTTTGTGTATAGGATGCTATTTATCCGTTTCTGTTCCCTCAGTCGCTCCTACAACGGACCTCCGTTTATACCCTCGCCTCTAGTTGACCTGTAGTCTGTGTTTGGTCGCTGTCGGTACCAGCCGTGGTAACCGAGATTTTTGACTTCAGCCACCGGTCCCTCCGTCGGCGACTTCAGAACATGCCGGTCGTCTCCGTGGGATCTCTGGTTCGCGTCACCGGGACCCGGGGAGCAATGGGGGATCCGGACCCGGGAAGCCTCGCCTGCTGCAACAACGTCAGGGAATCCGGAGGTGTGTCGTTGGCGGCTGACACGGCCGTAAAGCCAGCGTGAGCCCTATCGAACGCCCGAGAACTATCGCAGCAGTGGTTGGTTTCCTGTTCGAGGCTCGGCGCTTTCGTTCGCTCGTCTTGGAGGAACGACGATGTACTTGGTCCTCCCCCGTGCCAGGGTCTTACTCCTCACTGCCCTCCTCACCTTCTGTATTCTCTCCTACTCCTTCTACGTCACCCTAAGCGACAACCCCTATCTCCCCGGGGCCCCCGATGCGCTCCCAGCAGAAGAAATCCAACCCGCACAGATCTTACTCGTCTCGGCGTTCTATCCCCTCTCGAACTCTAAACACTCCCAGGAAGAATACGCTGTATGGCTAACCAAGTATCTCTCCAGGGTATCGACCCACATCTACTTTTTCGCCCCCCCGGATATCGAGCCCACGATTCGACGACTGCGCGGTGATCTACCCATGACCCTCAACACGACATACGCCTCTCCCTTTGACATTCCTCCCCTCTCCGATATGCAAGAAGTCTACAAGGCCATGCACGCCCTCGACCCTGAAAAGGCTATCCACTCCCCAGAGCTATATGCCATCTGGACGTCCAAGACCTTCTTCCTCGACGAGGGGCTGCGAAACATGGAGAAGTCTGGCACCAAGTACGATTACGCCTTTTGGAACGATGCAGGCAGCTTCCGCGATGACCAGGAGTTCGACCAGTGGCCAGGGGCGCGTAGGGTTCCCGAGATCTTTGAGATAGGTTCACGCTTGACCGGCACCCCTCGCAAGGATCTGTTTTTCATGCCCATCTGGGGCTCCCCTCGCTACTCAATGAGGTTCTGGAGGGAAGCGGACGGTCCGATCAACACGGATAACCCAATCTCCGAAGGTTTGATCCCGCTGACCCGCACTCGGCCACCCAGTCAAACTAACCGACCGCATTCCATTCCGCGCAGGTTCGTTCTTCGGCGGCCAGGCGGATGCTATCGCTTGGTGGCGCAAGACCTACTTTGCGTACGTGCACCCCTGGCCCGCTCA
>Ga0307516_10003082_pt1 | contig 21699 bp, 24 predicted proteins | sample 19_EM_MG_FD_203310 | JGI IMG/M metagenome (GOLD analysis project Ga0307516, IMG submission 203310) | Populus trichocarpa ectomycorrhiza microbial communities from riparian zone in the Pacific Northwest, United States - 19_EM | ecosystem: Host-associated > Plants > Roots > Unclassified | place... | reverse complement strand
CTACTACTACCGTTTAGTACGACCCAAATAATATCGATCCCGTCTGCCTCCTGTGACACACCCTGTCCACGTACGGTATATCGACTCGAGTAAGCAGCTGGCACCGGCACACGGCATCCCAACCATCGCGGAGTCTGTGGGGGTGACAGGGTGACGGCAGTGACACCAGAGAGACCGGTGACGTCATTTGCCTTCCCGGGCACGGCGCAGCCTTCCCTACATGGCGTTCCCGCGCACCGCCACCTGCTGTTTTCTGGCACTAAGTCACTGTGGTCCAGGTTTGTGACCTCTAGTAATTCTCTCTCCAGCAGGGCATTCCGACTGGAGAAAATGAATTCAAAGGGATGTACAAATAATACCGTGACGCCAGTTGATGGAAGTCTGTCCTTCGACTGTAACACGATGAGTCCCTGCGCTATGTAAAGAACACCCCTTTACCTGTTATCAACCATGACCAATGTCTCCTGCTAGAAAAGCTGCAGCAATGTCATCCATAAGTCCCGTTGTTAGATACGGCGAATGCCAAACACATATACAGTGAATATAGCCCGGCATATGGGAATGATGTGCTTACCATTCTCAGCCAAGAATAGTCAATCAGCCGCGGCTACAAGGTCTAAGGATCTATGAATGGAGCAAACATATTGGACTCTAGTGTAGTAGTATGGACTCGAATCAGAACGACTCTCATCACCCACACACTCGCTCATTTCTCCTCACTCCCGCCTGGTTCCGCCGTCCATCTCGAATCACAGCCACTACACTCAGCATCAGGGAAACCACAGAGACCATAAGTGTGACCCTAAAACTTGATATATAACACTCTCGACCGATTAGACACTGACCCTCCGACATGTTCTGGAAAATCGGCTTGCTAAACGCAGGGATAGCATGTTGGATACGTGCAGTCGTATTTGAGTCCTGGTGCGGAGTGTGCGCGTCGAGGTTTCGCCCGAACATGATCGCGAGAAGATTCACGGACGGGAGTGGCGACAGCAACACCCATCCCCAATTTTCCGATTGATGGGCTGTTGTTGATGGATCACGTTTATCAGTACGATGATGATTTCTGTACACGATATAGATATAGACGAGAATTTACACTCACCTAGCCCAAACCACTCTATGACAACCGCGGGAAGCACCCCAGAGCCGCTGCCATATGCAACTCCCATCATGGCACTTGCAATCCACAATGTGTTGATGTTCGACACGCTAATTGCTGCTATCTGGGAGATTATGAATAACGAGGACAGGATACACAAACTATATGCACGGCGCATGTGGAGATGGATCCGGATGAAGTCCGAGACCAGGCCTACAAGGGATTTTAGCGAGAGAAGACACAACGGAGGGTATGCTACCTATTAGTACCCGCCCGGCCCAGTTGCAGATACTCAGGATCGATACTTGGGTAGTTTGCCACGCGGAGGCTTCTATTTCATCATAGGTTGGGTTTGACTTGGCATAGAGTGCCAGGGCGATCGAGCCAACGTTGTTAATGTCTGCATTGAGATTGTCAAAAGCTGTCCAACCCACTCGGGCAGTACAAGAAAAACCAACACATTAATCCCACCCCAGCCACTGCATAAAGGTCATTAGAAAGTGAAGCTCGAGCTCAAGCTTGAACAGACTTACAAAGTGATACAATCATAACGAGAAGGTAAAAGTCTGGACTTGTAAGGAGCTGGATTCCATATATGTCTGGTAATTCTTCTGGCTCTGAACAACTCTGACCACTGGCCAGCCCCACTTCTGTAAGGGTCGATGATTCGGGCACACCATGATAATGGACCCTCCTCTGATTGCCAAGAAGGGGCTGACAACTCTCTGATTCCACAGTGCCAACTTCATCAATACTACGATGAATGGAAGGCACGGCCACTTCATTTAAAACTGGGTCGTAGACCTCGGATTGGTTCACTTTCGGAAGTAGATGAATTGGCGGAAGGGGTATAGGTCGTACAACAAATAATGCTGCCAGCACGGGCAGTGAAGTAGAGAGGACCAGGACGAGCAATAACGCCGACGTATCGCCTGGAAAGAAGGTGTGCGCAATGGTCGAGAAAACGAAGGCCGAGAGCCCGAACCCAGAGACGACCAAGCCAGTCGTTGTCGCATGCTGTGGGAAAACGTCGTAAGAGACGACAATCACCAATTACATTCCTCCCACAAAACAGGAGTCATCACCGGTGCTCGCCAACGCAGTGCTCTCCGGAAAGTGGAACGAAGTAACATACCATCGATGGGGGAAAGCTCTTGGCTGTTGTATTGATGGCGGAAGACAGGCCACTGATGGCGCCAACGCCAGTGAATGATGAACACAAAACAAGCATAGCAAAATGCCCCGAGGAGAGTGTTGCACCAGTGGCGACGCCACCGTCGAATATGCCCTTTATCCCTGCATATCCCGCAAAACAAAATACGGAAGCCCCCATGAGTGGTATCCGAGGGCCATGCGCATCTACAATGCGGCCCACGATAGGGCCAGCAATGTATGCGCCAACTACGTATATTAGTATACGCTTAAATTTGGGTTGGAGAGAGACTACACACCATTAGCAGCGAGCCCAACGATATTGAGCTGGGTGTGCGTCAAGTGAAGCCGAGCTCCCAACTGTGGTGCATATACTAGGCACCAACCTGGCTCAAAATACACGCGATCATTCCATCGTAAATGTTAACCTACCGGAATAAATCTGTGTTAACAAGTTTTAGGATTAAAATGGACCGATGATAATTGAATTGCACAGACATAGTTGGTGCCAGAACAAAGCGCAACGAGAACAGAACCCAGTAGAGCAGCAAGACGAGACGTGCTGAGAAGGCCTACGTTTTTGTGTTGGATGTCAGTAACCGAGGTCATTATGGGCTGGAGTGGGGTCGTCAAGAGGTAATGTTTTCGTTCTGGATGATAATTGGGACCAGGCGTAGTCTCCCCTGGGCAAACGAAGAAGACAGTCGTCCCTCCTCAAGTCCCGAATAACATCAGGCGTCTCAAATTGCTGCTGTAATCTCCTATTAATTTTAGTGGAACGATTATCTTCCTCTAATAATCTAGCTTTCCGGGGAGACTAGTAAGTCCTGATTGACCACGGTCGTGAGTTGCGGGAAATTGACAGTGAGTTGCAAAGACGAATGTACCATACCGCAGTTTCAGTAGATATTGCCAGGCCCGCATAATGACGTATGCAAGAGCACGAAATCAAGTGATTATTTGTCCGCCATATTATTTTCAGTTCAGACCTCATAATGCATATCAACTGCACATAAACGAGTGTTAGATCACTTGGGGGCACTGCGCATAGACCAGCCATCCATTCTACATGCATTGAATAAACAGGATCCTACCCACAAACTCCACTACGGATAACGCACGGCTCGCCCATTCCTCGCCTTATACCGCCGCCCATCCCGAATCCCAGCCCACGCACTCAGTCCCAATCCAACTACACACGCCACAAGTGTCACTCGCAGGCTGGAAACATAACACTCCCGACCGGCTGTGCACTGATGCTCTGATGGCATGGCGCGAGGGATCACACCATGCAGCGCGGTCAACATACGCCGAACTTTGCTGGACGTATCTGAAACTTCAGTTGGCGTGTGGGCGTCGAGATCGCGCCCCAACATGATCGAGAAAAGGTTCCCGCCAATGAGAGGAGCAAACGACGTCCATCCTGAGTTTTCCGACAGGTGGGCTGTTCACCATTTTTGAAATGGTATCAGGCAACATGGCGATAGCAGGGAGGGAATGCACTTACCTAGACCGAACCAATCAATCATGATGGCTGGCATCGTCCCGAACAGACTTCCATAAGAAAATCCCAAGAATACCGTTGCAATCCATAATGTGTTGACATTCGAGATGCTTAGTGCGAGGACCTGGGAGATTATAAATAGTGAAGACACGATACACAAGCAGTATGCACGCGGAGTGTGGAGATGAGTGTGCATGAAGTCTGAGATCAGGCCTATACAAGTGTCAGTATAGCAGGACAAAAAAAAGGGGGGGAGAATGCTACCTATTATGATTCGACCAGCGAAATTGCCTATGCTCAGTGTTGATACCTGTGCGGCTTGCCATTTCGATGCCTGTACATCGTCATACTCCGGATTCAATTGGGCATAGAGAGCCAAGGCAATGGAGCCGACGTTATTAATGTCTGCATCGAGACCGTCAATGGTGACCTCGCACCGATGCAAAGAAACCTCACACATTATGCCCGTCCCGCTCACTTCAAGTGTCATCAGAAATGATAATCAGAAACATGGCTGGATCAAACTTACAGAGCGCAATGATAGCTATAATAAGATAAAAGTCTGGACTCGTGAGGAGCTGGATTCCATGTATATCTGGTAATGCATCAACTTGTGAGTGACTCTGCTCCTTTTCCCAACCCATTTCTACGGTGGAGGGTAGTTCTGGTGAATGTCGACCACCATCCTCGAGCTGGTCTTCTGGAAGATTCGCACAGCTCTCCCTTGTTGGTATCCTCACCATGTCAATATCGGAGCCAGGTGTGAGGGGTATCATATCTCCGGTTGGGATTGGCTCGTATCCTTCGATTCCATTCATCTCCGGACTGATACATGTTGGAGGGAGGGGTACGGGTCGCACAACAAATAATGCCAATAATATGGGTATGGATGTGCCGAAGGCGAGGAGGCGTAACAAAGCTGAGGTATCTCCAGGAAAGAACGTGTGCGCAATGGCTGAAAAGATGAAGGCAGAAAGCCCATAACCGGATAGAACAAGACCAGTCGTGGTGGCGTGCTGTGAAGCTATAGCATGAGGTGATGTTCTCCGTGATATCCTGAGTGAAATGACCCACTGCTGATTTTGGGAAGCTCTTCGCCGTGGTATTGATGGCTGCTGCGGCAGCGCTCGTTGCCCCAAAGCCAGTCGATAGTAAACACATAACGAGCATGCCAAAAGAAATCGGTGAGATGGAGGTCTCGGTGCCAATGCCATTATCATATATGCGCTTTATTCCTGAATATCCGACGAAAGAACACAGTAAACCTCCGATGAGTGGAATGCGGGGACCCTTTGCGTCGACGAAACGGCCCAATACGGGAGCAGAAATGTGGCCGCCAACTGGGTGTATCAGGACGGGTACCTATGCTTGGGACTGTACTGACCATTAGCAGCGAGCCCGACGATGTTGATCTGGGTGTGTGAAATGTGAAGGCGAGCCCCAAGCTGCGGTGCGTAAGCTAGTAGGGACCGCTGCGTTTCAGGAAAATTGCAGTACGTCCACCTTGAACGACCCACCAGAATAGATCTGCGTGAATGAACTTCAGGTCATGTACTACGGATATCTGTTGCACAGACCTACATAGTTCGTGCCAGAACAGAGAGCGACGAGGACAGAACCCAGCAGGGAAGCAATCCGAGGCAGACTGAGAAGAGTTGGGACGTTGCGTTCGTCACCCACCGAGAACATCGCGATCCCGACAGGCACAGAAGAATCACTGAACACAAGCCGGGCGTTCAAGTCGGTGCCATTCTGAAAGGCGTCTCAAGTACGTAATCGTTGTTGCTAGCGCTAAACCACCAATATTCTCTGCAACGAGGATGTGGGGAAGCAGTCGACTATCCTCCGTCGAAGTGCTGGACTGCTCTCTTGCGAACAACATCTTTTTCATGCCAACGAGTGGACGGAGCGTCTCTATGCTCGTAGTCTGAGTAGTAGGGTGCTTATGTACGTACAGTTCGGTTCACCGAAAATGTGACGTGCATACGTGACAAAAGCCACTCTCGGTCCCATCCTTCAACAGCGATGGTCGGTTTCTACGAGCTCCAGCTCGTAATATTGGTGTCTGCGTGTCTCTTCTTCCTGCTCATCGAGCGTCATGTGTCTTCCAAAAAGCGAGCACTAGCCAAGGACCACGACCCAGACATACTTGAAAATGGAGGCTCAACTCCTATAAACGCCTTGGCTACACTGACGAAGCGGTATTTGGTGGTCTATGCCATCGTGATGGGTGGGTCCCTCTCGTCCATATGACGCGCAATTCCCGGATTCACCGTCGTCGCGGTTCCGGGATGAATTAGGCGCCGACTGGTTGCAAGGTCCTTATGTGTACTCGCTCTATCGCGAGCAGTACGAGTTGCCGGAGCGTATGGTTGCGGTGTTATTCGTCACCGGCTTTATGTCTGCTGGAGTCACTGCTCCCCTGGTGGGCGTATGGGCAGATCAACAGTGTGTTTTCTCCCATCGTTCCTCTCCAAAATCATGCTTACTCCGCATCTCCATTGCGTCAACTATGAAGCGGGCGCAAAAAACTGTGTCTTGTCTTTTGTATCACCTATCTCTTTACCTGCTTTTGCGTCACTATCCCATACCTCCCTGTCTTATTCCTTGGACGCTTGGCGGGGGGAATATCGACATCCATCCTCTACTCTGCATTCGAATCATGGCTAGTCTCTGCTGCAAACGGGTTGACGATCCCTTCGTCTGACCTCTCGATCATCTTTGGACGAGCGACCCTTGTGAACGGATTTGTCGCTACTGGCGCTGGGGTCGTGAGCAACCAGCTCGTTGCCCTAACTCGTTCCTTTGCGTCGCCCTTCGTAGCCAGCGGTGCTCTGCTCGTTCTAGCTTACATCGCAATTAAGGCTAGCTGGACGGAGAACTACGGAGGTGGAGGCGGCGCGAGTGGTCTCGGAAATACTGACCCTTTCCAACTCAAACGGCTCGCACAGGCCTGGCGAATCGTTCGCGGCGGTAAGCCACCATCCAAAGTCCTCAGACGTTGGATAGTGACGATGACACAGACCCCTTGTTATTGATCATCGGTCTCACGCAGACCTGTTTTGAAGGTTCCATGTACCTGTTCGTATTCCTCTGGGTCCCTTCCCTACAAGAGGCATCAGTTACGTTCCCGGCCATTCCTCTTCCTCTGGGGTACATCTTTTCGTCGTTCATGGTTTCAATGATGCTCGGCTCCCTCCTTTATACTGCAATCTGTACATGGGCACCAGGCTCACCGAACGACTCGTCCCTTACTCTTCATGCAAAAATAAGCAGCCTCATTTGTGCCGCGAGTGGACTTGCATTGGCGGTGAGTGTGCGTTCCCCTGAGGAAGCGACGCGCTTCTGGGCATTTTGTGCTTTCGAGGCGTGCGTGGGTGCATATTACCCAGTGCAGGGTATGCTACGTGGAACCCTGATCGCCAACGAGCACCGTGCGACGGTAAGCCCTTGAATATTTCGTTTCGATTCCCTTTGAGCAACTGCTACTCCCCCAGCTCGCTGCCCTCTTCCGTGTTCCACTCAACGTGTTCGTCGTTGTGTCTCTCATGACTGGAGTATCCTCTGCCCGACAAGCAGTGCTTTCTGCATGCTCGCTGATGCTTGCTTTCTCAGCGCTCATGACAGCATTCTTCGTTGTCAGGCGCACGGAAGCCGTTGTCCCCCCAGAACAGAACCAGCGTCCCGCATAGACTCTACCGCGATAGATACATCCATTCAGACTGCTTTGCACCTCCCGCTCTAGACGGCTCACACCACCTCATAAAATACACCTACTCCGAATGCTATTGTCCCCTATCCCAAACTATACTAGGTGTTTCCTACCCATTACACCCTAACGAGGATCCAATCGTCCAGATATGGTCCTGCGACATTCCTTTATGGACCATTCTTTCCGTGGACTCTAGATTAGCCAGAGGTGGCGTGCAAGGTCTCCTGTATTTAAGCTCACTGATACCCGCTGTGATGTAATATCATGACTTTTTCTTGACTATTATAATAAAGACATTGGGACGGATACCCTCGGTGGCAGTACGTCTAGAACGATATTCCTCCGTGCCTTCGTACCGGTATGTACCTACATAGAGCACAGAGCCAGACCTCCGGTTTGCTGACTGACACTGACCGTGGCCAGTGTATGGTGTAATAGATGATGTGAGCTTCGATCGGTAAACAAGATATCAATCAACCGGGAGATGCATGTTTTACACAATGAGGCGCATACAACTAATGGTACATCAAGACGAAAGCAAGGTAGATCGCAAAACACAAAGAAGGCAAGGCCCATCCAAGACGGGCTGAGAAGAAAATTCTGAGGGTCAGGACTACTTCCTCGTGTCTGGAAGATTTACCAAAATGAGCACTAGACGCACAGTTCGAAGGAAAAAGACACTGACCACGGGGAAGGGAATGGGCGCCGCCGGGTTGGACGTAGCCAGGTTGGGGGAAGTAAGGTTGGCCATGGCTATTAGAGTGACCGTGGGCGGGTTGGGGTTGACCATGGCTGGAGGGACTGTAGCTGGGTTGGGAGAAGCCAGGTTGACCATGACTGGAGTGACCGTAGCCGGGTTGGGGGTAGCTAGGTTGACCATGACTGGAGTGACTGGAGCCGGGTTGGGGATAGCCAGGTTGACCATGGCTAGAATGACTGTAGTTGGGTTGGGGGTAGCCAGGTTGACCATGACTGGAGTGACCGTTGCTGGGCTGGGGATAGCCAGGTTGACCATGGCTAGAGTGACCGTGGCCGGGTTGGGGGTGGCCAGGTTGACTATGGTTAGAGTGGCCGTGGCCGTGGCCAGGTTGGGGGTGGGCAGGTTGACTATGGCTGGAGTGGCCATGGCCAGGTTGGGGGTGGGCGGGTTGACTATGGCTAGAGTGGCCGTAGCTGGGTTGGGGGTGGGCGGGTTGACTATGGCTGGAGCGACCGTAGCTAGGATCAGGGTAGACGGGTTGACCATGGCTGGGCTGACCAACCCTGGACTGGCCTTGGGTAGGTTGGGCATTTTGTTGGTACTTCTCTGGTTTGCTGGGACCTCTGCACCAACCATGTTAGCATGAACGGTTTAAATAATGAAGTAACTAACTTTGGGGGCTGTCCGGCACTTTGTAGGAATAGAGGTCAGTCTTCAGATGTACGGATCGTTGGCACGATCTTACCTCGGCAGCTTAGTGTGGGGTTGAGCGGTTACACTAGCACGATAACGCAATAAATCCAAGCTTTTTCCAGGAAGGCAGCCGCTACTTACCTGTTTGTCGCCTTGAACGATGGCGATAACGCATGTGACATAGTTGCTGTGAATTGTCCTCGAGATGTGAGTCTATAACGATTGTATGATTGTCTTGCGACATGACATCGAATAAATGCATCAATGCACATACCCTGGAGTGGCATAGCTAGGTTGGGAAGTACTAGATGTACGGGGCTGCAGGTGGTCATGTAAGCCCCAATCGGGGTCGGTTTTCCTGGGTAATTGGGGTTATCATACGTATGTAAGCATCCAGTCTATGAACTCACTTCTGGGGCGATTGAGCTGGTCTGTCAGTGTTGAGAGACATAATCACTTGGGGGCGATTAGAAAGTGAGAGTTCGAGGGCGGTATTTATGAGGAAAGGGATTCAGATCCATAAGAGAAACGCCTACGCCCTACGACGAGATGAGCAGGTGATAGCACACGCGATGGCAGGCTGGGGTTGGCCAGGGGAAGGTGTCGGATATGATCATCACCGATGAGCGTCAAGATAACTTTGGCAGCCTGAGAAGCATGTTATAGATGGTGGATCTATTCCACGCCGACGGATAGAGACCTTCTTGAGTAAAACTGTAACAGACATGGGCAATATGTGATCGCCGGTGACCTCCATCGTTAGCAGGGAACATTGGGTGCACAATGATACGATGGTCAACCCCGCGACTAGCGCAGAACATTGCAAATACCAGGTGCCTCACCATGCATGAACAGGGCGGTTTGCATGAGGCACTGGCTGGTGTTTGATCGATCAAGGGATCTTAGAGTCGAGAAGGACGAAGTCTTTGGTCTGCCTAGGAGATTGGAGCATTGGAGTCTTCAGGACGCGCCGATTCGGAACGGTACACCCTTGTCTCCGTCAGCAGTGCGGGTTCGGTCTATATCGTGCCCCGAGACTGGTGCGCGCCTTTGGGATATCTGAAGATCTTGCCAACATACATAACGGATCATGCACGTCGCCTTGATCATCGTGATCACATGCCTGACACGGCACCAGTAGGACACACGACACCTAATCGTCAACAACGGCGGCAGAGCTGCACGCAGCATCTCCTACCCTTGTTCTTCCTCAGGAATCAGGATGTAATTGCCATGCGTGAGTTCGGTTACCATCGTCGACACGCTGCAATGGCACCAGCGGCGCAGGTTACCTCGTCGTCGTAGGCACTGGATGTGCGTGCAACAAACCTCCCCATTGCTGGTATCCATGGGGTAAGGTGTTTGGCATTTGCAATCGGTATCGCTGCAGATCTTTTGGCTTCCATGCTACTGTGAACATCATGGGGCGTCGTAGCAGCAGTCGTTGTCTGGATCATGCTAGGGCGCAGTTTGCTTAATGGATCAATATGAACATGGGCGTGTAGTTCAACAGTTCTCCTGTGTGCCACCACATTGGGTCTCCGATTTAACTGCCGCCAACACTCCGCAAGTCCGGCAGAAAATTCCCAACGCTCCTCTCGCTCCTCCCTTCACTTTGGTGACCTCCTACCCTCTTTCTAACCGTTTTCAAGGAAATTCGCACCATGGACGTGGACATGCGCAACAAAGAGGATGTCGATGAAAAGGCAGGTGTGCTACCCGGGAGAGACCGTGACAGAGATCGCGATAGGGATAGGGATCGCGACTACGACCGTGACAAAGAGCGGGAGCGAGACCGAGAACGGGACAGAGACAGAGACCGCGATCGTAGGGATCGTGAGAGGGACCGCGACCGCGACAGAGACCGCGACCGGAGGGACCCGGGTTTGTACACGTTGCCTCGTTTTACAAGTGTTACTTAGTTTCTTTCTTTCTTACATTTCTTGATTACCAGGTCGGGCCCGTCGTACTGATCACTGGGAGCCCGAAGAAAGGCGAAATGGAGAGGTCAGTCATGCTTGTATGGTTCAAATGCTACCAAAATGACTGACTCATCATGTAGCGCCGTAAGCGTTCCCGCAGTCGCACCCGGTCGAGGTCACCACGCAGGCGGTCTGGCTCGCCTCGCGAGCGCAGGCATTCTCGCCGGTCCCGGTCCAGATCTCGTTCGCACTCTCCATCGCGGTCTCGTAGCCGTGACCGCAAAGCATCGGATCCTTTCGCACGCTCTCTTGGCGGCCCAATGAATGCACCCCACGAAGAGGCCGTCGAATTTGGCAAGATCAGCAAAAGAGAAAACCGAGTTTATGTCGGCAACCTCAGTTACGATGTCAAGTACCGTGACCTTATGGAATTCATGAGGGGAGGTGGGTGGGGGAATCTCAGATTAGATATTTTCTTTTTGTGCGAGAGGGGGGAGGGCTAAGAGTGCCGCTCACACGGATCCGTTTTGTCAAACCTCGCTCGTTTTGGAGAAAGGCGCTGACGTGACGGTCTGTGAGCCGATCCGAGCTGAGGATGCAGACTAGAGGAGTGTTGTGTGGCTGTGGTCCCTTTCAGATTCTTTTTTCATGGTTTTGGATGGTTGGAGTGATCTGAGAGGATATTGATGGGAGTTTTCTTTCGGGGATTAATAGCTGGAGAGGTTCTCTTCGCCGAAGTGCTCATCACTCCAACCGGGATCTCCAAGGGTTGCGGGTAAGTGAGCCATTTGGCCTATGTTATTTACTCTCTCATACTTCCCCACAGCATCGTGGAATTCGCTTCCTCCGAAGATGCCCAACGGGCCATTCGCGAGCTTTCCGAGGTTGCGCTCCTCGGTCGGCCGGTATTCATTCGCGAAGTTTGTGCTCCTTGCTCCTCCTTTTCAAGCAACTCACTCTTGGCTTAAGGACCGTGAATATGAATCACGCTTTGGTGCAACACCTGTTCCAGGCAAAATCGGTATGGCGATGGCAGGCCAGGGCCTTCATGCGCAGCCTCCTCCTCGCCCGCCTCACCACAACTATTTCGGTACCCATCAAAACCCAGGCAACCAACTCTATGTGGGAAACGTATGTTATTTCGTAGCCAGTAGTAATCTGCTCACTTACAAACCGATTGCAGTTGCCTTACCAAGCAGGTTGGCAAGATTTGAAAGATTTGTTCAGGGCTGCTGGAAACATCATCCGTGCTGATATCAATATTGGTGCTGATGGTCGACCCAAGGGTTCTGGTACTGTCGTCTTCGAGACTTCAAAAGATGCTCAACAAGCAATCGGTGGGTCGTTTCTAAAGCCAATTCCGCGCTTGACACTCACTTCTTGCCAGGCATGTACAATGGCTTCGACTGGTACGGGCGCACGCTGGAAGTCCGCGAGGTGAAATCATTCTATGGTTCACCCCTTTGACTCTTCTGACGCTTACCTCCATAGGACCGCTATGCAGGCCTCTCTGGTCCATTCCGTGGGAGTGCCAGAGGCGGAGGTTTTGGTGGTCGTGGTGGCCTTCGCGGTGGCTTCCGTGGCGGCTATCGAGGCTTCCGCGGTGGTGGGTATCCCCACGGGCCCGGTCGTGACTTCTCCAGCCAGGACCTGTATGCAGACTACCCCGGGCCTGATTCTGGTCATGGCGGGCTCCGCATGGATAACTATGGAGGAGGATATGCTGGTGGTGCTGGCGGCGGTAACTACATGGGTGGTGGTGGCGGCGGCGGCGGCTACGAACACGAACCCAGTCAACAAATCATGGTTCGCAATGTAAGTCATATGCATACTTCCACTTTTTGATGCACTAACGGACGGTTAATCGCTAGCTCCCGTGGTCGACCGCGAACGAGGACCTTGTAGAACTGTTCGAAACGACAGGACAGGTCGAGTTAGCTGAGATTCTGTTCGAGGGCACCCGTTCTAAGGGATGCGGTGTTGTTCAGTTCTCGCAGGTTCCGGAAGCTGAGACTGCCATTGGTGCGTTTGCTTTCATGTTGGAGACGTCTTCGTCGAGTTCTGATCATAACTTCTTACTACGATGTGCAGCCAAATTCCAGCAATACATGTATGGTGGCCGGCCTTTGGACGTGCGCTTTAACGACCGATGGCACACGTTCACGCCCACAGCTGCCAAAGGTGGACAGGTTATCCCTATGCAAGCGGACGGCTGAGGGATGGACGTTTAACCTTGCTATGATGCTTCTGTGTTTCCTATGTCAGATTGAAGTTGCTTCTGCACGATCTTACCTTCAAAAAAGCACGGTGGTTCGAATAGGTTGTACCGTATGTCGTATACGTCTTAAGTACAAGAAAATATGCATCTAGTTTGCATCCTGTCATGGTGCAAGAATCCATGCGACACTGGAGGCAGATTTGAAGCAGTCATGATGCTGCGCAGTGGTATAACAGACTTGTCGACGTCTTTCGGGCTGCAACAGTTCCTAGGCTATACTTGGCTTAGCTTAGCTACAATAACTTAGGTGGTGGGTCCGATATCAGATTAATATTTGATTGGAATATATATGCACATAGGGCTAAGCGAGTTCTTTGAAGACTCCATCAACTACTTACTTCCAAAAACCGAACGGAGACAAGATTCCGAATCCGAAGTTCTACCGGTCACAAGAGTATTGAAACTCTGGTTCTGTTTGCTACTGAAGGTTCAATTTTAGGATACTGACCATGGCAATCACAGTACCGATCAAGCACCAACGTTGTGAAGTTAGAGAAATATCATGGACGAGCTTTCACGGGCACGAACTGAATTGGCCCTACTGGAGGAACAGGCGCGACTGCTCCTCAAAGAGCTCTTGCGTGTGCGTGCTGCCGTGGTCATGCAGCGAGCCAAGGTAGACGAACTCATTCGAACAAGACCAACCGCATTCAATCTCCTTCCCACCGAGATATTGCTATCCATCCTCGACCTTGATGTTCGTGTTTACCATCATACTGAGCGGAAGTATGAATTGGCTGGCGTATGTCGACGTTGGAAGAACATCATCTTCGGCAGTCCTAGCCTCTGGACTACCATCCATGTTGCAACGTCGCCTTCTTCCATTATGACACATCTGGAATGGAGTCGTGGAGCACCTCTCGACATTGTCATTGAGGCCCCATTGTGGTCCCGATCCCAACATCTTGCACTTGTCCCATCCCTAGACATTGTTGTCCCCTTGGCGCATCGCTGGTATAAACTGTCAATTACTGATATCTGCGGCTCCGATGACGATGAAGAAGTCGATATCTCACTAGCAGAATTTATCATCACGAGGATCAATCACTTGCAATTTCCTTCTCTCAAATATGTTGCAATCTCATATTGTGATGCTTCTCTGGACTTCCTTTCCACAGCCCGTGCCCCAGCCCTTGAACATCTGAGACTCAAAGAATTCAAGGCTGAGCACACTGATTTCCCACCAGTCACCGCATTACAGACTCTTGACCTGGATTTCTATGGCAATTACACGGATTATCCGTTATTTCGTTACCTGATTCCAACGCAGGCATTGACGAAGCTTTCAGTTTCAGGGGAACTCTCGCCCCTACCAAACAGTATTCACTTACCATCTCTGAAGCTGCTTGAGATATCCTTCCTTACAAGGGCGAGACAATTCATAAATGCAATTATGGCACCCAATCTCGAACGATTCAAATATACTTCTGGTTCTGGCAATCTACCTTCCGTTGCATTGCGTGGATTTCGCTCCAAATTCACCAGTGTCCGCCACCTCTCCTTTTGTGGTGCCGAACTGCTCTATGCCGATACCATCGCTCTTTGTGAGGCTTTCCCTGGCGTACGTCATGTGGAATTGAAGACGAAAGGGCTGCCTCACTTCTTCGACCCTGACCTGAGTGATGCTCCCGTTTATCGTCCCATAGACCTTGACCTTGTGTGGGCTGCACCCAAAATGGCTAGAACCCAACCAGTTCTCGGCTTGGCTGTTTGATCGGCAAGCATTGGGAATGCGAAGGTTGCATGTGAAACTTGAACATCTTTCTGGATTCAATGGCCCCGGTCAATTCACCGATTTCGAATTCCCTCGGCTGTACAAAGTCCTCAAAGAAAATTGTATCCTGGAGTTGGACGATTTCCCGTTAACTTTGCCGAGGATGTATCTCTATATGCCAGTGAATTCTCAGTTGAGAGTGGTAAGCACGCCATTCCCGTATGCCGGGCTATATTCACTGTATGTGTGTTTAGGATTTGCCACATCTGACAACAGGACTTGTGGATGACATTGCCGCAGCCTTTCTAGCAGGAGACATCGGTCAAGGTTGATAACAGGCAAAGGGGTGTTCTTGGCAGGCAAATGGACTCGGGTGTTCTCTACGTAGCGCAGGGATTCTTCATCGTCACGTTACAGTTGAAAGGACGGACTTCTGGCACCGAATGTGGAGATCAGTTTACATGTCAGGAAGAACGGCATCGTGCTTGCAGTAGTGACAACTTATTGGAATAGATGTATGGTCCATTTGTGTGAATACCAACGATGCCTTAAGGTTCTGTTTGCTACTGTACTGAAGGTTCGACTTTAGGCTGATCGTATCCATGGCAATCTGCCAATCAAGCACCAACGTTCTGTTAGAGAAATATCATGGACGAACTTTCACGGGCACGAACTGAATTGGCCCTACTGGAGGAACAAGCGCTACGGATTCTCAAAGAGCTCTTGCGCGTCCGTGCCGCCGTTGCCACGCAGCGAGCCAAGGTAGACGAACTCATTCGCACAAGACCAACCGCATTCAATCTCCTTCCCACCGAGATATTACTGTCCATTTTTGACTTTGATGTTCGTGTTAACTATCATCCCAAGCGGAAGTATGAATTGGCTGGTGTATGTCGGCGTTGGAAGGACATCATCTTCGACAGTGCCAGCTTCTGGACTACTATCCATGTCGTAAAGTCGCCTTCTTCCATCATGACACATCTGGAACGGAGTCGTGGAGCACTTCTTGACATCGTCATTGAGGCTCCATTGCAGTGGTGCCGATCCCAACATCTTGCTCTTGTTCCATCCCTAGACACTGTCGTCTCCTCGGCGCATCGCTGGTATAAGCTGTCAATTTCTGGTGTCTACGACTTCGAGGACGATGAAGAAGACGATTCCAGCAATGATATGATCACACGAGCAGGATTTATCATCACGAGGATCAATCGCTTGCAATTTCCCTCTCTCAAATACGTTACAATCTCATATTTTGATACTTCTCTGGACTTCCTAGCCCCAGCCCGTGCCCCGGCCCTTGAACATCTGGAACTCAGCGGCCTTATTGCTGAGCACGTTGATTTTCCACCAGTCACCGCATTAAAAACTCTTAGCCTGGATCTCTATGGCATCCCCTTGGACTATCCGTTATTCCCCTACCTGATTCCAACGCAGGCATTGACGAAGCTTTCAGTCTCAGGGAAACTCTCACGCCTACCCAACAGTACTCACTTCCCATCTCTGAAGATCCTTGAGATATCCAGCGTTGTAGAGGCGAGACAATTCATAAATGCAATTATGGCACCCAATCTCGAACGATTCGAATATGCTTCTGATGGTTCTAACGATCTACCTTCCGTTGCATTGCGTGGATTTCGCTCCAAATTCGCCAGTGTCCGCCACCTCTCCTTTTGTGGTGTCGAACTACCCTATGCCGATGCCATCGCTCTTTGTAAGGCTTTCCCTGGGGTACGTCATGTGGAATCGAGGACAAATGAGTCACCTCACTTCTTCGATACTGAACCGAGCAATGCTCGTGCTCGTCGTCCTATAAATCTCTGGACGGAACTCGAGAGCTTGACCTTATGTGGGCTGGGCCCCAAATGGCTAGAACCCAACCAGTTCTCGGCTTGGCTTGTTGATCGACAAGCATTAGGGTTGCGAAAGTTGCATGTGAAACTTGAACACCTTTCTGGATTCGATGACCTCGGTCGATACCCCGATGTCAAATTCCCTCGGCTGTATGAAGTCCTCAAAGAAAACTGTAACCTGGAGTTGGTCGGTTTCCCGTTAACTTTGCCAACGATGCATCTCTATGTGACAGTGAATTCTGGGTTGAGAGTGGTAAGTACATCATTCCCGTATGCCGGGCTATATTCACTGTAGATGGGTTTAGGATTCGCCACATCTAACAACTGGACTTATGGATGACATTGCTGCAGCCTTTCTAGCAGGAGACATCGGTCAAGGTTGATAACACACAAAGAGGTGTTCTTGGCAGCAAATGGAGTTGGGTGTTCTCTACGTAGCGCAGTGACTCTTCATTGCATTACAGTCGAAAGGACAGACTTCCAGTAACGGGCGTCATACCATTACCATTTTATTTATTCGAATTCATTTTCCCAAGTCGGAATGCCTTGCTGGAGAGAGAATTACTGGAGTCACAAACCTGAACCACGGTGGCCCATCTTGAAGCTGAAGCATAGGGTCGGGACACATTGTGTAGACACGATCTACCAACTTCCTCCAATGCTCTATTGCAACCCATGTGTACGCACAGCGCATATCATTTCAGATCTCCAACTAGTCCACTTCGAAAGTCCCTAGATATAGTGGTATATTACAGATGATACCTAAATGCAAGAGAGAAAACGCTCGAGAACGAGGAATAAGTAATATGTATATCGGACGTGACCTATGGTGTGAAATCATCCTCTCGATAGAAAGACAGACTTACCAAATCCCACTAGCGTGCACTGTCAATAGTAGTGAGGGCTCTTTCTACCAGTACTCCCGCTGTCAGTATTTTAAGGCGTCCCTCTCCCCGACGAGGTATCACGGATGTGAATGACAATCTCCTCAGACATCGTAGGCTAACGTACTATCCCACTAGAGTCCGCTTAGAGTTATATCCCGACGCATCAGTGAACATGTCATCGGACCGAGCGGTAATGTCGACATCGGGGGAGTTCCTGATGGGGAGGTGAGCACTTTTCATTTCCGAACAATGAGGAAGAGAAGAGAAGCAATGTGTAAAACATGTTCATAAGTTATCAGCCACGATCCGTATGTTAACGTCTCCTGCTAGGAATCCTGTGGAAACTTGCCACAAGTTCTTTGTTAGCCTCGGCAAATGCTGAACCCAAATACCGTGAAAATAAGGGACGTGCCCTACTTTCAACACATAATTCGCTCGCATATAAAGATTCGCGGCAAAGTTAATCCAACTCCAGAATGCGGTTTTTTTTTTTTTTTTTTCGAGAAGAAAACTGAAATCAATGCTTTGATTAGGGCGATCGTTTCGAGAAAAGTATTCACATGCAACCGTCGCATATCCAATGCTTGTTGATAGACGAGCCAAGCCGAGAACTGGTTAGGTTCCAGCCGCCTGAGATGCAGCCCATGGAGGGTCGAGCTATCGAGTTCCGTTCAGAGGTCTGAGACGACACGAACGAGAACTGGGACCAAGCCCTTGGGCCGGTGTAGGGTTAAAGAGGTGAAGCAGGTGACCTGTCTCTGATAATTCCACATGACGTGCATGAGGCAAAAAGTCATAACGTCACCATAGCATGGTTCAGGAGTGAGCGAACTCCGGGGAAGAGAAAAATAGAGTTAAGGGTGGGAAAGGAATACTGTTTGGTTGCAGTAAAAATGCCTTGGTGAATCCTGAGAGTGAAAGCTCCATCAATGACTATGTTGGGATCAGGTATAGAACTCCTTATCCACTAGGCCGCCGAAGAAATCCAGCTGTAGAGTCTTTAGTGCGGTGATCAGTGGAGCCTCCCCTCAAGGGCCGTTATTGTGTCAAACAACACACCGACACGGTCCGACAGCTCTTTCTTCAGGGAAGGAGCCAGCCAGCCTCGTGATTGACGCCGCGATTTCCATTCGTAAACAGTACGAGCAGAATTTGGTGTCGACAAGACGATGGTTGAGTTGTGCTCGCAGGTCCATGAAGCTGAGACGGCCATTGGTAGGTTCGCTTTCCTCCTGAAAGTTTGTTCGCCGAGTTCCGATCATACCTTCTTGCTACGATTTGCAGCCAAATTCATGTACGGTGGTCAGGTCATGCCTATGGCGGACGGCTGAGGGATGGATGTTTAACCTCATTTAACCTTACTGTGATGCTTCTGTGTTTCCTATGTCAGATTGAAACTGCTCCATAATCTTACGTTCAAAAAGACACGGTGGTCACCTTGTTTAACAAGGTCACTCTCAGTGGAAACCCGTCATCATTTTTGGACAACCGCGATGGCCTTTATTTCGATGTCCGTCTCAGTTAGGAGTAGGTTGCGATTGGCATGTCCGTGATACCCAACTACTGTGTTACGCTTGTCGTGTGATCCCATCCCATTTCTCTCCTGTTCTGCTGTCGAGTTCATCTAGCCGTTCGTCCTCCACCTGAAAGTGTTCGCTGGGATTAAATCAAAATTGCGCAGAAGGCAGATGCTGTTTCTCCCGCGACCCCACACATACACAAGTGTGATGGTAAGTCATTTTCTGGTGACAGTGACTTCCTTGCCGCTGGCCATGATCATGCTGAGTGTTTTGATGAGGGGCGTGATCGGAAGCACTCCACTTGCCAGGTCAACGAGCGCATCCGCTTTGGTGCGTATCATACGCACGAGGATGTAAAGCAGCGGACAATATTGCAACTCGATCGTGTGCACCAGGAAACGCAGAGCGCGCAATCGGTCAGCAGAGAAGTCCGCGAGCGCAGACCAGGATGAAAATATTTACCAAACACTGAAGGCCTTGATAGTCAAGGCGCCGAGAATGTCGACAACGGATATGTCGGACGCGAAGACCTGCACACGAGTGCTGAGGCATCAGTGACAGGCAGTAGCGTTGAGTGTGCAGATGGAATGATGATCCTACACGAAAGCATGCCACACGAGATGCGAGACGAGCTGCAGGAGCCAGTGTGAGCGACACCGCGGAGGCCAGAAGGAGCGCGATGGCCTCCAGAAAACGAAAAGTATGTCGTCAGCGCAACATAGCAGACTACGAGAGTTTGAGGACACGCGGATGAAGTCGAGAAGCCGCGAGAGAGATATGGGCAAGGACACATGCGTCGCCAAGTCAGACAAGGTTGTCCAAACGCCGACAGAATGTTGGCAGCAATTGGGTGCTCATGGCCATCATGAACGAGTTGCTGGAGCTCCTGATGACAATGATCGAGCCGTACGCCGATGACAGCGAGCCGAACGCACGCGTGCAATTTGGAAGCATGCGTTGGCATGCAGGCAATGCAAACAGTCCTGGAAACGGAGCGATGGCTCGAGCCATCATGCAGATCAGTTGAACAGTCAGGCAGATGGATCAAGAGGTCCGACGGACGCGTCGAACTTGTCGAACAGTGCTGAAACAGCTGGTATGAGTCATGGTGAAGGCGTAGGCATGTACCTGGGCGTTGGAGGCGTGAACGCAGCATCGAGGTGACGAACAGCGTTGGAAGCCGCACGGCCGCGTTGAGTAGGCAGAGGTGTGAAACGTTGAAACAAACACGAATAGAACTGCAAACGTGCCGGAGAATGTTAGAAACACAGAGAAGGAAGTTAAAATCGCCTGACTTACATATCAAGGCTGTGAGACAGTGCTCAGACGACGCGAATGGCTGCGGGAACCGTACGAATGGGTCAAGTGTGCATCCAGACATGCTCAGCGTTGCGAACGACATGAAACCCACTGAAACGAAGCGGAGAATGACAGAATGCGTCCAGTAAAGCTGAGGACACAAAACTCACCTGATATGCCCGAAGTCGAGCGACCCGAGCCTACCGATTGATGGTAAAGGGCCAGCGCAGGTGATCTCAAGTTGAAGATTTGTCTTTGGACTGGTCGAGGTCGGAAACAAGCGGACGGCGGCGAGTGCAGATGGTGGAATGGCCAGCAACGGCGATCGACGAGGTGATGACGACGGCATGGACAGCACAACGGGCGGCGGCAACTCAGCGTGAGTCGAAGCAGTGCTGCTGGCTGAACATAGTCAGCACATGCATCAAGAAAATTTGCAAGACATGGACTTACCAGTGTCATCCGAGCCACCCATCAGGTATCCAGAGCGTCCGTACGATGTGAGTAAGCGTCGAGGCGACGCAAGGACCAAAATCAAAGCTTTAAAGGTCAGCCAAACACAAGAACGCGAAACGACTTACCTAGCCGCGCCGTGCTACCACCCGAGAACGTTGCTATGGGGTCGATGCGAACGGATCAAGAAAGGCATCAGCCGAGTGCTGGAGCCTGGAGGGTCAGAACACTTATCCTGGACGAGCCAGCGAGATGCGGTCGATGTGGAAACGTCTAAATCAAATCGGAATGCTGAATAGTCTTTCTGGCGAGTTGAGGATGCTGGGGGAGCCTTGACGCGACGACGGAGAGTACGGTCGGATGAAGTCCGCGCGTTGCGCCCGACAGCGTGATGTGACTTGCCAAATCGGGCAAGAAAAGGCGATTGCACTCTTGTCCTCCACACCACGATCAGCCCCTAGGACTAGGCTATACCTTAGAGCGAGATCGAAGATTACTTTCAGAATAGAACCATTTGGGTCATTCCTTCTACCATTCGCAAGAGTAAATCCGTTTGCTATCGAAGGTTCAACTTCAGGATGCTGACCATAGTACTATCCACTGATGCTGGCAATCACAGCACCAACCAAGTACCAACGTTGTGTTAGATAAATAGCATGGACGAGCTTTCAGTGGTACGAGCTGAATTGGCTCTACTGGAGGAAGAAGCGCGACGGCTCCTCGAAGAGCTCTTGCGCGTCCGTGCTGCCGTGGCCACGCAGCGAGCCAAGATAGACGAACTCGTTCGAACAAGACCAACCGCATTCAATCTCCTTCCCACCGAGATATTGCTATCCATCCTCGACCTTGATGTTCGTGTTTACCATCATACTGAGCGGAAGTATGAATTGGCTGGCGTATGTCGACGTTG
>Ga0307516_10003080_pt1 | contig 21706 bp, 25 predicted proteins | sample 19_EM_MG_FD_203310 | JGI IMG/M metagenome (GOLD analysis project Ga0307516, IMG submission 203310) | Populus trichocarpa ectomycorrhiza microbial communities from riparian zone in the Pacific Northwest, United States - 19_EM | ecosystem: Host-associated > Plants > Roots > Unclassified | place... | reverse complement strand
GGTCCATATAAAGCGCGGTATACGAGGAATGGAAGGTGTGTGAGATCCAGAACGAGTTCTCGGTGTTTTCTCAGTCTCTGCTGTAGGCATCTCGCCATTGCAGGGCGGAATGGCCATGTTGCGACTTTCGATTGGATAACTGGGACGTTGCATTCGGAACTGCAGCTCCAGGAAACATGTCGAGACATCACGTATGTTCCGCAAAACCCTTTCTTTCACACTCTGATTCAAGTGTGCTAGATTTCTGCAGGACCAATCATATTATGCGGTCGCGCAGAAGAAATATGTATTCATCTATGACCATGATGGGGTGGAACTTCATTGTCTCAAGGCCCACGTTGAACCTACGCGTCTGGAGTTCCTACCATACCATTGGCTTCTCGCCAGCGTCGTAAGATCAACTACCAGCCTTCCTCCTTTTGTATCTAACGCTCACACGTCAGGGCAACGCAGGCTACCTAAAATATCAAGACACCTCCACCGGCCAGCTCCTCTGCGAACACCGGACCAAGCTCGGTGCTTGCAACACTATGGCCCAAAACACCCACAACGCTGTTATCCATCTGGGGCACCAGAACGGGTGTGTGGCGCTCTGGACGCCAAACCTTCCCCACCCCGCGGTGCAGCTTCTGGCTCACCTGGGCCCGGTGGTGAGCGTGAACGTGGATCCGAGCCAGGGCGGGCGGTATATGGCGACAGCAGGGAAGGACGGGACAGTCAAGGTGTGGGATTGTCGGAACTGGAAGGGGGCAGTGAGGGATTGGAATATCAGGAGCGCGGGTGATGTGGAGCTAGAGTGGAGTGCGAGGGGGGCATTGGCGGTTGCCAATGGAGGGTGTGTCAATGTCAGGAGTGACTTTGCTTTTTTGTTTTGATTTTGATTGACTTTTTCTGCTACAGGTGTATACGAGACCGTCGATACATACGCCGATGGTGACGAAAGCTCCGCCACCGTTGTATTTGACGCATCCAGTCACACGCCGACCGCTGACGTCTGTGAGGTTTGCGCCTTTCCAGGATGTTCTGACAATCGGGCATGCCGCAGGGTTATCGAGCATACTCGTCCCTGGTGCTGGAGAGCCAAACTATGACAGTGCAGAGGCAGATCCGTTTGAGAACAAAAATGCACGGAAAGAGAAGGAGGTCAAGGCCCTTTTGGACAAGGTTTGTTATCACTTCACCTTTTTTTCTCTGGCTGATCTTGATGTCGCGCTTGTGTAGATTCAACCCGATATGATTACTCTTGATCCGGAATTTGTTGGTTCCCTCGCTCCGCCGTCAAAGCTCACGACAGAGACGACTTTTGATGGAAAACCGACCAAGGAGATACCATTTGCACGGTTGCCGCGCATGGACCGGTTGAAGGTTTCTGGCAAGGCGGATGAGACGGAGGTGGTCAGTGAGGGTGAGGATGCTGTAGATGACAGCGGGAATAAGTTGTCGAAAGAGGAGAGAGAGCGGAAGAAACAACGTGGAAAGGGGAAGAGTCTCAAGAGGTTAGTGGCTGGACTTCTCTGTCTTTTTCGTTTCTCAAGGGTGTGTTAGGTACCTGAGGAAACAACGGAAAAATGTCATTGACCCGAGAGCGGTATGTGTAGTTGTCTTCACGCCCATTTATCTCGGTGAGGCTAATCAAATAAAACTAGGTTGCAATACGAGCCAAACTGGAGAAGCAGAGAGAAGAGAAAATCAAGGCGAGGTTGGCGGCAAAGACGGGTGAAGTTGAAGTGCGGAAGCCTTCAGCCTTGGATAGATTTCAACGGCCTCCATAATACAACGGTACCGAGATTACATAATCGCCACGACATTTTTTTGCTCCGTCAGTCGCAGTTCGAATCTCAGTCACCTCTTGACGCCCTTCCACAATGTCCGGTAAAGCTGATTTGTCACAATACAACTACAGCTCCATCTCGTCGCTGGTTCTGACCGCCGACAGGTCGGCTCTACCCCGTCGAGACAAGGAACCGGATGGCGCCCCAACTTCGCTTGCTGGCCGAATCAACCCTCGAGAGATGGGCTCACGCGTCATGCGTCAGGCGCCGAAAGATGTCGACAAGAAGAAGAAAAAGGCTGCCGAACGGCAGGACGTTTCTGAGAAGCAGGCGGGCCCCAAACGGCGAGCGGCAGAGGCAACGGGGTTCGCGTATGCCGACATTATCGAGGCGACTCAAGACGTTGAGGGGTTGACATACCGTCCACGTACGGCCGAGACGAGGGAGGTCTACGAGTTGATTTTGTCGTCCGTGCATACAGCACTGGGTGGTCAGGCGCAAGACATTGTGCGGAGCGCAGCTGACGCGGTACTGGAGACGCTGAAGAACGAGGGTATGAAGGATTTCGACAAGAAAAAGGAGGTGGAGGAGGTTTTGGGGCCGATATCGAGCGAGTCGTTTTCCCAGTTGGTCAGTTTGGGAAAGAAGATCACCGACTATGGTGCGGAAGATGAGACGATGGCGGATCCGGATTTGGAGAAGAGGGAGGCGGAGATTGACGAAGAGGTTGGCGTCGCAGTTGTCTTTGACGAGGACGAGCAGGAAGAGGAGGATGAAGAAGGGTTTGAAATTCGTGACGAGTCGGATGATGAGGAAGAGGGTGAGGAGGAGCCTGCTTCTGCCGGTGAAGGCGAGGTGGCCGAAGACGAACTTGTCATCGGTGGCGAAGCCTCGCGAGCAAAAAATGCAAAAGCCGACCAGGACATCGTCTCACCCCACTCTATTGATGCCTTTTGGGTCCAACGGCAAATCTCCGAGATATACCCTGACCCGGTCACCGCTGCAGACAAAGCTGCATCTGTCCTCAGCATCCTAGGCTCGGAATCCAGTCTTCGTGACTGTGAAAATCAGTTGATGGAGCTCTTTGACTATCAGAGCTTCCATACGACCACCAAATTCCTCAAAAATCGCGACGTCGTCGTTTGGTGCACCAAACTCATGCGCAGCGATGCAGACGAGCGCGTCAACGTCGAAGTCGCCATGCGGGAGAAAGGCGTGGGGTGGATTTTGCGCGAGCTGGCGGGTGATCGTCAGGCCAAGGCGAAAGCCGATGATGCTATGGACGTGGATCAGAAAATACAGGTGCCAAAGACTGCGACTTTGGCTCCTGGGTCGACCGTGCAACCGAAGAAGACAGTTGACCTGGAGAGTATGGCATTCAGCCAAGGTGGACATTTGATGACCAACAAGAAGTGCAAGCTGCCAGATGGATCGTTCAAGCGTGCAAAGAAAGGGTATGAGGAGATCCATGTCCCTGCGCCGAAGCAAAAGCCGGTGGTTGAAGGGGAGTTTGTACCTGTGACTTCCCTGCCAGCGTGGGCGAGGGGTGCGTTCACGGTCCCGAAGCTCAATCGGGTTCAGAGCAAGTTGTTCCCCGTCGCTTTCGGCACTGATGAACCTATTCTTCTTTGTGCTCCCACGGGTGCTGGAAAGGTGGGATTTACTCATATATCACTCATCCTTTCATTCTGATAAACGCTTTACAATTAGACTAATGTCGCTATGCTGACAATCCTGAATGAAATGGGAAAACACCGCGATGAAGAGACAGGCAAATTTGACCTCGACTCCTTTAAAATCGTTTACATTGCTCCTATGAAAGCCCTCGTCCAGGAGATGGTTGGCAACTTTACCGCCCGCTTGAAGGACTATGGCATGAAGATCGGGGAGTTGACAGGTGATTCTCAGATGACGAAGCAGCAAATTGCGGAGACACAGATCATTGTCACGACTCCTGAGAAGTGGGACGTCATCACCCGCAAGAGCACGGACACGAGTTACACCAATCTCGTCCGCCTTATCATCATCGACGAAATCCACCTCCTCCACGACGAACGGGGGCCGGTACTCGAGAGCGTCGTCGCCAGGACGATCCGGCGGATGGAGCAGACAAATGAATACGTTCGTCTTATCGGTCTCTCCGCCACCTTACCGAACTACCAGGATGTGGCGACCTTCCTCCGCGTTGACGAGTCTAAAGGGTTGTTCTACTTTGATGCTTCCTACAGGCCATGCGGGCTGCAACAACAGTTCATCGGTGTTACCGAGAAAAAAGCCATCAAGCGGTATCAGATCACGAACGAGGTGTGCTACGAGAAGGTTCTTGACCAGGCGGGGAAGAACCAGACGCTGGTATTCGTGCACTCGCGCAAAGAGACGTCAAAGACGGCCAAGTTTTTGAGGGACATGGCAATTGAGAAGGAGACGATAACGCAATTCGTCAAGGCTGAGGGTGCGGTTCGCGAGATTTTGACGGAGGAGGCGGGGAATGTCAAGGATGGAAATTTGAGGGACTTGTTACCTTTCGGATTTGGGATTCATCATGCCGGAATGACGCGGGAGGATCGTGCGCTTGTGGAAGAGCTTTTCGCCGATGGGTCGCTCCAGGTCCTTGTTTGTACGGCGACGCTTGCGTGGGGTGTCAATCTTCCTGCGCACACGGTCATCATCAAGGGGACGCAGATATATAACCCTGAGAAGGGCCGCTGGGTTGAGTTGTCGTCCCAGGATGTGTTGCAGATGCTTGGGCGTGCGGGTCGACCTCAGTACGACACGTTTGGAGAGGGAATCATCATTACGAACCACTCCGAACTGCAGTACTATCTCAGCTTGTTGAACCAGCAGCTGCCGATTGAGTCGCAGTTTGTGTCGAAGCTCGTCGACAATCTCAATGCCGAGATTGTTCTTGGTACGATTAGGAACCGGGACGAAGCTGTCCAGTGGCTTGGGTACACTTATCTGTAAGTCTAATGTCTTTTCTTGGCCGAGTGTTCGTTAACCTTGGAGATAGGTATGTCCGCATGCTCAAGGCACCGGGGATCTATGAAGTTGGTGTCGATTATCAACAGGACGACATTGGTCTGATCCAGAAGCGAGCCGACATCGTCCACTCGGCTGCTGTCCTCCTTGAGAAATGCCAGCTAATCAAGTATGAGCGGTCGACGGGGCGTTTCCAAAGTCTGGAGCTTGGGCGAATTGCGTCTCATTACTATGTGACTTATAATTCGATGATGGTGTATAACCAGCACCTTCGCTCGACGATGTCGATGCTGGAGTTGTTTAGAGTGTTTGCGTTGTCGAACGAGTTCAAGCTTTTACCTGTCAGTTTCCTCTTTCTACTCTGGTCATCATTTCTGACACTTTGTCCCTCTATAGGTCCGTCAAGAAGTTTGTCTTTCTCGTTCCTGTGAAAACCAAGTTCGGCTGAGCTAATGTCGGTAACTCTTTCTTTTCGTAGGAAAAACTCGAACTTGCAAAACTCCTCGAGCGCGTGCCGATACCTGTGAAAGAGAGTGTGGAAGAACCTGCTGCAAAGATCAACGTTCTCTTGCAGGCCTACATCTCACAGCTCAAGTTAGAAGGTATTGATATTTTCTATCTTCCCTTGGCATTTTTATCTCACAAGCATTTTAGGGTTTGTTCTTGTCGCTGACATGGTTTTCGTGCAACAGTCTGCTGGGCGGTAAGCTGTATTCTTTTCTGCTCCTTGCATCTTCTGAGGCCAAAATGTTTCTCAGCATTCTCCGTGCCATATTTGAAATTTGTCTCAAGCGTGGCTGGGCTGTTCCGGCTAAAGAGGCACTTCACCTCTGCAAGATGGTCGAGAAACGAATGTACACCCATCTTTTCTGATCCTAATAGTGTGCTGATGACTGTTTAGGTGGCTATCTATGACACCTTTACGGCAATTCAAGGGTGTACCACCGGAAGTCATCCGGAAAGCCGAAGGCAAGCAATTTGTAAGTGAACAATCTTGTTTTCAAATTTCATGTCTAATGGCATCATCCTCACTAGCCATGGTACCGCTACTTTGACTTGGTGAGTCTTAGTGTGTCTATTCTCGCTCTCATCGCCTGATTTTTTCCTCGCAAGACACCTCCTGAAATCGGTGAACTCATCGGCATTCCAAATGCTGGACGGCTCGTCCATCGTCTCGTTCATAATTTCCCCAAGCTCCAGTACGTGAAGCTCAGCACCTCAATTGGGATACTCCTTGCTCACACAACCTTCACTACAGGCTGCAAGCACAAGTACAACCCATCACTCGCACCCTTCTCCGTATCGACCTTTCCATCGTACCCGATTTCCGATGGGACGAAAAGATTCACGGCGGAGCGGAAACATTTATTATCCTCGTCGAAGATGTCGATGGCGAGGTCATTCTCTTCCACGACTCGTTCATTCTCCGTCAACGTTATGCAGAGGATGAGCACAATGTCACGCTCACGGTCCCCATGTTTGAACCCGTTCCTCCGAACTACTATATCTCCATCATCTCAGACCGTTGGTTGCGTGCCGAGACGCGCCTGCCCATTTCTTTCAAACACCTCATCCTTCCCGAGAAGTTCCCGCCTCCCACCCCGTTGCTTGACCTGCAGGCTCTACCTCTCTCAGCTTTGCACAACAAGGAGTTTGAGGAGATCTATTCCTCGACGATCCAGACCTTCAACAAAATTCAGACGCAGGTATTCCAGGCATTATACACTTCGGATGAGAACGTGTTCATTGGGGCGCCCACCGGGAGCGGCAAGACTATATGCGCCGAGTTCGCCCTGCTTCGACTTTGGAGTAAACGTGAGCAACCGCGGGCCGTTTGCATCGAACCTTATCAGGAAATGGTGGATCAGCGGGTGGTGGAGTGGAAGGCAAAGTTTTCCCAACTGCAGGGTGGGAAGGAGATCGTCAGTCTAACTGGGGAGACGAGCGCCGATCTGCGTCTTTTGGAGAAGGGTGATGTCATCGTGTGTACGCCAATGCAAGTGCGTAACTCTTATGTTGGCTCTTTTGACGTTGCGCTGATCGCGTTTCTATAACAGTGGGATGTTATATCACGCAGATGGCGTCAACGAAAGAATGTACAGAACATTGGCCTTCTTATCGCTGATGAAGTTCAGCTTGTCGGCGGAGAGGTTGGACCTACGTACGAAGTTGTCATCTCGAGAACGCGATATGTCGCCGCTCAGACAGAGAACAAAACTCGCATCGTCGCTTGTGGAGTTTCTCTTGCTAATGCCCGGGATCTTGGTGAATGGATGGGTGCACCGTCTCATGCTATCTTCAACTTCTCACCCAGGTATGTATTGAAATCCTCAATGTCCTCTCGTTAATGATGTCTGTTCTATAGCGCTCGCCCGCTAGACATGGATATTCATTTGCAATCCTTTACCATCCCTCACTTCCCCTCTCTCATGATTGCCATGTCGAAGCCGGCTTATTTGGCGATTGTGGAATATTCGTCTACAAAACCCGTTATCGTCTTCGTCCCATCGCGTCGACAGTGCCGACTCACGGTTGACGACCTACTCACCCATTGCTCCGCGGATGACAAAGCTGACCGGTTCTTGAACATTGAACTGGAAGATTTGCAACCTCATCTTGATCATATTCATGATCCTGGTCTTGTTGAAACCCTCAAGCACGGTATAGGATACTACCATGAAGCTCTCCATAGCCAGGATAAGCGGATTGTGCTGCGTCTTTTCGAATCCGGAGCAATCCAAGTTTTAGTAGCCTCCAAGGTTCGCCACCTCTCCTCTCTCATTGACCGTTTATTTGACCTTTTGTTGCTATTCAGGACACTGCTTGGAGTCTCCCTATCGCGAGTTACATGGTGATCATCATGGGTGTTCAGTATTACGAAGGAAAGGAACACCGATATGTCGACTATCCTGTCATGGACGTTTTACAAATGATGGGCCGCGCATGCCGCCCAACAGAAGACGAACGCAGTCGATGTGTGCTGATGTGCCAGCAGACGCGTAAGGACTTTTACAAGAAGTTCTTGGCGGAAGGTCTTCCTATCGAGTCGCATCTTCCTACCCATCTCCTACATGACTATTTCCTCGCCGAGATAGCCGTGAAGACGATTGAGAACAAGCAAGATGCGATGGTAAGAGGACTTGTAAGGCTCAGCCTGCGCTCCTAACCTTTTGTTCGTCAGGACATCCTAACATGGACATACTTCTACCGACGCATGACACAAAATCCCAATTACTACAATCTCCATAATGTCAGCCATCAGCACCTTTCGGATCACCTATCGGAACTTGTCGAGAATACCTTGAATGACCTGGTCAATTCGAAGTGTATCGCGATTGGTAGGTCTTTCGATAGTTTTGCCATTCATGACTGACGTATTTTGCAGAGGACGAGATGGACGTCTCAGCATTAAATCTTGGAATGATCGCTGCTTATTATAACATTTCTTGTGAGTGATTCAAGACGATTCTATCCTTTAAATGCTGACTTTGATCGTAGATGTTACTGTGGAGGTCTACACCCTGTCTTTGAAGGAGCGTACGAAGCTCAAGGGCCTCCTCGAGGTTGTATCGTCCTCTGCCGAGTTCGAGACCATTCCAATCCGTCGTCATGAAGATTCGCTGCTCCGCCGCATATACGACCGCGTTCCTGTTAAACTGGATCGTGCCAACTTTGAAGCACCTCACTTCAAGACGTTCCTTCTGTTGCAAGCTCACTTCTCGCGTCTCCAACTGCCTCCCGATTTAGCTGCGGATCAAGTCTTGGTGCTTGAGAAGGTCCTTAACCTGCTTTCGGCATGCGTGGATGTCATGTCGTCGAATGCATGGTTGAACGCTTTGGGTGCTATGGATTTGTCTCAGATGTGTGTACAAGCGATGTGGGAGACAGACTCGCCCTTGAAGCAAATTCCGCACTTTGAACCTGAGGCAAGGACCCTCGTGCATCTTGCAACTTCAGCCTAATGATTTGAATCTTGTAGGTTATCCAACGCTGCAGGGATGCGGGTATTGAGACTGTATACGATGTCATGGAGATGGAGGATGATAAGCGAAATGAGCTCCTCCAAATGACTCCTGCCCAGATGTAGGCATAGCATTCAACGATCATTCACTTGGTTTACTGACGAGCATATCATGTCCGTAGGCGGGACGTTGCTACTTTTGTCAATTCCTACCCGACACTGGACATCACCCATGAGCTTGTCAAGGGGGAATACACTGCTGGATCGCCTATTTTCCTCAAAGTCGGGCTGGCACGGGACACCGACGAAGAGGATGCAGAAGGCGACGACCAGACGGTTGTCGCTCCGTTCTATCCTTCGAAGAAAATGGCGAATTGGTGGCTCGTCGTCGGCGACTCCGCTAGCCGTCAACTGTTGGTCATCAAGCGCGTGACAGTGACGAAAAGTCTCTTCGTCAAGCTGGAGTTCACGCTTCCGAAGGGAAAGCATTCGCTCAAACTCTACGTTCTGTGTGATTCATACACTGGAGCAGACCACGACATTGATCTTGAGCCTATTGATGTTGCCGAAGGAGAGGAGAGTGATGCTGATATGGATAGTGATGAGGATTAAGACTGCCTCGGGGTTGCTGTGTTTGTCTTGTGCTCTGCATACTTACCACTGTATCTTTAGTTATTTTTGTTGTACTCTGAAGTAGTTCTTGGATGAGTCTATCATGCATCACTTGTTCAGAAGCAAAACATTGCCGGGTAGACGCTCGGGTAGACGCCGGATAGACAGGACCACTCGGAACACTCATTGCCAGTATCGGCTAGGAGATCGTCCATTACCTTCGGTCACCGGTCTTTCTTATACCATGGCGGTGTTCAACTTGTAGTCGATTTACGAGTTGCCATCACAGCGCCTATTGAGGGCTTTTCGTTTGAGGGCCGTGATAACTGGCAAGGGTACCAAACGAAAAGCAAACGAGAATAGGCAAACGAAAACCAAGAATAAGGAGCAGAAATATGGAAAACAGGCTATAAAAAAAAAGAGAAAAAAACTGACAACGGAATAGAAAACAAAAAAGAGAAACAGAGATCTGGAAAACAGAAAGGAATGTGAAACATCGACTCTGGCGCACTCTAAATATCTAAAAAAGCACCGCGCAAGACGAGCGCGCCACGAATGAACGTGTTGTGGCCTTTGGTTGCCGAATATGTTTATGACATGTTCCGCGTTTTCGACCAGAGCGCCCTGTACGTTGTGGGATACTTATACCGCATGCACCCATTGACACTGACCACTAATAGTAACACAGGTACATTAATCCGTGAGACATGCAAAAGCGTGATCACAGCAGCAATGGTGTATTTCGTGTCCCGTAGCATATTCTGTAGGTCTGAGGTACCTAACAAGGTTACCCGAGCCAGCTGGTACCCGGAGTTATACTCTATGTAACAGTAGTCATTCAGCATACAATTGCTCAAAAAAGAATACACTCTGTAGGCTGCGCCGCTGCGACCTCCTTGTGCGAAACCGATGACTCATGATACCCTCGATTGAAAGGAGGCTTGAGACCTTAAATGACCGCCAAACGCGTTGCCAAACTACCGCCAACCGACGAACCACCGGCAAAAGCAGCTCGCCTCGAGGTCGCATCCAACGACAAGGACCAGGCGTGGGTGACAGTCTCTCTGGCCTTAGGAGTCCATGAAGGTCTGCCCAACTCACTACCAACCTTCCTCGTCACCTTTTCCCAAAATTCGTTGGATCTGAACCAGGCCAGACACTTTGCTGAAGATCCTGATCTTGTTCAGCTTGTCAAGAAATGCATTCAGATATGCAATTTTGATCCCCTGCGTCATAAGAGTTGAGTTTAATGTGTCTATCCTATGCTGAAGCTCACAGTTCATTGTTCAGTATCCAGTTGGACCAATGCGATGGCGGCAAGAGAAAGGGATTTGTAACCCGGGAAAGGAAGCCATTTAAGGGACATCCAAGTAGATCTTGTGGAACGAAGCTGTGAGCATTTCGGCTCCTTTCCGGTCCCCCCCGACTAACATGCCTAGTGCGAGGTTCGATTTTAATCCTCGAAATGTCCTGGGTTCTTGGGGCTAATTCACCTTAAGCGACAAAAAAGGCTTGGAAAGAGCCATACAAGGGCGATGCAGTGAAACTTTTCATAAAAGCGCTGAACGATATGGTAGATCACAAATCATTCGGGCATGAGTATGGCAACTCTGTTGTCATTGTCCAAAGTTCAGGCACGGGAAAATCAAGGATGGTAGATAATCTTCACACTCCCGGTGAACCTTCGCTCTGATAATGGTATTCCCCATGACTTTTTGACCACGACCTTCCCGCTGATATTTGTACCAGAATAACCCCCAGCAGACGTCCATGCTCGGGATGTGTTGCTTAGATCTACCATCAAGTCTCTGACGCGCACACAGCTTGCCATTTGCTACATCATTTTTTTCAACGACCTTTTCGATGAAGTTTCTAAAGTATTAGAGTCAACAATTCTTCTGGATAAAACTCAGGCCAGAACCCCCATGGACCTGGCAGAAGTCTGGTACGAGTATATGAGCCAACCTACTCACCGCACAGGTCTCTATGCAATGGCAGCTAAGGTTAACTTCCTTTCCTCCATCCTCATCCCCCCCAATTCAAATCTTTGCAGAAGGCAAGCCTTACATCCGCCCAGACCCCGGAGCAAGACTCAAAGACTATGTTGGAGAAACTCCATGATGAAGGTAGGCATTGGTTCAACTAGGTAAAGAATTTGACTAAAGAGTTGTATGAAGCTTTGAAATCGTTGGAACGTCTTCTCACCATTATAAAAAATTCAACGGTGCAGGGCCTTGCTGAACTACCGTCCCAAGTGAACTCGACAAAAATAATCATATATTTCGACGAATCGCAAGCACTGCATTCCTCACAACATGGAAGGTCAATACTCGAGACTTCGACGGATAGTGATAGTAAAAATCTGGAGAGTGGTGGTTTGGACCTCGGCTTTCAGCAAGGGTCCATGCGGACCGCTTATCAAGTTCTATGCAAAACCCTTAATACTTTCCGCGAACACAGCATCTTCTTCGTTTTCCTTTCGACCAACTCCAATCTTGCACAGTATTCGCCTCCCAAACAATTCTTCTGGTCCCATCGGACATATCCCATATCAAAAATTACACTGCAACCGCCGATCGTGGAGCTGCCTTTCGATTTTGCAGTCAAAGTCAAAGAAGGATCCCCGAAATTGTTACAACATGTTGCCACTCCAGGTCACATGGTATAATTCGGACGTCCACTGTAGGTGCAGTGCACCTAATTTATTAATCAACCATTTAAGGGATCTTTCAGGTTTTGGACACGCTACCATGCTGGGGGTCGTGGAGTCCAGGATGTTATCTTCGCCTTTGCCCGTGTCAAGTTATTAGGCGCCGATCGGACAGTTATCAATTCTTCACATCCGGTCGATATGGATGGGATTATAGCTGCAGCCTCTATTCGCGTCATGTTTGACTTCGAACCTCGACGTGAGGAAGCTACAATCCTTGAGGGGAGGCTCATCCAAGGCCACATGAGGATTGCCTATTCCGTGCCCCGCCATCGCGAGTATTTCCGCTCGGGAACACCATCCGAGCCCGTGCTTGCGGAAGCTGCTGCTCAAATTTTAAACTCCCTAGACGATCGTGGTGAGGACAGCCATACTTTTGGTGCAATCTCTCGTATTCTGTCAAATGGGCTTATCAGCAAAGGGGAACGAGGCGAGCTGGTAGCGCGATTGCTCCTCACACTTGTCCATGACAAGTGCATCAGAGCCAGGAGCATAGAATCCCGGAAGCTTGCACAGTACAGCCAACCGATCCCTCTTCTCACCTTCCTGGAGGCTCTCGTCGGGAAGGAGCATATGGAAAAGCTCAAAAACGCAATACCAAATAACAATGTTACAAATGGTCAGACACTTGAGGAGGCGTTCAAGCATGCTAAAGTCAACTTCACTCATTTCGTCAAAGGTGCCGACAATACCATCATCAGCGACTTTGCAGCATGGGCCGCCCTCGTACGAAATATGGGATTTCAGTGTGCCAACAGGCAATATCTGATTGACTTGCTCATTCCCATCTTGCTTTGGGATAGAGAGCTCAGTCGATGGGTAGTATCAGCTCTTCTGATTCAAGTCAAGAACCGTCTCAATCCACGTCCGGTTACCATTGATATCGACAAGCTCGGTTTCTTCAGCAACACCGATGCAGCCCCGGAAGACCAGCGTGACGAAGCCAATACTAGGCCATACATCACAATTGTCATGGAATTGGGAATACGACAGATCTTCAAAAAAGCTGCAGGGCCAACACCATCGACATCCGGTGAATCTATGTCTAGCAAGGTTGGCGTGGCTCCAAGCCCCTCCAAGGTCCAGCCAGGCAGAAGCAAGAAAGCTGTGACCAAAATAAAACATCCACGATATGCGTTCACCACTGTTGGATGCTCTCACAAGGTTTACGACGTCATCGAGGAGCACAAAAAAAAACAATATGCAAGCTTGTTGACAGTCTATGATATTTTAGACGAGCATCCCCGCCAAGACATAGCTTATCGACAGGTGATTTTGAGTATGAAACCTTATTGGTCTGCTCGTGTAGGGTCTTATCAATGGGCTGAAGAGCAAGAGGTAGATATCACAGAAGACGAAGTCGTGGAGGAAGTGCGTCTTGATCCAAAGGTCGAAACAGAGGATTAGGAGAGCATATCAGTCAATAAATGCTCAAGTCTGTAATACATAATGGAAAAGTATCATTTTGTTATAATACTCTAGTCTCTTCCCATACTGGTTAAGAGGGCCGCTGCTTTGCACGGCATGTCCGAGTTATTTCAATTCAAACTAAGTTAGACGACGCTATGAACTCGACTGGGGTATGGGAACCTGTCAAAAAAAGGGCCACAAGGCCATTTTTACTTGTTCAATGTACAAAAACACAATTCGAAAAGAATGCTAGATGCTCAAGGCATCGCTGAAGCATCATCGTTGATCGAGATGTTGCTTCCCATTCCCAGTCAGCTCTAGCCTAGGTCTCAGACCCATTGCCACTCTCGCTCATCCCCAATCGAACCGTTGAGTACGGGCCACAGGCACGGCGCCAGGCGATTGAAGGCTGCTGTTGTCGGTGACGTGGAGGTCTGTTAATCGAGGGGTGCTGTCGCGTAAACACAGGAGGGAGGGGTGGACATGCAGGATACACACCTTAGATGTTTTTCGAATCGTCGTGAGACATGGATCCATAATGAGTCCATGTCTGTGCGGGGACAGATGGTGGATGGCAACGACGTGTCGAAATCTATGGGCGGTGATGAGCATGGTACGTCTAGGTCGTAGAATTATATGTATCAAGAACGAAAAACAGGAAAAGAAACAAGAAATAACTAACCAACCAGATAACGAAACGACCGTTGGCTGCTTCTGGCCGTCGCATCAACATCAGTGACGTGGCAACAATCAGCGACGATCGGCCCCAATCGATGAAGCAGTGTGCTCGCAGAGGAAGGGGGTGTTGGGTGGACATCGGGGCCAGGCAACTGGCACTGATCGAGCATCATCCTGGGCGTGAAGCCGAAGCTGATGCACCGGATGACAGCGGGGACGGACGGGATAACCGATGGTTTGTCTGAAATGGCAGTGTAGCGAGCAGATGTCATCTGCTGAGTGGGCGATTGAGGGTGACTGTGGACGACGGTCAGCGGCAAGGGTCGGTTCTGGCAAAGGTGGGCGTCCTGGGGCAAGAAGCGACGTTGAGTGGTTTCGCCTGCAGGTGGTGGTCAGCTTGAGTTGAAACGATTCCTAGGGGCGATCGTAAGCGATTGCAGGCGATGGTGGGTGCTGGGGGGGTTGCTTACCTCGGACGAGCCCCACGTTCCCCCTCTGCTGCCGCCTTGCCACCGCCGCCTTCAGAGCGATTGCCATCCTAGGTGAGGATTGTGGGCGCACTACCTAATGGCGATCGTAAGCAACCGCGGGTGGTGTTGGGTATTGGGTGTGGTGCTTACCTCGGGCGAGCTTTCTTTCATCTGTCATCATCAGCCGGCGGTGTTGTCCAAATGAGGGAAATGGAAAATGGGACGACACAGCGTCCTCACACAGACCAAGATGCTCACACGTCGAACGGGCCAGAGTTGCTCGTGACTCACAGCCGTCGGTTGGTGTACTCGCTGGAGAGGGGGTGCGTTCTGTATACGTCCGTGATCTCGTACTGGGTTTAGTTGCGACGGGTCAGGCCGGCCAGCGAGCAAGGGGGATGACGTGTACCTACACGTCGGGGATTTAAACTTAAGTATAGTCATTATAGAGTCAACTCACCTCGCAAGCTTTTGACATGTCCCAAGGCATCTCCGCTCTATCTCGTGTTTTGTAGCATACTCACATGTTGAGATGCAACGCACCGTTTGTTCCATACTTCGACCGTCGCAGGGGGCGTAGACCATGTTGATCGCCTGACACCTCGTGCGTGGATGCTGGATTTATGGTCAGGCAGCCTAAAAATGAGGAATCTGGGTGGCGGTTCCTCACCTGGCTGTCGGAGGATGTTTCCAACGCGTCGAACGTCAACCCTCCCCTGCCAAAGTGTTCGTTCGCTAGTCCCGAGCAAGCTAACATGGCCTAGGCGCATGCGAGAGAGAAGGCAGGAAGGGCAGGCTTCAAAATTTTGCGGGGCGGGGGAGGTAAAGCCGAGTTCAATTCTTGAACTCGGAACTTTCTGCTAGTCTCTGGCACCCTCACTCGCTGTTGGGATTCCGGTCTTGTCAGCCCTTTGGTCATGGGCACTCGGTGGTGTGGTCCAGCGTCCCCAGTTGCTGGTGGTTTGGTGGCAGCCCCCGTCGACATGTCAGTTTGTTAAGTGCTGTCAGCCAGCTGGTGATGTCTCAGCTCGTAGAAGGACCAGATGAACTTCATGACCTGCTCGAAGTCGATTGCGGTGTCAAACGAGGATACGTTAAATGCACTAACCCATAACAATTGGTTGGGGTCGTCCGTCGAACGCTTCAAGAAGTAGGTCTTCGGCGTCGGTCCGTGTTGCAGCTAGAAGCCTTTCGTCTGGTAGAGCTTCGTCAGAGCTTCGGCGGGGGCATATCATAGAGATACTTATAGGCCACTCGGCGCGCCTTGGGATTCGTCGATGTAGTACTGAACAATCCCAATCCTTCTCAACAGAGAAGAGATATTCCAAACAGAAAACCCAGTTTTATTAAAGGAGAGGTTACTCAACCTCTCCCGAGAGTTGGGGAAGCTTCGTCTGACAATCCCAATCCTTCTCAACTTGAAGAGAGAAGAGATGATGAAAATGAGAATGGAACATGTATTCCCGAAAATGGACAGAGGAAGGTCCTAGAAACCTTCAAAGACACAGGCCTTGCTGAAAAGCAAGACCAATTTATCGAAGACGGAAATCATGTTCCGTCAAACCCAACCTCCAGCCTCTCCGAAAAACGAGGCAATATCCCCAAGGACGGAATAATCATTCCGTCAAGTCCGAAAGGTCTAACAAGACCTTAACAAGACCGTTCTCGAAGGCAGACACAATGCCTTCATGGAGATCAGGATGGATTCAATCGCGAACGAGTCCGATGGATCCACACCCATGTTCGACTCCTCAATTTCGAACGACGCCGCCAATTCTGCGTCAACCCCGAAAGTCCTAGATGGGTTTGGAGTCCACAAAACTCCACCGGAAAAGACGGACATTGTCCGTCACGTCCACGGGGAAAGAGAAACCTGGACGCGTTAGTATGATTACTCAGCAGAGGGAGACGACGATGCAGCCATCGTCGTCGCTGCTGATCCCTTTCACTTTTGCTCAGCTCTCGGAACAGCTTAGCGACCAGGCGCTAGTTATCGAGGCCAGCTTCTCCCAGACCCAACCGTGCACCATTAAATGTTGGAGCTCGTCGCTCGACGATACTTCACAGGAGTACGTGCTGGTAGGATCGCTGGACGGAACACTCTATCTATTTGCTTCGTCTCAAAGCTACCCACCTGTTGGAACTCCAATACCACCTTCCCGGTCTGTAACTCCTTCTCACTCTCCTCGCCCACCACAACCACAGTCTCGTTCCTCCCTGGCCTCGATCACATCGCCTTTGCCATTGGTAACTCCACGTTCTCGAATCGTTTCTGGTATCACTACAGAGCAAGTCGAAGCACCCAAGAATTACGTAGAATTCGATGAGGAGACCAACAAACTGAAGGGAATGTTGAAAGGTCGTCATCCTCGCGAGGGAAAAGAGAGGCAGGCCACCTCCGATGACAGAAAGGATAATGCATCATCTCCCGCCCCGTCCCTTCCATCCTCTCTTCTACTCCATCCAATTATTCAGCGCAAAAATGGTTCCAGGTCTTTGGGGTCGACGGTAGAATCCCCCTCCTTTCGATCAACTTCACCTGCTTCGACGTCCTGTCCAGCGATCTCAGTATCGTCTGGGATGCATGACGCTTTTGATCTACGGTGCCATATCATCCCTTCGCGGTCGTGCCCTCGGGGAGCGGTCACAAGTATCCACCTTCTCGACGAAAACGACCTTGTCGCAGTGCTTCAAGAAATGGGGTAAGCTTTAAAATTATCAACACCATGTATATATTCATGTGAAGCATGTAGGGACGTTTCCATTTTTTCATCGCAGGATGGGACGTGTCTTACAAGCATAAAGGAAGGAGAAACAATTCTACGACCCCCGATTGGTATGACAGATAGCGAGTCATCGCATGATCTTTGGTCCTGGAGTTGCCTTGGGGAGTACCGTATTGGCGAGGTGCGAGAGGTATCATATCTCCTGTCGGTATTCTTGACATGCATCTACGCAATAATAGTCCACAATTTTACTTGCCTCCGCTGCTGTCGCACCCAATTATGCTTCTCCTGCCATGTTCGACATGGAACACGATGGGAGAAAATCTAGATTAGCTCTATTTGATCTGCACACCAACGAAAGTTTCGCATACAATGAGGCGACCCTTTTGAAAATTGGGCAGTGGTTATACGACGGTGTGCCCCAAGCCGTCGGCTTGTACCAAGATTCCAGTCGTATGTCCCTCAAGTCCAAGTTCATTCGCGGCACTACTTACACGCCCTCTCCAGAAACGACAACGTTTTTTGTCGTTACGACCGAAGGTCACTTCGTGATTCGAGACTTTCAACTTTTACCGCGCGTGCCCCAGCAAATGGAAGACCCGTCGCAAAACGCACCGGTTTCGCATCTTTCGTCATTGCCCCTCCCCAACCCGTTCAAAGCCCCGAAACCACGGTCTGAGGAACACGCCCCTCTCGGAGCCATCCCAAGAGAAAACGGAAGAGTGGCACTTGATGAGGAGCAAGACCTCGGCCAAGTTCTCGGCAGCGGATCACCCTCAGGCTTTCGGGCCCTCCATTTAAATGGAAAAATGCTTGCTGTTGTCTGGTCTCAACAAGAATTGACGGTTGGTGTTTTTGTTCGCCCCTCGCATACCTATATATTCCCTAACCCCGGGATAGCTTTTTGATTATCATCTTGGCGTCCTCCACGTTTTGTACTCCGAGCAGATTCAAGGAATCCAGGACGTACAGTGGTCCGATAATACGTCTTACATCGTCCTATTTAAGGTGTGAACCAATTCCATTCCTCACTATCTAGTTGCTGACTTGCAAAACGAGGACCATGTACAACGCTTTGCGCTCTCTGATGACTTCAAAGATTCTATTGTGCAGAAGTCCTCAACATTCGTGAAGTACATCCAACGACATTTTTCATTAAGAAATGCTAAAAGCGCAACTTCCAAGACCAGCACTTCTCCAAACAGTTGTCTTGCCCCAATACGATGCAGCTGATATCAGTTCTGGATCACAGATTTTAACCACGTCCATCTCAGAGGACGGAAGTCGTATACTGACTTGTTATGAAGATACTGGAAGATCAAAAACAATTTGGAAAGCGAATCGTCAGCAAGAGGGTTTATCCCAAGCTCCTCAGGTGACTTCCCTGGTACCTTTGGATTTCGACTTTATTGTGGGGGGCTACTGTATGTGAAGGCGCCTCCACCTTGTGGTAATTTGTCTGATATTTTTCCAGCTGATGGCCGTCTCCGACGATTATCGTTTATGCAAATGCTCGGGAAGCCTGACGAATCTCCCCCATCACGGAATGAGTCTACCATACCATTAAATGGCTTGATAGCAGGTCTACATATTGTGCAAAACTCTCGGACAAAGGAGAAATTCATTGTCGGGGGAGCTGACGACGGATCGGTTGCTTTCTGGTCCATCGAGTGAGTTTTCAACTTGGGTTGAGGAAAATGGTCCCTGATTTCTACCATGCAAGTCGCCATTTCAAATTATGTGCTCGATGGACAATCTTTATTGCCCCCCTTAAAACCATCGTGTGCATTCCAGATTCCCTCAACGCCTCCTTGCGGGGATGCATAATGTGTATTTCAGAAGACGGGACAATCGCCGTCATAGTCATCGACGAATTCCAATTGTAGGCATTCCATCCCTTTTCTTCAAATGGACTTTTGAACGTCCCCATCAGCTTATACATCATTCCTGGGTCTGCAGCACCACTGAACAGGATGTGCGTGAGCGAGAACAATCTGTTACTTGTTTATACAGACTATCGTGCTCGGCTGTGGGATGTGAAGACGCGAGAATTCCGGCGGTCAATGAACCTGGAAAAAGTCAACGAGCTTCTGGACCAAGGAGGTTGGACAGATTTGTACGCCGCCCTTTCTTCGCCGTGAATGATCCTAATTCGAGTCTCAGGTCCCTTGACGAGCATGCATGTTCTCCTAACATTGCACTGAAGACCATCCCTGGATTGCTTGGTGTTGATGCTGGTAACTCGTCTTCCCTCGTTGACCTGGGCGTGGCTCATTTTTCGAAATCTGTCATAGCATCAACCCTCATACTTGATTTAGAGCGCTTCACGACGGAGTCTTTAACTATCGCTAAAGCTATCAGCACCAATCGTGCCCAGACGCGCACCATTCTTCTGACACTAGAAAGACTTCGGTCCATTTTGTCGGCGCTTGTGACACCTGGATTGAGCCACGACATTGACTCAATATGTTCTGCAAAACTCGGCCTTTCGCTCCCGCAGGTGTCCATTGGTTCCGTCAGGTAACGAAGGCGTAATTATTCGGTAAAACTTAACTTATTCTGTCTCAAGTCGCGGGGTAGTCACACTTTACCGAGGCGACAACACTCGTGACCCTTGGTGTCAGTCGCCAGACCTTTCAGCTGCACGCCTTCTTTCATTGACTGTCATCCTAAATGCTCTGGCGGTTTTTGAAGGCAGGCATTCTCTCGAGCTCCATCTGCTGCTACAATTTCTCACTCGACTACGTGCTAGATTTCATGGAGGGGACGAATGTCCTCATGGTTTTCTACGCGACGTCGTTGACAGATTGTGTTGGCCCCCGGTTTAAACCGCCTAGCCTGGTGTATTTGGCTCAAAGATGGTTTGATGGATATAGTACGTCCTTTTTGTGATATATTCCTGGCGGCTCTCGATGTCAGCGTTCCTAGTCGAAGTAAGTCGAGCGGCTCGGACCCTTTTTGATTATACGCTTGCTTGCCTCTCGGATGAAGAATCGCTCGCCATTTTTGAACATTGGCAACATCATCGTGAGTTGCTACGTCTCGCGGTGAATCCATTCTAGGCTTATTCCTTAGTCCCTGGTTTACAGCCCGCGGCGGAGCGGGAATCATTGTCTGCTGCCCTTGCGTTGTTTCTATGCGGATATCTGGCTGCTGAGAAGTACAGTTTAATCCAGACTAGGTATGGTGGCAAATGATTTTTTCACCGTCAGAAGTGTTGTTTACTATGTCACAGTGCCTTGACGGATATTTCAAAGTCAATAGCACTTTATCTCCACGACGAAAAATCCCTATACAGGGTTCTCGCTGTCGATCTCTGCTCACGGGGCTTTCATGTGTGGCAACATTACATCGACGCTAGAGAAATCTTGCGGTCTCTTTTCACCCTCGCAACCACTTCTCGCAAGGATTTCATCAGTCTCCAAAATATCGGTGCTCAAGCGCGGCTCGCCGTTTTACAAATTGCATCGAGCCATACTGGCTTGTTCATGACGACATTGGGACTCGATATCCTCCACGCGCCAACTCTTGAAGACCGGAAGTCTGTCATGCAAATTGTGGCCTACCTCATCCGAAAGGTGCGTATCGAAAATGTCCAACTACTTCCTCAAGGTAATTTTTGCGCCATGCTTAAAGCGCCCCTTGGTCCTGCAACCCAATATCCCGAAGTTAATGGAGGCTGTCGTCAAATCAATTGACCCCACGAATAACACCAATCGGGAAGCAGTTCTCGACACAGCGACTGAAATCATCGGATACGTTGTGAAGACGTAAGTTTCGTTCGATGCTCCGTCGGTCAGATGCCGAAATGAGATCATCGTTCCCGTAGGTTCCCCAGCGTAGATTTTCATATGGCGACCCAGCGCCTGGCGGTAGGGACTGCCGAAGGTGCTGTAGTGATGTACGACGTGAAGACAGCCGTTCGACTTTATGTCTTGGAGACTCACCAGAAACCGATCTCGGCATGTAGTTTCTCGCCTGATGGCAGACGATTGGTCACACTCTCGTTGGAGGAAAGTGTGGTGCTTGTGTGGAAAGTAGGTTCCAGTTTTACAAGTTTCTTCAACCCGGGAGCACCGCCTCGACAAGGGCGCGGAGGGTCTGAGCCGTTCAAAACTATCAACTTCAATGTTGGAAGTGACGGTAAGTTTTGGGAACTTGCTTGATGCTTAGGCTCTAATGATTCACATGGGTACAGGGGATTTGAACGTCCAAGGAGTGATGGAAGGGGTCCGCTTCGAATGGATCGGTGATCGGAGCGTCAAGCTCAAGGTGCGAGAGAGTATCATGACATTTAGTACCTAGATTGTATATACGTTTCAATGCAGCCGGGATATGTTCTGAACAAGAGTTCTGTTCTCCTGCGTTCGGAAAGAGGTCTACGTTTA
>Ga0307516_10003079_pt1 | contig 21707 bp, 28 predicted proteins | sample 19_EM_MG_FD_203310 | JGI IMG/M metagenome (GOLD analysis project Ga0307516, IMG submission 203310) | Populus trichocarpa ectomycorrhiza microbial communities from riparian zone in the Pacific Northwest, United States - 19_EM | ecosystem: Host-associated > Plants > Roots > Unclassified | place... | reverse complement strand
GATGTCAGGAGCTAGAGTTGATTCCATCATCTGTCCTGCGGTGAGACTAGTTCATTTGAAGAAAACAGAGGCGACTTTTTGAACCTGCTGGAGGTCGCCCGTGAAGCATCACAAACCGGAAGATAATCGCATCGGGTTGAAGTTGAAACGTTGAAGCCCCCTGGCGATGAAGAGGGACGGCTGACCATCGGCGGAGAGGGTGCAAAGTTTCTGACCAACTGGCTTTGTAAAGATAGAACCTGGATGGTCGATAATGGTTCTTATTTCCCGAGTAACGGTAAGGCATCGTAAGTGGTGGAGGGCATCAGAGACGAGGTCACTGTATGTAGGAAACGATACACGTTAGTAACCCTTCCAATGCATCACATCTTATTTAGCACGACACCTTGACGTTTCCAAAGTACGCAATGCAATAGCATTTACCATCCGCCCATCGAAAGAATTCCCCCCCATGTTGCGGGCAATTGAGGGGTATTTTGTTGTTTTTCAGCGCATGACACTTGTCTTTCGGTTCCTTGCAAAACCTGAAAAGAGAGGTTAGAGGACTTGGAGTGCTCACCGTTCTTTGACTTCCCATTAGTCAAACTGTGAGGGCGTCGGAGCGACGAAGACGGGTGGAGTTGAGAATGTAAAAAAGCAGACGATCACCATGATGGCTTAAATTAGACCAGCTCTGAACGGAACGGGCCTTCCTCGTCTCATTCTTACTATCACGGCTGGCAGGAGACGTTATATGTCTGACTTGATTGACCCCAAATCAATCTCCTTAGATGCGTTCGCAAGGTGGTGGTCAGGGGAACGACGGCTTCCTCCCATTAAAACGGAAAAGCTGGAGGCGACGGGGTGGGACTCGATGAGCGTCGGACGGGACAAGGTTTATAGACGTCGCGAGGTGATGCTCATCCCTTTCGAGCCCGCATCGACGCCTGCCCATAAAATGGATCAGAGAGACAGGACGGGCGTCAGATGGGACGGGGAAGGTGGTGACGTGGCGTATGGCTAGGAACAGTAGCATGAGACCTGGGTGAGGTGCGTAGCATAGCGGTTGCTCGGGATTAGCGGGGCAAGGGGGCGGTTGTGATGAGACGGTGTGAGGGGCACGACGTGGGCAAATATGTGCTAGGTGCAAAACAAAGGTGGTTTCCCGCCTGTGCAGATGGCGACCGGGTTGGCGAGGTATGCCTCGGCATTGGGGTATATGTAGAGGCTAGAAAATCGGTCAGAGTAGGTGTTTGTGAACATTGAAGCACTCGACAGACCTGAAGCTGGAGTACACAGGCTCCGCGAGCCTCGTCACTCGAGTCACATCCAGTAGATTTCGCAGTAGTGCTACGATATCTCATCGACTGAAAATGGTGTGCAGGGTAGTAATAGTACATATGGTATATATGCATCAATACAAAGGAATCGGGGCAGTGTAGAGGGTAGGGGATGAGATATATTGCCGAAAGCATGAGGGGCATTTCAGCATCCAATAGTATACGGATAATTCGGACAGAAACTACCTTATTTGCCTTCTATGCCGCGCAGGGAATGTCATGAATAGACTACAATACTACATGTTGGAGTGGTCAGGAGATCTATATACATGCATGTGCATGTGGGGAAGAGGAATAGAACAGAGGGGCCATGGGATGTGCCCAGCACCTTTCCCAACGGTGCAAGGTCCGAGGCATAGGAGGCCCAGGGGATGTAAGGAGAGGTGTTGGAACTCGAAGTGGGCGGGATTTGATGCGTGGGATAGGCGTGGGAGCACGTCGGGACGTGGGTCGGAGGTGCTGGGCATCGTTGATGGACAGCCATGCAGGATTGATGGCATTCTGATGGATGTAACGAACAATGGAGACGCGTGGGAGACGTTGCCACTTGCTAAGGGGTCTCTGATTTGACCTGGTTGCCGTGCAGGCCCTTATGACTGGCCGAGCCTGGCAACGCAGAGAGTTCAAACTCAGCCATCTGACGACATCTGCACAGCCGCAAGCACGCGATCGGGAACAACTTCTATATATAGTACTTTTCGACTGCCATATACAGTCGGGTTTCAACGACAAACTGTCAATCAAGCTGTCCAATCAACTCAAATAAAAGATCCCACTCGAAGGCTCAACTGCGATTTCCCGTAAACTCGAACATGTAGGCGCTAAAGTGTCCGATCGCACTTCCCTCGCCTCTGCAGGCCGAATGAGTAAGCGTGGAAATCGTTTTCAGTCAGCGTCCTCGTGACCGTTTCCATCTCAGAACGCGTATATAAGCCCGCCCAAATCCAGAAGACCTACCATCGCACTCCTCACCATGTCACTTGATCTCTCCGCCCCTCAAATCCAAGTCGGCAGCACCATCCCTCCCATTCCTGTCAAGGAGGACGCCCCCGATGCCGCGGCCCCTCTCGATCTCAAGGGAAAGAACGTCATTGTGCGCTACCCTCTCAGATTGCCTACAACAATTCCAACTCATGATTCCTTCTTAGATCGGCGTTCCCGGTGCTTTCACAGGCACCTGCCACGCCCAAGTACCTGGCTTCATCAAGGCCTACGACAAGTTCAAAGCCAGGGGTATTAACGAGATTTACATCGTCGCCGTCAACGACGTTTTCGTCACAAAGTACGCCGCACTTCCTGCTATCCAATTTTTACGCTCATCAACCCTTATCCAGAGCATGGAAAGACAACCTGGCACCCGAAGGATCGGGTATGTTTAATTTCTTGAATTCTTCTCTACCTCTCCGTCTGATCGCAGTCTACAGATGTTCACTTCATTGCTGATGACACCGCGACTTTCTCCGCCGCTCTCGGACTTGCCTTCAATGCTAGCCCTGTCCTCGGAAACCCCCGTTCTCTCGTCCGTATCATCAATATCTCCTTATCCGAGTTACTGACCCGATCATCTCGCAGCGCTACGCGGCCATTACCGAAGGCGACAAAGTGATCTCCCTCGCGGTCGAACCCAACCCAAGCAAACTCACGATCACCTCTGCAGAAGAGGTCTTGGGACTCTTGGCTGCCCTCTGATTGTTCTTCTGCTTATTCTTACTTATACCTCTACGTACATATGAAATAAAACAACAATTACCTCCACCACGAGTCCTCTGCACAACATCTGCCTACCGTTTGAAATAAATCTTTTGTAAACTGTCGAGCCTTGCGACCCCAGGGGAAGCATCATTTGATGCCGAGGAAAGAAGAACTCTCAGAGTACGCCCATGGTGACCCCCTGGGTACTAACCCGTTCTAGCATAGGACGCTAAGTAAATATACGGTAGTCCCTTGAGCGCTAGTTGATGATAAGAATCGTAACAAGTTAGCGTGTAGATTGCTCATAATTCTCATGTCATGCCAGTGCGAGGTAAAGCATGGTAAAACTGTAGGGAGCTCTCTCCAAAAGAGGAAAGTGATTTACCAAAAACAAAGCACCACAAGTAGGCTTCAACCATGACCTTCAGTCCCAGGAAGTTCGGATTCAACAAATCCTTCCAGATCCTTCCTTAGATAACTGTCTGCATGAGTCAGACTCACTTTTCTGCCAGTGGAGTACCATGACCAATGCTCCAGGTAAACATAATCGTGGCCCCTCTCCCCGGAGTCACTCCTGACGTGATGAATTCTTTACGACTCCTCCCTCCTCGCATAAAACTCAGGTACTCTATTTAAGTTGATCACCCCCTCATCATGGCTTCCACTCCCCAAATCAAAGTCGGCGACACCATCCCTCTCCACAACGTCAAAGAACACGCACCAGACACCACCACACCCCTCATCCTCCGAGGCAAAAACCTCGTTGTGAGTGATCTCATTCTTCCTTTCCCTTTTCATGGACCCATTCCATTACAAGCTCGGCGTCCCCGCAGCCTTTGCGGGCGCTTGCCATGCCCAAGTCCCCCATTACATCAAACACTACGATGACTTCAAGGCAAAGGGCATCAACGAGATTTATGTCGTCGCAGTGAACGATGCCTTCGTCACTTGGTACGTACCTGGGTGTCTGAAGGTCCTACATGAAAATCCCTCATTTGGCCCAACATAGCGCATGGAAAGAAAACTTGGCGCCCAACGGATCAGGTACTACTCCTCCCTCCACGTACCATGCCCAACCATTCACACATCATCAGACGTCCACTTCATCGCAGACGACAAAGCGACCTTTACTGCTTCCCTCGGGCTGTTGTGGGACGCCACTGACGGCGTCGGCGGACACCGCGCCAAAGTACGTAAAGCCTAAAGGCCTCATCCTTCCCCCATCCGCTTGCGATAACCATCATTTCTCTTGATTTGTAGCGCTACGTGATCGTCACCGACGACGACAAAGTCTCCTCCATCGTAATCGAAGAGGACCCCTTCGCGCTCACCGTCACCTCCGCGGAATCTGTCCTCGCCAGTCTCTAATTTGACATTTGCATCAAGTTACATTCCATAAATGATGATGTAGTTAACTAGCCACAGGAAATGATAGACGGTTCACGACGGAGCGATGCGCTGATTCCTGAATCCGGCATAAGCAGGTCTATCGCCAGCATGAGACAATTACCTTCCTGAACGTTTCGTCGGCTATTAGTCTGAGGGGATCCTTTATGGGAAAACATGCCTGGATGTGCCCGGCGAGCTTGCATGGCCCCGTGAAGTTTCCTGTTCCACTATGCCGACAACGAAACGAAGCCTCGCCATCCAACCAATCGCCGCATGGTTACTAGTGATATATCGACGAGTGCCCCACATTTTAACAGTCGCGGACCATGCCAAAGGACGATCCAAAGCATCGATATCAAATAACCAAGTTCAGAGGCCTACTTTGCAGATTGGTTTGAAACTTGCACAAGAATGGCGTACCCAGAAAGGTCAAGTCACTTTGTCATTGTCCAATGTCATCGCACATATATCATACAAAAGCATCTATTTAGTCTTGTCATTCCATCTACAATCGGCAAATTCATATGAGGACTAGGAAGGAAAAAAAGAAAGACTCACATGTCCAAAAAGAACTTCCACAAAACCGAGAACATCAGCCCCTGCAACCCATTCGCCAAAATCCGAGTCTTGAGTCCCCGTCCGAACAATCCCCTCACGCCATCAGAAGCCACGACGGCACGCGCAGCATCTGCATATCCGATCCGCGTCTCGTTGACTTGTCGGTAGGTCTTCACTACACGCAGCGAGTTCGATATGGAGTCGGAGATGATGGAGGCAACGAAACCGATAAAGGCACGTCTTATGAGCTTCTCGGCGAGGGTGTGAGCCTCGGGGAGGTTGGCTTCAAGGTAGTTGTATGTTCCAAACCACTGAAAAGAAAGAGTGATCATGAATTGTGACGTAAATGGGCAGAGGCGCAGCAAACGAACCGGATAATGCCCCACAAATGTCGCTGCAGCCGTAGCAAACGCACCATACCACATCGTCCCGATACCATACTTCTTTATCTACGAATATTATGGATAATCAGCATATACAAACAACAAGCACGGATGATCTGACTCTAGCTCTCAAAATCGCCATGCCTCTATCCCCTTGCGTCTGCATCGTGGTCTTGATCGTATCGATCGGTGTCAACACCATCCTGAACCCTGCCGCGGCAAGTGACGCAAACACCGTCTTCACAAGCGGCGGCAGGTTCTTCATGTACTTGTTCCCCTCCAGAAGGGCCAGGATCCCCACATTCGCCGCAGTGTCGCCAAACCGAGAAATAGGGCCTTGGATGAGTGCGGCGGAGAGGCCTTGGTAGTAACGTGTCCAGCCGCCGTCGTGGTAGAGTGTCTGGATGGCTTGTGTGGTGCTGGTGCCGTACCGGTATTGATAGTTCATTACGGTTCGGAGAGGCTTAAGAGGAAAAGAAATGGGCGAGTCAGCATGTAAATCCGCGGTTCACAGCTGAGATCCTCACCATGAGGGTCAGAACCTGGAGCACCATGGCTGGATGTTTCGTTCAGCCTCGTACGACTGACTCGGATGACAGACTCAGCAGATATTCATACCTGCTGCACCGCTGAGTCCTCCCCCAAGTGCCGCCTTGAGTACTTTCTTAAAATCAAACTGACCAACGTCACGTTAGCCTCTGGTCGGGAAACATCCAAGAAAACACACCTCCACATCATCCGAGTCCAAGAATCCTTTGATCATGAGAACCAGAAGAGCAGTGGCAGTAATGGCTAGGAGCATATAGAGAAATTTGGCCCGGCAAGTGAGATTCTGAGGCTTTGGCTCCATGTCTTTGGTGCCATCTTCGAGGTTGTCCTCTTCGGCGTGGACCGCGCCTAACAGAGGTTGTGTCTCATCGCCGTTGGCTGCAGGTGGGATGGGTGATCTCGACATGAGTGCCTATGCTCACGAGTCGCCTGAGGCTGCGATAAGGGCGCAGGCCAGGTGCAGTTTGACATGATGATTGATCAGCTGGCGTAAACGTTTTCGCTCTCAAACACGGGCACGCAGCAAGCTGCAAATGGCAAAGAATCCGTGACGCACTGCACTAGAAAAAATACTGCCAAGTTACAGAATGGCTACAGAATGAATAGGTCGCAGAAGTAACCCTACGTCGATGTCGTGACTATACCCCACTGCGGTGGTCCACCGCACCTCTCTTTTGTTTAGGCTCAGGAGCACGACCCCGGAGAAACCAGGACAAGCTGCGGCTGATTATCCGGGCATAGGAACACTAGGTCCTCGCAGACTTGCCGTTGTGCGCATCACGGTCGGTATTGATTTCAAGACCCTATCGGCCATGGAAAGGCGCTCAGCTGAAAGTGATCCTTCATCTTGCATACTAAAGGACAGACCTTTCTCGGGCTTTGAAGGGACCCCTTCAATTTCAGAGGATATTCAAGGGGCAAGCAATCGACTGGGGAGCGGGCTCAACATCCTTGATCTTCAGGTTCTCGAATGCATCCTCGAACACCTCGTCAACGTCGTCGCTGTCCTCATCTTTTTCTTGTTCGACGCTCCCCTCATCTTCATCTTCCTCTTCTTCATCCTCAAAATCGAGCTAGGTACAAGAGAACGTTAATTAAACCTCGAGACCCCACAACAGAAACGTACCGGGTCATAGACGACTCTTATTATCAAGCTACAGCTCGGGCACGTCGCAATGTCTTCATAGTTGGCAAGCTGCTTCTTTGAAATCTCGAACCGGTCTCCACAAGGGCAGGGATAATGATATACCCCCTTGCTTTCGTCCCACACCATATCCTCGATTTCGATCTCGTCATAATATGCACCCATCGTCGGAAATGCAAAACTAGCTTCACGAGCAGTAACAGGAAGATTTGAGCTAGAAGCGATGATGGTCAATGAGAATCATGAAATTTCGGCGTGACAAAAAGTGACTCAACAAGTCACGCATCTCTGACGTAATTCTGGTGCCACGGCCTCATGCAGATCGCATGTCCTGTGAACAAAACCTGATAACATGCAGTTAATATTAGGTTACTCGCGGCAGCCTCGTGTCCGGTCTGTCAAAGTGGGCTTGCTCACGAGCCGGGCCAGCAGCCTCATCCCTGCCCCGCCATCGTTAAAACACATCTACGATAGAGATTATAACGCATCCAAACTCACCCCATATACCCAGAGATGAACTACACCCGTAGGATGGATGCCTCCAACTCAACCCACACCCTCCCCATGTCATCGATATCGACCTTCCCCGTCCTCTTGTCAACTTCCGTCGCCCTGCTCGCAGTCGAGACGACGATGTGCTTCTTCCGCCGGAAACCCAGCTTCTCCCCCTCCAGGACAAGCAATCCGGTCAGCCCTCCCTGCCAATCCCCCTCACTATCAGAATGTGCTTCCAAATCTCGCCGTATCGTCTCAGAAGTGCAGACCATCGAGAAGCGCCTCTCTCGCGAACAGCACACCCGCCAGCAGCGGCACCGGACCAAACGGAATCGCAGCTACGATCATCCTCGCCGCACCCCTCTCATCACAACAACCAAACCCACAAGGCAAGGGTCACTCGCTTGCGTCGTCACAAGTCACGAGGGGCAACACCTGAGCGCCGAGTTCTCCTCGTTCTGCGAACGTCTCCTGCTCGTCAACAGGATATGGCAGCAGGAACGACAGTTAAAGACGCTCCGTGCCAACATTAATACGACGAAGAAAGAGAAGGACAGGACGGCGTTCAAAACGTTCTGCGAGCAGTTGGTTCATTGGAATCACATTTGGCGTCTAGAACGAGAGGTGAAGTCCCTGGTGGAGGAAGGAGACCGGCTGAAACGAGGAAGAGTAGCGGCGGTGACACAAGCTGCCAAGAGAATGGTCTTGGATGTCCAGAAAGAGCGCCTAGTGGAAGAGTTTGTGAAGGACCTGATCGAGGAGGCTGCTAAGAGTAAGCGTGAGGCTGAAGAGCTAGGGTTAGAGCACGAGGAGGAGGTGAGGGATATCCACGGCGAATGGCTCAAGGATTACAGGAGGGTGAAGAGAGAGCTAGAGAACCTCAAGCTGGCGCAGGAAACGAAGCTTGTTGAACAAGAAGTATCCACCTCATTAGAGGACTCCCTTCATGAAAATTTGCAGACCGGGAAGAGGCGCATAGAGGCGTTGGAGGCAGAAATTTTCCAGCACGCCAAGGCCGCAGAAGATTTGTTCTTGCCGACCGTGGAGGAAAACCCTTCCCCGCTATCCCACTTCCCAGGCTTTCCCGAGGATGAAACAACCGATGTCGAGTTCGATGCCCTATCCGAGCTCTCAACATCCAGCACCTGTGTCTCCTCCGCAGGTGGCTCGACCCCTAGATCCACCAAACCCTCGCATAGGACCCGCAGGCGGTGTATCAGCCAGGGAGGCGAGCCTTCCAAACATTCATTGCTCTTCAGCCCGAACGACAATTCGAATCAAACCACTTTCGCCTTGCGACCACTAGTCATTGACCAAATAGACTCGGTATCGAGGATGGGGATGAAGATGGCGGCGTCGACACGGGTCTACAATCACTCAGGGCATCCTTCGGCCGAACGCAACCGCACGACATCGGCGTTGTCCCAGAGGTTTTCTAGCACACCGTTGAAGGGTTATAGTTTGGAAACCAAGGCAGGAGGGCTCACCAGTAAGCAGAGAGCGCCATGGAGGATTTGATTCTGATATCAACGTCGTCACGATTATTTATCTCGATTATTTAATTCCAACCTTATGTCCATTCGTTTCTGTCATTCGTCGAATTTGTTGTACGCAAAGCGCATGTTTTTTTCCAACTCTGAGAGAGAAAGAGATCGACGTGGTGGTTGAGAAAAAGGATTGTCACGTCAAACACTGAGTCATGTGATTGGTCGCGTCGCGTCGCAGGAAGCCAACTCTAACCCCAAGTACCGGCAGATATATGATATTATCTCCCATCTACTATGCCTCTCCAACCCTGACACAAGAAGTATCCTTCCCGCGATTCTGACCGGCTTGATACTGGTTTAATGTACTTAACGTCGTTGAAATGGGGATGTAGTATGTCCTCACGGAACTGTTGCAGCAGTGGATGTACAAAATGCTTCATCCTGTGAGGAGCACTCATCTAGCGGACAATCCGGACGAGAAAGGTGTCAAAAAAACGCACAATATAACACCACCCCGCGTTCGCCCAATCTCTTCTGCAGACCGCAGACGTTTGCGCGCAAACTCGAACACAGCATTGCAGAGATCGAGGCTCGATTCAGTGTCGTGAATCTCGTTCCCGGTCAGATTCGCAGCCATGTCCGACAGCACGACGTCGACCTTTCCGTTTGTGTAACTATTGGCTTCCAGAAAGCCTTGTATGAGTAGCTCCGCTTCCGAAGAGAGAAAGTCCGCCCGAATGGCATGAACGCCATGAATGGGCCGCATCCGCAACAAGTCCAGTGCAATGATGATCCCACGTCCACCACCTGGGTATGCAGCGACCTCATCATCTATATTCAAAGGATCAAAATCCCCTAGGTCCTCCCCTCCTTTCGCGCCCAAGAATTTGCTTTTGGGATCGCTCCAAGTGCCCAACTTCTGGAATTTACCTTCCGTGAGCTTTTCGCCGTACGCAAATGCTCCTCTCCGGAGAGGCGGCTCCGAGTCCCAGCCCAGCTTTCCCGCGACGACTTGACTCCAACCACCGGGCGCTGCCCCGAGGTCGACGACGACGTTGACGTCACTTTTCGTGAGGAAGCCGTGCCATTCTGCGTCGATTTCCAAGAGCTTGAACGCGGAGCGGGAGCGATACGCTCTCGGATCCGTAAGACGCCGTTTCACGAATGGGTCACTGAACTGACGGGCTATCCATGCCTTTGATGTGGATAGTTTCGACAGGGATATGGGTGTCGAATGGAAAGGCATTCCACGGGTGTGTTTGGTTGCGAGGTGGAGGACAAACACTGATCTTTGTTTCATGAGCCAGTTCGACAGCGTCGCGACATCGCCACTCTGTCCGGGATTTAAGCAGGTGGACGCATTCGGACCCAACGAAGACTACGAAGATGAGGAAGTAATATACGTGACGCTCGACTTGGGCAGCATTGAGCCGACGCTCGTCCCAAGCTCATCTACCTATCGGCTCATTGTATGTACCGGCTGCTTATGTTGACTCAGCTGAACGGAATTGACCAACGAAAGCCGCCGATACCAGGGCCTTGACACCCCGACACCCTTTCTCCAATTGTCCGGAACGATCCTCAAAGGCCGACATACCGCCTTGCTCGGGACGGAACTCCTGTTTACCGACAACAAAGGTACATTCTCTGAATCACGGAATTTTCTCAAAATTTATCATCGCTGACCGGAATAATGGAAGACCAAAATGACAGAAATAAAAGATCCGTCGTGCACGTCGCCAATACCGAGCAACGGATTTGCTTCAGAGAGGTCAGGCTACAGCCAAAAGGCACTGACCCTCCTCCTTCGGCAAAATGGAAAGGGAAAGGAAAGGCGCAAGATGCAGAGGAAGACGACGTGATAGACTCTGCTCTTCAACCTGCAGAGGCCTCGCATATGCTTGACCGAGTGACCGGAAAAAATGCGCCACGCGCGAGGGCACCCCGCACAAAGAAATCCAAACAGAACGAGAGCCCGAGACAGACTAGAAGTCGCAAGGCCAAAGGAAAGGCCAAAGCTGTAGAGGAAAGTTCCACTGAGGAGGAGGGCGGCGAGGTGGAGAATGATATGAACATGGACGTTGATGAGGGCTGAGCGCTGAATATTGAAGGTCAAAAATTTATGCAACTCTAGGTCTGCGTAACAATCACTGGAGCCTTCCGTAGTCGCTTCACCATCGATGGTGCAACGTGGGCGAACAATCGCATTTGTTTTTGGGAAATTTTGACTCTGCGGCACGCCCTCTAAACGACTTCCATACGATCGAAGTTTTTTACTTATTGGATGCCTTGGCCCAGACCAAAGCTCTAGCCCGGACCGATTGCGATGGTTTCGATCCTCAAGCCTCAAGGCGTCGTCAGACAATACTGAGTCGAAGGATTGTCGAGCTTCTGGAAAGTAACACGGAAAGCCTCAGAACTCGCGAGAGCCTCGGACCCATGGACTGGCATCGATCCAGAAAGATGGCTCCCTTGAAGGGAATGCCTTATCGATCGATGGGATTCGACGAGTGCGTGTGCCAACATTATAAACATTTAGTCGTCCCTGATAGTCTTTTAATGAGTGGGTGTTTACGTATAGTCAGCAGATTTACCCCTCAGCGGGAGCCTGAGGTTGTTCGTACTAGCTTTTGCTATCTTACGACGTCATGCTGACCACATTATCGTTGGCGTCGGGTTCATCGATGCTCAGGAGAAGCACCGAGTATCGTTCAGGAGTACCCTGAAATAGTCACCAGACTGAATGGTTTCTGACTGATCAGCTGAATATGGGTAATAGGTACCCGTCGAGGACTTGTTACAAAGCGTGGTCAGTCTTCCAAAGAACTCCCGAGAAACGGTCTTACTATTTTTCAATGGCTGTATCGTGTGAGCTCTCAAAATCTCATGGCCGACTCGGAAACACATTGCATCCATGTGCAAAAAAAGCCGCTGGAAGTAGTACATCCGCCGATTCAGATGGTCTATTTCCAGGCGTGGGTAGATCAAGACTACGCCAAGACGCTGAATGACTATCCCAGAGATAGATAGGAGGTCCAGGGCAACCGAGGATTCTAGCAAGCTGACTCGAAACGTTGGACATCAAGAAAGGCCAGGCATTCGAACGGGCGATTGGTGAAGTAACCCTAGGCTAGTCAGTCCGAAAGTAATTAACTTGTAAACTTTAAAGCGTTACCTTTGGGAATCTGACGTTGAATGTTGACGTTGGTTGGACCTTTGCATGGCTTAAATTTCTCCCAACATTGAACATTATCAGGGGATGATGAAATGTTGAAGAGCCATCCTTGTGCAGGCTTGATGGAAGCGGCGACTCGCATGAAGCCAGCCGGACGCGAGATCGGGGGTCGTTTGCGAGTGTGATCTGCCATAGCAGCCGGGCGAGTCACCAGACCCTTGATATCTCACATGGTGGGGTTCGCAGTTCTATCCTATTAACAATCAGTGTGCAAGGGTTGTCGTGGATGAGCCAGTACATATTGTTTCAAAGTTGATTCATTTCATTGAACAGCGCCCAGTGGTCAGTGATGTACAGAATGATCTCCGAGAAATGCACATGGAAAATCAATTGAGTTCGGTGCTATTTATTCGGTGCTAATGAAGTTTTGACTTTGACGTTTGGAACTGAGCGAACATTTATAAATCCAGCGCTCGAACCTGTCAAGAAGTTCGCTGTCTATGCCATCCTAGCTTCGTCTTTACCTGTTTGGGTAACAGTCATCCTCCTCGAGTCCATGGACCATCATCATTACTTAGCCTGAAGCGTCGCGAATACTAATTGGCAGTGCACACCAACCCTGGGGGCACTCTCGGCGTTCCACATCTGTCGTTATCATCAGCTTGTTGCCGATAGATTTGGTATCGGGCGGAGCAAACCTCCGACCACTACGTTGCCGAAGGTGAGAATCAGGATTCCCTATTATACTCACCGGTAATGTGTTTTCAAGGGCCATACCCGACGTTATGCTTCCATCTCAGGGAGGGCCTGGCGCCGGTGAAAACAGCGCCGTTACAGACACCAACTCTCTTTCACGCTCATCTTCGGCCACGTTCTCCCGTCGTCAGTCTGGCTCTCCTTCTCTTGTTTTCTCGCCCTGATTGCTGCGGTACATAGGCCAACCTGGCTCTTCGTCTTCTCAGCTCACATCCGCCACTGCAAACCCCTGGTTCCTGTCTTCAGCCATCTTCACATCGACTGCTCCCAGCGAAATCACGACTACGCCTTCCAACTTGAACCCACTCTCTCCTTCGCCCATGATCGGACCCACTTCGACGTTCTACGATCCTGACGTTTTCGCCCAGCAGCAGCAGCAGCATCATGATGCACAATATCAGCAATGGGTAGCTGCCTTCAGCGGGCAGCAACAGCGCCAAGCCTCTCATCCACAACGCGGTCCGGACTCTTTCCAGATGTCCCAACAACAATTCTATTCACAGAGCAACCTCAGCCACGACCAGTTCGGTTCTCTCCCAATTTCTTATCCGACACCGCAATACGGCAGAACGGGGGCAGAGATTTCGACCCATTCTAACATGGGTCAGACCGTTACTGATGAGAGGCCTTATCTCCAGTTACCGGCGAATACCGCTCATTATTCGCAGCCGGGAACCAACACTCACACCCCCGACTTGTCGTATTCCACGACGCCTGATCCCCTATATCAAGAGAACTTCCAACACCTCCCTCACCAGCAGTCTCACTCCCAGTCTCACTATGATGCAACTTCTGCGTATATCCCTGACTTGGACGCTCATCTCCAAGCCAACTCCAGGTCCACGACATCTTCCCTCTCACCGGCGTCTAACCCATGGACGGACGAAGTCTACTCATCTTCGGCACATTCAAACGCTGGTGTCAGACCTAGCACAACCAGCTCACTCTCGAATGCTGTGGATGACAACCTCGGAAGGGGGACGGCAAACCCACCAAAATCCAGTCCTAAATCAGAAACAACTCCCATTAAATCCAAAAAAGGCGCGCCTCGCGTGTCAGGCCCGGGACGTCCCTCTGCATCCTCAGCCCGCCAGACAGGCAACGCCGGAAGGACCTCTGCAAAAAGAAAACGCGCGAAGAAGTCCGAGACCGAATTGGAGACCCAGCTGTATCAGTTTGAAGGAGGCAGTGGCTCCGATAGTGATGAGGAAGATCTTGGAATTAACATGAGCATGGAAGGTGGGATCAGCGTCGGCATGGGAGGTTTAGGTGTGGTGACCTCTGCAGGGAAAGTGGGAAGAATGTGAGTGACTTTTCATCCATCTCAATGCCAGGTTTTCTCCGTGCACCCTGTGAATGTGCTGTCTACGGGCAGACGGGGCTTTACTTTGCTCCGCTTAAAAAGATGGACAGATGACTGACTGATGGCTTCCGATCTTTTCCCCTCTCTGCGCTGATCAAAATTTCGACATTTTACCCGACGTATCTGGCCCGGTTATCCTGTCCTGATATCGGAATCCGTCGGCCCGTGGTTCTCTCTTTAATCATTTGCACCGGACGCTATCGGCCGTGTCTGTCTTACGCTCGTCCTCCTTCGATTCGGATCCCAAATCATGTCGCAATCGGAACCGAAATCTCCTTCGACCGCTACGACACTGCGCGGGCTGTTCTCGACTCGGGGATATGTATATATCCTTCCGGTATAATTCCCATTTTCGTCTGCTAACTGATTCCTTTATTTATTCTTGTTGTTCCTTGACTTTCCGCAATCTTTCACCTTGGGTGGCGACGTTCTTGCTTTCTCTCATTTTTCCTTTATTCTCGCTGCCCTTTCAAACCCACCTGACTTCATGGCCAAATTCGATCCCCGGACTATTTTGCACTGCCTTCATAATTCTTGGCTCGGCAATTTCATCTTTCCGACCTCCTTCCTGGATTATGGGCGGCCTCGACACCTGTGCTTCCGCGTAACCCTTAACCGGAATGTAACTTCGGTCAATCTCTGTTTCGTAAACCTCTTTCCTTTGTACGCCCCGCGGTCGAACACGGATCGGTTTATCCAGGCCTGGCGCATGTAAGCACTGCAAAAAGCTGAAGGTGCGAACTGTTCCCGTCTTGATCTCTACATTTCTCATTGACTGCGGCTTCTTCCTGGCATCATTTATCTCTCGGACCGGTCCTGTAATAACCTACAATTCGTCGGGTGTCCTTGTCCCTCATCATCATCGATCGACTGAACTTGTTTCCGGCCTCGTGAACGACTTTTCTCCTGACAGATGAAATGTGACTTTCCAAGAGGTGACAACACGTGTAAAAGATGCAAAGCGGGAGGTCACGTCTGCATTGTCGAAGGACGCAAGCCGAGAATCGCGCCCAAGTGAGTTGGCATTAAAATTTTTCTGACATTGGGCATGAGGCTGTTTTCCGAGCCCAAGGCAACATTTCCCCTTATCCGGCCTTCTCATATCCGCGACTGTACCGCAGTACGGAAGAGGGCTGGCATGACCGAGTGTCCGACAAACCTGTTTTAAACAGCGGGGTTCTCATCATTTCCTCTTGTCTCTTCCCTTGCGCGATGGCTTCGTCGGTTGAGTCTTCGACTTCCGTCACTTCCTCGCCCTCATCCGCCTTGTCTCGTTGTACATCATACTCGGACTCACCCTCTATACCCTTCCCTTATCACAGCAAACGTGAATATCTCCTCGCGCAGATTCGACAGAAGGACTCTATCATCGAATCACTTCTTAAACAAGTGGGTGTCCTTTCTTTCCGCTTCTGTCTCGACAGGATAAACACACATTCATAGTTGCACAACCCATACATCGCTACGCCCATGTCCATTGCGTCTTACAAAATGGCGACTTCGCCGTACGATTCGAACAACAAGAACGTCCTCGACTGGCTTGATAGAATGGAGACCAGCGTTCGGATGGCCGGACGCTCAGCGGGTCCCGGTGCCTACAAGGATATACGAGGTGGGACCACCGCCATCGATGACGAAGACTCTGGGGAGGAAGAGTCTCATGCAAAACGCTTTGGGCTTGTTCCTCCGGATGACGACGATCAAACGGTCGGGCATGGAGAACACACCGTCGCGGACGAAAAAATGTCCTCGCTTCCGGATTCTCATGTCCCGTTGGGCTTGATTGCGAACTTGAGCTTGAGCAGTAACAAGGGTAAGAAACCTCGCAAGGAGTCGAAAGACATCGCAGGAGCTGAGGAGAACTTGGATGATGATGACGTTGTACGTTCTTCCTGTCCTAGGGATCTCCTGTTAGATATTGATTCTTTTCTGCGCTCCTGCGAAGGGAGTGGCAAACGAGACTTATTTTTTGCCTGGTGCGTCATCTGTCCGGTGCTAGTTCCCATCCAATTTTTTTTTTTTAAATTCGGTCTTTCAGGGCCTGCGACCGATCTTGGCATGCGGGCGATGTTGATCGAACAGCATAGCCCTCCAGAAATTTTGGTGCACGGGCTAGTTGTGCCTGAGGATGTCGATAAACTATTCGAAATGTAAGGCCTTCCATTTCATCCTGTACACGGATCTGATGTTCCGATCGTCGAAGCTTTTACGAATATATCAATGTAAAGGTTTTGTCACTTATTTTGTTGGCTACTAACTGTCGATCATTACAGCCGTTTATTTCCTTGCTTGATCCGGTGTTGCACACCCCAGCTTCGACGTTTGCAAGATGCCCGTTCCTTTTCACTGTCGGTGGGTTGAGCTTTTGTTTTCAAGCTATTATCGCGTCGCCCATCCCTTACTCCTAGTCTGTGCCATCTCTTCGAGGTATTACACCCGAAAGTCGGAAATATATCCGATCGCTATGCATTTTGCGAAACATGCAGCCGCTAATGCGCTTATTGATGGATGGAAGTCGGTCGAACTCTGCCAAGCGTACATTCTCATGAGCATATATGCCGTCCCCGCACGAAGATGGGAGGAAGACCGAAGTTGGTTATATACGGGATTAGCTATCAGGTTTTTGCCCTGTTCCTTATTAAGGATTTCTCTGACAATTTCGCTTCGTAGGATTGCTACAGATCTCAATCTCCATCAAGTTGCCACGACGAAACCGCAAAACGAGAAGCAAGAACGCGAAATTCTCAACAAAACGCGCGTATGGATGATATGTTTTAATCTGGATCGGTCAACGGCGACGCAATTTGGCAAACCTTCGACGATCAAGGAGGACTAGTGCGTGTTTTGGTTCTTCAAATTAAAATGACCCCGACTGACCATGTTTAGCATCATGCGCAATGCCAAAGAATGGTACAAAAAATCCAAATATAATCATGCGGTGAGATGCTCCATGGGATGAACCGTTTGAAGCGTATTCTTACTTGCCGGATTTAGTATGATGTCCACCTTTGTGGTTATTCGGCACTTTTACGGATCGTCGAGAAATCTCATGACGAGATCTTCAGCGATCCCTCGTCCCCGACGGGCTTGAACAGAGTCGGTCTGATTTTCTCACTTACGGAGATGTACTCACGTCGATAATATTCAGCGAGTTGACTTCCGTTCCGTCACGATGAACCATGATGCTCAGCTGACCAGCTACCACGAAGAATGGCAGAAAAGGTTCGAAGAAGATTCTGATCCGAATGGTCCGCATTTTTGACCATTGTATATGCGAGCATGACCTAACATGGATGATTAGATCCCGGCTGTGCTTTCAGATGTCGACTCTTACCTTTGTAGGTTGCTTTCTCGTGTTCATAATATGATGGGGAGCTAAGGCCTACCTTCAGCCTTGTTGAGTATTCTCGACTTGTAATGTTCTCTTTCGGCTTCCAGCAAGCCTATCAAAGAGGAATCCAACCCGGTGACCACGTGTACTTTATAAAGGTCTGTTCTCGATAGACTCGATGAGCGCAACAAGCCCTCATCGTATCCTAGTGTTTGGAGGCCGCGAAGACTGTTATTAGAAACATGATTGAAAGTTTAGCCCCGTGCAAGTATATGCGCTACGCCCCAGATGGTATGTTTTCATAAGTAAATGGGATTCTGTGTTGCCGATAATCCATTTTAGGACATTTTATTTTCGCCTCTTTCGCCTCAGCCTTCCTCCTCAAGGTTGGTTTATTTCCTTTCTTATCTTTTCTAATCTCACAAAAGGATGATCTCCAGCTTCTCCGGCCTGAATTTGCGAATCTTCTGTCGAAAGACCAAGAAAATGAAATTTTCGATCTCATCGGGCGCCTTATACAGACCCTTAGTTCTCCAGAGATTGCTATCGATGATCGTCATACACCTAAACTCTATGCACGTTTTCTTGCTGCGCTCCTCTCCAAGCATCGCAGAGAGGGCACCATTCATGTTGGGCGTTTACAATCCAACCCTCCTCCCAGTCACGGTGCATCTTCAGCTCCTCGAAATGACACTAGCTCGGGTCCGACGTCGTCTGGATCAACATTCCAAGTGTCGCATTCCGAAGGGGCAGGCCACCAAGGTCCTGGATATAGCATGGATGCCTTTTCCCTCCATCCCGAGATGGATACAAGTCAGATCCATATAGTAGACCCGACGTTCCAGACTGGGACAACTCAGTTCAACTTTGGTTCCGACCCTGATATATCACCTTTTGGAAATGGTGGAATGTCGGATGAAGAGATGTTGGCGACGATGCAAGCGCTGAAAAACCCGGCGTGGTGGCAGAATATGATGATGCCAGGGTAAGTTGGCTTCCCTTTTTCATGACTTGTGTGTGTGAAAAGTATGGACTGACCATATCGCAGGTTTTCTTGGCCGGAGTCTCCTTCTAGTAACGGAGGTAGTCCACCTGCTTATCCCAATACTCAGACAAGTCCCAATACGCAGTTTGGTGGTTCGTTTCCTATGGGGATGGGTACCTTCCCTGTCCAACCTATAATGTCCTTATATTGACCGTCCTCTTGTTTGTATCCGGTATCTTCACCTTATATCTACTCTCATTGTATAACCTGTGTTATGGAAAGACAATAATATATTGACCCGTAATTGTACTTGAGCCAGACGAGTGTACGCACGGGAAACATCCAATATTGCACGTCACATGTACACCTTTCTTATTCGACAATCTAGTGATACGGTCACAAGCTGAGTCTGTGCGTCCGATTCCTTCCGCATGGCAATGGAGCAGCTTCAGTGCGTCCGATTTCTTCCGAACGACCAAGAACCATTGCAAGTTAACCATGGTGGATTAGAATAGCGCCCTTTGATGAACTCCTGAGTCATACTCGCTTTTTTCTCACTCTTCGCTCACAAGGCGGCCGCTACCACTCGCTCATTCTCTTCAGACTCACTCCAGAGCCTATCAACGTGTCAACAGGACATGGTGATTCGCACTCACGCGGACGACCAAGGTTGGATGCGCAAGGATCCAGAGTCGACCCACGTTATCAACAAATCTATGTTATGGAATCCAACTGTCCTCATCTCGGTGCAGATCTTTCCCATGCAGAGATCGAAGAATGTGAAACAAGTCTCGTCGCTGTGTGTCCGTGGCATAGGTCAGTGCCGGTGTGAAACGTAACTTATCGAATATTGTTACAGTTGGCACTTCACCTAGGTATGACTTCGACCTTCGGACGGGAACGAGCGAGACGGGCCTTCGGGCGTGCACCTATGATATCGAAGTAAAAAATGATCCTGCGGATGGGGTCGACAAGGTTTATATCGAGACGCCTACTGACGGCCATGGATGGCGCCTCGTTGAACTCCGACCTGTTTCCGAAGGTCTGTGTTTTTGCCACCACTCTGGAGTAAGCTTGTCTTGATCAAAACACCTTGTCTCATGTAGAGTTTGCCGACCCTCCACCAAAATCCCCCCCGTCTCTTCTGCTTCCTGTCACGTGTTCTTCTGGCGTTTCGGAACAAAAGGTGGATGAACCCGTCGTTCCGATGGTTGGCGCACCCAACACACTGATTCAATGGGCTGTCCTCATCCTCAATACGCCAAATCCTACGCTGAAGGTTACTTCTGATATTCCCAACTTTCGGAACTCTAATGGAGGTATAAGGTCCAGCGCACTCGGCACGCAGTAGGCCTCTTCCGCATCGGAAAGCTGACATCCATAGGGCATAAGTCCAAAAATGTGCCATGCCCGCCAGATGTTCCTCCCCGCGAGGATGATTACTCACGAAATATCGTTGATCCTGTTAGAATGAAGAATAGAAAGAATCGAGCGATGATGCTACATGCATTGGCGAATATCGAGCAATGGGCGTAAGTCGGTGGCTTATTTGCTTTCTATGTTTAGCTCATGTCGCTGTGGCTGGCCAGAATCGACCTTGCGTGAGTCGTTCTAGATCTGTTGCGCCACTTTGCCTCACGTTTCGGTTGATTTAAGATGGGACATCATAGCACGTTTTGGTCCATTGCACCCAGATCTACCTCCTGCCTTCTTTTCAGATTTCGCAAAGATGGCTCTGGACGAGTCAAAACATTTGTATGTTCACGAAAAGGTAAAGGTGCACATCTGAATACTGACGATGCCATCAGTACATTCCTTACCTCACGTCTGTCTGCAATTTCGCCCAGCACACCGTATGGAACTATGCCCGTTCATGCGTCTCTCTGGGAATCCGCCACCATTACCTCTACCTCACTTAGGTCCAGATTAGCCATCATACACCTCGTCCATGAAGCCCGCGGACTCGACGTCAATCCCGGCACCATTGAGCGGTTCCGCAAGGCAGGAGATGTAGAGAGTGTGGAGGTCATGGAAGTTATTCACGCGGATGAAGTGACGCATGTGACGACGGGGCATAGGTGGTTCACTTGGGTGTGCGAACGGGAGGGCGGAATTGATCCTGTGAAAGCCTTCAGAGAGGAGGTAAAGAAGGGTTGGAGAGGCGATGTAAAGGGGCCGTTCAACGTGGAGGATAGAGAAAAGGCTGGGTTAACGAAGGACTTTTATGAAGACCTAAAAGGGGAGATGGGACTCGGTGCGCCGCTGCCCGGCCCTCAACCGAATCCCAAGTCCATGAAGGACGTTGTACCCACATTGGCCCTAGAATATGGGACGTGAACTGTATTATGCGAGGTCAGCACCACGAATTGCTCTGTTTCCATCGGCCACACCGCCTCGAGCTCGAGGCTTGGTTTTCGATCGCGAGCACTATCATGATGCACCCCAGGCTGACTTTCTTCCCAACAGAATACCCGTGCTTATCTCGAATAACAACTATACTTGCATGAGATACCAACAACAGATACGCTCATTGTCATGATCACCATTTCGACGGCTGTCCTTCAAGCTTCAATTCCCAGCATACACGCACAGCAACATATCAACGAGTCTCATCGAGCCATTGGTTCATGGTTCAGTTCAGCACACACAAACCACATGGGTTCCGGCTTGAATCCCGAATTTCGAGAGCCTAGAATGCGAATAAAGTGCGTAATAAATATGTGGGCTTCAAACTTCAAAATGACGCTAGTGGGAAGATGAAAGACTAGATCACATAATGAAGTGAAGATGAAAATACCTGCTGAGGTTGAAGGATATCATCGTATTTAGTACATTTGGATTGTAAAATTACAAGGTAGGGAGAATGTAAGAGGAACTTTGACGTGCTTGAAAGATAGATGCCAGCGGGGGCTTCTATGTTAACGTTCTTCAGAGGTTCTGTCTTCGTCCAATAACGCGCCAACGATGTCGTGACTTTCCAGCGGATCGTCCGGGTTCCAGTGGGGAAGGTGAGGACGATGAAGAGAGAATACCTGGATCGAGGTAGACGAGAAAGCGTGTACCATTTTCCCAAGTCTTTAA